>Ga0307379_10010890_pt1 | contig 11993 bp, 9 predicted proteins | sample UN2MG_FD_202237 | JGI IMG/M metagenome (GOLD analysis project Ga0307379, IMG submission 202237) | Soil microbial communities from Risofladan, Vaasa, Finland - UN-2 | ecosystem: Environmental > Terrestrial > Soil > Coastal area > Acid sulfate soil | place: Finland: Risofladan, Vaasa | collected... | reverse complement strand
TGGACAAACTTACCGTACAGAGCAGCAAATTTAAGTTGTCCGATGAGCAAAAAATCGATTTTCTTGAGATAGCGGAAAATGCGAAGGGCAATAGCGAATACATGCCGGAGATACGTAAGAAATTAGCCGGTCTGTACCACAAAACGGGTCAATATGAACAAGCCACAGACTATTTGGGCATTCTATATGAAATGGACCAGACACCGGAAGGTAAAAAGGCGATTTTGCCGAACCTTTTGGATGCATGCTTGAGAGGGGCAAAACCGGAGCGTATAGCCGGGTTGGTGAAGAGTTGCCTGAAAGAAGGAGACTTAGACCCTAACAGTATTGTTGTGCAGACGATTGACAATTACTTCAGCAAACCACCTGTCGGAGCTGATCCGAATGAAGTTCTTAAAGTATTAGTCGCTATAAAAGTTCCGCAAGGCAGGCCACAATGGAACCAACAGCTTAAGGGCTGGTCAGACCTCCTGGGCAAAGCTAAAGAGCCGGATAAACCAAAATCAGCAGAGTAGTTAGCCGGAAGTATTCACTTGTTTTTCAATATTTTCTGCCTCGAATTAGGCCATTCGCAAAGTGTGCATTAACAGGTAAAGCGAGCCCGTACTGTCCTTGCATACGTACGAGCTGTGTAATGATAGGTAAATACTTTGAATAAAAGACGATACAAGAACTAAACCTATTAACCTTATCAGCCTAAAAAAATCTATATTTGAGGCCAAAATTCTTGACTAAACTTGCAAAAAGGAGTATAAGAATTCTTACTAAAGCGGAAAACGACGTTTCAGTAGGGTAATAGTTCGCCTTTTATGAGGGTAACTTTAGGTGAAGAAGCAATCCATGTCCCTTTAATCTCTGTTGAGGAAATACCCGGACGTTACCTCTTTGGATTGGTAAAACGTAATTTTACAATGTGTTACGCGGCTGCTCTTCAGCTTTACAATTTTAATTTCGTATCGGAATAGCGATGTTTTCGGGAGAGCGGAAATGGGACCAGAGAAGTGTCCATTCTGCGGGCAGGAAATTGATTCGGCAGCTACGAGGTGTTTCTTCTGTGGGGCAGAGTTGAACGAAGAATCGGTTCATAAGCGCCTTGAGCAACTTCACATACAGGATGTACGAGTCGCTCGAAGGATCCGGAATCCCCTTTTAATAAAAGTTGTTGTTGTTTTAATCCTGGTTGGTGTTGTATTTTTTTACGGCACCTCCGGCAGAAAACGCATATCCGATGTTGATAGTTCGGGCCGGACTTCGACTGTGAAGTTGAACGCAAAAGTTATTTATCCGGGGGCAAGATTTATAATTTCTAATAATGATTCGTTTGATTGGAAAAATGTCAAACTGGAAATTATTCCGGAAACTACGGAGGACCGTTTCAGTCTGGGGGTCCCAAATATATTAGCTGGAGAGACATATACGGCGGCTGCCGCGGAATTCCTCAAAGATGACGGAACCCGCTTCAATCCATATACAATGAAGCCTAAGAAATTCTGGATTCTGTGCGATACTCCAACCAGAGAGAACGGCTCTTACCTGGCCGGATGGAAATAGATTGTTTCGCATTTTTATCCGTTAGTCTTTGTATGAAGATTTCGTGGATTCTCTTGTACAGCGTACTTTACAGCCGACAAGGCTTGGGTTTAAAGTGTTCCTGAAAGCTTTAGCGATAAATCGGCAGTTTTTGGGATTGACTGGTTACATTAAGGCTGATTATAATCGTGTGATTTGTGAAGTTTGGAGGTTTTTTATGATTAACGGTAAAATACTCGTAGTATCGTTAGCTGTTTTCAGTGTCGTTTCTTTTCTCGCCGAAGATTTATGCTTAGGCGGCATGGACAACAATGGTTGGAAAGCGTCTCCTGAATTAGTTGCTAAACTTACGCAAAGGCGTTCCGAGACTAATTATGACGAGCAGAAGGTCCCGGAATACACTTTGCCTGACCCGCTGTTGATGTCCGACGGCACGAAAGTGACCAATGCTCAAGCCTGGAAGACCGGGCGCCGACCGGAGGTGCTCGAACTGTTCCGGACTCACGTTTATGGTCGCTCGCCCATCGAAAGGCCACAGGATATGACCTTCAAGGTTTTCGACATTGAGCGGCGGGCGCTTGGAGGTCTGGCCACGCGTAAGCAAGTGGCGGTCAGCTTTACCGGCAGGCAGGATGGGCCGGGGATGGATATCCTGATATACTTGCCAAATGACAGAAAAAAGCCCATTCCCACCTTTGTCATCTTGAATTTCGGTGGCAATCATACGATTCACTCAGATCCGGCTATCAAGCTGTCCGGCAGTTGGATGCGCCCGGGATCCGGAATCGTGAACAATCGTGCCGCGGCTGACTCCAGAGGCAAAGCCTCCTCGCGGTTTCCAGTCGAAGAAATTCTCAAGCGAGGCTACGGCCTGGCCACAATCTATTATGGGGATATCGACCCGGACTTTCACGATGGCTTTAAAAATGGGGTACACCCCGTCTTTGACAAACTTCGCGAAGGAAAGCGGGCATCCGATGCCTGGGGATCCATCGGAGCCTGGGCATGGGGTCTGAGCCGGGCCATGGACTATTTTGAGACCGACACAGAAATTGACCATAAGCGCGTAATTGTCCTTGGGCACTCGCGTCTGGGTAAGACGGCTCTTTGGGCAGGGGCTCGGGACGAGCGGTTTGCAATTGTGATATCAAATGACTCCGGTTGCGGCGGGGCGGCCCTGAATCGGAGGAAATTCGGCGAAACCGTAGGACGCATCAATACGAGCTTTCCGCACTGGTTCTGCGAGAATTTCAAGAAATACAACGGCAAAGAAGACGATTTGCCTGTCGATCAACACATGCTTATTGCGCTGATTGCACCGCGTCCGGTTTATGTAACCAGTGCAGATGAGGACTTGTGGGCCGATCCGAAAGGTGAGTTCCTGGCGTGCAAACATGCTGATCCTGTTTATCGGTTGCTGAGCCTCGACGGATTGGGGGTTGACCGAATGCCCGGACTCGATAGACCTGTACAAAAAGGCTCGGTCGGCTACCATGTCCGTTCCGGTGGGCATAATCTGACCGAGTATGACTGGCAGCAGTTTATGAATTTTGCTGATGCGCATTTTGCGACATCAGGCCGGGGCAAGAACTGAAGTTCTTTTTCTGATCAATCTTGAGCAACTTCACCTGTTTGCCGTATTTGGAAGTTTTGTTAATACATATTTTATGTAAATGAGCAGAAACATTTAAAATATTTTTTATTTTTTTTATTTTTATGTTTGCACTTTCACTGTCATTAAGATATTCTACGTGGTTTATGTTAACAATCTGTTGAAAATAATAAGTTTCTGCGCACATTTTCAGGCAAGTTGAGTAGAAATAAGGTATTTTGCTTTATATTTATCGGTTTTTGCCGGATATGAGGGTGGTATTTGACTCGGTTCACCACGGTGGTGTCGGTCGGTGGATTGGGTTTTGCTGCTGTAGCTCAGTGGTAGAGCGCGTCCTTGGTAAGGACGAGGTCATGGGTTCAAGCCCCATCAGCAGCTAAATGCAAGCGGTCAAGCCAAGATAGCTTGTCCGGCATCAAAAGAACTTTAGCCGAAGTTTTTGGGTGCAAGGGGAAAAGTGGTCCTGGCTGTGAGTTGATTATAGAGGTTGAAAAGTAGTTTTAGAAACAAAATAATAGGAAGTATTAAATACTAACCCAGCACATTGGAGGTTTATATTAAGATGGCCAAGGCGGTATTTGAGCGGACAAAACCACATATTAATATTGGTACTATCGGTCATATTGACCATGGTAAAACAACGTTGACGGCTGCAATAACAATGCGGCTGGCGCATAAGGCCGGTGGCGGTAATGTCAAAAGGTTTGAAGATATCGACAATGCCCCGGAAGAAAAAGAGCGCGGCGTTACAATAAATACTGCGCACATAGAGTATGAGACGGTAAATCGCCATTACGCTCATGTCGATTGTCCGGGCCACGCCGACTACATCAAGAACATGATTACCGGAGCAGCCCAGATGGACGGAGCTATCCTGGTGGTGGCAGCCGGCGATGGCCCTATGCCCCAGACTCGCGAGCATATCCTTCTCGCCCGTCAGGTTAATGTGCCGTATATTGTGGTTTTCCTGAACAAGGTGGACCAGGTGGATGATCCGGAACTGATCGATTTGGTCGAACTCGAGACAAGAGACCTGTTGAACAAGTATGAATTCCCCGGCGATGATATTCCTATTATTAGAGGATCGGCCCTGGCGGCAATGGAATGCGAAGGCAAAGATGATGAAGCCTGCAAGTGCATTGACGAACTAATGGCGGCGGTCGATGATTATTTCCCGCTTCCTGAGCGTGATGTTGACAAGCCGTTTCTCATGCCGGTCGAGGATGTTTTCAGCATCAAAGGCCGTGGCACGGTCGGTACAGGCCGGGTTGAGCGCGGTATAGTCCATACCGGCGAGGAGATTGAAATCGTCGGGCTTGCAAAAGAAACACGCAAGACCGTTGTTACCGGGGTGGAGATGTTTAATAAGACGCTCAATGAAGGTCAGGCCGGCGATAACATCGGTGTGCTTTTGAGGGGCGTTGAAAAGAAGGATTTGGAACGGGGACAGGTTGTCGCGGCACCCGGCAGTATTACGCCACATACCAGGTTTCATTCTGAGGTCTATGTTCTAACCAAGGAGGAAGGCGGTCGCCATACGCCGTTCTTTGCAGGATACAAGCCACAATTTTACTTCAGAACAACCGATATAACCGGTTCGGTTCATGCGTTAATGAGCAGGGATGGCAAGAGTGCAGAGATGTGTATGCCCGGTGATAACATCGCGATGGACGTGGAGATTATTAATCCAATCGCTATGGAAGAAGGCCTTCGCTTTGCGATTCGTGAGGGCGGCCGGACAGTCGGGGCTGGTGTGGTAACAAAGATCATTGCCTAAAATATATCTGAATAACTATCTGGAATCTGTGTGCGTCAAAAAAGGGTGCTAAAACCAGCCAAACGTATCCAGGCGACTATCTCAATGGTAACCAGATAATTCTTGAGTAATTAGCCCTGCTTGGTTGGGACGAATCTTATGGCTAAAAAGAAGAGTAAAAGGGAGTATGTCTGGCTTGAATGTAGCGAGTGCAGCAACAGAAACTATCGCACAAGTGTTAGTGTAGCTGAAGGTACGCCCAAAATAAAACTCAAAAAATTCTGCAAAAATGAACGTAAGCATACTGTTCACAAGATACGACGCAAGTAATCGAATACCGAAGAGTACATATTTTGGCGTTTAAGCAATTGCAGATAATCAACAAAAAATAACAAATAGCCAATTGAATAGGCCAGTAGCTCAATTGGCAGAGCGTCGGTCTCCAAAACCGAAGGTTGGGGGTTCGATTCCCTCCTGGCCTGTTTTGAAGAATGAGGCGAGATGAGAGACTGGTAGATTCGCTTTTGTTTATTAGATATGAGGTCGATATGGTTTTTGATATTTACAAACGTGGTCAGGGCAAATATACAAGGCTCTGCAGTGCTTTTGCCATAGCGATAATTGCGGGATTGGGTTGTTTGCAGCTTTACAAAAAATTGCAGGCCGGCGACCTGGGATTATGGGCCGAGACTATGGTGCCTGCCGGCTTGTTTGTTATCTTGGCCCTTTTGGTTTTCTGGTTGGTTAATAAACCGTCACTTGCTGATTTTTTAATCGCCGCTGAAGGCGAAATGAAAAAGGTTAGCTGGTCGAGCAGGCAGGAAATAGCTGTATCGACATTTATAGTTATTATGGTTGTCATTGCGATGGCAGCACTTCTTGGAACTACAGATATTGGTTTTAGAACATTGTTTACGTGGCTTCTGAGCTAAATCGTATCTCGAAAGGGATATAATATAAGGTGTTAATATGCAGTGGTACGTTTTGCGAGTTGCGTCAAATAAGGAAGTGCAAGTCAAAGAAGCGCTTACCCGGAAGGTTAAAAAGGATGGCTTGGCGGATATTATTGGAAGGATAGAGGTTCCTATTGACAGGATTAAACGTATCCGTGGCAGTAAACAGATGGTCCAGACAAAACCCAAGTATCGCGGCTATGTTTTTATGGAGATGGAGTCGACGGAGGATGGCAGGGTACCGGAAAAGGCATGGTTTATGATCAAGGGGACATCTGGCGTTGGAGACTTTATTGGCACAGAAGGATTTCCAACCGCGATGCGGGATACGGAGGTGGCAAAGATGCTTGATGAGGCTGACAAGCCCGAGGCGGCACCAAGCATCAGAGTCGAGTTTAAGAAGGGTGATATGATTAAGATTAGAGAAGGAGCGTTTGAAAACTTTGAAGGCGTTGTCGATTCGATCGATCCTGAGCGAGGGATTGTTAAGGTAATTGTTTCGATTTTCGGCCGAAGTACGCCGCTGGACATTGAGTATTGGCAGATTGAGAAAGCGTGATTCATCACTCAGTCCTCAATAAAATAGAGCAAGAGATACGAGATTATGGCGAAAGAAGTAAAAGTAAAAATTAAATTGCAGGCAAAGGGCGGCCAGGCAACGCCGGCCCCCCCGGTAGGTCCTGCATTAGGTCAACACGGTGTAAATATAGGTCAGTTTGTTTCGCAATTCAACGAGCGGACGAAAAGCCTGAACGGAACAGTCGTACCGGTCGTAATAACCGTTTTTGCGGACAAAAGTTTCACTTTTGAAGTCAAGAGCCCCCCGGCGGCGGTATTGCTGAAACAGGCAGCCGAAATCGCAAAGGGCAGCGGTGTCCCGAATAGAGAGAAGGTCGGAAAAGTCAGCGCCGAGCAAGTGCGCAAAATCGCCGAGGCCAAGTTCAAGGATTTGAACGCATACGACATGGATCAGGCGGAAAAAATTATAAAAGGTACCGCCCAGAGTATGGGTGTGGAGATAATTGATTAGTTAAGAACTTGTACATGATACGAGATATGAGTTATGCGAGTTAGAAGCAAAAGATACGAACAAGAATCGAAGCAACTAAACAAAGATGCTATTAGCTTAACCGAGGCCGTCGAAAAGGTCAAGTCGTTTAAGTCTGTGAAATTTGACCAGAGCATAGAGTGTGTGCTGAACTTAGGCATTGATCCGAAGCAGGCCGACCAGTTGGTTAGAGGCTCAATATCCTTGCCTAACGGGATAGGTAAGCAGAAAAAGGTCATCGCTTTCTGTGAGGATTCAGATATTGAGGCTGCTCGAAATGCCGGTGCTATCGAGGCCGGCTGCGATGAGCTAATCAAAAAAGTTACGGACGGCTGGATGGACTTCGATGTGGCTATCGCCTCGCCAAAGGTAATGGGCAAAGTAGGTAAACTCGGCCGCGTGCTCGGGCCCCAGGGGAAGATGCCATCGCCTAAGAACGGCACTATAACTATGGATGTTGCAACCGCAGTAGCCGAATTTGCAGCGGGCAAGGTCGAGTTTAGGAATGATCCAGGCGGTAATGTCCACGTAGTAATTGGAAAACAAAGCTTCGCGACCGAAAAACTGGCAGAAAATATCGAGGCGTTTGTTTCGCATATAAAGAAGATCAAACCAGCCGCGGCAAAAGGTACATACATCAAAAAAATGTGTATATCTGCGACAATGAGCCCCGGCATAACAGTTGATTACTAATTACTAATTATTGAATTATCGATAACATGGCACCAAATGCGGGATAAAAAAAATGAGCAAATACGTAAAAGAGTTACTGCTGTCAGAACTGGAAAATAAAATTGTCAATGAGAACATCAAAGAATTTTTGATTATCAACACTAAAGGCGTGGGGGGAGTTGACAATAATACAATGCGAGGCGAGCTTAAAGAAAAAAATATCAGATTATCAGTAGTTAAGAACTCGTTGTTTAAGAAAGCGTTGTGCAATCAAAAGATGGAACAGGCGGCAATGCTTTTTAGCGGCCCCTGCGCTATTGCCTACGGTGGTGATAGTATCGTTGATGTTGCGAAAGAGATGGTCGATTGGACCAAGAAGGCTCCGGCAATGGAGATTAAGGGAGCCTTTCTCGAAGGCTCAGCTTTAGACGCAAAGGCGGCAGAGGAACTTTCAAAGATGCCGACGCGGGCGGAGTTGCTGGGTGAAATTGTCAACTTGACACAGTCGGTAGCGGGCAGATTGGCTGCAATCCTTGGTGCTCCTGCGGGAGTGATTGCAGGTTGCGTAGAGAAGATCGCAGAATCAGGCGAGAAACAGGCGGCATAAAACGAAACACGAAATTGCCTGTGTGGTTGTCCCTGTCTTTTGGAAAGGGGTTAAACGGAACGGCGTAGTTTCGGCTACCACCAGGTATCAAGTAATAGGAGTTAATAGAAATGGCGGAAGAACAAGCGAAGGAAACTACAGAAAAGACAGAAGCAAAAGAAGAAAAACCTGCTAAAGAGGCAAAAAAGGCGAAGGATGAGCAGGCAAAAAAATGGAGCAGCGACATTAAGAAGATTGGCGATAAAATAGTCACTCTGACACTGATGCAAGCCAAGGAGTTAGGCGACTATCTCAAGGAAGAATATGGTATCGAGCCCGCTGCCGGTGCCGCCATTATGATGGCGGGGCCTGCTGCGCTAGGCCAGGCCGAGGAACAAGAGGAGAAAAGCAGTTTTGACGTAATCCTCAAAGAATTCGGCGATAAGAAGATTCAGGTTATCAAGGAAGTAAGGGCATTGACGGGATTGGGACTGAAAGAAGCCAAGGATCTTGTGGATAACGTTCCCAAGCCGGTCAAGGAGGGCCTGAGCAAGGAAGATGCTGAAGCCGCTCAACAGAAGCTCGAAGCTGTAGGTGCGGTTGTCGAGGTAGTGTAAATAGGAGCAGGACTATGCGCCTGCCCTTGTGGGATGCTGAAGTTTGGGCCGTCAGGTAAAGTTATTCCTTCGGGGCAATTGGGGCATTTAATGCTGGAGATTAGTAATGCGTGAGATTATTGCAGGCCAAATCACTCGTAGTTTTGGCAAAATACGCGACGCCGTTGAGATTCCGGATTTAGTGGCAATACAGAGAAGCAGTTACGATCGCTTTTTGCAAAGAGACGTGGCACCAACGAAAAGAAAGCATGTCGGACTCGAAGCCCTTTTCCAGGAGACGTTTCCTATCGAAAGCTATGATAAGAAAATGCTTTTGGAATACCTCTACTACGAACTGGAAAAGCCGCATTATACACCTATGCAGTGCCGGCAGTTACGGCTGACCTACGGCTACCCGCTGAAAATCTGGTGCAGACTGCGCAGCAAAGAAGGCGAAGATTTGGCTGAGCAGGCAATGTACCTTGGTGAAATGCCGGTTATGATAGGCGGTGGTGAGTTCATTGTCAATGGGGCGGTGCGCGTCATAGTAAGCCAATTGCACCGAAGTCCAGGTGTTGATTTTCTTATCGAAAGCAAAGAAGGCGATAGGGTACTGCATGGCGGTAGAGTCATACCGGAAAGAGGTAGCTGGATAGAGATAGGTGTTTCAAACAAAGATACTTTGGTTGTCAGAATTGACCAGTCCAGCAAGATACCGGCAACCATTTTTCTACGGGCTATGGATCCTGCCTATAGTACGACGGAACAAATCCTGCGCTTATTTTATCCAACAAAAGCGGTGCCGATTACTAAACTTACGCCGACAATGTGGGCCGTCGAACCGATAGTGGACAAAGAATCCGGTGAAATCATAGTCAAAGCCGGCGCTCAAATCAGTGATAAGGCTTCTTTAATTCAGGCAGCGTATGCAACGCCCAAAGCGAAAAGTGCTAAGAAACAAACAAAAGCCAATAAGTCGAAAGAATCAATTACTATAGAAGTTATTGAGAATGCTCGAGATACTCTCATCTTAAACACCATTGCTGAGGATGATTGCCAAAGCCACGAAAAGGCGCTGTTGAAGTTTTATATGAGATTGAGACCCGGCAATCCACCCAATAAAGAGAAGGCGAAAACCTTCTTTGCAGAGAAATTCTTTGATTCGAACCGCTACCGTCTCGGGAAAGTTGGCAGGTTCAGGATAAATCGTAAGTTTGACCAGAACATTGACGAAAATGAGATGACGCTTCGGCCTGAAGACTTCCTCAATACTATGAGGTACATAACGGGCTTACGCAACAATGAAGGACATGTTGACGACATCGACCATCTGGGCAACAGAAGGTTGCGTACGATCGACGAGCTCGCTGCCGATGAAATCAGAAAAGGGCTGCTTAAGCTCCGCAGGACCGTCCAGGAACGGATGAGTATGAAAAGAGACGTTGAACAGACCTTGCGTATCGCAGATTTGGTGAATTCCAAGAGCGTCTCGAGCAGTATCAACTATTTCTTCGGTCGTGGCGAGTTGAGCCAGGTTGTTGACCAGACTAATGCTTTGAGCCAATTGACTCACGAGAGACGTCTATCCGCTCTTGGGCCGGGCGGACTCAATAGAAGACGGGCAGGCTTTGAAGTTCGTGACGTTCATATCAGCCATTACGGCAGAATTTGTCCGATTGAAACCCCCGAGGGCACGAATATCGGCCTGATTGCTTCGTTGGCAATATTCGCTTCGATTGACGAATATGGATTTCTACTTACACCGTATACCAAAGTCAAGAACGGCAAGGTCACTGACAGCGTCGAGTACCTGCGTGCCGATCAGGAAATGAAAGCAATATTTGCACCCCCGAGCGCCATCGATCCCCAGAACAACAAAATCAGAAAAGGTTTTGTACTTGCAAGAAAGAGTGGTGAATTGGCCCATGTCTCCAGCGACAAAGTAGACTACGTTGATATTTCACCCAAACAAATTGTTGGGATTTCAGCTTCACTTATCCCGTTTCTTGAACACGACGATGCAAACAGGGCCTTGATGGGTTCGAACATGCAGCGACAGGCAGTTCCGTTGCTAAGGACAGAACCACCTTTGGTTGGCACCGGTATGGAAGCAGTAGTTGGCCAGAACTCAAGCATGGTCGTCCGTGCCACAAACAGCGGTGTAGTTACCGATGTCGACGCAACCAATATAATCATTAACCATACGGATGAATATAAGCTGGCCAAATATATTGGATTAAATGAAAGAACGTGTCTTAATCAAAAGCCTATAGTTCAGCTTGGAGAAAAGGTTAAGGCCGGCCAGGTCATAGCGGACGGCGGGGGTACTGCCGATGGCGTACTGGCGCTCGGCAAAAATATTCTTGTGGGGTTTGTCTCTTTTGACGGCTTTAACTTTGAGGATGCTATTATCGTCAGCGAAAAACTATGTAAGGGCGACAGCTTTACGAGCATCCACATCGACGAATTTACAGCCGAAGTTCGGGAGACACGCCTCGGCAAAGAGGAATTTACCTGCGATATTCCCAATGTCAGTGAAAGAGCCCTGCGGAATCTTGATGAACACGGAGTCATCCGCGAAGGAACAAGGGTCTCTTCCGGCGATATTCTGGTAGGCAAGGTGGTTCCGAAGAGCAAAACGGAACTGACGCCTGAGGAAAAACTGCTGCACGCCATATTCGGTAGAGCCGGCGAAGATGTCAAAAATGACTCGCTTGAACTGCCCACTGGATATGAAGGGGTAGTAATAAAAGCGGAGCTATTCAACCGGCGTGGTGCCGGCACGGAAGAACAGAAGAAAGAGCTGGCAGACCAGATAAAAGAATATGAAAAGCAAATGAAGGTTAAAGAATGTGTGATATTCAGGCAAATGATTGATGCTCTCCACAAGAAATTCGACGTCAATATCGTCGATCCGTCCACACGTCAGAAAGTCGGCGCAAGCACTGATGATGAAGTTATTTATGAACAGATAGAAAGCTTTAATATCAAGTGGATCAAACCCGCATCGATCCGGGACAATGCGCAAAAAATCGTGGACAGATTCTGGGCCAAGATTTCTGAAATTCAGGAAGAGAGGGCCCACAGGATTGAAAACCTGAAACACGGCGACGAGTTGCCAAGCGGAGTTTTGCAGATGGTAAAAATCTACGTCGCAATTAAAAGATCATTGTCAATTGGCGACAAAATGGCTGGACGTCACGGTAACAAGGGCGTTATTGCCAAGATTATGCCTGAGGA
>Ga0307379_10010886_pt1 | contig 11997 bp, 8 predicted proteins | sample UN2MG_FD_202237 | JGI IMG/M metagenome (GOLD analysis project Ga0307379, IMG submission 202237) | Soil microbial communities from Risofladan, Vaasa, Finland - UN-2 | ecosystem: Environmental > Terrestrial > Soil > Coastal area > Acid sulfate soil | place: Finland: Risofladan, Vaasa | collected... | reverse complement strand
ACCACCGTGAGTGCGTCGGCATCGGCGATGGCCTCCGCCACGCTACGCGTGCCCGCCTGGAACGGCGTCATCTCGAACACCCCCATCGGACCGTTCCATACGATCGTCTTCGCCGTCGAAAGCTTCCGTCGGTAGAGCTCGACGGTCGCCGGACCGATGTCCAGACCCATCTTCCCCTCGGGGATGTCGGTGACCACCTCGGCGGCCGCGTCTTCGGCCATCTTGTCGGCCACCACGTGATCGACGGGCAGACAGAAGTCGGCTCCCTTCGCGGCGGCCTGTGCCATGATGTCACGGGCGTTGTCGATCTGTTCGGCCTCGACCTTGGAGTTGCCGACGGGTTTGCCCTGTGCCTTGAGGAACGTGTAGCTCATGGCGCCGCCGATGAGGATGACGTTGGCGAGCTTGAGGAGGTTGGTGAGGACGGGGATCTTGTCGGAGACCTTCACGCCGCCCAGCACGGCGGCAACGGGGTGGGCGGGGTTTTCGAGCACCTTGCCCAGGAACTCGACCTCTTTCATGATGAGGAAGCCCATGGCGCTCGGGAGGTACTGACACACCCCGGCGGTGGACGCGTGTGCACGGTGGACCGTGCCGAAAGCGTCGCTGATGAACACGTCCGCCAGTTCGGCGAGCTGTCTGGAGAACTCGGGGTCGTTCGCCTCGTCCTCGGGATGGAAGCGGGTGTTTTCGAGCACGACGATGTCACCACGCTTCATCCGCTTGACCGTATGACGGACGTTCTGGCCGATGCAGTCGGGCATCTTGGTGACCTTCTCGCCGAGGAGGTTGCTCAACCGCTCGGCGACCGGGGAGAGTGTGAGGGTGGGGTCGGGCTTGCCCTTGGGTCGGCCGAGGTGGCTCATGAGGATGAGCTTGCCGCCCTTACCGAGGACGTACCGGATGCTGGGGAGTGCCGCCCGGATGCGTCGGTCGTCGGTGATCTTCCCGTCCTTCAGCGGCACGTTGAAGTCCACACGCATCAGTGCCCGCTTGCCGGCAAGGTCGAGGTCTTCGATGGTCAGCTTGGCCATGGTCCTGTCCTTTCCACTGTCTACGTTCGACCCCTATGGAACAACCGGGGCAAAGCGAACGCAAGGCCGCTTTGCCCCAGGATCCTCCGCTGAATCAGCCGGCCATCATCTCCAGCAGTTCGGCACATCTCACCGAGTATGCCCATTCGTTGTCGTACCAGCCGATGATCTTCACGAGCTTGTCTCCCATGACCATGGTGGAGCCGGCGTCGAAGACACACGAATGCGGGTTGCCGATGATGTCGCTGGAGACCAGTGGGTCCTCCGAATACTCCATGATGCCCTTCAACTTGCCGTCGGCGGCCGCCTTCATGGCCTGGTTGACGGTCTCGACGGTGGCGGCCTTGGAGAGGACCGCCACGAGGTCGACGACGGAGCCGTCGGGGACGGGGACACGGATCGCCATCCCGTTCAGCTTGCCCGTGAGTTCCGGGATGACCTCCCCCAGTGCCTTTGCCGCACCGGTGCTCGTCGGGATGATGTTCACCCCGGCCGCCCGGGCCCGACGCAGGTCCTTGTGGATCAGGTCCAGGATGCTCTGGTCGTTCGTGTAGGCGTGGATGGTCGTCATCAGTCCGCTCTCGATGCCGAAGGTCTCATGAAGCACCTTGGCCATCGGGGCCAGGCAGTTGGTGGTGCAGGAGGCGTTGGAGACGATCTTGTCGTCCGCTTTCAGTGACTGGCAGTTGACGCCTCGGACGACCGTCGCGTCGATCTTGTCCTTGGCGGGGACGGTGAGGAGCACCTTCTTGGCGCCGGCGTCCAGGTGCTTGGCGATATCGGCCCGCTTGCGGAACACCCCGGTGCTCTCCACGACGATGTCGACGCCCTTCTGGGCCCACGGCAGCTTCGCCGGGTCCTTCTCCGCCGATACCGCGATCTTCTTGCCGTCCACAACGAGTGCACCCGCCTCGGCCTTCACGGTGCCTTCATAGCGACGGTGCACCGAATCAAACTTCAGCAGCACCGCCAGGGACTCGGCATCCGCAAGGTCGTTGACGTGCACGACTTCCAGCGTCCCCCGCTGCATGATGGCGCGGAACACCAGTCGCCCGATCCGTCCGAAACCGTTGATACCCACCTTGGCCGCCATGATTGTCCTCCCTGGGTTGAAGGGCAGTTTGGCGGGACGTCCCGGCCTGCCGGGACGTCCCGTTTCCCCCACATGTGGGCTGAAAAGGATAACTCCGCCGCCCGCCGGTTGTCAAGGCAATTATGGGGTGTTCTTTCGGGCCGACGATGCCAAAACCCGTCCTTGACAAGACCCCTTCCGGCAATGCATTCTGGACACCGGCTGAAGGCGGCCGTGAGGGGCTCTCAGTGTGCGGGTGCCGTGTCGGTGAGGTCGCATGGACCCTATCCACGACGCAACCTGGCAGTATGCTCACAGTTCCCACATCGCACGGGAATACGACGAGTACTTCGCGGAGCTGCCGCTGTTCCGTTTCGACACGGAACTCCTGGACCGGACGCTCACGCGTCCGGGACGGGTGATCGACCTCGGCTGCGGGACGGGAAGACACGTGGTGCACCTGGCGCGTCGGGGTTTCGAGGTCGTGGGGGTGGACCTGTCGCCCTTCATGCTGGACGTCGCACGGGAGAAGCTGAAGCGCGAGTCGCTGAAGGCACAGCTCGTCCACGGCAGTTTCGCGCGGCTTTCGGACTTCGTCGACCGCTCTTTCCGCTACGCCATCTGCATGTTCAGCACGCTGGGACTCATCCGCGGGAAGGAGAACCGGGCGGCGTTCCTTGACGAGGTGAGGCGCATCCTGGAGCCCGGCGGACTCTTCGTCACGCACGTCCACAACCGCTTCAACAAGCTCTGGAGTCGCGAGGGCCGGATCTGGCTGACGAAGACGTATCTCGGACGCGCGTTCTCCGGACTCGAAGTGGGCGACGTGATTGGGGAATACCGCGGCCTCCCGGAGATGTATCTCCACCTGTTCAGTCTGGGAGAGCTGAAGGGGCTCGTGCGTGCGAGCGGGATGACGCTGGAGGAGTTGGTGCCGCTCAACCGCGGCCGCAGCGGGCCGCTCAGGACACGCTTTCTCGTCTCCCTGCGCGGGAACGGCTTTCTGGCCGTCGCACGGAGATGACCCGGTCCTCCGGACCGATTTACCGCTTGCATTCCTCCCGGCACACGGCAAGAATGCCCCGACGTGCGCAGCGTCGACACGGGGTGTGTCCCTCCGGTGGAGTTCTGCAATGGCCAGGGGATATCTGAAGAAGTCGTATGACGTGGTGGTGATCGGCGGCGGGCTGTCGGGATGCTGTGCGGCGATCGCGGCCGCGCGGCATGGGGCGTCGGTCGGTCTCATCCAGGACCGTCCCGTCCTCGGCGGCAACTCGTCCAGCGAGATCCGCGTGCCCATCACCGGCGCCACCTGGGGAAACTGGAGCGGTAACCCACCGACGAACCGTCACGCCCGCGAGACCGGGATCATCGACGAGATCTGGCTGGACTACTGCGTCCGTGATCCCCTCGAATGCCACTCCGTTCGCGACCTCATCCTTCTGGAGCACGTCGACGCCGAGAAGCGGATCGATCTCCACCTCAACTACCGGGCCTGTGACGTTGTGATGAGGGACGAACACACGATCGCCGCCGTCCGTGCGGAGCCCCTCCTCACCGAGACGCCCCTTGAACTGGAAGCGGGCATCTTCGTCGACGGGTCAGGCGACGGATGGATCGCGGCACAGGCCGGGGCCCAGTTCCGCTGGGGACGCGAAGGCAGGGACGAGTTCGGTGAGAGCCTGGCTCCCGAAAAACCCGACGGCTGGACCCTGGGCAACAGCATCTATTTCACCGCCCGGGACGTCGGCCGTCCGGTCGCGTTTGCCGCCCCCTCCTGGGCCATCGACTTCAACGACGAGCGGTTCCCGCTCAGAAGCCACGATAACCCGTTGAACCACAAGACGTTCTGGTGGATCGAGTACGGGGGGAAGATGAACACCATCGCCGATGCCGACGTGATCTACCGGGAACTCATCGCGGTGGTCATGGGCATCTGGAACCACGTCAAGAACTCCGGGAAACACGACGCGGAGACGCTTGCGCTCGAATGGATCGGCAAGGTCCCGGGTCGTCGGGAATCCCGCCGGTTCATGGGTGACCACATCATGACGCAGGACGATATCGACGGTCAGGTGCTTTTCGAGGACCGGGTGGCGTACGGCGGCTGGTGGCTGGACCAGCACCCGCCGGGGGGCGTCTACGACACCGAACCCCCTTGTGACCACCCCCCGTTCCACGGCATCTACAGTGTTCCGCTGCGCAGCCTGTACTCGAAGAACATCGTCAACCTGCTCCTTGCGGGGCGTGCCATCAGCACGACGCACGTCGCGCACTCGTCGACCCGCGTGATGAGAACCCTCTCGGTGATCGGGCAGGCTTCGGGCGCCGCGGCGGCCTTGTGTGTCGGCCGGAAGTGTCTGCCGCGCGACGTCGCGAGCGACCATGTCACGGACCTCCAGCAGCAGCTCCTCCGTGACGATGCCTATCTGATTGCACTGCCGAACAGGGACCCGGACGACCTCGCACGACGGGGGAAGGCGTCCGCTTCGAGTGAATGGCACCCCTCAAAGGCCGACACCGAAGCGTTCTGTCACTCGGACTTCTCCGCCTCGAACGTTCTGAGCGGCATCGGACGTCCCGAGAAGGGGAAGTCGTCCAACCTGTGGGTCTCCGACCCAGGGGCCGCCCTGCCGGCGGCGCTGACGGTCGAGCTGCCGGGGCCGGCCGAGATCGGTCGGATAGACGTCCGCTTCGACACGAGGCTTGACGAGCTGTATCTCGATGCGCCGCCCGCCGAGTGCGTGCGTGACTATGCGCTCGAGGTGAGGTCCGACGGCAAGTGGCGGCGGGTGCACGACGAGAAGGGCAACTGCCGGAGACGCCGTGTGCATGATATTGACCCGGTGCGCGCCGACGCCGTCCGGCTCACGGTTCAGGCGACCCACGGTGCGCCGTCGGCACGGGTCTATGAGGTGCGGGTGTACGCACCCGGGAAGTAGCGGGGCGTGCTGAGCGCCGGTCAGGTCCGTCGACGGGCTTCGAAGCGCTCGACCGCCAGGCGTGCCGCGTCGTCCACCAGGCCGGCCAGGTCCTGCCCGTCGACCGCCTTCGGGATGTTGTCCACGTAGATGACTTCCACGCCGTGCTCGTGTGCCATTCGGGTGGCGACGTCGATGCCCGCCGCTTTCACCTCCACGAGGACCGCATCCGGCGGGTTCTTCGTCAGTGCGTCACCGAGTTCCTTCCTGAGTCTCGGGCGCTTCGCCAGGCTGTGACTGACACCGGTGACCTTTGCACCGAGCCGGGTTTCGATGTCATGGACGAGCACGTCGCCCATGGCCGGCGGGGCCGTGGTGACGTAGAAGAGCGAGCGTCCGGCAACGTCTCCCAGGGGCCGCGGCCGAAACACCGTGCGGACGATCCGTGCGGCCGGGTTGATGTCCGCGAGCGCCGCCGCCATTCGCTCCACCTTTTCCGCGTCGGCGCCCGGGGGCTCGCACATCGTCAGCAGGATCAGGTCCGACCGCTTCACACGATACGGTCCCAGGTAGCCGGTGATCTCGTCGATGGGCTGGTGTGCCCCCACCGTCAGGACCCAGACGTCGGTGGCGATCGGGGGAACCGAGGCCCCCGACCCCTCGTAGATCTGGAGGTCGCAGTCGAGCGTGTTCGCGAGCTTCGCCCCTTCCGGCACGACACTGTGGAACACCACACCGGCCATGCCGCCGCCGCAGCGACGACACCCGATGGTGGGGACCCGGGCGGTCAGGGCGTCCTCGTAATGGTCGGAAGCCGCGTGTCTGCCGGCGTCGGCCTCCTTCAGGAGATACTCGGGGGTCAGTGTGACCTGGTCGCCGCGGATGAGCTGGGGTTCCGGGGGACCGCCCCGCCCCATCGTCACGATGCACGGGTGGAACCGTCGTGCGGGTGTGTGGTCCTCCTGTCCGGACAGAAGCCGGGCGATGTGGGCGGCGACCGCCGTCTTCCCCACGCGCTTGCCGCTGCCCAGGACCGTCATGGAGGGAACGCAGGGGATGGCGTGATAGACGGGGGACTCAAACCGGAAGTCGGCACCACGGTAGGTGACGCCGGCCGCGACGATCTGACAGGCCAGGGCGAACCGCACACGGTAGTTCACCACCGGCTCGTCGCTCAGGTCGAAGACCACGTCCGGACGGAAGCGGTCGAGCGCCGTCCGGACCGCTTGGAGCATGTCTTCGTCGTGCACGACTGGAATCCCGAGGACGTCGAGGTCGCTGATGTCGCCGATCTTCTCCATGCCGCCCAGGAACACGGCGCCGATGATGTCGGCCCCTTCGCGCGTGCGCAGGTCGTCCAGTGCCGCCTTCGTCACGGGGAGGTAATGCTCGCCGTCTATCAGGACAACGGTTCTCATGGGTCCTCGCCTTCGGGACATGCCGGGTCGGCACGGTCCGAGGTCAGATCTCGGCCAGACGGAAATCCGGCAATCCACGGACGAAATCGGTCAGGAAGTTGACGGCGGCGAACGCCTGGACTTCAGTGGATGCGTTGTCGATGACGGGGACGCCCTGCCGGCGGCAGCTCTCGAGGATGTAATCCTGGATCTTGCGGATGGCCGCAAAGTGCTCGAGGTATCGGGCGGCGGGTCGTGCGGACGTCTGCCGCTCGCGCTCGATGAACCGCAACTGATGCTGGTGTTCGTCCGTCACCGCCGTCACCAGCATGGCGACGCTGAGGTCCGGGAACTTCTCCGGCTGAAGGACCTCGGGAAGGACGTGCACGCCGTGGATGATCATGTGCTCGTTTTCCGCGGCCGCCCGACGAAGCATGCCGCGGATGCCCACCGAGACCCTCAGCACCTGCTCGTGAAACGCCTCGATGACGGGGTCGCCGCCGCCCCGGTGCGGTGCCGTGAAAGACTCGTGTGCCGAATAGCTGCTGCGGTGCAGAAGCGGCAGCAGGTCGTCCGAGAACATCGTGCGCATGATTTCCCGGATGGAATCACTTCCGACGACGTTGGTGATGCCCAGTCGGTGGGCGAGTTCGACCGCCAGTGTGCTCTTGCCGGCCGCGGTCGTCCCGCCGATCGCAATGACCAGCGGTCTCTCCAGGAGGGCGAACGACCGCCAGACGAGGTATCGCTCGGCTGCGTCCTGTCCGCAGAGGCGTCCGATCTGCCCGTGGGCCAGACGACGCAGCTCACGTCGCGTCACTTCCGGTGTGTGTGAACGGAGCAGACGCTCCTCGATCTCCCGACTGACCTGATACGCCCGCTCGGCCTGCACCCCGGTGGCGGTGATGGACCGGCTCAGGATGCCCTTGGAGAACGGGATGCGTTCGCTGCCGGACACCAGGGAGATCCTTGAGGGAGCACTTCTCCTGTCGAGGTACGTGCGGGCGGCCTGCTCGCCCAGTTCGTCACGGAGACGCGCCGCCGCCCGGTCGCGCAGGGCGTCCGAGGTGATCGGACCTTCGTCGACGAGTTCGTCCTGGATCTCGTTGGCGATGCGGTAGGCGGCTTCGAGCGGCACCCCGGCGTCCACGAGGGACCGTGTGAGTATGCCCCGTGAGTAGGGGAAACGGTCGGCACCATAGATGACGTCAATGCGACACTCCGCCATGTCCCACCTCGGACTTGGCCACGGACGGCTCCTGCCGCAGAAGGGCAATGACCAGACACCCCGCCCCGACCGTGATGAGGATGTCGGCGACGTTGAACACGGGATAACGGATAAGGTAGAAATTCAGGAAGTCCCGGACACGACCGCTGCCGACACGGTCCACGAGGTTCCCGAGTGCCCCGGCGGCGATCATGGCCAGTGCGATCAGACCCAGGGACCGGCCGGGCCACGTGGCGGTGACGTAAAGATAGAAGATGAAAACCAGCGCGGCAACGGTGAAGGCGATCAGGAGGGTGTTGTGTCCGGCGAAGAGGCTGAAGGGCCCACCGGTGTTGGTGTGACGGCTCAGCATGAAGACACCCGGCCAGACGTCATACGCCGCTTCGGGCTGCCCGGACAGGAATCTGAAGCTGAAGTGCTTGGAGAGCAGGTCGGCCGCCAGTCCGCCCGTCAGGACCAGCCAGAACAGCAGATGTCCCCCTCGACGGGTCATTGATTCAACTCTTCCTCCCGCTGGCACTTGATGCAGAGACGGGCGTGAGGGATGGCCTTGAGTCGTGTCTTGCGGATCGGCTTCCCGCATTCCTCACACTTGCCGAACGTGCCGTCTTCGATGCGCTGCAGGGCCTCGTCAATGGCCCGGAGCATCTCCTCTTCGTTCTCGATGAGTCCGAGGGTGAACTCCTGTTCGAAGTTGTCACTCCCGATGTCGGCCATGTGAATCGGCATGGTCGAGAGGTCGCCGGAGGCGTCCTGACGGGAGCGCTTGAGGGCCTGGGCCTCGAGCGAATTGACGTTCCCGGAAAGCAGGTCCCGCTTCCGCAAGAGGACGTCCTGGAAATGGGTCAGGTCCTGGGCCTTCACGGTGTTCTTCTCCTTCCCTGTAGCGCAGTGGGCCGGTGCGCGCTGAGCCACGACCGGTTCACCGATGCCCTTCGGCTTCGGTCCGGTCAGATGGGCGGTCATCCCCTGACTTCACCGGAGGCGATCCGGAGGATTCTGACGGTGCCTTGCCGAAATCCTCCTTCCTCCCGAACACGCAATCTTACCGGAAGCGTCCCCATTTGTCAAGCAAAATAACGGGGCCGGCTCGCATATTGGCGACGCATCTCCTTGGAATGTCAGGAGATATGCGTCTTCGGCCTGAAACACCCGCACGCCCAAGGATGTGCCTTGGAACCTTTCCTCGACATTTCGCGCCTGTGACTTGACGGCCAAAATCACGGCGGTATACTTCATCTTTTACCCCAACCGGGGGCCTCGGGAGCATGTTTCCGCATCCAGTCGCCAAAATCGGGGGAAATCGATGAACGAGCGCATTATCGACGGCGGTATCACCTTCAACGACGTGCTTCTGGTGCCGGCACGGTCCGACGTTGTCCCCCGGGACGTTTCCACGCAGACCCGGATCACTGCCGACATCACCCTGAACATCCCGATCGTGTCGGCCGCAATGGACACCGTCACGGAGTCCGCCCTGGCCATCGCCCTGGCCCAGGAGGGTGGACTGGGCGTCATACACAAGAACCTCACCATCGAGGAGCAGGTCCGGGAGGTCGACAAGGTCAAACGTTCCGAGAACGGCGTCATCGTGGACCCCATCACGCTGGGACCGGGTGACAGTGTGAAGCGGGCACGACAGATCATGCAGGACTTCAACATCAGCGGTGTCCCCATCGTCGATGACGCGGTGCTCGTCGGCATCCTGACCAAGCGTGACCTGACGTTCCATCCGTCCGAGACCGGCAAGATCGCCGAGCTGATGACGCGGGAGCATCTCGTCACGGCGGCGGCCAATACCACACTGGACGAAGCCAAGAAGATCATGCACACCAACAAGGTGGAGAAGCTTCCCCTGGTGGACGACGGGTTCCACCTGCACGGGCTCATCACGAAGCGGGACATCGACAAGCTGGAGCAATTCCCCAACGCCTGTCGTGACGAGAGGGGCAGGCTGCGCGTGGGTGCGGCGGTGGGCGTGAACGATCACGAACGGGTGCAGGCACTCATCAACCAGGACGTGGACGTGATCGTGGTCGACACGGCTCACGGGCACAGCACGGGTGTGATTGACACCGTGAAGTCGATCAAGAAGAAGCACGAGATAGCGGTGGTGGCGGGCAACGTGGCGACCGCCGAGGGGACGCGCGACCTCATCAAGGCCGGGGCGGACGCGGTCAAGGTGGGCATCGGTCCGGGGGCCATCTGCACCACGCGGGTCATCAGTGGTGTCGGTGTCCCGCAGATCACCGCCATCTTCGACTGTGTCGCGGAAGCGGCGAAGACCGACACCCCGGTCATCGCCGACGGCGGCATCACCCATTCCGGTGACGTCACCAAGGCGATTGCAGCCGGGGCCAGTGCGGTCATGATCGGCAGTCTCTTCGCCGGTCTGGACGAGAGTCCGGGAGAGGTCATCATCTACAAGGGCCGCTCGTTCAAGCACTTCCGCGGCATGGGGTCTCTGGGGGCGATGGTGGTCGGGAGTGCCGAGCGCTACCGGCAGGACAGGACCCAGTCCCGTGCGAAGCTGGTCAGTGAAGGCGTGGAGGCGCGGGTGCCGTATCACGGCCCGCTTTCGGAGTTCGTCTATCAGCTCGTGGGCGGCCTGCGGGCAGGCATGGGATACGTCGGCGCGAACACCATCCAGGAACTCCGCACCAGGAGCCGGTTCATCCGCATCTCCCCGGCGAGTCTCGCCGAGAGTCACCCACACGACGTCTTCATCACGCGTGAGGCCCCCAACTACAGACTGCCGGTCCGGGACCTCGCGGACTGATCCAGCAACGCCCCGGACAGCCGTCGGCGCCGGGGCTTTCGTTTTTTCGTCGCAGGCGAAAGGGAGCGGCTTGTCTCAGACGAAGCACGAGACCGTGGTGGTGCTGGACTTCGGGGCTCAGTACAGCCAGCTCATCGCACGACGCGTGCGCGAGAACCACGTCTTCTGCACCATCCTCCCCTACAACGTCGCACTCGACCGGCTCGAGAAGACCGCACCGAAAGGGATCATCCTTTCGGGGGGACCCGCCAGTGTCTACGCCCCGGGCGCCCCACGCATCGACGCAGGCGTTCTCCGGATGGGCGTTCCCGTCCTCGGCATCTGCTACGGGATGCAGCTCGGCTGCGAGCTTCTGGGCGGCAGGGTGCGGGCGGCCGCCGGACGGGAGTACGGCCGGACGACCGGAAAGGTGGTCGACCACGACGAGCTTTTCGCCGGACTCCCGGACGAGCTTCAGCTCTGGATGAGCCACGGCGACAGCGTGACCGAACTCAGTGACGACTTCATGCCGCTCGTCTCGACGGCCAGCACGCGCTACGCCGCCGTCAAGCACCGCTCCGCCCCTTTCTACGGCGTGCAGTTCCACCCGGAGGTCACGCATACGCCCGAGGGGCCGGCGATGCTCAGGAACTTCCTGGTGCACGTGTGCGGGTGCCGGTGCGACTGGACGATGGCGAATTTCGTCACGGAGACGACCGAGGCGGTCCGTGCACGTGTGGGCTCGGACAACGTGGTGCTGGGACTCTCGGGCGGCGTGGACAGCACCGTCGTCGCCGCACTCCTCAGCCGGGCCATCGGCGACCAGCTTCACTGCATCTTCGTCGACAACGGTCTTTTGCGCAAGGACGAGGCGGAACGGGTCAAGGGGAGATTCAAGCAGGCACTGGCGCTCAACCTGCACACGGTGGACGCGGCGGACCTTTTTCTTGAGGAACTCGCGGGCGTCACCGATCCCGAGGAGAAGCGCCGCATCATCGGACACACCTTCGTCGACGTGTTCAGGGAGGAGGCCCGGAAGATCCACGGGGCGAGGTTCCTGGCCCAGGGGACGCTCTATCCCGACGTGATCGAGAGCGTCTCGGCCAGGGGCGGGCCGAGTGCGACCATCAAGACCCACCACAACGTCGGGGGTCTCCCCGCCGAACTCGGGTTTGAGCTGCTGGAGCCCGTCAAGGAACTCTTCAAGGACGAGGTCCGTCAGATCGGGCTGGAGCTTGGACTTCCGGAGTGGGCGGTCTGGCGGCATCCTTTCCCGGGACCGGGACTCGCCGTCCGCATCATCGGACCCGTCACCCGGGAGTCACTGGACGTCCTGCGTGAGGCCGATTCCATCGTCATCGAGGAGATGCACCGGTCCGGATGGTACCGCCGGGTCTGGCAGGCCTTCGCCGTGCTGCTTCCCGTCCGCACGGTCGGCGTCATGGGCGACGAGCGGACCTACGAGAACGTCATTGCACTGCGGGTCGTCCAGTCGGACGACGCCATGACCGCCGACTGGGTGCACCTCCCCTACGACTTCCTGGGTCACATCTCAAACCGCATCATCAACGAGGTGAAAGGCGTCAA
>Ga0307379_10010885_pt1 | contig 11997 bp, 11 predicted proteins | sample UN2MG_FD_202237 | JGI IMG/M metagenome (GOLD analysis project Ga0307379, IMG submission 202237) | Soil microbial communities from Risofladan, Vaasa, Finland - UN-2 | ecosystem: Environmental > Terrestrial > Soil > Coastal area > Acid sulfate soil | place: Finland: Risofladan, Vaasa | collected... | reverse complement strand
CTCCGCGGTAGCTCAATCGGCAGAGCGGGTGGCTGTTAACCACTAGGTTGTAGGTTCGAGTCCTACCCGCGGAGCCACTCTGCAAAACCGCCGAAACACCCCACCCACCAGTTAACGCCCACACTCGTCAGGCGCGCCATGGGCGTCAGCCACGAGTATGCCTGTGCCTGTTAAGTAGCTCTGGGACACCGGTTCAGCAGCCTGGGTAGTGCTCTGCGCCCCAGGGATGGCGGCAAGGCTGCCGGGGTGGGGGCGGCGATGGGACAGAAGCGGGGGAAACGGATCTGCTGGACGGGAAATGGGGTCGCGGAGGCGCGGCGAAATGCGCCGTCGGGCGAGCCGGCATCGGTCGCGGTCGGGGACGGATTCAGGCGGCGAGTCGATATGCAGTGATCTGAGTATCGGGGAAGACGCGACGCTCGACGTTCGGCGGCAGCGCCTTGGCTGACTTCTCGGGCTTGGTCCACTGCTCGCCGCGATGAATCAGCGAGGGGACGGCACCGCCCAGTGTTGTGTGGCCGCGATACTCGTTGTAGTAGAGGGCGAAGTCGCGCAGTAGCTGGTCCAGATGATCCAGACCGCGGATGACCGGCACCCGCTTCAACCATTCGTACTTCAACGTCAAGATGACCCGCTCGGTGACTGCGATAGAGCCGTGCTTGCCGACGGCACCGAAACGGTGCTTCACATTCCACGGGATCAGCAACTCCCGGAACGCATCGCTGATGAAGACGCCCTCCTGGTCGCTGATCAGGTGCCGGGGAGCCCCATACTGGAGGAAGGCCTCCTCCATCGCGCCGACCACCCAGCCGGCGTTGGGGCCTTCCAGTGGACGGCACGCCACAACCTTCCGGGAAAAGTGATCGATCGCCACCAGCACCCAAGTCGGCCAGATACCCCAGCGCATCACCCGCGTCCGGTCCACGCTCCAGACGTGGTTGGGATAGCGGGCGACGATCTGCCGGGGTGCCGCGGGCGCCTGCTGGGCCTTCGCCGCCGCCGGAGCGTTCTTCGGCTTGGGCTGCAGCAGTATGTTCCTCACGGTTGAGGCCCCGACAAACACTCCCAGCAGCCATAGGATGCTGGCGATCCGGTCCCGTCCGACGTACGGATTCGCCTCGAAGATGTCCCAGATCATCTGTGCGAGTTCCGCAGGCGTCTTCCTGGGGCTCTCGCTCTTGCTCTTGCGCTCACCCAGATTGCCCTCCTGAGCCGCATGGAGCCAGCGATACAGAGTCGACTTGGCAATCAGGAAGTGCTCCTTCACCCGGCTCCTGGGAATGCGGTAGCACTCCATATGCCACAGGATCTGGAGCCGCTGCAGGGGAGAGTAGCGCTTCCGGCAGGGAGCGTCAGCGTCGCGTGCTTTGAGCAGGCGGTTCTCCCACTTCAGCTGGCGATTCTCATCCCGCAGCCGGGCCACCTCGCCCACCTCTCCGCCGACGGCAGCGCTCTGCTAGAGCCAGAGCAGTCGCTGCTGACCAGCCGACTGGGCACTCAACACCATGGATCGCACCATCAGGGCAGCGGCTGTTCGAACCACCTGCACAAACACACCCTCCACAAGAAGAGACGACACCCGAAGATGCCGCCCAAAGGTCCCATATCGTAGAATATCTGGGACTCACAGGCAAGCCTACAGGGCTCTCAGAGGTGTCCCATCCCCACTTGACAGCCACAGGGCACCTCACAGGGGATGGTTGACACGCCGTCTTATAGGGACAGGGACACCGTGTTGCTTGTTCTCGACGCCGTTGGCCGGAACAGACCTTCTTCAAGAAGCCCAGCGGTGATCTCAGGTACGCGCTTGAGGACGAACACAGGATTCCCGTATGACCAGCGAGGTCGGCAGAATGACTCGGCGCGTGTCATCATCGCTTTGCTCCAAGAGGAGGCGAACGGCAGCTACACCCAGCTCGAATGCTGGCAGTGCGATCGTCGTCAACGGCGGATAGAGCCGCGCGGCCAGGAGAATATCGTCCGTGCCGATGATAGAGATATCCTCTGGGACACGGAGCCCGAACTGCCGGGCCTGGTACATCAGCTCGGCAGCAATGACATCCCAGGCGCCAACGATGGCCGTCGGAGGCTCCGGCATCCTCATGATTCTCCGCACGATGTTTGCCCCGTCTTCGGGGGAGGCGTACTTCATCAACTGCCAGTCATCCACCGAAAGCGAAAGCGCGGTGGCTGCGCTGACGAATGTGCGAAACCGGACGCAGTCAAGCTCCTTGCCGATGCCGACACAGGCGATGCGGGTGTGACCCAGGTTGACCAGATAGGAGACCGCTTCGCGCATGCCGATCGAAAGGTCGGGCCCCACCGAACTCAGTTGGTACGGGTGGGCCTGGGGCTCGAGCGCCTGGTAGCACGTCGGGACCCCTGATGCCTCGAGCAGAGACGCTGTTTCCGGAGTGAGCTGCTGTCCCTGCGCGATCAGGATAGCGTCAACCTGTTGCTCAAGCATGAAGTTGATATACTTCCAGGTCACTTCCTCGAGAATGCCGACCCCGGCGTCGCAGAAGAAGAGGCCGAACCCTTCCTCCGTAGCCACCCTCTCCGCCCCCTGGAGAAATTCCGCATAGAATGGGTTCCCAAGGTCTGGAAGTAGGGCGCCAATGGTGTTCGTCCGCTGCCGTCGCAGGGCGCCGGCAACTCGATTGCGGCGATACCCGAGCGTCCTGATCGACTCCAGGACTCGTTCCTTGGTGGGCTGACTCACCTTGTTGCTGCCATTCAAGACATAGGAAACGGTGCTCGCGGACACGCCGGCATCCCGTGCGACGTCCTTGATGTTGACTCGCTTCGGGTCAGTTGCGTTGCTCATTATCTCCGGTCCTCTCACGGGTGAGCTATCGGGATCTGCCAGTGTTCTGGATCAGTTGCCGTTCGCTGCATCGATCATGGCCAGCACGTTCTCCGGCCTGGCATCACCCGGTATATCGTGGGCTGGTCCGAGTATGAACCCGCCTCCTTCTCCGACTTCTGCCACCAACCGACGCACCTCACGACGGACCTCAGCCGGGCTTCCGTATGGGAGTAGCCGCTGCGTGCTGAGGCCGCCCCAGAAGGCGAGCCTCCCCCGGAACTGATGCTTCAAGGCATAGACGTCCATCACCTCCGGCTGAAAGGGGTTAAAGCAGTCGACTCCGATCTCGATGAGGCGAGGCAGCAACTCGTCTATCTTACCGCAGCAGTGAATGGAGACGGCGTTGCCTTGCTGTTTCGCCGCCGCATACTGCCGGGCGAGTCGAGGCATGAGGAATCGCTCCCAGAGTCTGGGGCTCATGAGCAGTCCCTGCTGCATCCCCCAGTCGTCGCCGAAATGGATGCCGTCGATGGGGTACTTGCAAGCCTGGCTGATAAGGGCCATGTTATAGTCACAGATTCGGTCCAGGAGGTCATCCACGAACCCCGGCGCCTCTAACATGTCAACCAGGAACTCCGCAATTCCTCCCCTGAGGAGCCATGCTCGTTCAAACAAGGAGAAGCCGATATTGAAGCTCACGAATCTGCCGGCGGCCTCCGTGCATGCGTTGGCCAGCCAATCGAACCTGCCAGGGCCGGCCGGATTCGGGAACGCGATACCGTCGAGGCTGCGTGAGGAAACGACGGCGTTGCACACGTTGCCGATGTCCTTGTCGAGGGACTTGTCCCAGCGCACGCCGAACTCATCCTCCCACACGTCTGCGTTGACCCATCTAGCTCGCCCTCCGGGGAGCGCGTAGACCATGTGGAAGCAGTTGTCGATCTCCCGGGTGAAGGCGTCGTCTCCGCAGTAGGCGGTCATCGCATGGCGCGCCTTCTGCGTGAAAGTTATCATGTACGGCGTCTTGTCTGGCTGCCTATGGCTGATGGCAGCGAGCACTCTCTCTCTGTTTGTCACGCCGACCCTCTTCCTCGCGTGTTCCAGTCGAGCGGCCCGTAGGCCACGCCCGAACCCGCGACATCATCGCATTCGTAGGACCCAGAGGACGAGCGTCCAGGAGTTGAACGCAAGCGCGTCACCAACAATGAAGCCCAAGGCTACATGAAGACCGCGCCTATAGTAGGCGAGGCCTCCATACCGAAGAAGAAGGCTCTTCACCAGCCAGGCAACGAAGATTGCCGGGAGATAGCCGTCAGTGGCGAGCCCTCCAGAGAAGGCATAGCCCACCGGATGCAGCGGCAGACTGGGAACAGCGACGCGCAGCGCCATGATGCCGATTGTGCTGATTGCTCCCCATGCCACGGCCCACCCCATTGCAGTGCCGGCGCCCTCCGGGTGGGACAGCCAGCCCTGTAGACGGGATGCTACCTCCCAGCCAGGCCACCAGGTCCAGCGCGACATCTGCGGGGTCTCCGCTCCCACTTTGTAGCAGATGTGCAGGTAGGCCCATAGAAACGAGATGGCAGCTACTATGATGATGAGAAGGAGTGGCCCGGGTAGAGACCTTGCCCGAAGTCGGTTGCCATCCGTAAGTTTCAGCGCTTCCATCATGTGCGGCATGGGATGGCTCCGGTAGGCGCGGTTGAACCAAAATAATGTGCTCAGCATTCCTAGTTCCCGAATGGCAATAACCCGTTGCCCCAGGAGGCCGGTGATGACGTGATCCGGGCCTGCAAAGTGGAGGTCATGACTAGGCGGACCGAGTTGCGCCCGAGCACGCGTTATTGTCAGCGCGAAGGCAAGGTAGATGGCAAAGAATCCGATGGTAGTCGCGTATGACATCCCTCCCCGGTGGCAGAAGAACACGATGAAGGCGCTTGAGACGGCGAGAACGAGGAATGCCCTCCGGGACGAGAGCGCTTCTCGCTCAGTGGTCGTGTTCGCGGGACATAACGCCTCAGCAAGCTTCGCTCGCAGGTAGTGACGATCAAACCACAGCACGATCAGGGCAATCGCCAGATACGCCCCAAGCCACTGCTCCTCAACGTAGGGGGCTTGTCCACGCAAACCTTCGGACCAGCCAAACTGGGCCGCAAATAGTACCTGACACTTCCAGAAGAGATTGAATACCCACATAGAGAAGGCCATGTCCACGGGCATCAGGAAGGCCAGACCGAGGATGAATGGGGGCCAGTAGACAATCTTCCAGCGAAGGGCCTCCCAGGGGCGACCGGTTGCAATAGTCGAGAAATCCCAGGACATGGGCAACGCTGGTATGGCGGGGAAAAGGTAGTGGATGTTCAGCAGAGTCATCACCAGGCCAGCACCTGCTGTGCTAAACCAGAACAGCTTGCTGGTGAGGAGACTCTCATCGCCTCCGGACGCGCCTCTCGAGAGGTGAAGAGGCACCTGGGTCATGGGGAACGCCAGCTTCTCTTCATCCACCCACCGTCGTCTGAGCAACGAAGCTGATGCTCCCAGCAGCGCCAGCAATGCTACCAGAAAAGCCATCCACCAGAGCAGCGGCCTCCCCCAGGCGACGAGATTGCGATCAACATAGAGATTGCTGCCACCAAGGTAGTATCCAGCTAAGGCTTGCGGCTCGGTCACCATTAGCCAGGAGGGGAGGGATGCGCCAAACTCCCCCCAGTTGCCATTGCGACTGCTATATCCCAGCCACGAGGGATACGAGATCACTCCAGGCAGTACCTGCAGCATGTCGATGCCGATAATCGCGGTAGCCACCGACATTGAGATGTAGATGAACAGCAGTTCTCCCTGCGACATCGCATAATCTGGTCGCCGACGGGCAAGCCATCTGTTCAGCACCGCAAGCAGGAACAGCACACAGACCGCGTTGTTGAACAAGGAGAAGACAGATGGGCCTCTGCCCCCTAATAGGTAGACCCCCCCGACCATCTGAATGGAGTTGGCGACAACAAGGATAGCTGCGACCGCAAGCGCCCGCCGAGTCACGCCGTGGCCGAAGTTACGCGGGCCGCTCTCGCCGGCCAATCTCCCACCTGCCGACGTCGAGGGGCCGTCGGTCCGCGGCTGGTCAGTCATCTCACTTCCGCCAACGAGGCAGCTCCGCTGCCTCTGAGAACGATTGCCGCCGCGGACGACAAGGTGCGGGACGAGCAAGGTCCGGCGATGCGCGCCCACGCAGGCCCGTTCAGCCGCGCCGCCAGGGCCTTCGCGAGACGGGCAACACGCAACCCCGACGGTAGCCGCAGGCCACTTGCCGCAACTGGAATCAGCTGACGCCTCTCACGTTTCAGGCCGAGCATTGCCCGATAGCTTCCCGTACAATCGTTTCGACACTCTACCCCTATCTGGTCACTGCTGTCAAGCATTTCAGCAAACTCTGGTGCTCCTGTTGTTCCTCCCCCTGGCAATCCTCACCCTATCCCCAAGCAACTAGCAAGTCGTACGCATATGACTCGTTGCGGAACGCGTCTAATCCCCCAAGAGCCCTGCTATGGTCTCAATTAGCTCTTTGCCGCAAGCTGGGGAAATTCGGCCGAGACCCCTTTCGCAGCGAAGGGTACCTCGAGGCGGGACTACTGCCTAGAACTTGCCGCTTGTCCACTTGACAGATGGTTCTGGCTGTGATATAAGTGAATCGTTACACTAGTGCAACGATTCACTAAACTCTCTGCAGTATGAGTGAGATGGTATGCGACGAACTCGGTCTTGGCACAAATGCGGTCGTCTTTGGCAAGCGGGGAAAGGAGCCACCTCGCCGCCGCGGGTCTGCCGAGGCCGAACTGAACCAGCTCTGCAGGGGAGTGTGAAAGGAGGCATGAAGGTAGTGGAGTGAGTGGGCTGCCTGGCGTGCAGTAGTGGTATTGAGCGCTTCAACTGCAAGGAGAGGAACATGTCGAGAAGGCGTGGCTTTACTCTGATTGAGTTGTTAGTGGTGATTGCGATCATCGGGATACTGGCCTCGATGGTATTCCCGGTGTTCGCGCGAGCCAGGGAATCGGCTCGCAAGGTGGTGTGTCTGTCGAACGTCAAGAACATCGCCCTGGCCATCCAGATGTACCTCGCTGACAACAATGACACCATGATGCCGTATGAGCACCGCGCTGAGGTGCATGAGTTCTTGCTAACGAAGAGCAGCACCTGCGATGTTGAGATGATGGGTTGGAACCTCAACCCATACCTCCGCGTGCCGGTCGTGTTGGACGAGTACGTGAAGAACCGCGATGTGTGGAGATGCCCAAGTGCGAAGCTGAATCCTATTTTCGGCATCATCAACCCGCGGGGAGGAGACTGGCTTGACACCTGCCGGGAAGCAGAAAACGCCGGCGAGTTCACCTGCTATGGGTGTGGCGCCTGTCACAGTAGCCTCCCCCCTGGTTGGGGAGGTTCTGTGACTGACAGCTACCTTCAGCAGCGGTGCGCCTCCGATGGCGACGTCAGGAGCTCGGACGGCAAGTCAGGCCAGGACGCGTTCCAGCAGAACTACGGCATGCCGACGGGCAACATCGAACTTAAGCTCGCAGCAGTTCAGGACCCCGTCCGCTGGATCGCCATCACGGAGACCGGGGGGACGGATAAGGTCTGGGAGATTGGCCACACAGCCTATCCGGATGTATGCAAGCTTGCGTGCTCGAACTGCAACTGGGGGCCCGCGGCGAACTGGACGGACTGCCCGTGGACGATCGAATGCGGTGTGGGTGACTCCGCGATCGGCGCCGATCCGCAGTTGTGGAAGCAATATGCCCGCCACCTGGGCGGTGTGAACATCGGGTTCCTCGATGGACATGCCGCCTGGATCAACTCCCAGCAGTTGGTGGAGCGGGCGTACCCCAAGGTACAGTCTTGGTATACGGATGAGCAGCGGAAGGTGCCACCGGACGCAATCTTGGGCATCAACAACTGCCGCTTCCCGATGCCTGGGACTCCCAACAGCAAGTAGATGTCGGCGTGCGATACGGGGGGGGGCCGCACCCCAGCCCTTCGGTCGCTCCCGACAGAAGCCGTCGGTCTGCACCGTTCTGGGCGTACTCATTGAGAGTCCGACCGGCGGCCGTGAATGCACTGGGCGAAGCGCCAAGCGCTTCGCCCAGTGCCACCTGCAGCGACGCTGGGAGAGTTGGAAGGAGCAGTGAAAGGATGGATCGCCGCACCTTTCTGAAGATGGCGAGCCTCGTTCTGGCTGGATCAGGTGTCGGCCCGACAGCATGTCAGCTCAGCGCGGCAGAAGAGTCAGAAGAGTCCTATGACAAGGAGAGCCTATCCATGGAGAAGCCTTTGATCGGGGTTTCCGCCTATCCTGGCGCCGCCAACATCGGCCTCATGAAAGCGGCGGGTATCGGTTGGATCCGTCACGTCATTCCCTACCCGTTCGTTGAGGGCGCTGGCGGCGTACTGAGCGACAACTACCTTGCTGCGAAATCCCAGGCCGAAGCGTGGCACGATGACGGCATGGAGATTCTCGGTGTGACTCCCATGCTGTCTCTGATCTGGCCCCAGTGCGGCGAACCGGGCAGCAGGACATCCCTCGACCGCTACGGGGCAGCCTGCGCCTGGCTTGCCTCTGATCTACGTGGCGTCGTCGCCGCCTGGCAGGTAGCAAACGAAGTGGACTGGCCTCCGTTCAATGGCCCGCTCAACCTTCGGCAAGCATGCGAGATGGTCCTAAGCGGCGCGCGAGGCCTCAAACGCGCGGACCCATCTCTCGTGGTGGGCACCAATTCCGCAGGCATGGCGCGCTCATACTACCTCTTGGGATATCTGCATGGACGTCCTTACGGAGAAGAGGACGAGAGCGGTCCCTTCGATTACGCGGGTGACGATGGCTACTACGGAACATACCAACCCGGTGGGCCAGAGCGCTGGGATGAGCGGATCGCTGAGGTCCACGCACTCACCGACCTGCCGGTCATGATCAACGAGTGGGGATTCCATTCAGAGGGTGAGCCCATGACCGCGGCGGAACTGGCGCTGGGCACTCACCGCGCCTGCGAGTTGCACAAGCTGCCCTATTCATGGGGCGGCGGCCATACACCCGAGGTACAGGCGGAGTACATTACTGCGGCATTTGGGGCCTTCAGCCAGCACCGCGACAAACTGGCGGGACTCGTGTTCTACTGCTGGCAAGACGAGGAACGATGCCACTACTGTGGTTCACCCGGCTGCCCGGTAACCAGCCGTCAGGGCCTGCTGGATGTCGAGGGACGGCCCAAGCCAGGCTACTACGCCTTCCGGGATGCCGTGAGGGCGTTCCTCTCAGACGCGCCGACCGGGGCCTAGGCATGCTTGGCTTTGCGCGCCACAGCATTGGCGCCGGCCGCCGACTGCACCGCGGCCGCCGAGCGCGTGAAGACAAACCACGCCTCGCCGGGAGTCCGGGCGATGTGCGGCCAAGCACTGTGTTACTTGGATGGTCGTCCCAACTGTGATCAAAGTATCTGCGAGAAAGGTAGTTCGCTTGTGAAGCAGGCCAAGCTAGTGCTCGATCGCGAGTATGTGGTCGGCGAGATCGACCCTCGACTATATGGGTCCTTCATCGAACATGTGGGAAGAGCCGTCTACGGCGGCATCTACGAACCTACGCACCCAACGGCCGACGCCAGAGGGTTCCGGCGTGATGTGCTGGACCTCGTCCGAGAGCTGGGAGTCACCACGGTCCGATATCCAGGCGGGAATTTCGTTTCTGCCTATGACTGGGAAGACGGCATCGGTCCGAAGCCAGATAGGCCGAAGCGCCTGGACCTTGCGTGGCGTACAGTAGAGAACAACGAGGTGGGAGTGAACGAGTTCGCCACGTGGGCAAGGGAGGCTGGCGCGGAGCCCATGCTAGCAGTGAATCTTGGGAGCCGAGGCGTGAAGGCGGCTCGAACACTTGTTGAGTACTGCAATCATCCTCAGGGCACTTACTGGAGCGACCTTCGGTCAGCGCACGGGTTCCGCGATCCACATGGGATCAGACTGTGGTGCCTCGGCAATGAGATTGACGGACCCTGGCAGATAGGCCACAAGGGTGCGCATGAATACGGCCGGCTGGCGAGTGAAGCGGCGAAAGCGATGAAGCTCGTGGACCCTGCCATAGAGCTGGTCGTCTGCGGCAGCTCCTATCGAGACATGCCGAGCTTCCCCAAATGGGACGCGACCGTCCTCGAGCACGCGTACGACTCTGTGGATTACCTATCACTGCATACCTATGAAGGCAACGGCGACGGCGACTGCTCGAGCTTCCTCGCGTCTGCCACCGGGATGGACTCATTCATCCGTTCAGCGATTGCCACCTGTGACCACGTGAAAGCGAAGAAGCGTTCCAGCAAGACGATCAACATCTGCTTCGATGAATGGAACGTCTGGTATCACTCGGTTGAGGCCGATAAGGCAGTGGAGCCATGGGGCGTAGCGCCCGCGCTGCTTGAGGATACGTATAACCTCGAAGACGCCATCGTTTGCGGGACCATGCTTATAACCCTCATGCGGCACGCCGATCGTGTCAGCATCGCGTGCTTGGCTCAACTCATAAACGCGATCGCTCCCATCCGCACCGTCACTGGCGGTCCGGCCTGGCGGCAGACGATCTTCTACCCGTTCCTGCACGCCGCGACCTTCGGTCGGGGTGTTGCGTTGGACGTGCGCAGTAGTTCACCTGTGCATGAGACAAGACGTTACGGCCCTGTTCCCTTGCTTGAGGCAGTGGCCACCCTCAGCGAGGATGACGAATCTTTGACCATCTTTGCTGTCAACCGCGACGAAGCTGATCCGCTCGCGCTCGAGGGAGACCTACGGGGAATGGGTGACTGGAGAGTGATCGAGCATATCGTTCTGGCGCACGAAGATGGCAAAGCAGCCAACACGGCGGAACAGCCCGGGCGAGTGCTTCCCCACAGGCAGAGCGGGACGAATTGCGAGAACGGGAAGCTGGTCGGTCTGCTGCCGCCGCTGTCCTGGAATGTGATTCGTCTCGGGAGGCCGGACGTCGTTGCTGACCGTGTGTGAAGCCGGCTGAGTGGCCTACCAAGCTGTCAGCCCGGTTCTGGCTCTGCACCATCCGAAGCCACAATGAGGCGCATTCCGGCACCGCTCTCTGCGTTCCTAAGGCGAATCGGTCTCAGCCGTTGGTGTCAACCGGATGCCGGAAGAGTCGGCGACTGCGCGAGTCCGCCAGGACCCTGTCAAAGACAGAATGTCTCACCGCGAATGTCTACGAAGCAAGGCCGATCCGCCGCATTTCCCTTGCGCCCTGCTTTACCGGGGCGTAGACCCAGCGTGCCGCCACGAGGGGCAGGTCTGCAGAGTACGAATCGGGTACAAATCCCGCCCCCGCTACCAACCTGCGACCTCCGGCCACGCGTGTGCCTGGAGGGCCGGCCACACAGCCCGATTGCCCCATTCCCATCCCTGCAGCCGCACCCCGAATGCAACCCTCCGCGAACTGAGAATCGGTTCTAGGAGGGTTACGTTCGGGGAGCCACTCTTCCAAACCGCCGAAACACGCCACCCACCCGTTAACGCTCGCATCCCTCACGAGTGCCATTCGCGTCAGGCACGAATTAGCCAGCCTGTAGGACATTTTCGAGCCTTCGGCGACATCCGCCCGACATCTCTGTTTGCATCTGAGAATCCGGGGCATGAACGCAACCCCTGGGTTACACCCGGACCCCCGGACTCCGGCCTCTCAAAGTCTCGCATTCTCAGTTCAGCAGGGGTGTCTAGTTAACAGCTCCCACGAGCTTCCGGGCTGCCTGTTAACTAGCCAGGAGCTTGCGCGTCCCATTCTTGTATCCGTATGCTAGTCATCTGCGTCACCCTATCGAGGCGCCGGCCGAGACGGTATCGGTCGCGGTCAGAAGAGGAAGTCAGGCGGCGAGCCGGCAGGCGGTGATTCGAGTGTCGGCGAAGACGCGCCGCCCAGCGGCCTCACATGGTAGAATATCTGAGGTTTGGAGACAAGCCTGTAGGGCTGTCAGAGGTGTCCCATTGCTATTTGACAGCGACAGGCTGCCCTGATCCGGAAGAGGATTCGCTGCGCGCGGTGCGAATCTTACGCGCGGTCTACGAGTCCGCGCAGACTGATAGGTTCGTGAGTATCGGCCGCGCGCGCTAACCTGCGGCCGCTGGCTTGTATCGACTGTATCGACCGGGGCCCCGCAAAG
>Ga0307379_10010884_pt1 | contig 11997 bp, 13 predicted proteins | sample UN2MG_FD_202237 | JGI IMG/M metagenome (GOLD analysis project Ga0307379, IMG submission 202237) | Soil microbial communities from Risofladan, Vaasa, Finland - UN-2 | ecosystem: Environmental > Terrestrial > Soil > Coastal area > Acid sulfate soil | place: Finland: Risofladan, Vaasa | collected... | reverse complement strand
AGCCAACCTGACGATCGCGCTGTACAACCCGTCCGGCACCGAGGTCTCTTCCTCGGTTACCGTGACAATTACGGAGATTGGCAACGGGCTGTACAAGGCTTCTTTCACATCCAACGCCAACGGGAAATGGCTCCTCGAGATCAAGCACGCCATCTGGTTCAAAGCGGGGCAGCGGGATGACCTGCGTGTGCTAGCTGATACGCGGCCGGCCGCCCCGACCATTTCGGCGATCTCGGCCAGTGGCGCGGTGATCACTGCAACGGTAGCCGGTGACGATGACGTCACCAACTACGTGCAGGTGTATGACGATGACCAAGCCTTGCACACAAGCAACAGCCGGTCTGGCGATGGGGACGTGGACAACACCGTGACGGTTCGGGTTGCCTTCTACTATGTGGAGGCATACTCAATGTTGAACGGTCTCAAGAGCGAGTCGTCGGCGCCCCGGCGCGTATACGTCTCCGGTGCCAACGAGTCAAAGTACGAAAGCTTGCGGGTAGCGATGCGCGATCGGCTAGTCGCGTCCACAACGCTTGCAACGATCCTGGGCACAGACAAGGGCGGGAATGTTCCCATCTACGAGGCCAGCAACTTTGGAGCGCCGTCGACGCCGCGGTATCTAGCCTACACGCTGCATGCCCAACATAATACTGATGAGAACGTAAATGATCAGCGTGAGTTCGTGATGGAGCTCTTCGCCGAGGTGAAGGTGGCCAACGACGAGTCGTCGGCCGACGTTCTCGACCGCATAGAGTATGAGGTTGACGACCTGCTGGACAACTGGGGATATGACAGTGCGGTGTGGTGGATGGAATTTGCTGCGCGCGACGGGATGTCGACACCAACGTTCAACCTTTCGGATCATGGTTACGAGGGACGTAGTTGGCGGTGGCGTTTCATCTGTGGAGAGAAATGAGTTTTCCGGGCGCGAACGCTACGCGGGTCGATTCCGGGAATGACAGGGCCATGAGCCCAGGAGGATTTTATGGCTGATCGGACCAAGGTCGTTCGTGGACCCTGTGACTTGCAAATTGCTGTCGTGGCGGGCACGTATGTCTCGCTGGGCATCGTTGGTGACGTTGGAGTGCAGATCACCAACATGCAGCAAGAGCAGGCCGGGGAGCCGTATGGACCCATTCCATTTGACATGTTCCACGAAGGGCACGATATTCGTGTAACCGCCGCGCTCAAGGAAACCACGCGGGAGCATTTCGTGTACGCAACCGGCGCGCGCGGGAGTTCCGGATACGCTTATTTCGAGGATCGGCCAGGCCTCGAGACCAAGTACGGTTTGAAGATCGTTCCCGTCGCAGCAAAAGCAAGCGGCGGAACCGATCCGGTGACAAACTACCTGGAGCTCTACCAGGTCGTGTCGGAGTCACTGGACAACATTCCGTTCACGCGGGGCGACGAGCGGCTGTACAATGTGACATTCCGGGCGCTGATTGACACCGGCCGGGCCGCGGGCCGCCGCATTGGCATCTGGCACTTGACCGATAACTCGTGAGCGTAAGCTGATATGGGGGCGCCTGGTTTGTGGAGGACCAGGCGCCCCACTTTTTAGGAGGAGGAGCAGATGGGCGAGATCAAAGTCAAGCAGCAGAGTCTGGAAAAGGTGCTCGGCTCGGGCCGCAAGGTTACGATCGGGCCCTTGCGCTGGGTCGCGTTTGAACCGCTGATCGCGGAGGTCTTCAAGATTTACGTGGCACGGCTCAAGGACCTGGGCAACGCTGGTCACGGCCCACAGTTCATGGTCTCGGCCGTGTACGCAATGCTCGGGGAACCGCAGCGATGGATGCATGTTGCGTCGACCACAATTGCGTCGTGGATCACGTGGGGGTCCATCTACAAAGACGGTGACAAGGACTACACCGATGGCAAAACACTGCCGCCGGTCCTCGAGGACAGCCGGCCCGACATGCGCTCCTGGAGCGCTGAGGACGTGGCAGAGGTGATGGAGGTTTCGGCATCATTGACCGACTTCCCGGTGATCTCGGCCAGACTAAAAAACTCACTGGGCCCCGTCGCCGACGACATAGCGGGGCTGTCAATGACGGGTCGCGGCGACTCGAAGACGAACGCGGTCGGCGAAGACGTGGTGGAGACAAAGGACTAACCTGGACTGAGCTCGGTGTATCAGAGCTAGCGAGAAGTTATGGGTGGGCGCGGAACGCTGTGCTGCATATGCCTGCAGACAGCGTTCTGTACCACATGCTCTCGTGTAGGCAGCAGGAAGTTCTAACCCTGCTGCACCAACGACAAGCCACTGTCACCGCGATCGCTACCAACTTCGGTGGGGACGAAGGCCAGAAGATGGTTGCGCAGTGGCTTGACAGTCTTTGTGTCTCCGTTGGGTTGGAACCGCCAAGCGGTATGACCCTGGATGTAAAGTCGGACGATTTGACCGAGGAGCAACGGCGTGCCGTAGCAGAGGTCGAGGCAAAGGCTGCGGAGGCACATCGCCGGCGCACCGGGAGGTAATAGTGGCTCTTTCACCATTTGGTACGGGCGGTGCCCAAGACTTCTATGTTCGCGCCGTCCTAGATCCCGACGAGTTTAACAAGGGATTGAAATCCATGGAAAAGGGCGCCACTATGTCGGCGGCGTCGATCGAGAAGCTGGGAGCGTCGTTCGTGCGGTTTGGTGCGTGGGCCACAGCGGCAATGGGTGCGGTGGCGTATAAGGCGTTCAATTCTGCGATGGAAGCCGAAGCCGCGGCGCGGAAGTTCGCTGCCGTGTTCGGAACCGCTGCCAAGGCCACGACGAAATGGGCGGAGGAGTTGGGTGATCGTTTCGGCTCCACCGTCGATGAAATGCAGCGCTTCCTAGCGCAGACACAGGACTTGCTGGTTCCAATGGGGCTCGGCCGGGACAAAGCAGCGGAGCTTTCCAAATCGGTCACTGAGCTTGGGTTGAAGCTTGCCATATTCAACGGCCAGCCAACCGAGATGGTTTTGATGAACATTCAGTCTGGCCTCGTTGGTGTCACGCGCTCGATGCGGCAATACGGTGTCATGCTGACTGAACAGCGAACAGCGCAGGAGGCTGTTACACTCGGGCTGGCCAAAACAACCAAGGAGGTCTCCGAATCCGCAAAGGTCCAGGCACGGCTCAGCTTGATGCTCAAGGACTCGAGCGACGCCTGGAACAAGGCGGAGACCATGATGAACGGCGCGGTTGCTGTTCACAAGCTGGTCGGCAAAGAGATCCGGGTTCTATGGAACGATCTCGGCGACCAGCTAATGCCGCTGATCGAGGATTACCGGAAGCAGATCCTGGAAGTGATCAAAGGCACGTCGCAGTGGATCAAGAACAACGGTCCGCTGGTCCGGGAGTTTGCCCAAACCGCTATCTCCATAGCGAAGCTCACCGTCGCTGTCAAAGGGCTCCAGATTGCTTTCGGTGCTCTCAGCAAGGCTAAGGGCCTAGCGATGATCACGAGCTTCTTGGCGTCGACGCGCGGGATGAACATGTCCCAAGCGTTCGGTCTAGGCGAGACATCGACAATGACGATGCAAGGGCAGGGCGTGATGGGTGGCGCGGCGCAACAGACCCTGACGTCTCGAACACCAACCAACATGGGTCAGCTGGGACGCGCCGGCCTCGCGGTTGGTGGAGCCGCGGCGGGTGGGTACGCTGTTGGTAGCGCAATACGAACCTGGTGGGATGCCCGATACGTGAAGAGCACACTCAAAGAGGCAAGGGAAGCGCGCGGGGCCGCGGAGAAGGTTCTTGACGAGATCTTGTCGGAGCAGCGCGTGAAGATGGGACAAGAGGTGAGGAAGTCCGCTTCACAAGGTTTGGCCGAAGCTATCCAAGACATCAGTTCCTTGACCAACCAATTCTCCAAGGGGATAGGTGCCGATCAGCTGAACCCGGGCGAAGCGCTGGTCTCCGCCATCCTCAAGAGCATCAAGGAGAAGAAGCCACAAGTCCAGGCAGACATGCAGGAGCTGTTCAACCTCGGGAACATCATTGAGCAGGAAGTAGCGTCCGGCAAAATCACACGCAAGATTGCTGATACGCTCAACACCGCCCGGACCGAACAACTACAGCTGGGTGTCCTGCATGAGGAAACGGTCTCGGCGATGCGGCTGGAAAAGCTAAGCACCTACATGGAGGAAGCGAAAAAGAAGGAACAAGAGTTCATGAAGTGGCGCTTCGACACCTTGATGAAGTCCATTGCAAAGGAAAACGAAGCGCGGATGAAAGCGCTGTCCGAAATTCAGGCGATGGAAAAGCGGATGTCTGGACACGAGCAAGGCCTCGAGCAAGGGATGTTCGACTTCCGTGGAGACGTGCTTAGCAAAGCTGGAGCAACGCCTGAAGAGATGTGGCAGCGGCAGCAAGACCGGGCTCTTGAACTACAGGGCCGTGCCCAGGAAGCGGCGGCCGGCGGGGATCTTGAACGCGCTATGCAGCTGGCTGAGGAGGCACAGAACATCTGGATGGACTGGGCCAGGAACGCTCCCGAGGACCTGACGGAGATCAGCGACGTTCTCGAGCAGGCCACCAATCAGATAACACAGATAGAGCTTGAGCTCCAGGCATGGGGCGACACCTATATTGCGGAGCAACAGAGGATAGCAGACGAAGCGGCGGCAAAGATTGAGGATATGGCAGATGATATTGCATCCGCTTTGGAAGAGGTTCAGATGGAGATTCAGCGGGTGATCAACATGGCTGCCGAGGAGAAGGTTCTCAAGTTCGACACGTCGGACGCTTTGAACCAGATCCGTACCTTGCAGCAGGAGCTAAGCAAACTCGAGGAGTCCGCAAATGTGACGTTCATGGCGGGCAGCGGAGCGAGTGCGAATGAGCCAGCGTCGCTTGATCGGCATCGGCAGCAGCATGGGTCCTTAGCGTCTGGACACGGGGAGTAACATGGCTACGACAACCTGCACGTTCGTTTACTCAGCGGTAACGGTCACTCTTCCAGCGCCGGCGCCCGGCGCGGATCACACGCTCAATGTCCCATCGGACATCATGCGGACCGGCGGCGGAACCTACGGGTACCAGTTTGGTGCTGCCTGGGAGGAAGAGACCCTCCAGTTCAAGAATGTGTCCCATGCACAGCTGGACGCGTTGCTCGACTTCTACTCGAACACCGTTGGCGGAACCGCGCGTGAGTTCACGTACAACGATGCGGCCGGCGATGCGGGGCATACAGCACGCTTCATTGCGGCCATCTCGTGGAAGACAAAGAACCGACAAAGCCCGGGTCAATACGATGTGCAGGTACGGTTGGCAGTAACGGAGAAGGTGACCTGATATGAGGGCCACGACTTTCGACGCAACAGACGCACCGTGGGACACCATGCAGGGCACAAAGCCCGTGTATGTTGTCAGCATCGACTGGCCCAGCGGCGAGGAGCTATACGGTACCTGGGGCCCGTGGACCTATGGCGGAGACACTATTCAAGACCGGATCATCAGCTTGAGCGGGATGACACAACGCTTGACCGACGCTGAACGCGGTGGCATGGGAGTGTCCGGATTGCAGGGCCGCGTTCCATCCGCGAGTGTGACTTTGCGAGACAACGACAAAACTCTTTGGATCAAGCTGCGGGATGAGAGCGCTATCCAAGGACGGACAGCGAAGGTGTACCTGGCACAGAAAGGTGCCAACCCCAAATATTTCAAGCTCTTTGAGGGAGTGATATCGGCGCAACCGATGTGGACCAAGGGCAAGGTCCAGTTCACACTCTCTGCCGGCGACTTCTATCGAGACGACATTGGGAACCTGGCAACCACCGAGGACTTCCCGAACCTGTTTGAGGAGCACCGCGGCCGGATGCTTCCGATAGTGTACGGGCAGGTGCACAAGGTTCCGGCCGTAGCTGTTCAACACGGGGGCATTGGCGCTCTGCGGGAAAGCTGCACAGCCGACGCGATGGAGCTGTACATCGACGGCTTCCAAGACGTTACCGGGCAGGTCACGTTGATGATTGGGGATCCGCAAGCGCGCGAGCGTGTCACAGGGGAGTTCCAAGGATCCAAGTTTGTTGTGACGCAGCGGGGTGGTGGAACCGTAGCCTCTGGAACCTGCATTGCGGACACCGTCATTCAGCAATCGAAGTGCCTCCATGTCAACACCGGTGATCTTGGCACCGTTGACAACGCCTACGTTGGGTACCTGTTGAAGATGACTGTGCCACAAGTTCCGAGCAGCAGTCAGGTCGGGTATCCGTGGAGCTTCACCTACTTCATTGGGGAGCGGTATCATCTAGATCCTGGCGTTGGTTGGGGTGTGGTCTACAGGCCCATCTACCGGTACGACGCCACAAACGGATACCTGTGGTTCACGCCGGCGTTCACCTACGAAGACTCGACCCCGGAGGACGAGTATGCGGGGCGCTCGGCGATAGGGCCCGGAGCCGTTCATTTCGTTGGGCACATCTGGTTGCCGCATTCAGGGGACGCGTACACCATCACTACGATGGCCATGTCGCATGAACGAGGCGATCGCGTCATCCAGCTGATTGATGGTGGAACCATTTATGTTGCGGCGGACCATCCGTGCGCCGAGGTTAGAGCAGTGTTCGCACATGGTCGACAGCGCCTTCCAGACACACCGCGCGCGGACAACAACCTGGGGATCCATTTTGGCGGCGGCCCGATAGGGTTGCTGACACCAACACCACCAAACGAGAAGCTTCCGGCGCAATACAGCGATTCGGATTGGCTCGAGATCCCACCGGAGTTCTACACGGTCAATGCCAATGACACGACCACGTTCCCGGGTCTGGGACGGGCCATCACCACAATCAAGTTCCAGAATCCAATCCAGATGATGCCGGGGTTCGATATTCAATCCCCAGAGCTCTGGTGCAACATCAAAGGCGACGACACCCCGTCCTACATTGAGAACCCCGTCACAATACTGGAGCGCATACTCACCAACTACGCTCCAACCCTGACCCTGGATTCGGCGGCTTTCACCGCCGCGGCCACAAGCGTGAGTTGGCTCCGAGCCGACTTCGCGATCACCGAGCCGCAAGACACGCTGAACCTGGCAGCGGACATGGCGTGGCAATGCCGCTGTAGAACATGGTTCCGCGATGGGCAGCTGTCGATAACGTATCTGCGCAACATACGGCCGGCCGCGCATAGTTCCCATTTCCAGGGTGACTACGAAGAGGGCTCACATGCCGTTACCTGGCGCGGGCTCGACGCGATCGTGACCGAGCTCGAGTACAAGATCCACAAGCAGGGCGAGGAGCAGGTGTACAAGGAAGAGGACACGACGCAGGTAGCCAAGTATGGTAGGCGCGGTGTTGGAACCAAGGACTTCTGGATCTTTGAACGCGAAGCACATGCGCAAGCGGTGGCACGCTTCTGGCTCAACCGGATGAAGTACGAGGCCCAGATCATCAAGCTGCGGGCCCCGCTGGACAAGGTACGGGTGGAGCTGGGAGACTGGCTCAAGATTTATCCAGGCGAGTTGTGGAACGCGAACCAATACGGCGAGGTCATTAGCGTGGACCACATCCCTGTTGACGTGGCGGGGCGGCGCGGCCCGAGTCTGGACGTTACAGTACTCAAGCCGTACGGTTGGGAGGCCCCGTGGACCTGCCCTGGCGGGGACACAGCGATTGGTTGTGGGTTGTATTGCGACGCTGCCTCCGACGTGCTTGCGTGCGTTGTAGCCGCCGACGTGGGCTGTGACATCTACGACCTGGGCGGGTATGTGGACTGGCTCTTTGGTTGGTCTTACGCAACTTTCTGAGCCGATTAGTCTTGACAAGATGGTAGAGGAGATGCTATTATCCCCGGTATGAATAGGCCCGCAAGCAGTCTCGCAGTCATGATCAACGGCAATTGCCGGGGCAAGTGCACCTACTGCTATGCGGGTGGAATCCAACGCGTCGCTATGCCACCGGAAATGCTGGCTGACGTGGCTCGGCATATGGGCAAGGGTGGCAAGACAGCGTGGTGCTCAATCATCGGTGGCGAGCCTTTGCACGATCCGGACCAGGCGTTGAGAGCGATCGAGACGTTGCGCCGCGGATGTGACAAGATGAGCATGACTACATCGCTGCCACACTTCAAAGGATGGCGTCGTATCCTCAAAGCGCTCAAGCGCGCTGGCGTGTACCTAACCGTCAGTGTCGACGGCCCCGCAAGCATTCATGACAAGCAGCGGCTAGCACATCCACACGCGGAGGTGATGAATAAGCTCGCGTTCTTGAAGCGGATCGAATGGCCGGCCCGGAACATTCGGGCCACCTTAGACCCGACTATTTTCCCGGGCAAACTTCCACTGGTCGACTTTGTACTAGGGACAAGGGAAGTTGCCTGGGACGCCGGCGCCCAGATGTTTTCATTGAGCCTCAATGCCGGTGCGAATGCTGTTGTACCACCAGCCAACGCCTTTGCGGAAATGGACGAAGCGATCGCGCAGTATCGGCAGCTTCCCATTCCGATATGGCATCAGCTATGGTTGGTGAACCAGCGACGGAACAAGATGTACCTGTCTCCGAAGCCGAGCTGCGGGAGCGGGTGTTCGATGCTCGCCGTAGAACCAGATGGTACCTTGTGGCCGTGCCACCGAATGGCTGGCCGGCCCGTGGGAAATATACAGACAGGCATAGATACAGCGAGTATGAGGCAATGGTGGAACGAAGTGTGCCAGAGACGAGCGAGTTGCGTTCAATGTGCTGAGTGGGATACATGCAGAGGAGCTTGCGCCGCAGAAGACCTATACGACAAAGTTAACGAGACAGCTTGCAGATGGTGGAGAGCTTTGATTGCCGCACACCGTACAAGTAGGGCCCTTAACATTGAAACACCGGAAAGCCTCTCAGGAGGCGATATCGGGGAAGACCGAGCCCGCCGGAGAGAATGACGACTCTCCGCTACCCAACGCATCGGGTAGGGCGTCAAGCAGTCTACGGATTGCTGGGGTCAGTAGAGGCGAATGTACTGGTAACGGTACACTGGGTGATTCGCGCCGCCCATCCAGGAAGTAGCCTCCTGTCCTATTCCGGCACTTACTGGGCCTGAACACATGGTCTAGCGACTCTCCTGGCAAGAAGAATGCGGGGTCAGCTTGCGCCTATGGCGCAAGGCCCTTGGCCGGACGCGCAAGCGGACGGTCAAGAGGCTCAGGTCCGGGTCGCCGGTAAAGGACATTCGTTAAAGGAAAAAAGAACGAACGATACTCAACTCGACTTAGAGGGGGCGGGGGGGCGGCCCTATCTACAGAGAATCACAATTCAAGGGTTGACTTGTTGTCGCCGGCGCGGTACTATTCGGGCCTGTTGTAAGGAGATCCATTTGAGTGTTTTGCTGCCGGCGGTTGCTGTCCTGGCGCTGCTTTGGTTTGCGATTCCAAGGTGGAGTCGTAAGTAGTGCCAGCTTTCACGCTGTACGCTGGGAGGTGTCGCATGCTCAAGCTTCTGACGTGTCTTCGTTGTGGCCGGGTGCAGAAGTACAGTTCGGATGTTCGTGACCTGGACAACCTGCGGTGCTGGAATCAGGGTTGTCACGGAATGATGTATCACGGGCTCGGATACCGGCTCGCGGCCTGGCAGCTGAATTCGGGCCTGGCGCGTGTTCCTGCGCTCGGTGTGATTCCCAAGGCCGTGCTGTACAAGCGGATGATGAGGGGTGCCACGTGTTGAAGGTTGAAGCGCAGGACTTGGCCGCGGCGTTGGCGTACGTGAAGATCGGGATTGCGACAGGGCCAGGGGTTAACCCGGCGCGTAAGTGTGCTCGGCTATCCCCAGGGGTGCTGAGTGCGTTTGATGGTTCGACCTGGGCCAAGGCGAACATCAAGACCAGTGGCGATGGTGCTTTCTTGTTGCAGCACAAGCACGTGTCGCCGCTGGTGAAGACGTTGGATGGCGAGATCCGGCTGGACTCCAACGGGTACATGAAGTGTGGGAAGCACCGGTTCAAGATCGTTTCGCCACCATTGGAAACGTTCCCTGAGATGCCGGAGATCACCACCAAGATGGTGGACGCTACGCTTCCAGAAGTGTCGCGCATCCTGTTCGCTGTTAGTCAGGCGAGCGGCAGATACGCGCTTGAGGGTGTGTCTTTCAAGGTGGACGACGCGCTCGAGGTCTGCGCTACGGATGGGATGCGTTGCGCAGTACTCACCTTGGAGAACCCTGGCTTCCAGAAAGGGCAGTGGGTCATCCCGAAGGTGATGGCGGAACGCGCCGCTAAGTCAACAAGCATCGGCTTCGACTCTCGGGTAGTGATTGTGGCGGACTCAGCCGGCGTGGTGTGGGCCCCGTTGGTTGAGGGGACCTATCCCGCATACCAGGCTTTCTTCACACTGGGCCCGCAGGCGATCGGTTTTGACGATCGAACAGAGTTGCTGAACGCTGTGTCGCGCGCGCAAATCGTTGGCACCGAGGAGTGGTGCGGTGTTGAAATCACGGTGCGTGATGGGGAGTTCGGCCTGCACGCCGAAACACCAATCGGAGACGTGTCCGAGTGCGTGCCCATTGGTAGTGATACCGACACACCGATGGTTGGGTCGCCGTGGTACATGCATTCACGGCGGTTCGGTGAGATGATTGGCGCGCTGGTGGACGGGGAGTTCACCTTGGCGTTTTCGGAAGCGAAGGTGGTCTTGCGTCAGGGACCCCTTGCTGTGATTCTCGCCGGGATTCGGCGGAGGGAGGTTTAGATGCGGTTGGAGTTTGTAGTACTCGCTGTGCTTACGGTGTGGTGCGTGAAGCTGCTTTGCGGCTACATTGCGTGGAGGACAGATCAGATTCACGCAAAGATAAAGCGTGGATACGCGGAAGCCCTTCACTGTGTGAACATCGGGGTGTGCACGTCGTTTGAAACACCACAGTTCGCGCAGGCGATTCAAGCCGGGTCCTTGGATCCTGCTACACAGCGGAGCCTTCGTGACGCAGCCATATACGTGGCGTGGGAGGAAGCGAAGCTCATTGGAACGTCGCTCAACTACTTGACACCAAGGGAGCTCACGCAAGCGATCGCTGACGAGGTTGACGCGTACAAGGAACGATGGTGCGCTGCGAACGAAGTTGGCCGAGAGTTTCGCCGCCGGCTGCTGGGTGGGGGCGATACCTCGTAAGGGTGTTATGCGCAAGTTTCTGGTCGCCTTCGTTCTCATTCTGTGTTCAAGCTCTGCGGTCGCGGCAATGGCATGGACTCCGACAAGCCGCGGCCGCTGGCGTTCCTTCGATCTTGTTTGCCGGCGGCTCGAGTTGATCATGGTAGAAACCGACAACGAGGATGTGCGCCGCGCAGCTACATGGGCGCTCTGGCACATCCGTGCTATCCGGGATCAGCACGGTGGTGCGTTTGAAGAGGACCGACGAATCGAGCTCTATAGCTCCAAGGAGCAGGAGTTGATTGCGGCACAGCACGGTCGTGCAGGCCGGGCTGAACACTTGAATGACCTGATTGATTCGGCGAAGTACAACACCACGGGAAAGTTCTGGAAGTGGACGAAGCGCTTGTGGTGGGTTTCGTTTCCATACTTGGTCATCATTCTGATTCTGTGGGTACTGGTGTTCAAGCGGGGCAAGAAGCTCCAGATGTCCTACGGCCAAAACGGGGAGATGTCCGACGAGCTTGCTGCTTTCTCCGCAACGATCGAGCGGCTGTTTCCGGATAAGGATGAGCGCAAGACCAAGTTTGCTGATGCTTTGGTTGCGCGCGGGCACCAACGGGTGAAGCAGAAAAAGTGATTTTCGTATTGACGTATTGACGCTCTCTTGTTAAAATACGCGGCAAGCAAAGTCCTGACACGTTTAGGTCCGGCACAGGGTGTATTGACGAGAAGGACGGTGTGAAGATGGACGCGCAAGATGCGAAGGCACCGGAGCAGGCCTCACGCGTTTCCAAGGTGCAGGAACAAGTTGGTGTTGTGTGCACCGCCGTGTCCGGTATTTTGCGAACGGTGTTGTCCAGGTACATGGAGCAGCACAAACAGGTAATGGCGGATAGGCTTAAGCAGCCCGCGGAGACAATACATCTTCCGCAGGCCTCGTTGCAGCCGGACGA
>Ga0307379_10010883_pt1 | contig 12002 bp, 9 predicted proteins | sample UN2MG_FD_202237 | JGI IMG/M metagenome (GOLD analysis project Ga0307379, IMG submission 202237) | Soil microbial communities from Risofladan, Vaasa, Finland - UN-2 | ecosystem: Environmental > Terrestrial > Soil > Coastal area > Acid sulfate soil | place: Finland: Risofladan, Vaasa | collected... | reverse complement strand
TGCTGTTGATATTACATTACCCGTTCCGGAAGCTACTTCAAACGGAATGCTAATGATGGTAGGTGCGGTTGGTGGTATAATTTTTATCTTAGGTTTTGAAGGATTTACTACTCCTTCAGGAGATTATCTCCCTGCTTTGATCGTATTATCCATTCTTTCATTAGTATCATTTATTCTCTCATTCTTTCTTAAAGATGCTAAAAGAGGATAAATTCAATTACTTTCATTTTTTTTCAAATTCTATGTTGATTTAAAATAAATAGAGATCGTGTAAGTTCAAAAAATAAAAAACCAATGTAATATTTTTTCATATAATTATTTTATCCATCCTAAATTAAGACCGTAGATGTAATAATTTTATGACGAAATATGATTTGAATACTCTAATCGAGAAGTTTAAAAATAAGGATAAAATCGCTTTAGCAAGATTAATAACGATTCTTGAAAATGAGCCAGAAAGAGCTTCAGAAATCTTCAAGCATTTTGAAGGTCTAAAAAGTGATGCCTTTATTATTGGAATAACTGGATCGCCTGGTGTCGGTAAGAGCACGTTAACGGGAGCGATCTCACAAAAATTATTAGATTCTGGAAAATCCGTGGGCATAATTTGTGTTGATCCCTCGTCGCCTTTTAGTGGAGGAGCTTTTCTTGGTGATAGAGTAAGAATGACGAAGATTTCACTTCACCCTAATTTATTCCTACGAAGTCTCGCTTCAAGAGGATTTAAAGGGGGAATTTCTAGAGCCGTATTTGACATAAGCTTGTTATATGAAGCATTTGGGATGGACGTAGTGATTATTGAGACTGTCGGTGCCGGTCAAGCCGAATTTGATATCTATAATTTAGCTTATTGCGTGATCGTAGTACTAGTTACAGGATACGGAGATACTATACAGATGCAGAAAGGGGGGATAATAGAGATTGCTGATATTTATGATATTAATAAGAAGGATCTTGGTGGAGAAGACGTCGCGGGTCAAATTGAGATGATGCTTGATGATACTAATTTTGCAAGTGGATGGAGACCTCCCGTTTCAATGACAGACGCTGTAAATGGAGGAGGAATTGATGATTTAATTCAAAACATTTGGGATCATAAAGAACATCTAGAGCTGTCCGAACTCCTTATTGAAAAAAAAAGAAATCGATTTTCCTATAAAATTAAGCAATTGATGCAATCAAAAGTCGAGAAGATCGTATTTGGAGATCTTCTAAAAGAGGGCGATATTGAAGCTTTTGTTAAAGAAGCTTTAGATGATGGAAAATTTAATATTTATGACTTAATTCACGGTAAATTTGAAAATATAAAGTTTGAAATCACAAAATCAAGCTAACTTGTAGACCCTATAATGGAGAATTATGGGTTCAAGACCACATCAAAGGAGTCTATTCAAAAGTGAGTAATTTTATCATTTTAATTCCAGAAGTGAAAGATATTTAAGATCATTTCTTTTTCCAAAATTTAGGAATTATAGCACCTGTTCTCCCTTGATACTCTTTATATGATTCACCAAATCTCATGAGTAAATCTTTTTCTTCAAAATGAATTACGATTGGTACAATAATCACTATTAGAATAGAAAACCAAGTTAATAGAATTATGGAATTTAAAAGGCAGCAAATTAATAAAATTAATGGTGAAGCTCCTAACATTTGAGGGTGGCGTATATAATTATATATCCCGCCATACATTTCATTTTCCTTAGAAGTAATCACAGTCTCACTTCCCGCATCTTTAACAGCTTTAAATGTTATAATTATGAACGGTACCATAAATATTATAGAAATTATTAAAAGAGAGATATAATCCTGACTAATCGGCAAATTTAATGATTTTACAGGAAACCATATCCATAGAATAAAATTCAAAATAAACAAAATCCATATGATATCTGCTAGAATTCTCAATCGATTACTCTCTTTCCACGCTTTTTTTCCTTTCTTTTGTTCCCTTGTTACAGGCATTATACTAAGAGTATAGACATAAAAACTTAGGATCGCTGAGACATTCAACGAAATAAAGTTTATCAAACTAATTATTTCAGACATTCACCTTTTTTAAATTCGTTATAGTATTAAAAATTATTATATTTGCTTTCATAATTAATAATTAGGGGATATTGATAAACAAATAAGAAAAGACATAACACTAATCTATTTTGATAGGAAATATTTCCTTTTTCCGCCCTTTTTTCTGTACGTTAATAAGATTAGCATCTATTAATTTATCAACATGATAGGTTACCGTGTTTCTTGCGAGCTTCATCCTTTTAGCAATAAATGTTGAATTAATACCCGGGTTTTCCCTTATTATATCTAATATTTTTTTTGTTGAACTTGAATCAATTATTCCTTCTTTTACACTTTGAGATGATTCAATAATTTTATTACTAGTATAATATAGTGTATATTGACCTTGATTCTCTTTTTGAATGATATGATTCTTTAATAAAATATCTAAATGCCATTGAAGCTGCCCTTTTTGAAGATTACATGTTCGTAATAGTTCATTATGATGAATGCCGGGACTTTTAAGTACTTGTGATATAATATTAATTCGATTCTCATTTTGAAAAATATCTTCAATTGTGAGATAAGATCTGCTTGTTGATAAAACTTGTTTATGTAAAAACTTAGTTTTATATTCTAAAAGAGTAACGGCTCCGATTATTAAAATTAAAGAAATTAATAAGAGTGAAATTGTGATAATCATAGATTTAAAAATATCATCTAAAAAGTAACTATTAGAAAAGCCTATTATTTGACAACACAAGAAAATTAGGAGGAACAATGCGAGTAGGATAAGGCTAATTTTAAAAAAAAAAATAAAACTCTGATTATTTTTCATTATTTTTTGTCTAATTTCATTCAAGGGATTGGTCTCCTTTTTGGAAGCGTTTTAATTTCAAGAAGGGAATTATGAATGGAACTTTATACTTGTATTCTATGAATTCATCCCTATATTTAGCTTTTAATGCTAGATCTTCAATCTTTCCTAAAACAATATAGGCAAGTACTTCTCCAAGCCATATATAGAAAATAAATAAAAAAGGATCCAAATTAGCAAGATCAAATCCAATAACTGGAGATGTTTGAAAAGATATCAATGTTAAACCAAGTGTCATGATAATAAATGCTAGATATTGAGGATGTCTTACAATCTTATAAGGTCCGGTCGTCATCAATTGTTTTCTATGACTTAAATGAAAAATTAGGCAAGCTAGATATAAACCTAATCCCAAATATGCTATAATAGTCCCTTCATATCCAAGGAAAAATCTAAGATCCTGCTGTAACATTCCGGGATATTGGAAAAAGATGATCAAATATGATATTAATGGAATGCTCATGATTCCATACCAAATTGATGCACATGGGACGTACTGCAATATTGGGATGAAAATCGAGGTCGTGCTAAATATAATCGATTGTACTGCTTCTTTTATATTTATTTTACTGAAATGCATTATCTACTTCACGTTTTCTTTAAAAATTCTTAAAATAAAAGTAGTAAAGACGCTTTTAAAGAATTGAGGTACACTTTTCGAAGTATTATTAGAAATATTATTTTTTGATTATTTAAGAGATGGATAATGATTTGGGAAATCGATTTACCATCGCAAGCTCCTTTTGGATTATTTGATCCAGTAATTCTTCCCTTTCTTTACCAGCAAGTACTTCTAGTTTTCTAATTCCTAAAGGATCTACTTTTTCTCTCAAAAGTGCAATTTCTTCAGCGGTGGGAGGTGCTGTTTCATTTAATACTTCAGGAACAATTAATTCAAAGCCAGTCGAATTTTTTACAGTTTCAATATCTACTCCCGGGTGGATTGTACCTATTTTCATTTTTTTTGTTTCATCATCAAAAGTTAAATAAGCTAGATTTGTTATCATGCATTGTGGTCCTATTCCCCCACATATGCTAGTTTTTCCTTCGGGAAAGCCAACACCAGAAATAAAGAAAAGTTTTTCTGTTGGAACAAAGGTTCTAGTATCATGTCGCGGTGTGTAAAGAAATGATCCACGTGAATAAAACATGCTAAAGTCTGCTATCCCAGCACAACCTGGTAATCTAATTTTAGGATTCTTCCAGTCTCCTATGCAGATATTGTTCGTATTTCCAAATTGATCAACTTGAGCGGGCCGAAAGAATTCGATTGTAGTCAGTTTGTCTGAAGGAAGCGATTCTAAAGTGCATTCACAACTGTTCTGAAATCGGTAAGCTCTTGCTGTATTCATTTCAAGATATAGGAGAGAGACTTGGCGAGGTTCAATTACGAATGTATTGCCCATAATGTAATGATATATTGCGTCTGGAGCGTTGGTTACTTTAGCTAGGGTGAAAGCTGCCCAGACCATTGGAGTGGCAACACCTACAATCATGACATCGTCATTTTTGACTTCTCTTGCCATTAGAACAGTCATTAACTCATCAGTGGTATAATCTTTTGATATTTCTGTCATTTACATCCTCTTTATATTTTAATTTAATATTAATCTTTTCCTATCCATTCTTTTAAGGCTACTTTTACCGAACGTCTCATTTCTATAGAATAATTTGCAGCTAGCTTTTTGAAGTACGCTAGTTGAGCTAAATTTTCGCCCTTTTTTAATTGAACACTCCTAGGATCATTTTTAAGCATATCGCTAAAATCCTCTGGAGTTAAACTCTTATATTGATTTATAAAATGTATGTATTTCTGTGGAAATCGTGTTGTCAAAGGAATCTTCTTTTTATCTCCTTTAGGATAACCAAAACAAATTAAAGTAATGGGAAAAGCCCATCTTGGAAGATTAAATAATTCACGATGAACCTCATAATTTTCCATGATATCTCCTATATAACAAGATCCAATGCCTAATGCTTCTGCCCCTATGACAGCATTCTGAGCAGCAATTAAAGCATCACAACTAGCTAATAACAGATCGGATTCTTGTGGCGTTTGAAATTCAATTTTATCTTTTTCACACTGATCATCTACATTGGAAATTTTAAAATAATCCCACCATCGTTGCACGTCTGCTAGAAATAGGAGAACTAAGGGAGCTTTTGCTATAAGTGGTTGGTTATCACAAGTTTTAACAAGCTTTTCTTTCATTTCCTGGTCTTTCACTTGAATAATGGAGTAAAACATCATATTTCCAGCAGTGGGCGCCCTCATGGCACTATGGATTATTGTATTAATCTCCTCTTCAGTCAGTTTTCGGGAGGAATATGCTCGTATTGTTCGCCTTTCATTTAATATTCTCAATATTGCATTTTTGGTCATTCTATTTACCTCTTTTTTTTTATTTTATAATAGAGTATTTAATATTTCTAAAGCAGTATGAGAAAACCATTTTATATCCTTAAAATTGTTTAGATACAAATTTAAACTAACAAATGAATCTAAAATTTTAAAGTTGTTTTATTAATTCTAAGGGAGATTTTCCCCGTAATATGAGATTAAAAATTTCCGAATTGAAACTGAAAAGGGATCATAAAGCTTATTAATTTACGCTACTTTGAGGTTGATAACACAATATCCAACCACATGATGAATTTATATGAAGATTAGAAAATATATTTGGATTCTATATCTCATTGGAGGTCTAATTGTATTAATTTCAATTTTCACTCCAACTAGTGATAATGATGATACTCAAACTCTCTATTTCGTTTGGATGACTCAATTTTCAAGATTTTAAAACCCATTCAAGATAAACTGAATCAGGTTGATAGATCTAGACGACCGAGTAGAGTTGAGTTTATTTGGGAATAAATATTCAATATTCCACTCAGAAAATTCTTTTTAATGAAATTCCTATTGGTCTCTTTTTGTTAAAAATAAGAAGAATAAAATATTTAAAACTAATAATATATTAGAGATCATAGCATCTTTTTTTTGACGTCTAATTGTAATTAAATATACGTTATTTTAATATGGACAATGACTGTAATAAATGAAATTAAAAAAGTTGATTGGCATTCCTTAGAGATAAGCGAGGTTTTTAAAGATCTAAATACAACACCCCGGGGTTTAAGCATTAAGGAAGTTGAGAATCGATTAATTTCTCATGGATTTAATGAATTAAAAGGGTCTAAAAAAATTTCACCGTTGAAGGTATTTCTTATTCAATTTAAGAGCATTCTTATTTTAATTTTGATTGTGGCAACAATAATATCTTTTGTTACGGGTCATGAAATAGATGCTATTGTGATTCTCATTTTAGTTTTTGTATCTACAGTTATTGGTTTCGTCCAAGAATATCGGGCTGAAAAAGCTCTGGAAGCCTTGAAGAAGATGCTAAGTCCCATTGCTGTGGTTATGAGAGATGGTAAGGAACTTGAAATACTTGTTAGAGAAATCGTACCCGGGGATATCATTGTTTTAAAAGAAGGAGATAAAGTACCGGCTGATAGTAGATTAATTGAAGTAAATAACCTTCAGACAAACGAGGCATCGCTAACTGGAGAATCGTTGCCTATAAGAAAGGTCACGATGAAACTCGCTAAATTTATAGCTCTACTTGAAAGAAAAAACATGGTTTTTTCTGGTACAGTGGTTAACTCCGGTAAAGGAAAAGCGGTTGTTATAGCTACTGGGATGAATACTGAATTTGGAAAGATTGCAGAACGGGTATTGACATTAGAAAAAACGCAAACTCCATTAGAATTAAGAACTAAAGAATTAGGAAAATGGATGGGAATCATTGCTTTAAGTATTAGTGCGGCAGTTTTTATATTTGGGTTGATAAGAGGTTTTCCATTTCTTACTATTTTATTGTTTAGTATTGCTTTGTCCGTAGCTGCAGTTCCAGAGGCGTTACCTGCTGTAGTTACTGGAAGTTTAGCTATTGGAATGCGTAAAATGGCAAAAGAAAATGCACTAGTTAGAAGAATGTCTGCTGTTGAAACTTTGGGTTCTACTACCGTTATATGTTCGGATAAAACTGGTACTTTAACCAAAGGAGAAATGACTGTAAGAAAATTGTACTTTTCAGATATGGAAATTGAAATCAGTGGTGTCGGTTATGAACCCAAAGGTTCTTTCCAACTTGAGGGGAATATGGATTTAATCAAGAATAAAAATTTCGAATTATTTATGAATGGTGCTGTTCTTTGTAATGATGCAGAATTAATCAATGAAGGAAATGTATGGCGGATAAGGGGAGATCCTACAGAAGGGGCTTTAATTGTGGTCGCAACGAAATTAGGATTCTCTCAAGAAAATTTAAGGGAATTATTTTCACGTGTTGCTGAGATACCTTTTAGTTCCGAAAGAAAACGTATGACTACTAGCCATTCTTCAGGATCACAAACTCAAGTAATTTTTATGAAAGGTGCTCCGGAAATCGTGCTACAAAGGTGTAGCTTTATCGCAGAATTAGATTATATAGAAAAATTAACGAAAGAAAAAGTAGATAGCATAATCAGCGCTAATGAGAAGATGACTAACCAAGCTCTTCGTGTATTAGCACTTGCAAGTAAAAAAATCGAAAGCAGTGAGATTCAAAATGATGAAAATGATGAAAAATTATTAGAAAATGACTTAATTTTCTTAGGTTTGGTTGGTATGATCGATCCTCCAAGGAGTGAAGTCATTCAAGCAGTCGAAATTTGTAAACAAGTAGAAATAAAGACGGTTATGATAACTGGTGATCATAAATCAACAGCTCTAGCAATAGCCAAGGAAATTGGAATTTATCACGAAGGTGATCTCGTATTGACGGGGGAAGATTTAGAAAAGATAAGTGATGAACAACTAGAAACAGATGTGGAGAAAATAAGCGTGTATGCTCGTGTTTCTCCATTACATAAGTTAAAAATTGTAAAAGCTTGGAAATCTAAGGGTCACGTTGTGGCAATGACGGGAGACGGAGTTAACGATGCTCCAGCACTTAAACAAGCTAGTATCGGAATTGCTATGGGAATAACAGGCACGGAAGTAACAAAGGAGACTGCTGATTTAGTGCTAACTGATGATAATTTTGCTACTATTGTTAATGCCATCGAAACAGGTCGATGGATTTATGATAATATAAAGAAATTTCTTACGTATCTTCTTCAAGCGAACCTCGTGGAAATAATAATTCTTTCTACTACAATCTTATTAGGATTTCCTTTACCTTTGATTGCAATACAGATTCTATTCGTTAACCTAGCAACAGATGGTCTACCCGCTTTAGCTCTCGGGTTGAGTCCTCCCGATCCTGATATCATGAAACGACCCCCTCGACCTCCCAAAGAAACGATTTTTACAAAAGATATTAAATACTTTCTATTGCGGGCATTGATCTTTGAAGTACCTTTATTACTATGGATATTCATAGGCTCTCTTGGTGAAGGAACAATCGTCGCTCGAACCCGACTCTTCTTAGTATTCATATTCTTCGAATTAGTAGTAGCTTTAAGTTGTCGTTCTTTAAAATATAATATCCTAAAGGTTAAACCGCACCGCACTCTCTTACTCGTGGTATTAGGTGAAGTCATATTTACTGTGATTTTATTTAGTATCCCTGCCGTTCGAGAAGCATTTGGAATAGGTGGAATAGGATTAATTGAAATATTATTGGTTATCTTCATGAGTTTCGTAGTTCTGATAAGTATTGAATTAACCAAGCGACTATTAAATATTCTAATAGAAAGGAAATTAAAAAAGTAAATTGATAATAACTTTCTGATGTATAAAAATTTCGGAAATTTATTTTGGAGTAATAACTTTTTTTTTAAAAAATCTCATCCAAGAGTTCTTGTCGATTATCTCCAGATAGGATCTCTAACTTTCTGCTATCAAAGAGATCTACTTAATCTCTCAATACAAGAATCTCTTTCACTGGTAGAGGATTTGTCCATTGAATTTTCAAGAAAAATTAATTACTTAAACCTAAGAATAGCGAATTTAAAATCATTAGATTAGTTCATTACATTACAACATTATATTTAAAATCATTTTCGATCCCCCAGCAATGTCTAAGTATTCAGCATGAGATTTTGCGTAAATGAATTTCTTTTTATATTCTTCAAAATCCATGTTTAAATATGCTTGGATGTGAGAGGCATCAAATGTGTATTTATCATAACAAGATGTTGGATGGGCCCCAAAAGGTAACTTAACAACAGCGGTCGTGGTTTGTTGGGGTAATTGAGCCTTACCGGGAAGATATCGGATATCTTCGGTTTCAACTATTCTTTCCGTGGTAACAATTGTCTTCTTGGCTGTTTTAGCCATGTCATCATCCATCCATACGGCTCCAGAAATATTACAATTCCCTAGTTCATCTGCATATGGAACGTGTAGAATGGCTACATCTAAATCAATTTTTGGTACTGCCATGACTTGTACATCGGATCCAAGGGGATCCACAATTTGTTTAATATCATTCCTTACTTTTGGGAAGTCTGTTCCAATGATGCCTTTTAAGGGCATGAAGGGGACTTTTAAGTAAGACGCTCTCAATCCTAAAGCTATTGTTGCTTCCGATTCTTCTGAAACTTTGATTGTTCCACTTTCGACTGCTTTTCTATAATTTGGTGCCATTCCGAATATTTCCATTCCGACAAAACAGGCTCGTATTTCAGAAATGCAACCAGCTCCAATAAGCATGTCAACTTCAATTCCACCAACGAAGGTGCATAAAGTTAGGTCTTTTTTTTCTTGTCGAATAATTTCTCGGCATAATCCAAGGGGTTTTCTCCAAAAAGATAATCCCCCAATACCAATTAAATCCCCATCTTTGATATGTGCCGTAACAGCTTCTTCGAGTGTCATTAGTTTACTTCTTGATATATAAGTTCCCCTCTTAATGCAGTATATTAGGTATAATTAAGTAATATTTAGAAACAATAATTGCTCTATAAAAAATATTATTCATTAATCTCTTAATTTTTTTTGACTTAATTTAACTGTCTCTTTAACTTTAAGAAAACTTCAGTGATCGATAGTTGATATAGTTTTGAGTATTTTGTTCCCGCTTTATGAATTTTCTCTATACCCTCTAATAAGATAGGTTAGAATTAAATGAAGGAATGCTCGGTTCTTGAAATCACTTCATCTTGGATTTCATGTCCTAAATCAACGAAATATGCACTATAACCTCCAACCTTGACGATTACATTTCTATATTTTTCAGGATTTTGTTGAGCTGCCTTTAAAACTTCGGTAGATACTACTGTAGGCTGAAGTTGTTCTCCCCCCAAATGATAATAGGTTTTCATTAAAGAGATCCATTTCTCCCTAGCTTCCTGGGTCTTACCGATTCCCGAAGGATGCATGCGGATATTCACTGCACAACCACATACATGTTCATAGTCCAGTGCTGCAACGGATCGTAAAACCCCTGTTGGACCGTGGCGTTCAACATTGTAGGGGTTACAACTGGCAGCAAATGGACGTCCCGCTAGACGACCATCTGGAGTTGCTGAAGAAATACGTCCATCATATGTATGTGAAGTCATGCTTATGACAAAAGGAGCATAAGCTCCTCCCTTATAGGTCTTATAATTATAAGTTTCTTTAAAAAGGTGATTGGTAATATCTCGAGCAAGTTCATCACATTCAGGATTACCATTTCCCCATTTTCCCTCAATTTTATTTATTTCTTCATGGATTAATTCATAACCGTCGGTGAAATTGTGATCAATTGCATTTATTAATTCCTCGAAAGTGAATTTTTTCTGCTCAAAAATTAATTTTTTAATAGTAAACATCGAATCGACTAAATTCGCTACACTGTTCATATATAATATGCCTTCTGCATCATATTTAGCTCCTCCTTGCGTAACATCCGCTTTATTTTTTAAACAGCCTTGCATGAAAGCAGAAATGAATGGTGCAGGAAAAAATTGAGCAAATAATTTATCCCTTAAAGTTGTCGCTTTTACTATTTGTCCGAGAACAAAATCAGATTGTTGATAAAACGCATTTAAAAAATCATTAAAGTTTTCAAAAGAATCTGGATCACCTGTTTTAATACCTACATTTCTTACCAAACCACCTAAAGTCAAACAGTTTCCATTTCTTAAGGTCATATCCAGTGTTCTACATAATAACATCGATGAAAAAGATATACCTCCTGTTTTACCTGGTGAACATAAATCAACACACCCTGTTATTGAATATGCATTTGCATCTCTCTCAGAGACACCACGATTCTTTAATGCCTTAATACATATTTTATCATTCAGTAATGAGATACTAGAAAGACCTTTATATTGCAGATCTGCTATTTTCATATAGAGGTCATCAGGAGTTTTCTCGTGAAGTCGAACTGCAAAGTTCAGAGAAGCCTTTGATCTATGTGCTACATCTAATAATAGGTAAGTCAACTCATTTGTAACATCTTCTCCATTTTCATTCAATCCTCCGATTGTCACGGGTTCTGATCCTTCAAATCTTTGGCTAAAATTTGTCACCGCATTCGAGTAAGGGCGTATATTATGACTCATTATTTTAAGAACTAATTCTTCCAATAATTCACTAACATCTTCACGAGTAATATAGCCCTTGCTGATGTCTGAAATATAGTAAGGATAGAAGAGTTGATCCAAACGACCAGGACCATGAACATTAAATGGAATTGCCATATCAACGGTGGTTTTAATGATCCAAAATGTTTGAATTGCTTCTCGAAAAGTCGTAGGAGGAAAATCTGGAACTCGTTGAAATAGTTCATATATATTCGATAAGATTTTCTTTTTTTCATTGTCATTTGTGTTTTCAATTTCATCCTTTAGTTTAATCGCGAGTCTACGAGCAAAGATCATGATTCCTTCTAAGGTGATATCGATTGAACGCAAATATTCTCTCTGCTCCTTGGTGAGTTCTTTTCCATTTTTGAGTTCGTTCTTCACCTCTTTCTGCATCGCAATAAGACCTTTTTCAAGAACCGTTTGAAAATCAAGGACTAAATGACCTTGCCAAACACCAATCACAGCGCAGGGTGATATAGCCATATCATTCTGAGCCGTTTTTAATGGTAGATGTGAAAGAAATTCATAAGATTCACCAGTATAGACATCA
>Ga0307379_10010881_pt1 | contig 12003 bp, 11 predicted proteins | sample UN2MG_FD_202237 | JGI IMG/M metagenome (GOLD analysis project Ga0307379, IMG submission 202237) | Soil microbial communities from Risofladan, Vaasa, Finland - UN-2 | ecosystem: Environmental > Terrestrial > Soil > Coastal area > Acid sulfate soil | place: Finland: Risofladan, Vaasa | collected... | reverse complement strand
CTTCCCCCAGGGCATTCTGGCCAGTTGTGCACCGGTCCTGATCGGCTGGCTGGCCATTGACCCCTCTTTTAGCTGGGAGCTGTTGTTCCTCTGCCTGCTTATTGCCATCTGGCTTCCTATCCATCTATGGAGTGTCATGATTGCGCGGCGAGATGACTACCTTGGAGCCGGCATCAGCTACTTTCCTCTGAGCCGAACTCCCCGCGAGGCGGTCAAGCTACTGGTGGTACTCAGTCTGCTGCTCTATGCAGCGTCCCTGACCTTCTACTTCGTGGCTAGCTTTCACTGGGTATACCTGACACTGGCCAACCTTCTTGGGGGTGTCCTGGTATATACCAGCATTCGCCTGGCCATATCTAACTCTTCAGAGCAATCCTGGCGACTCTACAGGATGTCTGCGTTTCCCTACCTCGGTCTGGTATTCGCGGCAATGTGCCTGGATATGTTTGTACTGGGCGGGTGACACTTACAGCTATCTCCAGCTCGGGTAACCTGGCTGCACGAGTGACAACGGCTGTAGTCTGGTTGTGTTCCTGATACTAATAGCCCGTGGGTATCTAAGAAGTCAATAAGAAACCAGATGGTGATGTGGAAGGTGCCCTCCATACCTTCGGCAAAGAATACGCCCAGCGTCATTGCCGGGGCGGCAATCAATTCATTAGACCGTTGCCGGCGGACGCCGGGCTCCTATACCCCCAGCGTTCCCTTCATCACCTGCTCATACATCGCGGCGACGGTAGATGCCACCTGTTGTCTCACTGTCTCGTCCGTTGGTACCGGCAAGCACGCGGTCAGATCCGTTTCGCTCACGACTTCCTCTCTGGTTGCGCCGGCACCAATCAGACTGCTCACACGGTCACGCATTGCTGCAAAGTAGAGGCGGGTGTTCGTCACTGTCTCCATGCCACAAACCGGCCCGTGTCCCGGCGCGATGATGTCGACCTCCATCACCTCGACGCGGTGCAAGAAGTCTATCCACTCACCGAACAGCGAATTCGGTGTCACCAGAGGCATACCACTCACGATGTTGTCTCCCGCGAAGAGTACTCTTTCCTCGGGCAGGTACACAGCCAATGAGTCCGCAGAGTGTCCGCCCGCGTAGAACAGTACCAGTGTCCTGTCCCCCATACAGAGCTTCAGCTCCCTGTCAAAGACCACCTGTGGCAGAGCAATCTCGGCATTGTCGAAGGCTTCTTTGTACTGTTGATAGATGTCCGGGACGTAGCGACTGACTTCTGCGGGTAGATTCTCCTTGAGGTATGCGATCTCATCTGCCGCCCCCCGATGCGCTATTGTCCGGCCGGTCAAGTGGGCGCCGCCAATCAGATGGTCGAAATGGCCATGCGTGTAGACCAGATACGCGATATCGAGTGGGGACAGCCGGCGGAGTTCATTGCGCAGGTCGCTTACTTCGTGGGGAAGAGTTGGTGCATCTATCAGCACCGGGCCTTTCTCTGTGACCACGCAGCCGATATTGCAGCCAAGATACTCCGTCTCGATGAATACGCCATCCGTAATCTCTTTCATTACTCCTTCTCATGTGAATCTCCTGACGTTGGCTACGGTGATACATGGTGTCTGCATTGACGGAAATACGCCAATGGAATCACCGATGTGCACCGTCAGGGGTCCTGCCTTGATAACCGTGAAGAGATAAGGAGCAGTATACTGGCAACAAGATAGGGCAGGCCAACCATTAGCCAGGCAAGGAAATGGTTGCGGCCAGCATACACGGCTATATGAATACCCAGTCCGATGGAAGCTGCGGCCAGCAGAACACTGGCAAGTCGCTCTCGCCACCAGGATACAATAGTGCCAAGCAATGCCAGACCCAGAAGCACACCCAGTAGAATGCCTGCCGCTTCCATTGCTTCCCTGCCTTCGTCCAGAAATTCACTGACAGCTTCACCAATGAGGAAGACAAGGCAGAATACTCCCATGACCAGCCCGATTATGCGTGCCGCCCACTTCATTCTTCTTGCCAGACGGTGTCGTTTGCTCTCTAACATTGGCTGGTTTCTCACATCAAATCAGTAACTAGTGGATATGCTACGCTTTTGCTCATTGGACGTCAAGACCCCGAATTGAAGAATCCGGGGCAGAATAACGGATTGGGGAGCTAAAACACGGTGATTATGGCTCAGGTCTGAGCCTTCTGTTCCCGCAGGGTGTCCAGCCAGCCGGCAGATTTCAAGTCGCGCTCGAGGAGGTGCTTGAGATAGCTCCTCATTATTGTCTCCAGTTCGCGGGAAAGTTGAGCGTTAAGCTTGAGGCGGTTGGCGGTATCGTAGTCACTACCCTGGAGCAGGCGCAGCACCTTGAGGGCATTGACGGAAATCGGGTAGGTGAATGGCTGGGTCTGGCGACAGTCCGGACAGAGGACACCGCCGGTAGAGGGGCTGAAATAGTTGGTCACCGGTTCCAGTGGCTGGTGGCAGGCAACGCACTGCTGTAGCTGGGGGCGGTAGCCGACCTCGTGGAGGAGCTTGAGCTCGAAGTAGCGCAGGGTGAGCTCCCGGTCCACATCCTGGCAGAGGTTGTGCATGGTATCGAGCAGAAGTTGAAAGAGGGCAGGATTCTCAACGTGCTCGGGGGTGAACTGGTTGACCAGCTCGATGAGATAGAGTCCGTAAGAGGTGAGCCAGAGATCAGTCTTCAGGAGGAGGAAGCCGTTGATAGTCTGGCTGCCGGTGATGGTATCCAGGTTCCGTCCCCGCGCCAGGGAGACCTGGCTGTGAGTGAGCATCTCCAGGTGGCCGGCGAGCTTGCTCTTAGGGCGGCGTACGCCCCTGGCCACACCCTGAATCTTGCCCAGACCGGGAGTGTAGAGGGTGAGAATATGGTCCGCCTCCCTCAGTTTGGTCTTTCTGATGATGATAGCTTCGGTCTGGTAGTTACGCGGTCTGGTCATTTCAGGATATACATCAACTCCTGGAGGGATTCAATCTCATAATCCGGTATTACGCCGGTGAGCTTGCTCATGAATCCCGTCCCGCTCCAGTACCGCTACCTGACGACAAACGGCACGACAAGGGCAATCACTCCGGTGCATACGGCGGCGAGGATGAAGAGGTTGTACCGGGTATTGTAGTTGGCCAGCAGCGATTCATCATAGTAGCCGGATACACCTTGGTCCTGGTACATCTTGAGAAGGCCATGGATGAGCTTGGTCCTGGTCTGCTTGCCCTTCTGCAGACCTATTATCACAACGGCATTGACCACGACGAGCAGGGCGACAAAGAGTATCATGACTATTGTCCAGGTGACATCATCACGAGACTCTCCGGCGATTCCGGTGTTGATGCCGAGGGTCAGCAGGTTGAGGAGAATGGCGGTGATGACGAATATCGTATCCGTGCGTGCGTTCTGCTGGAGTTCCGAGATTATGTGTTCGTGAACCCGTTCAATCATGTTTTACCTCCACTACTGGAATTCTACCGAGCACCATGATGTGTGTCAAGGAAGTATATTCGCTGGATATAAGACGGTTTACGCGGAGTAGTCCCGATGTCTCGTCACGGCGTCCGGAGATTCGGCTCAGGGTGACACCCCGCGGAACATACCAGCTGGTGTTTCTGCAACTGAGTACTACCTATCTGCCGAATACCAGTTCGTTCGGTTCCCGGGACCCTCTCTTCAGTAGAATATCCCGTTCCTTGAGAAGGCAGGCCCGATTGTGGGCAATAGCAGTATCATACTGGCCGCTTTCCCAGGCGTGCATGCACAGGATACCCTTGTCATAGAATGGGTCGTCGTAGTTGGGTATACTCAGATTACGGACGGCCTTGGCCTTAGCCTCAAACTTTTCGTCCTGCAGTTCGCCGTCGAAGTACAGCTCTTCACCAAGTCCGAAGTAGAGTACTCCCGTTTCGAAGGAGGTGTTGAAGGCATAGAACGGCCGGAGCAGGCTGTCAATGACAGTGGCAACCCGCTCATTAAGCTCCGTTATCTCGCTCGTGTCCCGTACGTAGAGTATCCGAAGGGCGTGCCGGTCGATTGACCCGAAGATGACCTGTTGAATGTACTCGTACTCCCGGACATCATTAGTGTAGCGGTAGAGCTGGTTGAATCGGCCGATTGTCTCGATATCAATTATGGTGCCTTCGAAATCCGATTGGATCTCTTCCTGGTATTCCTGTATCAATGTCGTCCTTCCCAGTTGCGATAATATGGAGAAGTGGGTGGGGTGGCTAAAGCTTCTGCCTTCCTTCGATTGCCCGGGTGAGCGTGGTATCGTCGGCGTATTCCAACTCAGTACCGAAGGGGAGCCCATGGGCAAGTCGGGTAACCCTGACACCGATGGGGGAAATAACGTGGTTGAGGTAGAGGGCGGTCTGTTCACCTTCAAGGTTGGTATTGGTGGCCAGGATGACTTCCTGTATGGTACCTTCCTGCAGACGGTCGGTAAGCTCCCTGATTCTAACATCACCGGAGCCAACGCCTTCGGTCGGGGAGATGGCACCGTGGAGTACGTGATAGAGGCCGTGGTAGACGCCGGTATGCTCTATTGCCAGGATGTCCTGGGGTTGCTCAACGACGCAGACCGTGCTGCGGTCGCGCTGCTCGCTGAGGCAGAGTGGGCAGGGGTCGACGTCAGTTACGTTGTAGCAGACGGAGCAGAGCGTTATCTTCTGCTTGACCTCCCGTATGGTGTCGGCGAGGAGGCCGGTCTGTTCGCGGGGAGCGCGTAGCAGATAGTAGGTGATGCGCTGAGCACTCTTGGGCCCGATGCCGGGCAACTTGCTCAGTTCCTGGACGAGCCGGTTGATGGCATCAGCGGCCGGTATGCGACCCTGATTCAATGTAAATCCTCCAGAACCTTAGTGATTAAGTCAGCCCCGGTATCTTGAGGCCGCCGGTCAGCCCCTTCATGCGCTTGGCGGCTGCCTTTTCTGATTTCGCCTGGGCGTCACGTACCGCTTTCAGTACCAGTTGCTCTAGCTGCTCCGGCTTCTCCGGGTCCATGGCGTCGGGAGAGATAGATATCGATACTATCTTCTGCTGACCGTTTGCGGTGACCTTGACGGCGCCCTTTCCGGCCTCGGCCTGCACTTCTGTCTTTTCGAGTTCCTTCTGGGCCTCTTCAAGTTTGGCCTTGAGTTGCCGTGCCTGGTTTATCATGGAAAGGTTCATACTTCCTCCGTATCTTCAATCTGGGCACCGAGCTTCAGCGCTTCTTTCACGAGATGGTTGTCTTCAGCGACGCATTGTACGCGGCACGGGTGCCCGAGAAAGCTGCTTATAATGCTATCGACTACTCTCTGGTTTTCCGGGTCTTCGAGCTTCTCTTTGAATACCGGATATTTGAAGGAGAGGATTACCTTGTCATTCTCGACAGAGACCGGCTGAACGCCGGCGCTTCTCAGGATGGCCAGGGCGGGAGTTTTCCTGGTCTCCAGTGGGGCTTCCTCGATGACCTTCCTCCAGTCCTGCCGTAGTCGTTCCGTTTCGCTTCCCGGTGCTGCTGCCGGGCTGCTGGTGGCGACTGCGGGCTGCGGTGTTTCAGAGGGCGCGGGTTTTCTTTCCGGTGGCCTGGTGGTTGGCGCAGTGGTTACCGGTGGAGGTGTGGTCTTCTGCACCGGACGGGGTGCTGGTTCAGGTCGTCTGGCGGGCTTTTCTTCTTCGGCCGGTGGTGCCAGGCTGCAATCGACAATAGCCAGCTCCAGGGGGAGCGCGGAGTGGTTCTCAAGACCGATGTCAAGCTGGCCGAAGGTCTTGACCACCTTCAGTACATGGGCCAGCGAGGCTTTGGTGGCCAGGCCTTTAAGCTCAGCGAGGTCTTCGGTGGTGAGGTCGACCGATTCATCGGCACCGGTCTTGACCAGTAGTAGCGCCCTGAGATATTCGACCAGCTCACGGTTAAACTGACGCAGGTTAAGGCCGTCATTGTTGACGTTGTTTATCGTGGCCACCCCGGCGGGGATGTCACCATTGATGATGTGTCTGGCCAGCTCTATGGTACGCCGGTCTCCTGTAATGCCCAGGACCTCCTGGACCTGGCGGAATCCGATATCGGAACCGTAGTAGGTGGTCATCTGCTGGAGAAGGTTCTCGGCATCGCGCAGGCTTCCGGTAGCGCTCCTGGCAATAAGGCGGACCGCCTCCGGCTCGGCGGTGATGCCTTCGCTCTCACAGATTCGGGTCAGTTTGGTGATGATGTCCTGCTGGGAGAGACGGCGGAAATCGAAACGCTGGCAGCGTGAGATGATTGTGGGGAGTATCTTGTGGGACTCGGTGGTAGCGAGGATGAAGATGACGTGTGCCGGCGGCTCCTCCAGTGTCTTGAGCAGGGCATTGGAGGCCGCAGTGCTCAGCATGTGGACTTCGTCGATGATGTAGACCTTGTAGCGGGCTTCGTTGGGGGCGTAGTTGACCTTTTCGCGGAGACTGCGGATATCGTCGACTCCGGTGTTGCTGGCGGCGTCAATCTCGATGACATCCAGGGCACGCCCTTCTGTTATTGCCTGACACATGTCGCAGGTGTTGCACGCCTCACCCTGGCCGTTAGTCAGGCAGTTAACTGCCTTGGCGAGGGCCCGTGCAGTGCTGGTTTTGCCGGTGCCACGCGGACCGCAGAAGAGATAGGCGTGGGAAATGCGACCACTGGCAAGGGCATTGAGCAGGGTCTGCGTTATCGGTTCCTGACCGACCACCTCAGCCAGTGTTCCGGGTCGCCACTTACGGTAAAAGACCTGTGAAGTCATGTTTTTCGTCACCATTATACCCTATTACGGCGGCTTTCTAAAGGTTTTGCGGGCGTTGGTATGGTTGGTGACAGGCCATTCTCTCCCGGCATTAAGAGTTGTATATTTGAGGAGAATCAAAATTTCACGCCACTGTCCTCAGTGGCGTGTCGCTCAGAATGACATTGGTGGGTCAGATTGCTTCGTCGCTGGTGCTCCTCGCAATGACAACCTTCTCTCCCGTCTTTGCGAGCGAAGCGAAGCAATCTCAGATTCTTCGCTCTCGCTCAGAATGACAGTGGTGGGTCAGATTGCTTCGTCGCTGGTGCTCCTCGCAATGACAGTAGGGGTAGGGTTGGATTCTGCGTCACTGCGGACAGTGCGCCACTGCGGACAGTGGTGGTAAAGAAAGGAAAACAGCCCCGGCAGAATCCACCACGAGGGCTGTTCGGAAGGCGATACCGTGTCCTGAAACTTCAGGACATGTCAGTTCAGCAAGGACGGTACATCCTTGGCGTACTCGTCTATTTCCTTGAGCTTGCTCTCCACCTGCTTCTGCCGTTTCTTTATCGTGGAGACAACTCCAGCGGCCTCAATGTAGTACTTTCGGATTTTCTCCACATTCCTCAGTTCGGAGAGGATTACGGAGACCTCGAGGGAGCCCCTGTCCCTGGGATAATCACCGTTCCTGATGATGGCTTCCGGAGTCAGGCTCTTGAGGTATTCGCCGAGTTCTTTGATGACACTGAGGCTCATCTCTTTGCCCGGTGCCGAGACCAGATAGAGTGCCCTGGTGGCGTCTTGAGTGTCGCACTTGAACGATAGCTCACTGATAGCTTCGTCCATTGCCTCTATTCCCCGGTGCATCTCGGTGCTCTTATCCCTGAAGTTGCGGGTTGTCTTAAAAGGCAGCCGGATGGATGGTAGCGCGGACTTCCCGTAGCCGATAACCGACCATCCGACTATGCTCTGGATAATATCCCCGGCATCGAGTAACCGGGCACCGACGTACTTGGCCTTCTTCTCCTCACCGGCACAGAGGATATTATAGAAAGGTTCAACAATCATATCATTAATCTGGGAAAGGTTGTTCCTCAGGGAAGCGTTCTTTCTGACGTACCTCTGGTTGTCAACCAGGAAGATGGCATCGGCTACGGAACTGGCCGACTTAAGGCATGTCGCCGAATTGTAGATGGTCCTTTCTTCGGTACGCTCTTCGTGCTCAAAGGGAAGGATGAGCAGATTGTAGATTGGCTTGTCTACGTAGCGTTCCTTGATGACCTGTGTCATTATGGATATCGCGCCGGAACCGGTGCCACCGGCGGTACCGGCAACCATCAGGAAGGCGTCTGACTCAAAGAAACGCGGGGTCCCTCTTATGGCGTCAATGACCTTGTCGGCGTCCTCTCTGGCAATCTCGGCGCCGAGTTCGTTAATCTTGCCAACGCCGTGACCACCGGACTTGCGTCCCCCGATGAGAATTCTATGTTGGTAGTCAGGCTTGATATAAGACAGCCCGCTGAGGTCGGCAAGGTCAGTATTGACCGCAAAGGCGCCGGTGACTATCTCAATCCTGCGTTGTGCTCGTGACCTCCTGTTCAGTCGGGCAAATCCGTCGGCAATATTCGACCCACACTGGCCGAATCCAATTACTAGAAGCTTCACCTTACCACCTCAAAACAAAACCGGATATTGTGGTTATTGTAAACTCACCAGCTTATATTGTCAAACCTGGCTACAATCCCCTGTCGGTAATGAAGGCGGCGAGGTCGGCCAGACGGCAACTGTAACCCCATTCATTGTCGTACCATGCGAGGACCTTGGTCATATTGCCCCCGATGACCATGGTATTGAGCGCATCGACAATAGAGCTCGCAGGATTCCCTTTGAAATCCGTGCTGACGAGCTCGTCGGCACAGTACTCCAGTATCCCCGCCAGTGGACCCTCAGCGGCCTGCTTGAAGGCCTGGTTGACCTGCTCAACGGTGACTTCGGTATTGAGTTCGGCGACGAGGTCCACCAGCGAAACGGTGGACACAGGGACGCGCAAAGCCATACCGTGAAGCCTGCCTTCAAGCTCCGGGATGACACGTGCCACTGCGTAGGCGGCGCCGGTGCTGGTGGGGATGATGTTCAGGGCGGCGGCGCGGGCACGGCGCAGGTCTTTGTGGACCACGTCCATCACCTTCTGGTCATTGGTGTAGGCGTGGATGGTGGTCATCAGTCCTTTATTAAGTCCGAATTCATCATTCAGCACCTTGACCAGTGGGGCGATACAGTTGGTAGTGCAGGAGGCATTGGATATGATGTGGTGTTTCTCAGGGACGTACTGGTCCTGGTTGACGCCGAGGACGATGGTGATGTCTTCATTGCGTGCCGGGGCGGAGATGAGTACCTTCTTGACACTGTCCCCAAGGTGAGCGGAGGCTTTGGTGCCGTCGGTGAACAGGCCGGTCGACTCTATCACGATGTCTACCCCGTAGTCCTTCCAGGGAATCTCGGCCGGGTCACGCTCGGTAAGGGCTCTTATCTCTTTACCGTTGACAATGATAGAGTTGCCGTCTTTACCCGGTTCACAGGGGAAATGACCGTAGTTAGTATCCCATTTTAGAAGATGTGCGTTGGTCCTGGTGTCGGCAATGTCGTTGATGGCGACCACTTCCAGTTTGTCGGAGTGGTACTGAATAATGGTGCGGAGGGTAAGCCTGCCGATTCGACCGAAGCCGTTGATTCCGAGCCTGGTTGCCATACTGCACCTCCTTGCTATGTGTGTGCCCGTGTAATTTTAACAGAAAGGCCGGTGGCAGTACCAGTGCTGGTGGGTGAGCTTGCTTCGTTGCCATCTCTTCGCTTTGCTCGGACTTCTGGCTCCTCGCAATGACAACCTTCTCTCCCGTCTTTGCGAGCGTACCTGCTGGCTTTGCCAGCAGGCCGAAGCCGAAGCAATCTCAGATTCTGCGTCACTGAGGACAGTGGCGTGTTGTTCAGAATGACAGCGGTGGGTCAGATTGCTTTGGAACCAAGGTCCTCGCCATGACGGGCGTGTCAGGCGTGCCGGTAGTATATGATTTCCTTTCGGTTGGTCCTGACGACACGGTCATTGACTCTCATCGCTTCGAGGTGCGCCAGAGTCTCGGATACCGCCATTCTTCGGTCGGGAGAGGCCAGGTCGTTGAAATGAACGCCACCAAATTCCGGCATCCAGGTGATGTGTCCGGCGATATCGAAGGCGGTCATTGGCTCGTCCTTGAGGGCAGCCAGGATTTCCTGATTCCTCACCTCATGGTGCTCGATGATTTCATCGATTCTCTTGGGGAGGTTCTCTATTAGTTGCTCGTGCGCTGGCAGGGCCAGCGTGACATCCATCGGCCTGACCTTGCCCAACGAGCCGATGAAATCGGCCAGAGGGTTGTTCCGGGCGAGGGGCTGGAGGCTGATATTGGGCGTGATGACCGATAGGACGTGGTCTCCGGCGAAGAGTAGCTTCCGTTCCCGTTCGTAGAAACAGATGTGGCCGGGGGAGTGCCCCGGAGTCCAGACCACCTGGAGGTGGAAATCACCCACCGGGATACTATCACCGTCGGAGAGTGTCACATCGGGGAGGACGGTAGCTCCGGCCCGGCGCATGGCGGCAAACATCCGGGACGCGGGCAACTCGTTTTCAGGGACGCCATTGCTGCGGAACCATTGCTCCATCCGGTTGAGATAGTCATCAAAACTGGAGTACTGTGGGTTGAGGAAATCCCTGTCTATCTCGTGCAGGGCAATCGTAGCACCGGAAAGCTCCCTGATACGTCCGGCCAGTCCGTAATGGTCGTGGTGGGCATGGGTCACCAGTATTTGAGAGATATCCCGGAACGTGACACCGATTTCAGCGAGCTGGTCATGTAGTGACTGGAGGGCGATATCGTCGTTCCACCCGGCATCGATAAGGGCGTGGCCGTCATCACCTCGAATGAGGTATACGTTGGTGTTCTCCAGGGGGTTATTCGGGATTGGCACCTTTAGCTGGTAAACGCCGGGTACAATCTCGGTCATACTGCTGCTATTCCTTTCCGTAGTGGAACGCCTTCACACCGGCGAAGCGCGCTTTCGGTCCCAACTCCTCTTCTATTCGGAGCAGGCGGTTGTATTTGGCGGTCCTTTCCGAGCGGCAGGGAGCGCCGGCCTTGATGAGACCGGTATTCAGACCGACGACAAGGTCGGCGATGGTGGTATCTTCGGTCTCACCGGAGCGGTGGCTGACTATTGCCCGCCAGCCGGCCTCGTGGGCCATGCGGACGGCAGCAATGGTCTCGGTGAGGGTGCCAATCTGGTTGAGCTTGATGAGGATAGCATTGGATGCTCCCAGTTGAATGCCCCTGTCCAGGCGCTCGACGTTGGTGACATAGAGGTCGTCACCCACCAGCGTGATTTTTTCACCGAGTTTCCTGGTAATAGTCTGCCAGCCTTCCCAGTCATCCTCGTCCATGCCGTCCTCGATGCTGATAATGGGGTATTCCGAGACCCACCCGGCATAGTAGTCGACCATCTCAGGGCTGCTGAGAGATTGACCTTCCCGGGCGAGGATGTATTTGCCGTCCTGGTAGAACTCGGTAGAGGCGGGGTCGAGGGCGATAAAGCAGTCCTTACCGGGTTGGTAGCCGGCCTGCTCTATGGCTGTCAGGATTACGTCGACTGCTTCGCTGTTTGAGGACAGGCCGGGTGCGAAACCGCCTTCATCACCGACACTGGTGTTCAGTCCCTTGTCCTTGAGCACCTTCTTCAGGGCGTGGTAGACCTCCGTGCCGATGCGCAGGGCGTGGCGGAAACTGGTAGCGCCAGCGGGGACGACCATGAACTCCTGGAAATCCGTCGAGTCAGCGGCGTGCTTACCGCCATTCAGGATGTTCAGCATCGGTACCGGCAGGGTGTTAGCGGTTTCTCCGCCTAGATACCGGTACAACGGTATACCGAGAGAACTGGCGGCGGCATGGGCTACGGCGAGGGATGTCCCGAGAATGGCGTTGGCGCCGAGGCGGGACTTATCCGGGGTACCGTCAAGGTCGATGAGCCTGCGGTCAATGGTTGACTGGTCGGTGGCAGGCATACCGATTACGGTAGCAGCTATCTCCCCATTGACATTGCTTATCGCCTTGAGGACGCCCAGACCGCCGAACCGGGATTTATCTCCATCGCGCAACTCTAACGCCTCGTGCTGTCCGGTACTGGCCCCGGACGGGACTGCTGCCCGTCCTGTGGCGCCGTCGGATAGTTGCGCTTCTACCTCAATGGTCGGGTTTCCCCTGGAATCGAGGATTTCCCGTGCGTTGACTTTACT
>Ga0307379_10010880_pt1 | contig 12003 bp, 9 predicted proteins | sample UN2MG_FD_202237 | JGI IMG/M metagenome (GOLD analysis project Ga0307379, IMG submission 202237) | Soil microbial communities from Risofladan, Vaasa, Finland - UN-2 | ecosystem: Environmental > Terrestrial > Soil > Coastal area > Acid sulfate soil | place: Finland: Risofladan, Vaasa | collected... | reverse complement strand
AGGACCCTGATATTATTCTGGTTGGTGAAATGAGGGACTTGGAGACGGCCGCCGCCGTGCTCACTGTAGCTGAAACCGGACATCTGGTGCTGACCACCGGACATGCCCCCAGCGCCTCTCAGGCTATTGAAAGAATAATAGACCTCTTTCCTCCGCATGAGCGTCATCTGGCGCAATCACGGCTGGCATCCCTGCTTATTGGTGTCCTGTGCCAGTCACTTATCCCCAGAGCTGATGACTCAGGGCGGGTAGCTGCCGTTGAGGTTATGCTGGCCAGCCCGGCGGTAAGGAGCCTCATCAGAGAGGGTAAGATTTATCAGTTACCCTCCACCATGCGCACTCAGGCTCGACTGGGAATGGAGCTATTTGACCAGGCGCTAATCAAACTTTACCACCGGGGATTAATCACCAGCGAAAGTCTGCTTGCCTTCTGTAACGACCGGGATGAAGTAGCACAGCTTTGCGGTAAAGTTGAGTAATCCAGGCTCGACTCCACTGCCATCTTTCCTGGTTCCCAGCCCATACCTCTTGACTCGTTACTGAAAAACGCTCAAAATGTGTCTTAATGGAAGTTGCGCTGACAATCATTTTTGCCTGGCTCGGTACTGCCGTTGGCAGTTTCCTCAATGTCTGCATTGACCGTCTGCCGGTTGACAGGTCACTTTTCTTCCCGCCATCTCACTGCGAGGCCTGTCAGCACCATCTATCAGTGACTGACCTGGTGCCGGTGTTCAGCTTCCTGTGGCTGCGCCGCCGCTGCCGGTACTGTCAGACGCCTATCCCTTCCCGCCTGTTCTGGGTGGAACTTGGTACTGGCTGCCTGTTTGCCTTTACCTTCTGGCATTTTGGTTTGAGTGCTGAATTTGTAATCACCGCTTTTTACGGCTGCCTGTTCATCGTGCTTGGTGTCATTGACCTGAGACACGGCCTCATCCTGAACAAAATAGTCTATCCGGCAGCAGTGGTGGCTCTAATCATTGATGTATTATCGCCTCCGCCGGGAATTATTAACTTATCTTTACCTTTACCCTGTCTGGGACTTATCAGTGGTATTATCGGCGGGGCAATAGGTTTCGTCTTTCTCCTAATACCTTACCTCATCGCTCTTCCTATTTACAAAGGGGAGGGGATGGGATTGGGAGATGTTAAGATGGCGGGCTTGATAGGTCTGGTTACTGGCTCACGATTGGTTCTTGTTGCCCTGCTTATGGCAACCCTTCTCGGTGGGTTGGTAGGTGGTATTCTCATTTTACTTAAAATAAAGAGGCGGAAAGAGCCAATTCCTTTTGGCTCTCTCCTGGCACTGGCTACCATAGCTACCCTGCTATGGGGAAATGACATTCTTTACTGGTACCTCGGCTTACTCTAATTCTGCCTGCCTGACTCTGGGCTATCCAACGTGATAATCAACTGGCTCTTGACAAGTTGCCTGATGGCTAGTACAATAGTCCTACCTAATAAGTAAGGGGGTGGATTGCAGTGAGGGTGAACCAGCGGCGGTCTGACATTGAAATAATTGCCGATATGCTGAAGGTAGGCGAAAATGGCGCTGGCAAGACTGAGATAATGTACAGTGCCAATATGAGTTACAGCCAGATACAGAAGTACCTTGGCTATCTGACGGCTCAAGGCTTCATTGATAAAATGAAGATGGGCAACCCATCAGTAACCTATCAGGTAACGGATAGCGGCTTGAAGCTGCTCCAGTTGATAAGTAGCATAAAGGAAATGCTGGGGCTGGATGATAACTACGGACTTTAGCATATTAGCCTATGAGAAACATGTATAACTTAACCTGAGGGCAGGAACGCCTTCAGGTTATCTCTTAGATTAAGAGGGAAGGAGTCTAGCGTGGCAGATAAAAGGATGTTAATAATTGACGTCAATGTCGGCAGAAAGATAGACGAAAATCGTGGTGACATGAGCTACTCCGAGTTTTTCAACTTTCTCATTGACAGCCAGTTAAAGGAAGAACCTGAACACCCGGATTATGTTAAGAAAGAAGAATTCCACGAGTTCGCTAAAGGTATGAAGGAGCTGCTGCGCAATTTCCTCGACTTTTTCCTCAGCTATGGGCTGGAACTGGGCAAGTCACCGCAGGACAAAACCTTTGATGAGTTGACCCAGAAATTACAGGAACTGAGTGAGTCCGGCAACAAATCCAAAAAACCTAATTGACCTTCCCCCTCGCCCCCACTTGACTCCACATATCCTCCGAGATAAACGGCAATCATTCCGAGTAACGACGGAAAACAAGTACCGAGTTGTGCCCGCCAAAGCCAAAGGAGTTTGATACTGCAGTTGTCACCCCGGCCGGGCGCGCCTTATTGGGCACATAGTCCAGGTCACACTCAGGGTCGGGATGATTTAGGTTTAAAGTTGGCGGTATAATCCCCTTATTTATGGATAGAATACATATTGCGGCTTCCATAGCACCAGCCGCTCCGATAAGATGCCCCAGCATGGATTTGCTGGATGATATCGGAATACGGTATGCCGATTCGCCAAACACACTTTTAATGGCGTGAGTTTCAGTCTTATCGTTAAGCACGGTAGCAGTGCCATGGGCATTGATATAGTCAACCTCATCGGGGCTGACTCCGGCTTTCTTCAGGGCCAGGCTTAGTGCCTGGGCGGCACCCTCACCATTGGGTGAAGGCTGAGTGATGTGAAAAGCATCACTGGTGGCGCTGTAGCCTATAATTTCAGCCAAGATAGGGGCGCCACGCTCAAGAGCATAGCCGAGGTCTTCAAGTATAATAACGGCGGCTCCTTCACCCAGCACGAACCCATCACGTTCGGCATCAAAAGGTCGGCAGGCACTTTGTGGGGCTTCATTCTTTGTTGACAAAGCACGGGCAGCATTGAACGCAGCCACGCAGATAGGCATTATCGGTGCTTCGGTGCCACCGGCAATCATTACCTTTGCCCCGCCGTGCTGAATTGACTCGTAGGCTTGGCCGATGCTGTCACTGCTGCTGGAGCATGCCGAGGAGGGGGAGTAATTCGGCCCCTTGGCTCCCAAAATCAGCGAAACCTGCACCGGCGCCGCGTCACCGGTCATGGTCGGTGCCAAAATCGGGCTTATCTTCCTCGGGCCAGCTTCGCTCAGCACTTTTAACTGTTCGGCAACCTCAAGTAGACCGCAGACGCTGTTGCCAATGATGACACCAGTCTCCTCAGCGTTGCTCTCATTTATCGTCAGCCCGGCCGCTTCTACCGCCTGGAGGCTTGCCGCTATCGCAAACTGGGTAAACCTGTCCATACGGTGCGCTTCCTTCCGGCTAACATACGCCATTGGGTCAAATCCCTTGACTTCAGCAGCAAACTTGGTATCAAAAGCTGTCGGGTCAAAATGGCTGATATAATCAACTCCCGATTTCCCGGAGATGAGGGCTTCCCACGTGTCGGAAACCGTCAGCCCCAGAGGGCTAACAATTCCCATGCCGGTAACTACTACCCGCCGGTGATTATTAAGCACGTCCACCGATATTCCTCCCCTTAGCCCGGTGATTTTTAATACGGTTTGACTCAATAAAGTGGGTAAGGTCTTCTGGAGTAATGCGGTAATTCCGACCTATCTGCACGGCATTAATCCTACCCTGGCGGATGTAGTTGTATATGGTCAGGACATGAAGCTGAAGTATCCCCGCCACCTGTTCCGGGGTGAGCAAGTTATTGTTACCTTCCATTGCAATTTCTCACAATCCGGCTTAGTCCCTTTATTTTCTAGTCTGGTTGACTATAGCCCGGTTAGTTCTAGCATAGGCTACTGTAAAAAGGGAAGAGTTTATGTTCTAGAACTATCTTCTAGAACACAATCACTTCCCAAGCTGACCTTTCTGTCATAGTCTGTTTTTGTAACCGGAATTCGCCATTTGGCAGTGAGTCAACTTGGGAGGTAATCGATGCCGAGAGCAATTGAGCTTTTGCAGCAGGGCAGGAACGAAGAACTATGGCAGATGTGCTGTGGCTATATCAGCCTTACCCTGGAGCAATTCATGTCCATACAGAACCGACTGCTCCTGGAACAGATAGAATTGTTGAAGCGGTGTACCCTGGGCAGGAAGATTATGCGTGGGGCAAAGCCGGAGACTATAGAAGAATTCAGAGAACAGGTGCCGTTAACCAGCTACGATGATTATTGCCCGGAGCTTCTGGAGAAGAGGGAAGCCCCGCTGCCAGCAGACCCGGCTTTTTGGGTGCACACCTCAGGCAGGTCCGGTGAATACCCCTGTAAATGGGTGCCGATGACCCCGGCATATTCACGTGAATTAAGTACAATAATGTATGGCATCGGCCTTCTCTCTAGTTGTAAGGGGTGGGGTGATACCTCCCAAGCTCCTGAGCAGCCAAAAATTGTCTACACGGTGGCTCCCAGACCCTATGTAACAGGTGCCATGGCAAGTATGCTAGAATTACAGACTCCTGTAGCTTATTTGCCTGCTTTAGAAGAAGCCGAAGAGTTGTCTTTTGAAGAAAGAGTAAAACTTGGTTTTAAGCAGGCTCTATCTCAGGGGCTCGATTACTTCTTTGGACTGTCTATGGTTCTGGTGGTGGTTGGAAACAAGTTTAGTCAATCCTCAGATAAAGTAGACATCCGTCCTCTGCTCTCCCAGCCTAAAGCACTGTTTCGCCTGACTAAGGGACTGGTAAAGAGCAAATTAGCTAGGCGACCAATGCTGCCAAGGGACCTGTGGCCAGTAAAGGGGATCATGAGTGGTGGCCTTGATAGCGGGGTTTACCGAGAGAAAATAAAGGCACTTTGGGGAAGGTATCCCCTGGATACTTACACCGGCACCGAAGGTGGTATCATAGCTACTCAGACCTGGGATTATGATGGGATGACCTTCGTCCCCAGTCTCAACTTCCTCGAGTTTATACCGGAGAAAGAACATTTCAAGTGGCAGTTAGACCACAGCTATCAGCCCAAGACCGTTTTACTTGATGAGGTAAAAGCCGGGGAGAATTACGAAATAGTTATCACCAACTTTCACGGCGGGGCTCTGGTAAGATACAGACCGGGAGACATGATTCGGATAACCTCACTGCGAAATGAGAAGCTGGGCATTGATATCCCGCAAATGGTCTTTGAGAGGCGAGCTGACGACCTTCTCGATTTCGTTTTCATTCGGCTGACGGAAAAGACAATCTGGCAGGCAATAGAGAATACTGGCATTGCTTATGAGGATTGGACCGCTTACAAGAAACCCGGGGAACCAGTGCTGAGTCTCTTTATTGAAACCAAAGATGGCTACCAAGGGAGCGATGCCGGAATAGCCGCAGCAGTTCGCCAGCAGCTTATCAATGCAGATAATGGTGAAGATACCAAGTCCCTGATTCGTAGCGATTTTGCCACTATGCTTGATTTCAAAGTAGAGGTAAATTTGCTGCCGCGTGGTGCTTTTGCTAATTACACCGCTCAGAGGCAAGCTGAAGGGGCTGATTTAGCTCATCTAAAGCCACCTCACATTAATCCTTCCGACAAAGTGCTTTCACTCCTGCTAGCCAAACCAGAAGCGGTACCGACTGAAGCTGAAAAAGTGGTAGTACGGTAGTACTTTAGTCTCCCTCACTTTAGTTAGCTTACTTTGGTTTTGCTTGACAGCTTCCCTGTTTGGGGCGATAATTTCTAATGTATGAACGTTTATGTTTTATTTCCTTTAGTTGCCGTAATTGCTTATATCCCGCTACTGATCACCGCAATTAGCAGTCGTCCCTGGCAGAGGCGACATAGACTCTTTATCTTATTTCTAGTCGCCGCCATGACCTGGAGCCTCGCTTCTGTTTTTTTGCGTAGTAATTTCTTCCCGCAATATAATCTCCTTTTGCTTAAGGCAATTCTCATTACATACACCTGGATGGCAGTGCAATTCTATTGCTTTGTTTCTTCTTTCTTTGCCCCGGGGCAGGGACGGTGGTTACCACTTGCCTACGCTTCGCTGGCAGTAGTTATCCCCCTGATATTACTTGGTTATGTTGCCGAAGGGGTTACTGCCGATGGGGACAGGCTTTATCTTGATTATGGCAGAGGAGTCGTCTTTTTGGCTATTCCCCTCCTAACTTTGGCGGCCAGGGTGACCTATGTTTTCGGGAAAAGACTGAGGATTTTGGATAATCCGGTGCTCCGCAATCAAATCTTTTCTCTAATGCTTGGTCTATTCGTTTTGATTATCTTTACCGTAGCTGCCTTTCTCCCTTGGGGAAGGGAGTTTCCCGTAAATCATCTTGGCGGCATTATTATTGCCTTAATCTTCAGTTATGCCACTATAAGGCATCAATTGGTAGATATTAGAATTGTTTTGCGGCGGGGCCTGGCATGGGTGAGCCTGGGGATTATCGGCACCGCTAGCTACTGGCTTTTACTCTTTATCCTCGATGCTTTACTCCATTTTGATTTGGACTTAACCGCTATGTTAATAGCTGCTTTGGTTTCCCTGATAGTGGCTATATTTATTTATAGACTGCGCGGCTATCTCTTTGTAACCGTGGGCAAAGCTTTTCAGGGGCAAAGCTACGATTACCGCCGTAAGTTATCCGATTTTGCTGACAGAATACACAACATTTTCAGCCTGAAAGAGCAGGGGGGAGAACTTCTGAAGCTGGTCAACAAAGCAATTGGCTGTAAGCGAGCGTGCCTGCTGTTCCTCGAGGTTGGCAGCGACGATTTTACTACTCAGTTTGTTGAGCCCAGGGAGAAAGACAATCCTCTATCCGGACTCAGATTTAGAGGGAACAGCCCTATTGTGGAATATCTGGGGCGGGAGCAAAAGCTGCTAACCAGAGAGCATCTGGATATTCTGCCTGAATTTCGCAGTCTATGGGAGCAGGAAAAAGCGGAAATCAAATCAACCGATATAGAATTGTTGGTGCCTTTGATAAGTCGCGATCGGTTAATAGGAATTCTGGCGCTGGAAAAGAAGCAATCCGGGAGATACTCACTTGAAGATTTCCATCTAATAGAGGAAGTTACCAAACGAGTAGCGGTGAGTATGGAGAAGGAATATCTTCAGGAGCGCCTACGGGAGCGTGAAGAAGAGCTCTCAGTGATTAACCGTTCCAGCACCATTATAACCTCCAGTATGGATATTCAGGGGATATATGATAGCTTTATAGGGGAACTGAAGAAAGTAGTTGATGTTAGCTGGGCAGCGATTACTCTGATTGAAGAAAATGACCTTTATTTTCTGGCATTATCTTCCGAAGTGGGTTCTGCCTGGGAGGCAGGTGAGCGAGTGCCAGGCAAAGGCTCGGCTACGGAGTGGGTGGCTAACCATAAGAAGACTGTCTACGAGCCCAACCTGTCAATGGAGAGCCGGTTTGGGACAGCGGAATATCACCTGAAGCAAGGGATACGCGCGATTGTTTATCTGCCGTTAATAGCCAAGGGTAAGGCTATCGGCAGTCTAATCATAGCCAGCCGCCAGCCGAATGCCTACAGCCAGAGGCACATAGTACTTCTTGAGCAACTGGCTTACCAGATTGCCATGCCGGTTGAGAACTCGCGACTCTATGCTGAGGCTGAGGAGAAAGCCCGCGTCGATGAACTTACCGGACTGCTGAATCGCCGCTCCCTGGATGAGATGATTACCAGTGAGGTCGGCCGGCACTCCCGCTATGGGGGTGTCTTCTCTATAATAATTCTAGACCTTGACTCTTTCAAAGCTTTTAATGATACCCATGGACATTTAGCTGGTGATAGACTCCTCAGGCACGTCGGCAGCGTCCTGAAAAGCACTATACGAACCGCTGACCAGGCTTTCCGCTACGGCGGAGATGAATTTGCTGTTCTTTTAGCCCATACAACCACTGATAACGCCTATGAAGTAGCCGAGCGGATTCGCAGTCGGCTGGCTTCAGAGGTAGAAGCTGAGTATGCGCCCGTTACCACCAGTCTCGGCCTGGCCAGCTGGCCCATCAATGGCATAAGTGCTAATGAAGTTATCGCCGCAGCTGATGCAGCGCTTTACCACGCCAAGCGGAGCGGTGGTAACCAGGGTTACCTTGCTTCGGTAACCCTGCCGCCTTTAGATGACCCGGTGGTTGGTTCTGGGGAAGTTCAGGAAAGTGAGTCTTTAGGCACAATTATGGCTCTGGCAGCAACGGTTGATTCCAAGGACCACTACACCGGCAGTCACTCCAAAAAGGTTAAAGAACATGCTGTAGCCTTGGCGGAGGCGCTTAATCTGGAGCCGCTGGAAATTAGCCGGCTTGAAACCTGTTCCTTACTGCATGATATTGGTAAGATTGGCATTAGTGATGATATACTTAATAAGCGGGGTAAGCTGAAAGCTGAGGAGTGGGTAACCATCAAGTCTCACCCTGAGACAGGCGCAACTATTGCCAGTCATGCTCGTGAACTGGCTCCCTACATAGCCGGTATTCTTCACCACCATGAGAGGTATGATGGGAGTGGCTATCCCAAAGGGCTGAAGGGCGAAGAGATACCTTTAGAAGCCCGCATCCTGGCTATAGCTGATGCTTTTGCCGCCATGACCTCGGAACGAGCCTACTCTGATGCCCTGCCCTGGGAAGAAGCAGTGAAGGAAATAAAAAGAGGTGCTGGCAAACAATTTGACCCTCACCTGGTTGAGGTTTTCCTATCTGTTGTCAGCGCGGCTCCAGTCAAGACCACGGGAAAGAATGTATAAGGAGGTGACACCGCCTAGGGCTGGTGCTGAAGGAACCAGGCTCAGCTAAGGCGGAGGAATGTGAACAAGATACGAGTTCTTATCGTTAGTCAGCAGTCCCTGTTTCGGCAGGGAATAGAGCACTCATTCTCCGATGTAGAAGATATCAAGGTCCTGGGCACTGCTGAGGTTAATGACGAAGTACTATCAGATATTGATAAGTTGCCACCTGATGTAGCCCTCGTGGATGTCGATGCTCCCTCTGGTAGCGGTCTGACCCTGGCTCGCAAGATAAAACAACGCCTGCCGGTTATTGGTGTGGTGGTGCTGAGTTCTAACCCGGATGATGCCCAGCTCTTCCAGGCACTCAAAGCCCAGGCAGTAGCCTGTTTGAGTAAGGAAATTACGGCTAAGGATCTGATTGAGACCGTTAGGCGTGTGGCTCGCGGCGAGCACCCGATAAACGAAGTCCTTACCGACCGGCCCAAGGTAGCGGAACAGGTATTACAGCAGTTCCAGGAACTCTCCTGGCGCAGTGAAGCCGAAGGCGTTATCGCCCCCCTCACCCCCAGGGAGACGGAAATCCTTAATTATATCGCCAAAGGCTATCTCAACAAGCAGATTGCCGCCGAACTTGATATCAGCGAGCAGACCATCAAGAACCACGTTACTTCCATCCTGCGCAAGCTGAATGCCAATGCCCGTACCGAGGCGGTAGTTGTCGCTATCAAGAAGGGCTTAATCTCTATCAGTTAGGCTTATCCCTGCGCAGGCCATAACTTACTATTCCCCCTTTATTCCCCTCCCTTGGCAAGGGAGGGGAATTGTAGTTTCCGAAGGGGCTAACGCCCCTTCGGGCTTCCCCTTGATACTAAGAGGAGAGACTCCGCCGCTCTTTGACTCCCCCCTGCTATTTATTCCCTCAAATAAGGGAGTGTTTGAGAGGGATCACAACCCCTCCCATATTTATTTATTCCTTCCCAGGGGGAGTTTAAGGGTGGACAACGCCCCCCTATATTTGCTCTTCGTCAAGGGGTGTCTCAGAGGAACACAACCCCCTATGTTTACTCCTCTCCAAGGGGTGTCTAAGAGGGGCGAAGCCCCTCTTTATTAAACTTTTCCCCTTCCCCTATCATAAGGGGAAGGGGAAAAGGGGATAGGGTCACCTAATTAATAAAGCCCTGAAGAAGGTAGTTATCAAATATATGCTTTGTCCACTTAACAGGCTATGCTAAAATAACTAGGAGAATACGGAGGTAGTAGAGTTGCCCGGTAGCCTGATAGCAGAGCAGTTGAGCAATTTACCCGCCAGTCCCGGCGTCTACCTGATGAGGGACGCTGAGGGTAATATTTTATACGTGGGCAAGGCAGCCAATCTCCACCACCGGGTAAGGTCTTATTTCAGCGCCGGACAGAAGTTATCACTCAAATTAAAGCGGATGGTAGCCCGCGTAGCCGATATTGATTTCTTTATCACCGCCTCGGAACAGGAGGCTCTTATCCTTGAGTTGAACCTGATAAAACAGCACCACCCCCGCTATAATGTCCGCCTCAAAGACGATAAGACCTTCCCCTACCTCAGGATAAACACCGCAGAAGAATGGCCCAGGGTTTATGTTACCCGGCGCCTGGAGCAGAGCGGCGGGCGTTACTTCGGGCCCTTCGCCAGCGCCAAATCGGTGCGGCAGACCCTGAAGTTGATTAAAGGAATCTTTCCCTTTCGCTCCTGTTCCCGACCCGTCACCGGCACCGACTCCCGGCCCTGTCTTGAGTATCATCTGGGGCGCTGTCTGGCTCCCTGCATCGGTGCGGCGAACCGGCAGGAATACGCCGAGGTGATAAAAGAAGTAATCCTTTTCCTGGAGGGGAAGCAGGAAAAAATAGTAAAACAGCTTGAGAAAAGGATGAACAAAGCCGCTGAGGCTCTGGATTTTGAAAAAGCGACTTTACTCAGGGACCAGATACAGGCTATAGACAAAGTTGTTGAAGGGCAGAGAATTGCCGCCACGGTGAGAGGCGAGCAGGATGTCGTTGCCTTCTCTGTGGAAAAAGACTATGCTTATGTCCAGGTTTTCTTCATTCGCGGTAATAAGCTGACCGGCCGGGAAAGTTTTGTCCTGCAGGGCACCAGGCATGAAGAACCGCCCCGGATTATGACCGGCTTTATCAAGCAATTTTACAGTTCCAGCCCCTATATCCCACCGTTACTGCTGCTCCAGTACCCGGTGGAGGATATGGGTATGCTCAAGGACTGGCTTCAGTGCAAGAGAGGAGCTGGGGTTAATATTCAGGTGCCCCGCCGCGGCAATAAAAAGCAGCTGGTGGACATTGTTGCCGAAAATGCCCGGCAGGGCCTGGAGCAGCTTAAAATCAAGCAACTGGCTACGCCCAAAGCACTGGACACCGCTCTGGCTGAAATAGAAAGAGAGCTTGACCTGCCACGACTGCCGCTTCGCATGGAGGCTTATGACATCTCCGATATACAGGGAAAGGCGGCGGGGGGCAGCATGGTGGTCTTTGAGAAAGGCAGGCCGAAGCCAGCCCACTACCGGCGCTTCAGAATCAAAACGGTAGCCGGTGCTGATGACTACGCCATGCTCCACGAGGTACTCAGGAGGCGGTTTAAGCGTTTTGGTGGTGAGACCTCTGCGTCAGATACATGGGCAATAATACCTGACCTTGTCCTCATTGATGGCGGGAAGGGACAGCTAAATACTGCCCTGTCGGCAATGGCTGAAGTCGGTGTTACTTCGGTGCCTGTTGCCAGCCTGGCTAAAGAAAATGAGGAAATCTTTGTCCCGCGGCGGCCGAAACCCATTGCTCTGCCCCACACTTCCCCCGGGCTTCAATTATTACAGCGTCTCCGGGACGAGGCACACCGTTTTGCTCTGGGCTACTTCCAGAAAATACACAAAAGGGAGACCTTTGCCTCAGTCTTTGATACTGTGCCCGGCATTGGTCCCAGGCGTAAGCGTGCCCTGTTGAAACGCTTCGGCTCAGTCCAGGCCATCAAAGATGCGTCCATAGCGGAACTGGCTGCCACCGAGAGCATGACCGAGAGTCTGGCAAAAAAGGTTAAGGAGTCTCTATAATGCCAGCCAATTTGCCACCGCAATATTTTGAGGCGGAAAAAATATTTCGGGAGGCAAAGGACCCCGCCGAAAAGATAGTTGCGCTGGAAGATATGCTGGCAATCATGCCCAAGCACAAGGGGACTGACCACCTGCGTGCCGAGTTGAGGAGCCGGATTGCCAAGCTGACCCAACTGGCGGCTAAAAAGACCGGTGCCCAGAGGACATCCATGATGATTGAGAAGGAGGGCGCCGCCCAGGTGGCGGTAATCGGTCTGCCCAATGCCGGCAAATCACAGCTT
>Ga0307379_10010878_pt1 | contig 12004 bp, 10 predicted proteins | sample UN2MG_FD_202237 | JGI IMG/M metagenome (GOLD analysis project Ga0307379, IMG submission 202237) | Soil microbial communities from Risofladan, Vaasa, Finland - UN-2 | ecosystem: Environmental > Terrestrial > Soil > Coastal area > Acid sulfate soil | place: Finland: Risofladan, Vaasa | collected... | reverse complement strand
AAAAGGGTTCCAGGTAAAAAAGGTTCCAGGAACCTTTTTCGGCAAAACAGCCTTCTTGCCACCAAGAACGCCGAAAACGACAAAAAGGTTCCTGGAACCTTTTTCTCCTGATCAGACGCCGAAGATGCGTTTCGGGTTGTCCCTGAGGAGCAACCGCGCCGTCTCGGCCGCTTGCTGCTCGCTCATCAGTCCTGTCTCGACGAAGTCGCGTGCGAGCACCCGGGCCAGCACCCGCCGGTACATGTTGAACTTCGGCAGGCCGAACTCGACCTTGTACATGTCGCTGTAGTACCCGATGAGTTTGACCTTCGGCACGGCCATCAGCCGCGCGCGAAGTTCGGACTCGATGTGGACCGGCACGTTCAGGTACCACCAGTGGCCGGACGGCTTGACGTTGGGAAAGATCCACGCGAACGTCGCCAGTTCGTGGGCCCACGCCAGCGACAGGACCGAAACCGTGAAGTCCACGTCCGGGTGGCGGCGGAAGAGGTCGGCGTACTGGATGAGGCTGCCGGACTTCGACAGCAGGTCGCGCCCGCCCTCCACGCCCGCCGGATACACGTTGCGCAGGACGCCGATCATCAACTGAAACGGTTTGTGGAACTGGTGGCACACCTCCGCAACGACGTCGAACGCGAAGACCGCGAGGTGCCGGCTCTCAGCGTCCGACAGGTCCTTACCGCGCAGCGCACGGGCAAGGGCCTTGTCGGCGGCGGCTTCGTCCGGCGTCGCCGGGGCAAAGTCGGGCGGCAGGCTGATGGCGGCCGACGCCGCACCGTGTTGTGTGAAGTACCGCATCAGCCAGCGAACCGCATCGCGGACGTCGCCGGCCGAGTCGACCTCCACCCCCGTCTTGACGGTAAGGCGGTGGCGGACATCCGGGTCGGCCAACTGAAACACCAGGTCGTCGGTCCGCAGGCACGGAACGAAGACGCTGCGATCCACCAGCGCCAGGTCTTCGTCAAAGCGGTTCGTCAGGAAGACCTTCTCAAGGTTTGCCCTGGCGAGGACGGTGCGGTAGCGGTCTTCGTTTTTGGCGGCTTCGACGACCGTCTGGCCCAGTTCCGCCCAATTGCCGGTCGTCAGCCGGTCGGCCCGGAAGCCGAACAGGTCGCGCGCCGCTTCCATCAGCCAACTGTACTGGACGGTGTTGTCGATGGTGTCGAGGCGCGACACCATTTCGGTGATGCGATCTGCACCGCTCGTGTGCGGATGGACGGCCTCGACGGGCATGCCGGCCGAGTGGGCCAGTTCCGTGTAGTAATGGTAGCCCAGCAGGTCGGCGAGCGTCTTGGCGTGGGGAGACTCGGCCGGGACGTGACTGTGGCAGTCGATGGCCCGGACGGCAAGAATCTCGTGCAGGAGTCTGGTTTCGAGGTCGCTCATCTGGCGCCACCTTTCCCGCTGCTGGACCCCCGCAGAGGCCATTATACGTCGCTGAGACGGCGGCACAACCCGCCCGGAAATTTTTGGGTCAACCGTTCGCATTTCACGTCAAATCCGGTATAATCTTGGGGGTCGCAGGAGAACATCCATCCATGCCGTGGACCGAGCAGACAACGGTTAACTGGGGGCATTGGGACCTTGAGTCCTGGATGGCTCGGCCGCTGCCCGAGCACCTCCTTGAGCGCTTCAACTACGACCAGGAAACCTACGACATCCGTTTCCTGGAGGACCTTCTGGCCCGCGTCGGCGAGGCACCCGACATCCTGACCCACCTCGGGTACCTCTACACGCAAGCCCGGCGCTACCGCGACGCCCTGGCGGTGGATCAGCGGCTGGTGGCCTTGCGGCCGCGCGACCCGCTCGCCTTCTACAACCTCGCGTGCTCGTACGCCCTTCTCGGGAAGGTCAACCGGGGCTTCGAGACCCTCAAGCAGGCCATCGCGCTGGGTTACCGCGACCTGGAGCACATGTACGACGACGACGACCTGGAGAACCTGCGCGGCGACCCCCGCTGGAACGACCTGGTCAGCGTCATCAAGACCTGATCCCCCCTGCCCTCACAAGATGTACTTCGCCAGGTCCTCGTCTTCGATCACGTCGCGCAGTTTTTCGCGGACGTAGTCGGCGTCGATTCGAACCTTGCGCTCGTCGGCGGGGAGGTCGGGCGCCTCGAAACTCACGTCCTCCAGCACCTTCTCCATGACCGTGTACAGCCGGCGTGCGCCGATGTTCTGCATCTGCTGGTTGACGCGGTACGAGATCTCGGCAATCTCGCGGACCCCGTCTTCGGCGAAGTCGATCGTCACGCCCTCGGTCTGGAGCATGGCCCGGTGCTGCTTCACGAGCGCGTTGTCCGGTTCGGTCAGGATGCGAACGAACTCATCGGCCGTCAGGTCCTTGAGTTCCACGCGAATCGGGAACCGTCCCTGGAACTCCGGCATGAGGTCCGACGGCTTCGCCTGCGAAAACGCCCCCGCCCCGATGAACAGGATGTGATCGGTCCGCACCAGCCCGTACCGGGTGCCGACGGTGCACCCCTCGACGATGGGCAGCAGATCGCGCTGCACGCCCTGGCGGCTGATGTCCGGGCCGAACTTCGAGTCCGAGCCGGTCACCTTGTCCAACTCGTCAACGAACACGACGCCGAGGTTCTGGACGCGGTCGAGCGCCTCGGCCGTCACCTGCGACTGGTCCACCAGGCGGTCGGCTTCCTGCTGGATGAGGATCTCCCGGGCGTCGCGGACCTTTGCGCGGCGGGGCTTGGTGCGCGCCGGCAGGAAGTGCTCGAACATCGTCTGGAGACCGATCATCTCCTCCTGCTGCGGACCGCCGATGCGGCCGAGATCGATCTTCTCCTCGACCTCGACCTCCACGTCGCGGTCCTCAAGCAGGCCTGCCCGGAGTTTTTTGCGGAGTTTCTCGCGGCTCGCCTGCCGCTGCCGCTCCTGTTCCTGAACATCGGCCTCCGAGGTGTCTCTCGATGCCGCAGCCCAGCGGCTTGTCGGCAGCAGGACATCCAGAAGCCGTTCCTCGGCGGCTTCCTCGGCCTCCGGCCGCACGGCATCGGCCGCTTCCTGGCGGACCAGGCCCAGGGCGAGTTCCGTCAGGTCGCGGATAATCGACTCGACGTCGCGGCCGACGTAGCCCACCTCGGTGTACTTCGTGGCCTCAACCTTGATGAACGGGGCCCCGACGAGGGTGGCCATGCGCCGGGCGATCTCGGTTTTGCCGACGCCCGTCGGACCGATCATGATGATGTTCTTCGGCGCGACCTCCTCGCGAAGGTCGGCCGCGAGTTGCTGCCGCCGCCACCGGTCGCGCATCGCAATGGCGATGGCCCGCTTCGCTTCCGCCTGGCCGATGATGTAGCGGTCCAGTTGCCGAACGATCTCGCGCGGTGTCAGGGGGCGTTGGGACGAAGACCACTCTCGCGGGTTCATGCCTCCAGCACCTCCACCGTGATGCAGTCGTTCGTGTAGATGCACACGTCGGCCGCGATGCCGAGCGCCTCTCGAACGATCGTCTCGGCCGGCATGTCGGTGTGCTTCAGAAGGGCCGCCGCGGCACTGCGGGCGTACGCGCCGCCGGACCCGATGCCGATGAGTCCGTCGCTCGGCTCGATGACGTCGCCGGACCCCGAGATGATGAGGCTCGTCTCGGCATCGACGACCACCAGCAGGCTCTCCAGCCGTCGCAACACCTTGTCGGTCCGCCAGGCCTTCGCCAGTTCGACGGCGGCCCGGCGGATGTTGCCGGACGAGTCCTTGAGTTTCCCCTCGAACCGCTCCATGAGCGCGAAGGCATCGGCCGCACCCCCGGCGAAGCCGCAGATGACCCGGCCCGCCTCGCCGAGGCGGCGAATCTTCGTCGCGTCGGCCTTGACGACCGTCTCGTTCATGGTCACCTGTCCGTCGCCGCCGACCGCCACCTGGCCGCCGCGGCGTACCGACAGGATCGTCGTCGAGCGCACGTTCATCGGTCTGTCTCCTGACGGCCGGGATGGCCACAGATTGCATCGGCCCCGCATCATTTGCCGCCGTACGTCTCACGCCACAGGATGTCCTGGAGCGGCTTCCTGTCGGCCTGCGGCGTTTCCTGCGGCGCCTTGCCGATGGGCAGGAGGATGATGAGCCGCTTTGAGTCCGGCACACCCAGCAGTTCCCTGGCGAAATCCTCTTCCTTGATAAGCGTCCCTTCGACCCAGACGGAGGCGTACCCGAGCGCGGCGATGGCCAGGAGCATGTTCTCGGCGGCCGCCGAGGCGTCTTCAAGCCACCACCGGGAGGCCTGCGGGTCGGCCACGATGCCGATAGCCGCCGACGCCGTGGCAAACGCCACCTGCACGCGCTCCAGGGCCTTCAGGGTCTCGGCCTTCGTGATGGCGATGAACTGAAGCGGCTGACGGTTCGCGCCCGACGGCGCTCGCCGCCCGGCATCGGCGATTTTCAGCAGGTCCTCGTCCGGCACCTCGACGGCGTCGTAGGCCCGGACGCTCGCCCGTTTTTCGATGGCCTCAAACAGGTCCATGGCAACTCCTTTCGCAGGTTCTCGCCCGTCGGGTTCCGACCCGGCACGTCCGCCCTTGCTCAGCCCCCGCCGCCCTTCGGGCGACCCTTGGCCATGATAAGCCGACCGCGGCGAGAGGCAAGCCCAATCACACAAACCCTTGCAACGCCTCAGTTACGGGTGGGCTGGTCGTCGGACTCGACGTCGTGCGTCGTAGCAGAGCCGCGACCGCTAGGGAGCGGCCGCTTCCTCACGGGCGCGGCTCAGATTGCTGCGCACTGACTCCGCCCATAACTGAGGCGTTACCAAACCCTTGCACGGCCCGTGCCGCCGGCCTACGATTCAAGCATGTCGCGACACCGGACGGTGCTGTCGGCGTACGTCGTCCTTGGGGCCTACGCGGTCTGGGCTCAGGCGACGCTCCTGCGCGAGATGCACGTCCTCGTGTTCGGGTCGGAACTCTCCTGGGGCCTGGTGCTGGCGTTCTGGCTGGCGGGGGTGGCCGCCGGCGCGATGGCGGCGGGACGGCTCATCGACAGGTCCGGCCGGCCGTGGCTGGTGTTTGCCGTGGCAGGCCTTGCGATGCCGCCGGCGCTGCTTGGCGAGGTCGTGCTCCTGCGCGTCGCACGGTCGCTTGTGGACGTGGGGCCCGGAGAGTACGTCGGCCCGGGCATGACCGTCCTTCTGGCCGCCATCGCCACCGTCCCGGTGAGCGTCTGGGTGGGGCTGGCGTTCCCGGCGGCAAGCGCATTGATTGCTCGCGGCCCCGACCCGTCGCATGAGAAGGCCCGGGCGGTGGGATGGGTATACCTTGCCGAATCGGCGGGCGCGTTGGTCGGCGGGGCGGCTTTCTCCTTTCTGTTGGTCGGCCGCGTCGGGGCCGTTCCGCTCGCCCTCGGCGGCGGAGCCGTCCTGGCCCTGTTCATCCAACTGCTGGTCGTGCACGACGCCGGGAGTGGGTGGGCCCGGTTCATTCCGCTCGGCCTGGCGGTGACCATGGGTATCCTCATTACGGAGGGCGTCGCCCGCCGTCTCGACGAGGCGTCGGTCCGCTGGCGATGGGCGAGTTTCGCCGAGACGCTTGAACTGGTCCAGTCCCGGGATACTCGATACCAGAACGCTGCCCTGGGGCGGCTGGGCGAGCAGTTCAGCCTCTACGCGAACGGCCTGGTGGACGCCACGTGGCCGAACCACGCCGACCTTGCCATCGACGCCCACCTGGCCGCCTGCCAGCACCCCGCGCCGAAGCAGATCCTCGTCCTCGGCGGCGGGGCCGAGGGCATGCTCAAGGAACTCGCGTGCCACGAGCCCGACCGTCTCGACTACGTGACGCTCGACAGGGCTCTGCTGGCCATGGTCCGTGAGCATCTCGACGCGCCCGACCGAAACGCCCTCGACGCGCTCGACGGGATGGGGCAGGTCCACTTCGCCGACGCGCGGCGGTTCGTCAAACGCGCCGCCGCACGCGGCCAACGGTACGACCTGGTCATCCTGGCGGCGCCGGAGCCGGCTTCGACGCTCGAGGCGCGTCTGTACACGCAGGAGTTCTTCGGCGAACTCTCTCGTGCCATGGCCGACGACGGCGTCCTTGTCTTCACGTTGAGCACGCCGGTGGGCTATTGGAGCGAGGAGCCGGCCGCCTACGCCGGCAGCATCGTCACGCCCCTGAAGCGGGTCTTTCCAGACGTGCTTCTGACGTTCGGGACGCCGATGCACTGCTTCGCGGCCAAGCACGATGGCGTTCTCGTGGAGAGCGGCGAGGCGCTGGCCCGTCGTTACTGGGACCGTGGCGTCGAGCCCCACTACTTCGACCCGGACTGGTTTCTGGGTGCGTCCGACCTGTTGGATCGCGAGAAGCGGGCCGCCGTCCGCCGTGCCCTGGCCGACCAGCCCCCTGAGTTCATCAACACCGATGAGCGCCCCGCAGCCGCGCTGTACCACGTCCGCTATTGGCTTCAGCAGAGCGCCGCCGCTCACGCCACACCGGACGCCCCGGCCGAACACCGCGCCGACGTGCTGGGTGCGCTGCTGCGGCTGCGGTTCGACTGGGCGATGCTCGGGGTCGTGGCCGTTACGATGCTGGCGGCGGTCAGCGGGCTGGTGCGCGGCAGGCGAGGCATTCGGCGGACGGCCCTGCTCTGGTCGGTCGGCACGACGGGCTTCGCGTCGATGGCCCTGGTGATGGTGCTGCTGCACACCTTCCAGACGCTCTACGGTTACGTGTACAGCATGGTGGGGCTGGTGATCGGGGTCTTCATGTTCGGGTTGGTCATCGGCAGCCTTGTGATGAACCGCCGCCTTGGCCGCGCTTCGCGCGATCCGTCGCGGGGACCGGGGCTGCGGACCGTTGTGGCGCTGGACCTGGCGCTGACCGTCTTTGCAGCCGGACTGGTGCTCGGCTTGGCGCTGCTGAGGCGGTCGGCGGCCGACTGGCCCGTCCAGGTTACGACGTTCGCGCTGGTGGCGGTTGCGGGAATCCTCGGCGGCCTCGTGTTTCCCCTGGCCGCAGCCGTTGCCCTGAAGGAGCGCGGCGCCACCACCGGCCGCGCGGCCGGCGCCATCGACGCCGCCGACCACCTCGGCGCGTGCGTGGGAGCCTTGGCGACGGGAACGGTGCTGGTGCCGATCCTGGGCGTAAGCGGAGCCTGCCTGGTGGTGGTGGCGATCAAGGCGCTAAGCGCCGTCCAGGTGGGGGTGGCGTCTACGATTGGGCAGCGGGCTTCGGCGGCGCCTTCTCCTTCGGCTTGAATGCCAGGGCCTGCTCCTGCGTCCAGACGCCGGGTATCTTCGTGCCGCACGAGGCGCAGGCGCCGTCGCGCAACTGCGAGACGTCGGTCTTGTAGCCGACTCGCTTGATGACCACCTTTCCGCATTTCGGGCAGTAGGTGTTGCTTCCCTCGTGGAACGGCACGTTGCCGACGTAGACGTACCGCAGGCCGGCGTCCATCGCGACCTTTCGGGCACGGTCGAGCGTCGCAATGGGGGTGGGAGGCAGATTCTTCACGCGGTAGGTGGGGTGGAACCGCGAGAAGTGGACCGGCACGTCGGGCCCCATGTGCGAGACGAGCCACTTGGCCATCTTCTCCGTCTCGGCCGCCGAGTCGTTCAGCGTCGGAATCAGCAGGACCACGATTTCGGTGTGGATGCCGATGTCGGCCAGCACCTCGAGCGCATCGAGCACCGGCTTCAGGTGGGCCGCGCACTGCTCGACGTAGAACTTCTCGGTGAATGCCTTCAGGTCCACCTTGACGCCGGTGAGGTGCTTGCACAGTTCGCGGAGCGCCGGCTCGCGGATGTAGCCGTTCGAGATGATGACGCTTCCGACGCCCTGCTTGCGCCCGATGGCGGCGGCATCGTGGGCGTACTCGTAGAAGACGACCGGCTCTGAGTACGTGAAGGCCATCGTGGGCGAGCGTCGCGTGCGGGCGATGCGGACCAGGTTCTCGGGGGGAATCAGCAGGCTCTCCACCTGTTCGGGCCGGTACTGGCTGATTCGCCAGTTCTGGCAGAACTTGCACTCCATGTTGCAGCCGGCGGTGGCCACGCTCAGGGCGGTCGTCGTCGGCAGGTAGTGGTAGAGGGGCTTCTTCTCGATCGGGTCGAGGTTGATGCTGCACAGGTTGCCGTAGACGAGGGTCTTGTAGTCGCCGCCCTGGTTCTCGCGGACGCCGCAGTAGCCGCGCTCGACCTCCGCCACGACGCATTCGCGCGGGCAGAGGGTGCAGCGGACGGCTTTGTCGGGCAGCCGCTCGAACCACATGGCGTCGTGGACGGCCGCCTGCGGCCGGGCGCCGTCGGTTACCCTGTCGCCGGCAGCGTCCTCGGCGAGCGCCCGGGCGGCGCAGAGCGCGCAGGCGCCTGCTCCGGCGGCCCGGAGGAACTCGCGACGGGTCGTGGCGTGCTTCGCGTTCATCCCACGTCCAACCATGGTCTACCTATACTAACGACCTCGATGCGCTCGAGATTCGCGGTTCCCAGGCCGCGCGCCTCGGCGCTCGCCAGGTGACGGACGGGCCGCTTCTCGTCGGCGAATGGTTTCATCCCGACTGCGCCGCGCTTGCGCTGGAGAATCTCGCAGCCGACACGGTCGGCCGCCACCGGGTCGGTGGCCAGGATCAGGCCGCCGTACGGCCACTGCCACTGGCGCCGTGTCGCGGGCCCGCCGTTGTACTGCGGCCACGTGGCGTCGCAGAGTGCCAGGCGAAGGCGGTCGCGGATGGGTTTCTGGGCACAGGCGTCGGCGATGAACGGATCGCACCCGTTGTCGTGGTACTTGTTCGGGTTGTGGATGGCGCCGAAGAAGTTCTTCATCACACCCGTGATCCCAGCGAGGTTGTGGTCCTTGAGGATAGCGGCGCTGGCGAGCGCCGTAGAGTCGTCGGTGACGATGCGGCTGATGAGGCTGCCGGTGGCGCCGCTGGTGTACACGTCGGCCGAGTAGCCGCCGTTGCCGCGGCGTTCGAGCGCGTCGGTTCCGAAGCACCGGACATCGTCGCCGGTTCCTCGGAGCGTGTAGCCGGCGACCCGGAGTTCACGACTGAGCCGGTCCCACACCGTCACCCGTTCGGGGGGCAGGCCGATGGCGCCCACCGCCTCGGCCAGGGCAAGTGTCACCGCAGGCTTCGTCGGAAGGCCGAGGCAGTTGACTTTGACCGCGAGACGGTCCTGGGGCTTGAACCAGCGGGCCCACGCATCGGCGGCCTTGGCATCGCCGGTCAGGGCGCGGGCGGCTTCATCGAGCAGTTCGCGGACGCGCTCCGGCGTCGGGCCGCGCCCCTCGGTTGCCAGGGCGTCGTGACGGATGACGACGACGCGCGACCTGTTCGGCGCCGGCGCCGGGGCGGGTGCGGGCGGCGGCGACTCGCCGCACGACGCCAACTGGAGTCCCGACGCCGCTCCCGCAGCGACCGCCGAAGCGGCGGCAGCGCGGGCCAGGAAGGTGCGCCGCGTCATGTTGCCGCCACAACCGGTCATTATCGCCTCTCTGCGCCGCACGCACATGTCTTTGCGGCGACTGGACGGCTCATTTCTTCGGCTTTTCCTCGTGGAACACCTGAGCGGTAAACCGGTAGAGTTCGGTTTCAGGGTCCTTCCAGGCGTCGTTCGGCAGCCCCGCTTTGCCGCACAGGTGTGTGAGGTACTGAGTGCGGTCCCATCCCTGTTCCACGGGGACCTGCGGCAAGAAGACGCCCCGGCTGCGTCCGCGCGCCATGATGAGGCCGTCGCGGCCGACGGTAATCGTCTCGAGGTCGTGGACGCGGCGCGTCGGCGAGAGGACCGAGATCTCGACCGTCAGCGCCGGCCCTTCGGCCTCGGTAATCGGGTTGCTGACGAACCGATGGTCCTTGCAGGCGTGGCAGGCGTTCTCGATGATCGACTCATGCAGCGGCCCGACGGCCACGATGTGGCCGATGCATCCGCGCAGTTGACCGGCGTTCTTGAGCGTCACGAAAGCGGCGCCGCGTGCCTTCAGGGCCGGCGTCAGATCGTACCTGGCCGGGTCGGCGGTGGGTTTCTCACCCGTCTTGAGGAACGCGGTGACGGTGTCACGTGCCAGGCGCAGGAGGGTCTGCTTTTCGGCACCGGTGAGGCCCTCGCCTGCCCGCCAGAACGCAATCGACGTGTAGGTGACGGAGTTGGTCCAGTCGCCGGTCTGGCGTCCGCTGCTGTCGGCCGCCACGGCAGCGGCCTGCACGTCTTTCCACGGCTCGACGATCTTCAGAAGCAGGCCGATGGGGTTGCGTCCGCAGATCGTGTCGCGCGTCTGCGTCAGGTGCTGCTTCCATCCAGGCAGATCGATCTGGACGATGCGGTGGATCGCCATGCTGTTGAGCGCCTGGAGGTTCTTCTGGATGTTGTCGCGGAACGGCACGTAGCCGTAGTTGGGCCCGTAGTGGGTGAAGTCGCTGCTGACGACCAGGAGGGTGCCCGAGTCGGCCAGCGGGCGGACGGCGTCGGCCAGCGTGGTGCGTTCCTCGTCCGTCAGGTCGCCCACAAAGAGTTCGACCATACGGAATTCCTTCAGGGCGCGCTGGAGAAACGGCAACTGGTTCTCACACGACCACTCCGTCTTGTGCGGGGCGGGCTGCTCGGTGACGACGGGGCACTTCAGGAGCGCGTCCACCGCCTCGACGTCCACCGGAATGCTGCCGAGCGGCGTCTCGTAGGCATCGACGCGCAGGACGCTCCCGCGGCGGACGGGCATCTGGTGGCTGAAGCCGATGAGAACGACGCGCCCGTACGAGCGGCCCTTGAGCGCCGCGTAGGCTTTTCCGGCAACCGAGCCGGAGAACTGGTATCCGGCGTGCGGCACGATGAGGGCGGCCGGCGCCGCGCCCAGGTCGGGCGGCTGGACGGAGAGGTACGCGTCCACGAGGCCGCCGAGACGGTCGGCGTCATCGGGGAACCACCGCCCTGCCCCGGCACACGCGTGAACCTTGCCGGCGGCACCGGCTGCGACGGTCTCGGCGGACGCAGCCGGCGCGGCATCGGCCGGCTTGGGTTCGGCGGGCATGGCACGCTCCTTCACGTCGGCTGCGCTGGACGTTTCGGCGGCGGCAGTCGGGTCGGGCGCCGTTCCCTCGGCCGAACAGGACGCGACCAGACACATGACGGGCGCGGCAAACGCCAGCAGGACAGCAGGAGTCAAACGACGACGGCAGGACGTGATCATGGCCGGCCTCCGGCTCGGGGCAACACTTGCGGCACGCTGTCCGCTTTACGGTATCGATTATAGGCAGACGGGGGCTGCAAGACAACACGTGCCGGACAGCGCTGAGCGGCAGGGGTGCCCTGCCTAGAACGTCTCCCAGTGGCTCACGTCGTCGAGGGACCGCTTCTTGGGGTTGGGCAGGTCGCCTTCGGGCCAGCCGAGGGCGATGAGCGCCACCAGGTTCATCTCGGCCGGCGCGCCCAGGCGTGCGACCACCTTCGGGGCGTAAGGTTTCTTATCGCCGGCGACCCAGCACGCGCCGAGGCCGAGGGCATGGGCTGCCACGAGCATGTTCTGCGTGGCGGCCGATCCGTCTTCGAGGTAGTACTTTGTGTCGGTGGCCAAGACGGCGATGCAGACGGGGGCGTCGGCGATGAACGGCCCGTAATCGGTCATGGAAGCGATCTCGCTTCGGGCCGCCCGGTCGGTGACCACGACGAACTCCCATGGCTGTTCGTTGCGGGCCGTGGCAGCCAGGCGACCGGCGTCGAGGATCTGTTCGAGAAGATCGCGGCCGACGCCCTCGGCGGCAAAGCGGCGGCAGGAGCGGCGCGTGCGAAGGGCTTCTAGGGCATCCATGCTTGGTCTCCTGAAACATCGGCGCGGCGGGCGCGCCCGTTACGGTTTCGTGCCCGGCACGAGTTTCGGCAGCGGCTTCGGCACAGGCTTGGGCTTCGGCGCCATCGTCATGACCTGCTGGTCCACCACATCGACGCGTCCGCTGGAGGGGTCGTACGTGATGGTGCGTGCGGCAATGAGGCCGAACTCCTGGGTAGCCTCGTTCTCCTGCCAGAGCCGTGCCCACTCATCCGGACCGGGGCCGCGATAGAGGCGGATCAA
>Ga0307379_10010876_pt1 | contig 12005 bp, 14 predicted proteins | sample UN2MG_FD_202237 | JGI IMG/M metagenome (GOLD analysis project Ga0307379, IMG submission 202237) | Soil microbial communities from Risofladan, Vaasa, Finland - UN-2 | ecosystem: Environmental > Terrestrial > Soil > Coastal area > Acid sulfate soil | place: Finland: Risofladan, Vaasa | collected... | reverse complement strand
TATGGGTTACCCCCAAGATTCCGTTCATAGTGCCGATGCTGGCAGGCCTCATCCTGACAGCGGTGGTTGGCAACTTCCTGTTTCTATTCTTTAGCTTCTGAGGCGCATAATCCGGTGAACGGACAGCCTTTGCACAACGGAACAGGCTTGCACCTATTCTTGCAGTGGATGACGACTATGGCGTGGACCCTGGCCATCCTCTGACAATCAACGCCAATAGCATTCTCGAAACTCTCCTTCACTGAATCATAACCTCCGTCGACATCCACGCCGATCCTGCGCAGAAGTCTCATGGTGTATGCGTCAACAACGAAGCTTGGCAATTCGAGCGCATACAGTAGTATGGCGTCAGCGGTCTCTGGACCTATGCCTGGCAATCTCAGCAGCTCTCTGCGGAGTTCGTTGACGGGCATGCTGGAAAGGCCTGTGATGTCGCCGTGATGCTCCTGCTCTATGAACGAGGCGAACTCCAAGAGATAGGTCGCCTTCTGTTTGTAGAACCCAGACGGCCTGATGAGACGTTCCACCTCTTCCCTTCGTGCTGCTATCAGCCTGGCAGGGGTCAAGAGGCCTGCGTTCTTCAACGCCTCGATGGCAACCTCCACGTTCCTCCATGACGTCCTCTGTGTCAGAATGGCACCAACCGCCACTTCGAATGGCGTCTCGGCGGCCCACCAGTCAGGGTTGCCGTATTCCTTCTCGAGGCGGTTACATATCTCGGAAATGAGTGCAGTTGTCAAGCAGGCACCTTCAGAGTGCTTTAGACTATCAGGTTCAGAGGCGTGCCGCATCTTGCGCAGTTACCACCATCAGATGTAATGCGCTCGACAACGAATCCTTCCCTTCTGATAGCTAAGTGGTCGCACTTAGGACAGCGCGTGTTGTCCTTGTCTCCAGCGTGCACATTACCTATGTACACGAAATCCAGACCCGCCTTCGTAGCAACCTCATAAGCACGGTTCATTGTGCTCATGGGAGTCCTGTGCGCATCCGTGAGCTTGAAATCGGGATGGAATGCCGAGAAATGGACTGGAACAGACCTGTCCAGACTATCTCTGACCCACGACGAGAAATCCCCGATCTCCCCCTCCGAATCGTTGTAGCCCGGGATGACAAGATACGTCAGTTCTACGTGGATGCCCAACCCCAAAGCAGTCTGACACGTGCTAAGAACAGGAGCGAGTTTCCCACCACACACGTTCTTGTAGAATCCTTCTCTGAAGGCCTTGACGTCGATGTTCATCGCGTCGATCACACCCTTCAGCTCCTCCAAAGGCTGTTCCGAGATGTAACCATTGGTGACGTAGCTCGTCTTCAAACCCGCGGCATGGGCAACGATGGATGCCTCAGTCGTGAACTCGTGCCAAATGGTTGGCTCGTTATATGTCCATGAAACCGACTTCGCGCCAGCGTCGCGCGCGTACCTAACAACGTCCTCCGGAGTGACATGTGTCAACGACTGCTCCGATGGCGACGCTCTCGAGATGGAGTAGTTCTGGCAGTGCATGCACTTGAGATTGCAGCCGACCGAGCCGAATGAGATCGCGGTCGTCCCTGGCATGAAGTGGAAGAGCGGTTTCTTCTCGATTGGATCGGGGTGTATGGATGACGCGAGACCGTATATCAGCGAGTAGAGTCTCCCACCTCGATTCTCACGAACACCGCAGAGCCCATGGTTCCCATCGGATATCAGACACCGATGGGGGCACAGGAGGCAGCGAACCTTGTCCCCCTCGGACTCGTAATGGCTCGCCTCATGATTGGCGCGATCTGAAATGCTCATAGCCCAGGTTCTCCAGCTTCTCTCTCTTGCCGTTGTCGATGAGGATGTTCTCCTCGCCACTGGTCACCTTGCCGATGACCGTAAACGGACAATCTGCCTCGGCCGACAATCTCTCGAGCACACTCTCGGCCTCACGCTTGACAGTGAACAGCAGTTCATAATCATCGCCGAAGTTGAGGACCAGCGACTTCTGCCTTTCCAGATCGTGGAATGCCATCCCGACCTCTTTCGCCTTCGGGATGCGTGAGTAGTCGACCTCATAGGTGAGACCTGAGTTCCTGGTGAGTTCGAAGATCGACGATGATAGCCCGTCCGATATGTCCATGCAGGAAGTGACACAGCCAGAGGACGCGAGCAGCGTGGCTTCTGCGAGACGCGGCCAGGGCCGCTTCAGCACACCCTCGGCCTCGTTCAGGCCCAGGTTTCGCTTCAAGGAGTAGAACCCCGCGCCAGCCATCCCCAATTCTCCGGAGACAACGACGAGGTCCCCCGGTTTCGCCCCCTTCCTAAGCAGTATCTCATTCTTGGGAACCTCTCCAAGGGCTGTTCCGCAAAGCGTCAACGACTCGTGTTCCTTGGTGTCCCCGCCCACTATGGAAGTCCCGAAACGCTGAGCACAGTCGTTCATTCCATCGACCAGCTGCTCCAAGTAATCCATCGGATGGCCGCGTGTGATACCGATGGCTGTAACCAACCCCAGAGGCCTTCCCCCCATGGCTGCGATGTCGCTCAGGTTGACGGCTACGAGTGTCCAACCGATGTCGTAGGGGCTCATGCCTTTCGGGAAGTGTGTCTTCCCTGCCATCATATCGGTGGTCACGAGGAGATACCGGTCTCCGACGTCGATCGCCGCGCAGTCGTCGCCGATTCCCACGTCTGCCTTGCTGCTGACAATCCCGTCGATTATCTTGATCGCTTCACGCTCTCCCAGTGTGCCTAGCGTCTTCACGGCTAACAGAGACCACTAAGTCGTAATTAAGCCTTTTCAGCCGATGGATTTGGCTGTCAGCCAACCGTGACAAACCTTAACGTACTAATACACGGACCAGTATTCTTGGCCGGTAATCAGAAATGAAGGTAGAGGTGCCTTTTGGGGAGGGAAAGGAGACCGTTGAGGTTTCTGACGATGCCATAGGGGAGATCGTGTTCCCCAACGAGCTTCCGGACAACGACGAGGATAGTCTCCTGTTGAACGCTCTGTCGAACCCCATAGGGTCGACGAGGCTATCGGAGTTCCTCCAAGGGGCGAAGGATGTAGTCGTCATAGTGAACGACGCAACGAGACCCACCCCAACCGCGAAGGTCATCGACCTGATATATCCGCACCTCGAGGGATTCGATTTCAAGATTGTGGTCGCCACCGGCATGCACAGAGCGCCTTCCGAGGAAGAGTACCGGTTCGTCCTCGGAGACCGATACGACGATCTGATATCTCGCACACACTCTCACGACTCCAAGAACAGCGAGATGCTGAACCTGGGGACGACGAAGAGAGGCACGGATGTGAAGCTCAACAAGATGGTCATGGAAGCCGACAAGATCATCGTGATAGGAAGCGTGGAGCCGCATTACTTCGCCGGGTACACAGGAGGCAGGAAGGCGTTCTTGCCAGGAGTCTCGGCGTACGAGACGATCGAACAGAATCACAGACAGGCGCTGAACATCGAGGCACAAGCGCTCCACCTGGAAGGCAATCCCGTCCACGAGGACATGAAAGAAGCGATGACTTATCTCGAGCACAACAAGATATTCTCGATAATGGTCGTCCTGGACAGGAACCACAAGATATGCTCTGCCTATGCTGGGGACATAGACTCGGCCTTCGATGCAGCTGTGCCGAAGGCAGACGAAGTCTTCGTTGTCGAGATGAAGCGCAAGGCTGAGGTCGTAGTCGCGGTCACATCATTCCCCCACGACATCGACCTCTACCAATCCCAGAAGGCCTTGGACAACGCCAAGTACGCGGTGAAAGACGGAGGAATAATCATACTCGTGAGCGCCTGCAGGACCGGCGTCGGCCCGGACACGTTCCTCAACCTCCTCGCCAGCGCCGAGTCGCCCAAGGCGGCGCTGGAGAAGATCAGCGGGGAGTACAAGTTGGGGTATCACAAGGCGGCAAAGATGGCCGAGATAGGGCTGAAGATGAAGATGTTCGCAGTCACCAAACTGGACCCATCTATTGCGAAGAAGGCCCATCTCATACCCATGAACACGGTCCAGGAGGCGATTGACGCCGCATTGGCCGAGTTAGGCGGAAACGCCAAGGTGACCTTTATTATGGACGCTGTGATTACCGTCCCGAAAGTCCAGCCAGGATGAACAGCAGATTTCGGAAACGCGTAAGTGGCACAAGGAGTGAGACCATGAAGATGGACAGAACGAAGAAGCTGGAGAAGGAGATGCTCACATGCACATTCTGCGGTTTCTGCAAGAGCGTCTGCCCTTACTTCGAGGACAACCAGTGGGATCCATCAGTGGCGAGAGGGAAGGTCATCCTCGCATATGGACTGACGAGGGGAGAGATCGAGCCCGACGATTCCGTCATCAAGAGGATTTACCAGTGCACGACGTGCAAGGACTGCGAGAGGAGATGCCCTTCAGACATCAAAGTCATCGAGATCGTTAAGGCGGTTAGGAGAGACCTCGTCGAGGCGGGATACATCCTGCCGGCGCATTCCAAAATCATCGATAACGTTGAACGGACGGGCAATCCCTACGGCGAGACCAAGAAGCCCGATTTCGGGGTGCCGATCAAGAACGCAGAGACAGGCTACTTCATCGGATGCACATCGAGGTATCGGACGACGGAGATTGCGACCCACACCATATCTATCCTCAAGAAGCTGGGCGTTGATTTCACGCTCGTTGAGGAGTCGTGCTGCGGAAGCACGCTCCATAGGATAGGGCACAGAAAGGAAGACATCGTCGAGCTGATGAAAGCCAACGTCGATGCTGTGAAGCGGCTTGGAATCAAGAGACTCCTGTTCACCTGCGCCGGATGCCTGCATATGTTCAAAGAGGAGTATGTGAAACACCTTGACTACGACTTTGAGGTGGAGCACGTCGTCCAGTTCCTAGCCAGACAGAAGCTGGAGCTCAAGCCTCTCAAGAAGAGGATTACCTACCACGACCCGTGCCATATAGGCCGGCACATGAAGATATACGACGAGCCGAGGGCGCTTCTGAAGATGATACCCGAGGCCGAGTTAGTGGAAATGAAGGAGAACAGAGAATCGGCAAGGTGTTGCGGTGGAGGAGGCGGGGTGAGAGCATCGGACCCCGGCGCGTCCCAGAGGATCGCCTCGAGAAGAGTAAGGGCGGCGTCGGAGATTGCGGACATCCTTATAACGTCTTGTCCGTTCTGCGTTAGCACGCTCGTGTTCGGCAACGACCTCATCAAGGTGGACATAGAGATAAAGGACATAACCGTGCTAATCGATGACCTTCTCATCTCTTGAAACGGGGATGAGCTATATTGACGGATTCCGCAACACCGGTTGAACTCGGACGACTTATGACCCGCCCCACAGGTGTAATGGGGATAGTCAACGTCACCCAGGACTCGTTTTCAGGAGATGGGGTGCATCTGGACGAGGCTGCAGCTGTCCAGAAAGGCATCTTGATGATCGAGGCTGGCGCAGATTTCGTAGACATCGGCGGGGAATCGACCAGGCCGTATGCCGAGCCAGTCCCAGAGGAAGAGGAGTTGTCAAGAGTCATAGGAGTCATCTCAAGACTCTCGGCCAGCTATCCTGGGAAGGTTTCTATCGACACCATGAAGCCCGTCGTCGCAGACGCCGCTCTCAGGGCTGGCGCAACGATTGTGAACGATGTCTCGGGCCTCAGGAACTCTGAGATGAGGGCTGTGGTCGCTGAACACGGAGCATCGGTCGTCATCATGCATATGCTTGGAGAGCCCAGGACTATGCAGGACTCGCCAGTCTATGACGACGTCGTTGTGGATGTCATAGCGTATCTGCAGAAGATGATCGACACTGCGGAGAATGACGGCATCGACCCGAGACGCATATTGGTCGACCCAGGGATTGGTTTCGGGAAGACCGTCGAGCACAACATAGAGATACTATCTAGGCTTCGAGAGATGAAGTCGCTCGGCAAGCCCGTAGTGGTTGGCGCTTCAAGAAAATCTTTCATCGGAAGCATCACGGGTAAGCCTGTTGAGGACAGGCTCGGAGGCTCGATAGCTGCAGCTGTTGTAGCAGCGCTCAACGGAGCGGACATCGTTCGAACACACGATGTGTCAGAGACGGTTCAAGCGCTAATGGTCGCCTGGCGCATATCGAGCAGGCAGTGAACCCACCAGTGGCAGTCAGACAGGTGGGCCCGTCGCGATTTGAACGCGAATCCTTGGCTATCTCAACGCAGAAACGCGTCTGAGAACGCGAAAAGGCCATAGGGACGAAAGGACGTTGACTCCAAAGTCAACATCTGCGACAAGCATATAAAGCGGCGAAAAGCTGTACAATCAGCGGTGGGTGGTATGCCGGGAAAAGAACTGCCAGTCAAAGTATTCTCCTTCCTCCTCGTAGTAAGTTCTATGTCACAGATAATGAGTTGCGCAGATATCGGCATTCAGGCCGTCTCGGCATCTGCTGACACGTTTGTGATTCGGTACTGCACATACCACAACGGAACACTGGAGACGTCATACTCAAGCGAGATGTATCTTGACATCTATTCGAATGGGACTGCTCTCTACCGATACATCTCATACAGTCCATCGCACAACTCGACCAAGAATATGTCTTTCCAGCTGCCAATGGCCCTGGTTTCCGAATTGTATGATACACTCGTTGATGAACGACTCTGGATGCTCAACCACTCGTACGAAGACTCAGGATGGTCCTGGGAAGAAGTGAGCCACACTGAACGACTGTGCATCGATGTTCCAGACGAAACTAAGACTGTAATATTCTCGGGTCATAGTATCATGGGAATCGTCCCGAATTCGTACGCGCTACTGAACAACATCATGAATCTTGTTCAAGGAAGATTTCCTGACTTACCAGATGCTGCACTCGATATCGTCGTATCAGAGCTTCCAGACCGTGGTCCGGTTGCCAACATCACAGCGCACTTGACGAACTGCGGGCCCACCGTTCTTTACGACTCTTCTCTCTGCAACATCTCGTGGCCTACCTTCATTGTCTCCGTGAACGGCTCGACGGTGGGGGACTTGCAGGGCAGGATATTCCCATCATGTCTCATGGAATTTGCCCCTCTCACAACCAGGGATTTCGGACCTTGGTCGTGGAATCGGAGCGGTCTTTCACCCGGCAAGTACGTCATAATGTCACGGGTGGTAATCTGGGACTGTGAAATTGGAGACATCGCTTCGAACTTGACCTGGACTCCATACAACAATCAATTCGAGCCCGAGGATGACCGTGAAAGCCTTTCTCTCGCTCTGATAGGACTTGGCATTGCCATTGCTGTTGTTGCTGCCGCATTCTATGTCTTCTATGTAGGCAAGAGAGGACCGTACAGAAGGAAATGAAAGGGTTTGGGGGACAACGGGGCTGAAAACTCAATCCGGCCTGATTGACAAATAGCCAGGTGGGCCCGTCGCGATTTGAACGCGAGTCACCAGCACCCCAAGCTGGAAGGATTCCAAGCTACCCCACGGGCCCGAAAAGGAATGGGTTTGCGAGGGGCGCCTAGTAGGGCGCTACCTCGTCAATCAGGTCCGCATGCGTCAGGATCATTCTCCTGCAGCAGTATCTATCGACGTGGAGGGCATCGAGAACCTCCTTGGGAGATTCCCCCATGCCGGTCCTCCTGATGAACTCCTCGAAAGCACTGCCAACGACCTTGCCGCATGTGAAGCATCGAACTGGTATGATCAATTTCATCACCTGTACGATTTCTGACGCTTCTTCCTGGCACCCCTTCCGAGAGGCTTCTTGGGAAGCTTCCTCCTCGGGTCGGATACCAGCAATGATCTGTCGTACTTGACATACATCTCCTGGAGCTTCTCATCCCCAAGGAACTGCACCAACCCCTTGGCGATGGCAGTCCTTGTGGCAGAAGCCTGGCCCATGAAGCCTCCGCCACTGACATTGATGTCAATGTCGACCTTCGAGGCCTTGTTCCCAGCCAATGTCAGAGGTTCCATTATCTTCACGCGCGCCAGGTAAGGCTCGTATATCTCGATTGGGACGCTGTTCACGCGTACCAAGCCGCGCCCCTTCCTGACTGTCGCACGGGCGACCGCGCTCTTCCTCTTGCCGCTGACGACAACAACTTTCATGTGATCACGACCTCCCGGAGCCTAGTTCCTTGGAGACCTCACCGAGGTAAATTGACCTAGCCGGGGCCTTCTTGGCAATGGCTGGAACCTCGGTCGGAATGTCCTTCAACTCTCTTGGAACACCCACATACACCCTCAGGCGCTTCAAGGCCTCCTTACCGGTAGTCTTCCGGTATTCGAGCATGCCCCTTACTGTGCGTTTGAATATCATGTCTGCTGCGCGAGGGTACTTTGGGCCGCTGAAGTTCTTGCCTCTGGCCCATCTCTGCTTGTAGTGGGCGATTATCTGAGACCTGTTACCGGAGATCCTGACCTTCTCCGCGTTCACGATTGTGATCTCCTCGCCTGAAAGCAGCCGTTTGGCTACCTGGGTACACAATCTGCCCAGAACCTGTTCCTGTGCATCGATTACTGCCAGATCATCACCCCATTATCCTGATTTTGGAGCCCTTTGGATTCTTCGCAATGAGCTCCTCTATCGACACGCTCTGGCCTCCCGCACTCGCGATCTTCTTCTTGGCTTGATCCGACGCGCGAAACGCGGCCACCGTCACCTTCTTCTTTATCTCCCCAGCACCCAACAGCGTCCCTGGGACGACGATGACTTCGTCATCGTTGGCATACATATCCAGCCGGCTCACGTTGACCTCGGCCCAGCTTCTCGCAGGGGCTTCGAGCCTCAACGCGATGTCTCGCCAGATACATGCCTCGTTCGTCCTGCCAGCATCCTTCAGATGCTGTATCAGGGTCAAGAGGTGGGGGTTCGTCTTGTTGCTTCTTTTACCCATTTCTGACTCCTCCGACATCTTGGAGCAGGCGACTTAATGTGCGTTCCGTTTATAAAGCTTTGGATACGTCCAGAAGCACGGCCAGTTAGTCCACAGAACCCCTGACTTGCTCCGCGCCGCCCACGGCCTCACCTATGTCAGAGAGCCCCTGAGCCCCAGGTGGTTGAGTCAACAGAAGATATATATGGCTTATGCAATACTCGAAACCTCCAGCCATCTTGGGAGCTATTGGAGAATATGATTCGTTTTGGACCAGCCGGCATACCGTTATCCTGCAAGGGAAGGACTCTCAGGGATGGGATTGCGGACGTTCACAATCTCGGCCTGACGGCGATGGAAGGACAGCTAGTAAGAGCGAACGTGCAAGAGAGGCCCGCCGAACCAGAGGAAGTTGGCCATTCACCTAGGGAACTCACGACTGACATGGTCATCGAGATTCTACGGCGGAAGGGCACCAAGGAAGAGACAATATCCAGCCTCGACGAGCCGATAAAGGCCGGCGACACCCTTGTCGTGCTGGCCAGCGGCATTTCAAGAAGCTATTCCGAACTCAGAAGTCTCAAAGGGATGGCTGAAGAGTTGGATGTGCAGCTCGCAATACACACCCCATACTACATGGATGTCATAGGTGAGGGTGAACTCTGTTTCAAGAGCATGGACTCGATCAGATGGGCAGGGCTCATCGCGAACGAGCTCGGAGCGAAGATGGTTGTAACGCATATCGGACTCTATGGCGATGTCACCCCGAGGACCGCTTTCAAGCGGGCGAAGGAGAGACTGACGGAGCTCGCGAAGTGGTACAGGAAGAACGGGATCAAAACGCCCATTGGACTTGAGCTCAGCGGAAGACAGGAGGTTTTCGGATCGCTGAGCGAGGTGTCGAGGCTCTGCAAGGAGACCAAAGAGCTTGTGCCTGTCATAAATTTCGCCCATTACCACTCACGAGAGAGCGGGACCCTGCGCGAGCCGAAGGATTTCGACAAGCTGCTGGACGGATTGCAGAGTGGCCCGAACGGGGAGATGTACGCGCATTTCTCGGGTGTGGAACACGAGAGCGGGAACGAGAAACGGTTCACATCGATAAAAAAGGGGGACCTGAGGTTCGAGCCACTCGCCGAGGCCCTTGTGGACAGGAACCAGCCAATCACGGTCATCTCAAGCTCACCCCTGCTCGAGCACGATGCGATGTATATGAAAGTCATACTTGAGCGTGTTCTGGCGAAGAAAGTCTCGAAGGAGATCAAGGGGAATTCCAAGAAAGAAAAAGCTGGGTCGAAATGAAGGAAAGCATCGACTACATCATAGAGAATATCAGGAAAACCCTCGAGGACGACGTAGCCGGAACTGACGAATTCGTGAACATGATCATCTCGGCTCCGAGGATCTTCATCTATGGCGTAGGACGGTCTGGCCTCATCGCCAAGGCTTTCGCGATAAGGCTTGTCCAGATGGGATTGGAGGTCTACTTCGTCGGCGAGACCGTAACGCCGATCGTGGAGGACGGGCACTTGGTGATTATCGTGTCGCACACTGGGAATACGATGTCCTGCGCCCAGACGGCTAACATAGTGAGAAGGGTCGGCGCCAAGGTCATAGGCATCACATCGAACGACAACTCGAAGCTCGCCTCGGCGTCGAATCTCGTGATTCTCATCAAGCCAAAGAAGGACGGGGAGCGCAAAAGGCTGGCTCCGCTAGGCACACTGTTCGAGGACGCCGCTCTGATCTACCTCGACAGCATAGTCGCCCAGATAATGGACAAGTTGGGGCAGAGCGAAGGGTCCATGCGCAAGAGGCACGCAATCTGGGTGTAGGGCTGAGTGTCGTCAATCCGGTTCTTCGACCTGCGCAGTCTCATTTCTGCATGATCGCTTTCGCCTTCGCCTCGCGACTAGACCGATGGCAATCAGCGATGCCACGACGGCGCAAACCAGCAACACCGTTCCGGAATACTCTCTAATCCAATCTCGGACACTCCCGACGAATCCAGACTCGATGATTCCGGCGCTCGATTCATAATCAATCTGCGACGTGCAGTTGTCAATACCCAGGATTGAGTGCAGCATCATGCCGTTGCCTGTCGTGTAGTACGATGAATTGATGTCAACGGCTGAGGTGTTGTCACCATTGGTGGTGAGGGACTCCGAACCCCAGTAATAGAATGCCTGGTCCACGCCGTCCTCCTTCGAGAACAATATCTCCTGCGTCGGATATGACGTTGCCCTGAACTCGTGTGGGTACACGTCCTCCAGTTCCCTCTCATCGATTGCACCGGAGATTAGAGTCGTCTCAGTATGGCCGTCGCCGTCAGATTCCAACAGTGTGAACATGTTTGTGGATGCGCCGCCCTGTAGGAATTGCGCGAGAACGAGATTCTCAGCGTCGATGCAATCGTTAATCACCAGAGAGAAGTTCATCCTCAGCTGGGTGCCTCCATCGATCACGAATGTTCCCTTCGAATTCGAGTATTCCACGGGTTTCTCAGTGATCGAGAACCAGAACGATAGGTTGGCCCAGTTTGACATAACCAGGGTTTCGTTCTCACCGACAATGTACGCATTCAATTCGGACCGCATGCCAAACGACGCATATCCGCCGAGCTCGTTGCTGTAGTTCTGGACGAGAGGGGTCATCTCCCACTCCACGTGATTCGAGTCCAGAAACATCGTGAGTGTTGCCTCATCCGCATCGAACATGCCATTCCCATTACTGTCATTGTGCGCATACATGCGCGAATAGCCGACCTCGAACGTAGGGCTAGACGGATCCGCCTCGTGTTTGAAGATGACTCGAGGCCAATCACGAGTAATCGCTACGCTGAAATTTCCAGATATGAAGCAGACCTTTGCGTCGTCCACGCTAACGAACAGTGGGGACTCCTCAGTGCCGTCAGTTCTGAGTATATAGAAGGCCGCAGTGATTACGATTATGCATACGAATGCAGCGAAGAGCATTTTTGGGACGGTGCCGCTCACTCTCTCCATCTCACGCCGTGTATGGCACGGACTGTCGGATAAGCTTTTGCAGGAGAACGGTTGTCCTCAACGACGAGACTGGCTGGAATGCTCTCCCTGGGACGCCCTGAGCCGTCTCAGGCGCGGGAAACCCCCGTCCACCAGGGCGAACGGCACGCCGATGTAACCCTCCCCACGCATCTTGAACG
>Ga0307379_10010875_pt1 | contig 12006 bp, 5 predicted proteins | sample UN2MG_FD_202237 | JGI IMG/M metagenome (GOLD analysis project Ga0307379, IMG submission 202237) | Soil microbial communities from Risofladan, Vaasa, Finland - UN-2 | ecosystem: Environmental > Terrestrial > Soil > Coastal area > Acid sulfate soil | place: Finland: Risofladan, Vaasa | collected... | reverse complement strand
TAGAGCACGCCATCAAGCAACTGACCCGTCGTCAGAAACAAACCTTAATAGTCGTCGCAGGATCCGCCCGAAAACAGATGGTCAACAGGTTAAAGGCCAGGGCTACCGGCAAGACGTAGCGGTCACACCTGGTCCACCGATTTTTCACAGCAGCCTTTGTAAAGGGCGGAGCAAAACCGCGGCGGGTGGCGGGGCGGCTGATTCGGGGTTCCACCCGCTGGCACGGAACCTCCAGGAAATCACTTCCGCTTCTTCCGGCCCCTGGTTCTTCCCTTGGCCTCCGGCTGCACCTCTGCGGCCTTCGTAGCCAGGATTCCCTGCACCTCCCGCTTGCCCAGTTTCCGAAGGGCGACCAAGGCCTCTCTGTTGTGGCCTTCGGGCTTGGCCTTCCCGTACTCCCAGGAACCCACCGCACTGCCCGACACGCCGACGAGCATGCCCAGTTCGCTTTGGGTAACCCCAGGGTCGCAGGTTCAAGTCTCGGGCAGGATTCGAACCTGCGACTTTCGGGTTATGAGCACGCGCGGGTCGTCGGTTAGGAACGCCCTATCTCGCACATGGCCTGGCCGGCGGCTCATCCGTAACCCGTTGTAGGACAAGGGGCTACGTTTCTGGCGTAAAGGCAAGGGGAATCCGCCGGTTCATTGCATTCATTGCACGCCGTTGCATTCAAAGCGCGTAGTCTACGCGCGCCGGACATGTGGGAAACGGCCGTTTGGGCGGGACTGATCTCGACGAAAGAGTAGTTACTCTCGGCACTCCGGCCGGCAGCAGCGGCGCTAGTTGACGCCGTCCGCTGGCCAGTTTCGCAGGTTTAGATGGGGTTATCTGCGGGCGTCCTCCTGCTGACTGAGATCTGGAAAGGCACCGGATACGATCTGAGCTGCCAACTCACGGTTCAAACGCCCGACCGCAAGGGGGAGTTTCAGAAGCACGCCTGCGAGTCGATGGCGCGCGGACTCGTCCAGCACTTCGCTTCGAACCGCGCACAAGACCGCCGCACTGAGCCTTGTCCATTCGGTCTCGCGGAGCTTCGCCAAGGCACCTGCGACGCAGTCGCATGCGAGGAGAGCAAGGTTGGCATTCTGGCCATCAAGTGCCGCCTTGAGGCCTCTGCCTGTAGCATCGGCAAGCTCGGTGCGTTGCTTTCTGCTCAGCAGGGGAAATGCAAGCCAGCAGAATTCGAGAGATGTCGGCTTGCCTCGCTCAGCGTTGTCCCACACGCAGCCCGCGCCACCCAGAGCCTGATAGGTCTTCCCTACGGCACTAGCCGGCATGAACGGCAGGCGACCGCAGAGTTCCCGAAGGGCTATGTCGCAGAAAGGTGGTTGCAGTCCTGCTACTGCCGGGCCAATGGACCGCAACGTGGGAATACGCGGTGCTTTGACGCGCGCCCTCTGCTTCTGGCTGAGCAAGATGTGGAACAGCAATTCGCGAGCGAGCGGTCCAACCGTCTGAGAAGGGAAAATGTCGAGCTTGTTAGTGGTGCGTCGGGGCTGAGACCTTGGCGATAGAGGAACTGACAAGTATGTCGCTAGGCTCCTGACTGTGTCGGTGTCGGCGAGATGTCTTGCGAAGACAGCGTCCTGCGAGAGGACGTCGGCGATAACCGCGCTTATCAGTGCCCGGCACTCCGTACAACGATGGTCGGCTGCGTCCCTCAATGGCGTGGTTCCTCCATTTTGTAGAGCCGCCACAACCCTCTCGTTTGCGAAGTTGCTGGCGAGCTGTGCGATGGACCTAGTCCTGCCTCTCCCTGCACGACCGAGGCCCAGGACTCGGGCGATGTCGCGCGCCACCGGGAGGATCAGATTGAGGTGTTCTCGGATATTCAGAGCATCCTTCGTCTTCCCTTCTGGGCCATCCCCTGCGCGTCCCATGACCACCCAGGAGGTCGCTCTCAGTATCTCGACGAACGCCTCCAGGCGCATGCACCGTGTCTTGTCGTCAGGGAAGCCGACGAAGGCCGAATTGACCGCCTTGCGCACAGCCAGCAGCTGTTTAGGTCCAAGAGACCTCCCTTGAGATGTGATCTCGCAGACGGCCTCCAGTGCGCCGCCAAAGGCAAAGGGGTCGTGGGTGGTCCGAAGGACCTTGATCAGGAGCCGCAGGAGCTGGCCGCGCTTGCTTGTGCTGAGCTTCCTGGCAGCACTGCCGAAGTAGCCCCTGGGTGGCGGAAGCTCGTGGACCGCACGGGCCCAGCAGGCCACCGTGGTCAGCGCCGTCCTCGGGTGGGCGGCGAGCAGCGGCCGGTAACACCGATGTAGCGACCGCAGTTCCGTAGAGGCAAACTCTACAAACCACCCCTCTGTGAGTTGTCGGCCGTGAAGTACGGCCAGTTGGACCGCTGGTGAACAAAGGAGTTTCGACACTTCACCGGCAATGCCACCCGAGTTTCCTGTTGCCGCCAACAGTTCCCTTGCTCGGTCTGCGAGTGCCGAGCGAGACATCGCGATTCGACGCGCGGTGTACTGGGCGGCCAGCTCTCGGACTCTGACGTCGCCACTCTTCAGGAGTTTGTGTACCGGGACGTGCACGGTGTCCTCGATTTCCTCGGGCACCGATGCCCATCGCGGTTCTCCGTGTTCCTCAGTTGTCATAGCGACTTGTGCAGGCCTGAAGCTGAAATCCACCGTGCCTTTCCTGCCAATTGCCGACGGACCTCTGCACGCGACCTCGCGCTCTGCAAGCATTGTTAAGTCAGGGTCGGCAATTCTGAACGCACCGGCCGGGGTCCGCACGCTCCATACACTCAAAGTAACGGGTTGGGATGGCTTCCGCCTCGCGCGCTGTTCAGCAGGGACGAGAAGCCGTAGGAAAACCGGAAGGCGCAGGAGGAACTGGGCCTGCCACGCTTCTCTCATTCGCTGATCAACGTTCTTCGTGCCCTCAATCTGGTAGTGCCGCCGCAACATTCGCGAGAGATCCGCGGCACTTATCCCTTGCTTTCTGACATATCCCGTCAGCCACACGGCAAAGGGCCTTGCCACCTGGGGCTGAAGGCTCATCATCCTGGCCAACATCAGCTGAACGAGGTTCTCCGCGCAGCGAGTGCGAAGGTTGGCTGCCAACCTGGGTGGTAGTATGGCTCCGCAGAACCAGTCAGCCAACTGCAGTTTTTCCTGGAACGACAGATGTTGCTGTTGCCAGAGTTCGCCGAGAAGGACCTCAAAGGCCTGGAAGAAGTGACCGACGGCAGGCCGGGCTGGTCCGAAGACCTCAAGCACGCGGCCAAAGTAGCGCAGTATCTCCGCCAACCCGTCGTTCTGGCGCCAGTTGTGTTCGCGCATCGCCCACCGGAGCGTGTCAACCTCCAGCATAATGTATTCATACCGCAGCCGGACTAGCTCGCATACCGCTCGATGGTATGCTTCGTCTGACAGATGGCCCTCCCGCCTGAGCCACCGCAGTAAACTCATGGTTGTGATTGTCTTCGCGCCCTGAAGCTGTTGCGCATTCTCGGTCAATGCCCGGAGAGATCTGTCGTCACTCCATAACAGGCGGGCCCCTCCGCGCACCAAGTACCAGTCCGGCTTGGACGCCTCCATCATCTTCAAATCACGCAAACCGAGTTTCCGGACTTGCGTTCCGGAAACGTCTTCGCAGGGCAATCGAGCAACACGCTGCCTGATGCGCTCGTGGCGACCGGCGACCTCTGAGACGAACTCTAACTGGGCGAGCTCGCCGAGAAGGTAGTTCCAGGTTGGCAGGCTGATGATGAGCCTCTTGCACCGCCGAACAATTTCTTTGAGAATGCCCAGTTGCTGGAGGGACTCCAAGCTTGCCCGTGAGACAATTACCGGGGTCGTAATCGCCACGGCCGTGCTGGCCAGCGCGGCTTGTGCGTTCGACTTGATGTGGCCAGGCCAACGGTCGAGTTTCTGAATGCAGTTGTGGTACTCAGAAAGCGTTATCCAACCCCTGGCGCGCATGAAGTGAAGCAATTGGTTGGTACGGAGACAGAAGGCTGGTGGCAGCGTCTTGGTGAGATCATCAAGTACTACTCCCGACTCGGCTTGGGCTTCCCAGAGATCAGCGGCAGCAGTAAGACCATGCCTGTCTATCGATGATTTGGGCAAGACGTCCTTGAGGAAACGGTCGCGGATGCAGACACCAGACGCCTGACTGAGGGCTTGCTTGATCTCCTCGCATTCCCTATGGTATTGAGGGCGCCGTTTCCCGCGCAGACGATGCTGGTCATCTCTAAGACGCTCCGCAAGGCCGTTGGAGATCACGAGGGGTGGTAGATGGTTGATGAGGTGCCATAGCCCAAGGGCGTCGATAGTCAACAGAGCGGTGTAGTCTAGGACGATCCCCTGTGTATCTCGTATCCTATCAGCCTCGGCATCCACGAGCGGCGGCGTGTACACACCAGACACAATGCGTTCATTCCGTGAGAAGCCCGCCCACAATGCGGTGAGCGGCAGGTTCGTAGCCTCGGCAAGGAGGTGAATGGGAATCTGTCCGCTTAGGTAGGCAAGCCGCATCTGCCCAGAGCGTTGATCCCAGCTTCTCACGAGGCGTACCAGCGCCTTCACCCCCCGGCGCACCTCGACTGCGGGATGATCCGGGAACCGCCTATGAAGCTCCGCTGCAGTTGCGCCGAGTTCCGCTTCGCGCCCAGCGAGTTCACACGCCCGGAGTAGGGTGACCCACGGCTCTGGTCTTTGCGGGAACCGGTCACATGCGAGTCTCGCCGCGCGGTAGCCCGCGTCGTATCGCTCGGCCTCGAGCAGAATCTGGGCCTCATTGACCGCCAAACCGAAGAGCAAGTCCTCTTGCTCGGGGGGTGCTTGTGTACGCACCCGCTGAAGTTCGGCAAGGGCATCCTCGAATCTGCGCGACCGTGCGAGAAACAGAGCGTAGTTACTCCGCATCCCCAGATCGTCGGGCCACTTCGTCAGGTACTCCTCAGCGACCTGCCGGGCTTCCTGCCAATCCTTTTCCGCTTGGTAGCAACTCATAAGTCCCTGCAGAACAGCTTGCGATTTGATACCCTCGGCCCGCATCTGCCGCAACTCGGCGAAGCCACGCCTGAACCAGGTCTCGTCCCCACAGAGCAGAGCATGCCTCGCGAAGTCCTGACGGATGCCTACGCTCGGAAGAATCTGGATGAGCTCCGACAAGAGCTCCGCTGCCCAAGTGTGGTCCTGCCGCTGGCTGCTTGCGAAGAGCGCCGAGTAGTATAAGGCTGATATCCGGAGCCGGCCCGTCTTCAGAACCTTTCTGAACCACCGGAGAGCGTCCTTGCCCCGACCGGCCGCCGCATATAGCCGGGCCTTGTAAAGCCAGACGGCAGCCATGCCGTGCGGCGTGTGTTTGGCCTTCAGAATCTCGGCAAGTGCTGCGGACAGACCTCTTGACCGCAGAAGCGCGTTCGCCCTATGCCAGTGGCAGGTGGCTGCAAGATCATCAGGTGTGCGTTCGGCCGCAGCATCGAGGATGCGAAGCGCTGTTGCAGGACGTTTGCTGGCGATGAGCACACGAGCCGCACTGAGGAGCGTCTGGGTGCATGTGTCTGCGTCCCAGCACGCTCTGGTGAGTTCCTGAACGCACTCCGCAATGCTCTTGCTGCTGGCCCCGTCTCTGGCTCTTGTCAATCGTTCGAGGGACGAAGGCAGAGTGGGGCTGTCCTCAACACTGCTGAGCAACTTGCCGTCGCCAAGTAACTGACCGCTCTGGGCGAGTCTGCCATGCAAGAGTATAGTATGTTTATCAATCTTCTTGCCGAAGGCCTCAAACGCGCGCTGGTAGAAGTCCACGGCCGACCTGACTGCCCCTACGTCAACCAGGCCGTCCATCGGCAGCTCCACAATGTCCGAGAGAAGCAGTTGCTTCTCTCGCAGCGCGCGCTGGATGGCCGAGGTCCCGATAGCGAAGTGGACGTTCCCGGCGAACTCAAGACTGCGCGGTCCCGGCGCCAACTCGACGGTCTTCTCGGCAGCGCTGACTGCTTTCTCCGAGAGGCCGCGGGCTAGGTAATAGCGGGCGAACATGGCCTGGCAGTTGGCATCATTACCGGCTTTTTTTGTCCGGAGCAGCCTCTGGACCGGCGCGACGTTACCCGCGTTGAACGCGACTGTCGCCCTGATTCTGCGTGCGTCGATGCCCTGGGTACCACGAACGCAATCCTTGGCCAAATGTTCGTCGCCACGCGCAATGGCAATCTGGGCCTGCTCAAGCTTGTTCTTGATGTTCCCCGGCTCGGCCTCGGTCGCGAGTTCGATCTCGCGTTGGGCTTCAGCCAGACTGAAAAGCTCACGGTGGCATATTGCCTTTATGCGGTGGATCTGCGAGACAACTGCTTCAGAGACACCGGGGGCTCCCGCAACCCTTGTTTCCCACCGCTTAGCCGACTCCAACGCGGTCTCGAAGTTGCCCTGTTGGAACAGCCTTCCGATCTCCTCTGCCTCATCACGCCAGGCTTCTTCGATCACCTTGACCGGTTCAGCCGAATGTGGAGGCGCCGGAGTGGGAGTTACCCGCGCGGCTTCACTGTCGCGACGGACACGGGCCAAGAAGTCGGGGACATCCCGGTAGTCCTTGAGTTGAATCACCTGGAAGCCACGTGACTCCATGAGGCTGCAGCGATCTCTTGACGCGTCTGCCGTAAGCAGCCATGCTTTCCTTCCGGCGGTGCCGAGGAGTTCGTCGATGTAATGCAAGACGCATCTCAGGTCAGGGTCTGTGCCGCTGTGTCCGACAAAGAGAACACTCGTTTTTTCCAAATCAGCTCTGAACTGATCGAAAACCGCTCGACGCCGGCTCGCATGGATAACAGAGTTGTAGTCAGCCTCGTTCAGGACCAGGTCCTCTGGGGCACAGGCGTTCAGGTCACCGTGGAGTTTGATGAGACGTGCACCTGTTCCACGAGAGGGCACGTCCGTGTCACGGCGAACAACCTGTATTGGCACTCCCGCCGAACACGCCGCCTTCTCGAACAGACCATCGATGTTGGTAGTATAGATTGGACAACCGAGCGTGAGGAGTAGACTGTGAACCTTCGTCGGTTTGGAACTTGAGGGAACGACCTTCCTGATGGCCCGCACCAACTTCTTTCTTGCCTCGCGCGGATCGGTGGCGAGAAGCCGTTCAATCACGGTCATCGCCTCAAGGGGATTATCGAACGTCTTAGCTTCGAGACCGGTGCCAAGGCACTGGTCCAACTCTGAGGCTAGGCCACGCCAGTCAGGAAGACCGGCCGGGGGATCGCGGCAGATTCCTGCACCTGCGACGACACACAGCCGATTCTCCGCCAGGTGCTTGCCGAGCGCCGAAGCCTTCTCAAGAAGTTTCTTTGACAGAGCCATCGCCAGCCTTCCCCTACGGCACTGGCCAAAGATGCAACGGCACAATACGGCGCTCCACAGCCGTGTCAGTACCGCCGTCGTGGATTCTCACGAGGCGGTGACCTCTGCAGAGTTCCGGTCCCACTGGGCGGCGTTGCGCCAATGCGGAAACTCAAGGCCGCTGGCGAGAGCGACCACCGGGAAGTCACCGTCCCTTCTTCCGGCCTCTGGCCCTGCTTTTGGCTTTTCGCGGCGATTCCGCAGCCTTCGCGGCCAGGATTCCCTGCACCTCCCGCCGGCCGAGTTTCCGAAGGGCGACCAAGGCTTCTCTGTTGTGGCCTTCGGGCTTGGCCATCCCGTACTCCCAGGAACCCACTGCACTGCCCGACACGCCGACGAGCGTGGCCAGTTCGCCTTGGGTGATGCCAAGCCGCTTGCGGAGTTTCTTGACGAGCAGGGGCGAGATCCGCGCCACCTTGACCTCTTCCGGGGCGGCAGTCAGCCTGACCCGCTCCGCCGTCCGCTGCGCCTTCAACTCGGTCCCAAGCCTCGCCAGGACCGCGACCGTCTCTCGTAGGGCCGACACGGTTCGTTTCAGGCGGCGAACGTCTCGGGCAAGAGGAAGATACGTTGCCCGCATCTCCTTCCTGGCCAGCCGCGTGATCTCGGACTTGAACGCCTGTTCCAGTTTGCCCATTGGAATCCTCCTCGATGCCAGTGATGCTGTTGATGGCTACCCTATGCACCCACCCCCATGATCTCCTGCAGACGTCTCGCGACATCGCCAAAGCAGATTCCAGCACGCCACGTCTCAGGCCCCACCCTAAACCTGGTTCCTTGATCGCCCATCTCAAGTGACAGGTCACCGTCCGTTCTTTCGACATCGTTCACCGCATCCTGCAGATCCTGGTACTCACCCCACAAGTGCGTGACTTTGCTGCCGATGTCCGTCACGAACCTCGCGTGCTCCCGAACTTTATCCTCAGAAGGCTCAGTTTCGGCAACAGGGACAACACACAGGAGATATCGACCGGGATTGGCTACGGCTGCCTCAACTTGACGGACGCTCATCCGAACAGCTTCATCAGAAGTGGCTTTGACCTCGATGAAGCATAATAAGGCCCCTGACGAAATCTCGATATTGGCGGCATCATCTTCCTCGCCCACCGCGGGGTCAAGACGGCAGTCATGGCCTGTGCCGGTTCTGGTTACCTTTACCCCTGGGATCGTGGCGAGAACAGCACGGATGTGTTTCTCTACGATGGCGCCAAGCTTCTGGTTCCGCTCAACACGATCCAGCCTCTTCTTCTTCTCCTCGACAAACTGAAAGAGTCTGGGGTCGCTTGCAATCGCCGCTGCAAAGGCACCGACCTTCGCGGCATCCCCGCCGGCCGCATCGGATATCGTAGCGAGCGATTGAATCAAAGATATCCGCTCTGCATCAGTTCGGCCCACCGACCAAAGCAGTATCTCGGCGGGGCTGGCCCCAAGAACTGTGAACATCTTCCCCGGTCTCTCTTCGGACAGGCGCTTGCGGAGGTCTTCATGCCCGGCCAGAAGCAAGACCAGTGTCTCGGCACTCACTCGAAGGTTCTTCCGCTTCTCGACGGAAATCCATCCGCGTTTCTTCAGCAGCTCAAGCCACCTAGCATGATAGTACTTGTGTCTTTTTCCGTCGTCACATGCTGTTTCCTCGTCGTCCAGGGCGCGTTCGTCCGTGGGCAAGACATATTCAAGCAAGAACCGGATCATCTTGATGGAGCGGGCGCTACTGCCTCTTATGCGGTCGATGACGTTTTTCTCGCCAGCGCATAGAAACGCTATTTCCGAGCGATTGACCGGCGCATCCGACCGCACTTTGTCCGCCTGCTCATCAGGTAGTGCTTCGTCTGCGAGAAAACACTCCACATGGCTGTCCGCCTCATAAAGGGGGGCAAGATGAACGAACCCATCGGCCTGCAGAGAACTCCAGCCATCGGGTTTTTCGGTGGTGCCCAAGTACTCGTCCGAAATGACCAGTTGCTCCGGAAACAGCTCGGCGAACCCTCTAGCTGCCGAAGGCCATAGTCCAACAGGCCCCAACGGGCGCTCTCCTGGAGAATCGCTTTTCTTGAGGACAACCGTCCCCTGTCTCCCTTCGCCATCTTTCCTCACCAGCGCAGGAAAACCATCAAGCTGATCCGTCAGACCACGTTGTAGCATCCAGCCGAAAAGCCTGACGTTGGCTCGCATCCAATCGGCATCCACGGGGCCACTAGCAGCCTTCTTCTTGAGGACGTCCAAGACGTTCTTGAGGACGTCCGTTTCGTTGAGGGATCGCAGCAAAGAATGCACCTCGGGCGTTCTCACGCCGAGGTCCATCAATCCCTCCCGCAGTGGAATGCCGAGAATCGCGGCGATGTCCTTCAAGCCCTCGTCGATGCCTGCGTCCAGCGCAATCTCGTCGGCCTTCTTGAGTGTTCCTAGCTGATCGGGAATGAGGGGCAACCCTCGAAGCTTCTCGATATTGCCGGCGGAGACCAACAGCCGATGGAGACCATTAAGCCATTCGAGAAGCTCGGTATCTTCGTTCAGTGCTGCCTGAACGGCTTTCATTGTCGAGAGAGCAGACACGTGGGCGGCTAGCTTCTGAGCGGTCCATCCCTCCGGCTGAGCTTCGGCCGCGACGCCGAGGAAGATGGCCCAACTGCGGATGTTGTTCTCCCAGTCGATGACATCGCTCTTGGCAGGAAGCCGCAGCATGGCTGCTCGTAATCCACTGGTAACCTGCCAGATTGCGTCGCCTCCCGCGTCGCCAGAACTCAGGGGAAGCCACGCATCACACGGCCGGACAAGTTCTCCGGACAAGGTCAAGACTAGCGGCGTCGTTCGAAAAGGAGCAGCAAGATGATCGCGGATCTGGCCGGCGAACCACTTCGCGTCTATCCACTCACGGGCTTCAGGTGGGTTGAGGCGCAGGATCTTGCGGGTGTCCTTCCATTGCCTCGCCGCTGCCAGAGCCGCCAGCTCAAGGACGTAGTCGCATGCCTGTACAAACATGCGCATGTTTCTCGTGTTTGCCTCGTCGTTGCTAGTCCCAAGGTGAATGCCGTTACGCTCCTCCAGCGGCACAAAGGACTCACTGTTGATCGCGAGGGGTACGCTGAGCTTCTCGGTTCCACTGAGGGGAACAGCCACGAAAAGTTTGGACACGCTTTCGGGATGGGACACCGCTTGTGGGTTTCCCTGGGTCAGCATGGCCACCTGGACATCGGTGTTTCCGGCGATGATCACCGTCGCGCCTGCTGTCGATGCAGTACAGGTGACTTCCACGGCCAGTGTGCCCGAAAGTTGCGGCGTGGCGGGCGCCTTGGTCCAAGTAGTCACGGTCCCATTGTCAATGGACACGGATGTGAGCACGGGATTGAAGGCAAGCAGATACGGTACGCATGTTCGCAGCGAGTCCATTCCAGACTTCACGACATCGCGCGTGTGTTCATTCAAAGGGTAGTAAAATTCAGTCGTGAATGGCGAGACAACTTCGGAAACCTGGCGGTCCAAGGATGCTTTGAACTCCTCGCGCGAGGCCCCCATCGCTGCCCGCAACTCGTCCGCGTTGGCTACATCCCTATTCAGGTCAAAATCGAAGGACCTGCCGTCAACAAGCTTGCCTCGTACCCTTATGTGACGCGAGATGAGATGCGTCGTGATAAATCCTGTGCCGAAGCGGCCGACCCCGCCGGTCGCCTGTTTGGTAGTGCCGTGCAGGATCAGGTGGGCGATCTCCCTATCCGTGAACGGCGCACCGTTGTGCTGGAAGACCAGCTCGTCCGGCCGCAAGCTCACCCGCACATGGAGTCCGTTCGGGCCGGCGGATGCGTCACGAGCGTTCTGGATCAACTCCCATATCCATCGCGATTGGATCGCCAAGCGCTTGTGCTCGATCTCGGCCAAACGCTTGTAGACCGTCTGCGCTGTGTTCTCGATGAGCACCTCTTCGAACACATCGTCCAAGGCATCGTGTTGCCGCTGACCGTCGGCCATCTTCACTCTCGCAAGGGGAGGCATGTCCGCATCCGTGCGGCGTGCGCCCCTCAAGACACGCGGCAGGATAACACCGGCGACTGTACGTATCAGCGACAGTGGTAGTTTTCGGCCCCGGAGTAAGTCACGGTTTCGGTTCGCTGGTCGGCCGAGGCCGACGCCCGGTTTTCTTTCCGGCGGCGGGCCGCTGTCCGGGCTTTCAGCCGGGCACGCCGCTTGAGGATGGATTCACACCCCTTGGAGTATACAGCATCCGTCGCGCTGCCAACAGCTATTGCTTCTCGGCTTGTTGTTTTCTCAGCCGCTCGCATTCCGCCCGGAGCAACTCGGTCTCTTGCGCCTTCTGGTCCAATGCCTTCTTGATGGTTTCGGCATACGCCTTCCCGGCCTTGACGTTCTCGCGCTCCTCCCGAAATGCTGTTGCGTGTAGGCTAGCAAGGTCACCACATGGTTTCAACCGTTCTTGTTCCACCGAACTATCTGCCAGGCCGTCGCCGGACGGTTGCCAAACGAAGGGAAAAGCGTCATAATCTCCCCCGGATCACCTGGGCTTGTCTCTGCCAGGGGGGACCATGAGCACCGCCTATCACGCACGGTACTTCGCACACGAACTGACGCGCCGCCATCCGCCGGACGGCGTGGACCGGTTGTCCATGTCGCTGTTTGACGCCTGCGTGGACCTGAACCCGCACCA
>Ga0307379_10010874_pt1 | contig 12006 bp, 12 predicted proteins | sample UN2MG_FD_202237 | JGI IMG/M metagenome (GOLD analysis project Ga0307379, IMG submission 202237) | Soil microbial communities from Risofladan, Vaasa, Finland - UN-2 | ecosystem: Environmental > Terrestrial > Soil > Coastal area > Acid sulfate soil | place: Finland: Risofladan, Vaasa | collected... | reverse complement strand
TATATACCCGCACGTCTTTGACGATGTAATTCTGGATCTTCAAACACTTGAAGTTCTTCATCAATTGGCATAACAAATGCATTATTTTTTCTAAGATCTAAACCAACTAACACTTCAACATCACCACTAGGTAGCGTACCAGATAATTGAGAAGTATAGAATAATTGAAATTCTTGTCCTTCACCTAATTCGTCAATAGTATGTAAATTGACACCAAAAATTCTACTAAGAGGACCATTACCTTCTTCAGCAACAAAAATTTCACGTCGTGTTAATTCGTCAACTTGATCAACATTCCAATTTCTGATATCTTCTAATGCTTCAGGCGATAAATAGATATCGGTTAATCTACCACTATTACTAGAAGTGCTATTACCTCCACCATTACGTCTCATCACAGTCTTACCAAGAGATACAAGTCGCTTGGTAAACTGACCAGCAGAAGCGTCAGAATCAAAAACAATAATATTACGATCTACACCAGCAGCTAAAATAACATGCCAGCCATCATCATTCATTTTTGTTTTAAAACCAGCTTCAAAAACTTCTGTTGCTCTTTGTACAATATCCCAACGAGCATTTCTAGCATATTTTAGAGGCCAATCTATAGAATTACCAATATCATATGTAGGAACTGTTACATAATCACCTTCCACACTAGCTTGCGGAATATAACCATGATAAGGAATGGTATAAGCAACATAGTCACTCTCAGTACCTGGAGCAACAAAATCTAATGGAAATTCAGGAATAGCACCAGGTTCTAATTGAATAGGTGTAAAAATACCATCTAGAATATCACCATTTAGTACCCCTTGACGAAGAGGGGCTTCTAAAGCTTTAGCAAAATTATGTAAAGCCGCCATTGCTTGTTCACGATCACCAGACCCAACCTGTTTTAGAATTTTATTTAATTCAGGTGTACTTTTAAATTGTGTCATTTTATTACTATCTCCTATTATAATTTTTTATTGTCTAAATATGTATTATGATACCGGATCAAGTAACCGGACCTTTAAATAATTATCAGCATCAACAACACTGAGAGCTTTAGCAACTTGATATCGAGCACGAACTGCAAGTGGATCGTCAGTTAAACCTATCTTACCACTATCAGCAACCGGAGTAGTTGTCAAAACACCACGATTCGTTGTGTCTGTAGCATTATGAGTATACAAAGTAAAATATAGTGGATCACCAATAGAAGGTGAATCACCACTTTTAAGCATATCAGTAACCAATACAGCAGGAGCTTGTGCTAAAGTAACTTTTCCACCTTGCTGTACTTCGTCTTTATGAAAATTCAGATGTGTGTGTGTAAGATCTTTATTTACAACATCATTTAACAAAATTCCAGCAAATCGTTGACCGGAAGCACTAGCGGAAGGACGTGTCACAACAGCATTAGCATCATCCATAGCCGCACCAGAACCGGCAGTGCTAAAGATCATTACTTCGCCTTTTTCTGCGGTACTATTATAGAAAAAACTAATATCTGTTTGATTGCCTACAATACTACGATTAGGTTTTAAAGCCATTATTTATTTCTCCTCTTCATAATTGTCGTCATCATCTTGGCCAAGTAACTGTGCTAAGGCGTGACTTAAAACACGGAAATTATCAGATTCAGAAGTTTCTGTTGAAACAGCTAAATCTACTTCTTCGTTTGATATATTTACATCGTCAAGAACATCAGCGTCAGCTTCACCATCATCTTGTTCTTCATCTTGTATATCCATTTCTTCAGATACAATAGATTCACTTGATTCCGAGCTAACATCTTCTTGCTCATTACTACCAGTTTTATTTTTTAACTGAGTAATTGTTACCAATTCTTCTGCAATATCTTTAAATTGTTCATCAGAAAGATTAGAGTATAAATCAACTTTCTTTTCTGCTAACTCTTTATCAATATTACCATCAACTAAAATAGCAACACGATTAGTACGTAATTCATTAGCTTTAACTTTATCAAGTTCGCTTTGTAAACCTTCATGAGATTCAATCATTTCAGTTAACTTAACTTCTTTGTCATTCAACTTTTGTTCTAATTCACTAATAGTCTTAGTAGCACTATTAAAACTATCTTTAACTGTTTGAACTTCAGTTTCAAGATTGTTAATATTCTTTTCTAATTGTACCACATCTGCTTTAGCTAAACGTTCATTAGCCTCAATAAGTTGTTCTGTCAATTTATTTACCTGTGTGTTAAGATCGCTAACTTGATCTTTTAAAATATCAGTTGTCATAGAAATCTCCTCTGATTTAGTAATACTTTCTAAATTGATACATACACCATTTTTAGAAAAATTAGTTGAATTTGCATATTCTGCTTCTTGAAAATTAAACATCTTTTCTTTGTCAAAAATAATACTATTAGGATTAGCGGGTTTATCCACAAATCCTTTACCAGTAAAAATAATATTACGTAAAAGCCGTCCAACTTTATAACTTTCATAAATACCGGTTCCACCATACGCACGCAAATGTTTAGTTAAAAAAGATGTTTCATCATTACGTGCTATAACTTTATAATGTTTATCGGGTGAAATAATAGCATAATCAAAATTACCAAAAATACACTCCATAGAAACAAATTTTTTTCCAGCATCAATTTCTTCAATTAATGTTTTAGCACGAGCCATTAATTTTTCATCTTGCCAAATCTTATAAATTACAGAACCATTAACAACATGGAAAATCAATGGTAAATCATCAACATTAGTATCATCATCAATTAAATCACCATTTTCATGAATAACCCAATTAGCAGTCATATGTCCAACTATTTCATGTTCATTATGACCAACATTAGTAGGTTTATCTTCTGGTGTATGTCTTGCACTCCACACTTCTTTTGGGTCAAATACATCATCATTCTTATTCCAATTACTAGTGACTAAAACTGATTGAATATAATGCAAATCACTATCGTGTTCATTACTACAAGTTTTATCAATACCAATATCACTATTCGATAATCCAGCACGAACCCTTTCTCGAATAGCTAAATCGGTACCTAAAGAAGAAACCTCATGCTGATAAGCAATACAGTTATTATTTAAAACAGAAGCTCCAAGAGCATTCTCAGCAGAATAAATTGTGATCATATAATAGTTTAACTAAAAGAAATAAAAATATCAATTAATATATATTACACCATTTTATCTGGAAACAGTTTGTGTGCAATTAAATGTGGCATATTAGATACTTCTTCCTTTAATTGCAATCCATCATCTTGAGCTACAATTCTCATGACTTTAGTTAAATCTTCATCATCAACTTTTTCTATCGTTGTCACACCAACACGAAACTCTTCTTCTTTTTCCCAATTGGGATAAAACTCAACACTAGCCACATTCTCAAGTTTTTTACCATCCATCATAACAACTAAAGTTTTTTCTTTAGTATCAAATTCAGCACTGATCTTAGCCATGAAAATCTCCCATAAAATTAATATAAAATTGAGATTGTAATTTTTGTCTCTCTGATATTGTCAAATTACGATCTAAACTATTTTCTATATCATTAATACACTTATAATAAGAAAAATAGACGGAATCTGGAATTATGACACTAAACTGGCGATTTAAAACTTGTTGGTCTACTTTTTGTAATGGTTGCAACTTTAATAATGTTTCAAATCTAAAATGCTCAACTTCTTTCATTTCAGTAGCAGTTAATTGTCGCATATCCTTTTTGTTTTTACTTTTAACATATAATGGATTAATGATAGATGCTACATCTTTATAAGATTGTTCCAACCATATTTCTAATTCAGCACGAGTTTTTGGTATAAATTCTTTCTTCTTTCGTTTCTGTGTATCTCGTGAATTTTTAGGTCTACCATTTTCCTGTTGGTCTTTATTTTTTATTTGAGGAGAAGATTTATTAGGATCAACAACTGCCGGATCTTCTTTATTTTGATCAAAAATTTTCATTTCACGTCTTCTAGCGTCTTTCTGTAAACCAACTTGTCCAGGAGTTAACGATCCTTTTTGTAAAGCTGTGCGTTTCAAAGACAGTCCAATTTGTGGATCATGCCAGGGACTAGATTTAGCAACCATAGTGCCAGTATCACGTTCCCTACTTTCTCTGTTCAATCTAATCTTCTCTAAATCGGGATCGTGACCAAATCTATATTGTAAAAGCTCATCACTAATTAAATTCCGATCTGCTAATTGAATTAATAAAGATTTTTCCGCTGTTTCATCACCTAAATTATCAATATCATATTCGATCTTAGCCGGAAATCGAAAACCCATCGCTAATTGTACTTTTTTTATCTCTAATAACCAAAATTGATTTAGTTGTTTACGACCATATTCTAAACGCTGCATTAATGTTTTTAGAGAAATAAAATTATTAGTTGTACCACTAGCACCAAACGTACCAGTCAAAGTAGGAGGAATACCTAAACCAGCATAAATATTATTTAAATGTGGTTTAAACTTTTCTTCTCCTAAAAATTTATAAACTTCAGATTTACTTTCTAATAATTCAAGATCAGGACCCCAAATTAAATCCATAGTACCCCCGCCAACATTACTTTCTAAAATCTCAGCTAATTTAGAAGCAGCAGCTTGAGTAGGGGCGATTTTATGTTCTAAACTACCTAACTTAAATACTCGAACATGTGAAATAGCACCATCTAAAGCAGCAGTATCGGCCAACTTCATTTTTTCTAAAATATTAATATCTGTCATAATGGCATAAATCATAGGTCGTGCCCAATCTTGCCAATCATCTTTTTTATAATGAAATACTCGTGTTTTATCTTTTGGTAATTTAACAGTATGGGAAGTTTTAGCAGCTTCTCTAATTTCAAGTGGTAACTTACTAACTAATTCTTTTTGATCAGTAGTACTAGGACTATTAATTATACGACGTAATTGACTAGGAATACGTAAAACATATTGAGGATTACCAATAAATGATGATAGAGAACCGCCAATTACATCAATAGTAATAGGATTTAAAAAAGTATAACGAATTGGAATTTCACCCTTTTTTATATCTAATTTTCGCATTTGTAAATCCGGTTGAGCAAATGCTCTATCTAACGTAAGACTATCTTTTTTAGATATTTGAGCAGTTTGTACACGAATAACCACATTAGCAGAACGATATAAATTATTCAAAAACCGTTCAGATCTTTCTTCTCCACGAACCCTTTCAAACCATTTACTATAAAAGCGTTGAATTTTTTTATTTGGATGAGTTAAACGTATACCCTGACTACCAAAATCTCCCATTAAATCAATAATATTTCTAATTAAACCTACACGCTGATAAATAGCACAAGATTTTGCAATAATATCCTTAATATCTGTAGGTAAAGCCTCATTAGGGCGAAAAGCTTCATAGTCTCGTCTAGTAAAACCTGGACGACCAGATACATTACTTGCTAAATCGGAATAATCATAATCAGAAGCATCTCTAGAATATCTATAACTATCTGAGTAAGCAGCTTTAACGTGAGTATTTAATGCTCTATATTCACCTAGAGCTTTACTCATATAAGACATTGTATCAGGATTATCTGTTAATTTACCTTCCCAAGTAACATAAGCTGGCTCGTTAACAGAAACACGTTGTATATGTCGAGAATGTTTAATTGGCATATAAAGTCCTTTTGAAATATGAATTTAATATAATTATACACCAAATACAATATAATTGTTATCAATATTGAATGAAATAATTATTAATGTCTGATACCATGTACTGGACTTTTATTCATTTGCGACGTAAACCATTCTGGCCCTTGATACAGACTACCACTCACTTTATCCATTCCATACGTAATACCACCAATATTACTATACTGAACTTGAGCGGGAGTTCTACTAATTTGACGTGCAATCATATTAGCCATTACTAATGCACTATAACGATCTTTCCTTAATCTCCCCTTTTTACCAGATTGTAACTTCACTTCTGGAGTTGACCATCTATCTCTTCCACCAAAACCTAAGCCAGCCTTAGTCATAACAATAGTCGATAATTCATTTTTTAGTTCTTCTATTTCCATAACACAATCTTCTAACGAATCGTAAACATTCCACTGTTCTTCTGGATGGTTCTGTTCAAAAATTTTCTGTTGTCTTTGATCAGTTTGTGTCGCTAAACCTAAACTAATTTGATCAAAAAAAGGAAATAATAAAACTTTATCTTCTAAATCTTTACGCAAACCATGATTGGCTTCGGCTGTCCATTGAGCGTTAGCAAACTGACATACATCTAAAATGTGCAAACCTGGATAATAATCTGTATCTTTATTTTCATCTTCTTTAATTATAGGCCAAATTGGTTTTTCTCCTTGTTGCATTTTATCTGGATCATGTAAAGCTTCTTCAATCGCTACACCACCACCTTGAGCATCTATAGCTATAATTTCACACGGAAATGTCTTCATCAAATCACGAATTTTACGAGCACCAAAGCCATAAAAATCATGGTCATTAGTTAAACCAATTTTTAATCTCTGTTGAAAATCTTTTCTATTAGTAGACCAACCATATACAATACGTACATGATCTTGCCATAATTCTAATACAACAATACTAAAATTATCTTCTTCTGAAGCTGGATCTATACCATATACATATTTTCTATCTAATCTACCTTGTAAAACAGCTTCAAATTTATTTGGACACCATGTAGGCCATGTAATCTTCTGCACATTTTTATCGTGAGCTACACAACTTTCAATTAATGAGCGTTTAAAAAATCCATTAGAATCTTTAACAAAAACTGTACCATATTCACAACCATATGTGCCACTATGCATAGTTGCTTTTGCTCTAATAATTTGTTTATCATCCATAAATCCAGCAGGAATAAGTTCATATGGAATACGAATAATAGAAAAATCTCTCCAGTCAAAATATTCTGAAACTTCACCTCCTAATAAATTTTCTAAAGCCTTTTTATCGCCTTTACTTTCAATAATTGCTTTATATTTCCTCCAATATTCAGCAAAATTTTCAAAATCGTAACCGGCAGTTCCAGAAATAATAATCTGATTACCACTCTTGGATTGATATCGTACTTCTTGTGTATCTGACCATACATTCGCTTCCATCATCGCTTTTCGTCTAGCAGCTTCTTTTACGTTAGATACAGGATCAGCAGATACCGCAGTAAAACCAGCTAAAACTGTTTCGTAAATTTCTGGATTAATAGCGTTGAATTCTTCAGCGATCAACGTATTCGCTCTCAAACCCCTTATCTTTTCCCCAGACCCAATAGGAATGGAAGTAATCGTACTATCATTAATATACATCACCCATTGATCTGTACCACGTCTCGGTCCACTATCATTACTACATATACTGCGTAAAACTGGAGAATTTCGCCAAATAGTTTCCATGTATTCAAACACAAACTTAGATTGACGAAAAGCAGCACCAGCCACTACAATCTTTGTTTTTGGAACTAAAACCGCTCTTAATAAAGCATAAACCGAATTTAAAAAACTTTTTGACCCACCTCTTGTCGCAATAATCATAGGAAATGTGCGTGTCCATAATTCTTTTAAAATTAAAGCTTGAAAAGGGAGTAATTCTATATTTAACAAATATTTACATGCAAATGCTAAATAATCCGGATTCCGCATTAGGCGAACTTCGTATAACCCAAGTGAATCTAAATCTTGATGATCACGCCCAATTAATGGATTCTTAATAGATAATTCAGAAATATCACCTAGATTTAACCACGCATTATCGAACGGTTTATGCAGATCAAACTTTTTATCAAAATTCTTGCTCATATACTCTTTTCATTATACTGACAACCATAGCTTCAGCATATTTAGGACTATTACACGGAATTAAATTAATATTATATTTTACACACATTTCACCAAGTTTTTTAAAAATAAAAGGCCCTCGTAATTTAGCTTTACTTCTTACCTTATATGGAACTATATCTACATAAGGATAATTATAAGCATCGTCTAAACCAAATTCTAAAATAATATACGCATACTTAAATGCACTCATGCGTATTAATTCTCTCTCAAATCTAGCTTCACTTAAATTTTTAGCTAACTCTGCGATAGTATGTTTACGCTCAATACATAACATATCTTCCAAACCGACAATAGTATAATCACCAGTTTTTAAATGTTGATCGATAACATGCTCTATTTCACTATATTCTCCGAACATCCAAAAATTTTTCTTTTCTTGTGTATCTCTAATTACATCAAATTTCATTTTTTTGCCTTTATGATCAAACTTGATAAAAATTCAACATAATATGATTCTCGACCGGTAACAATCTTATGATGTTTTTTACACAAAGTAATACCATTATTGACATTAAAACGTAACAAAGGATACCGTGACCAATCTAAAATATGATGTGCATTAAGTTTAGTTTTACATTTACAATTTGGCCAACAACATTTAAATTTATCCCTATGATATACATCTAAACGCCACTTCTTATATTGTGGATTATACCAATCACGATTAGACAATTTTTTTATCCACTACTATTGTACTTATTTTAATATCGTAATCTACCATTTCTTTTACTAGTTCTTTAAAACTAATCTCTGGTTCCCAACCTAATTCTTTTTTAGCTAAATTGTATTTACCTTGTAAAAACTCAACTTCACAAGGTCTATACAAACATGGATCAATAACTACATATTCGGACCAATCTTTAATACCAATATACGAGAAAGAAATATCTAAAAATTCACGCACAGAATGGCCAATTCCACTACATAATACATAATCTTTTGGTTTTTCTTGTTGTAGCATCATCCACATTCCACGTACCATATCTTTTGCGTGGGACCAATCACGTACCGCGTCAATATTGCCAAGTCTTAATTTAGGAAATTCTAAACTAACGTTTGTTTGTGTTCGTCCCTTAATATATATATCATTTTTATCAAATATAAAATAAGCATCTGGATGATTATCTTTCCAATATTTAAATTGTCCTATCCATTTAGTAATTTTTCTAGTAACAAATTCTTCTCCACGTCTTGGACCACAATGATTATGTAAAATTCCAGAACACGCAAAAAGATTATAAGCATCACGATATAAACGTACTAGATGATGAGATGCTAATTTAGCAATCGCATAAGGAGAATTAGGGGCAAAATGAGTATCTTCGTCTTGATATTTATTGGACGATCCATCCTGGGCAATAGTATAATTAGATCCCCACAATTCCGACGTTGAAGCTTGATATACTTTAGTTTGGGGTGAATAATTTCTAACAGCTTCTAAAATATTTAAAACACCAACTGTATTAACTTGAAACGTATAAGCAGGTTGCTGAAAAGATGTATGTACGTGGGACTGTGCTGATAAATTAAATAATTCATCTGGCTGATAAGAATTAACTAAATAATTAATAGAGGACGGATCTATTACATCACCTTCCACAATAGAAAAATCAGGATTAACAACAACTTTATCTAAACGACATAATGTATTTGTACTAGACCTTCTTTTAACACCAATTACTTTATATTTCTTTTCCAATAATAATTCTGCAAGATGAGAACCGTCTTGTCCAGTTACACCTAAAATTATAGCTGTTTTTATCATGGCACATTTCCTAAATTAGTAGTAATAGTTCCTTCCGTCGTAATCTTTAACACCTAAACAGAATTCTATTCCACACGCTTGACTTCTTCTTTATGTTTAATAGTTTTTCTGCCAATCTTATTCTGGTTTTTCTTTTGTGTAATTTCTACCAAGTTCGTGTCAATAACTGGTGGAACTTCAACAGATTCAACAGATTCAACAGATTCAGTCAATTTTACCGATTCGACAAGTTTAACAGGTTTAATAGATCTAATTGGTTTAATAATATGACAATTACGTTTAGCTTTATACACTATATAACTCCTTTTTTAAAATCGACAAACAATTAAATTAACTAGAGAAGAAAAAACAGAAAATTAAATATCGTCGTGTTCCATAACAGTGTCGGCATTTAATAGCGGAATATCAATTTCTACATAATCAGTTCCAGTACCATATTCGTGCCAACTTGTTAATTCGTCTTTAACCTTTTCTTTTGCCATGTTCATTAGTTCGGCTTCAACACCAACACGTTTTCTATAGTCTTCATCCTCTAATGCTCTTATTAATCCGGTAAAAGAAGTTTTTGCATTTTCAATACGTTTAACACGTTGGTCCCGCGTAGCTTTTAAATCTTTATTAATTCGCTCAATTTTATCCAATAATCTAGTATGCTCTGTTGTATGATTATTCACAGAACTTCTAGCAAATGCTAACTTGCCTTCCAAATAGTCAATTTTAGCCATATCGCGTTTATTTTGCAATAACTTATATTCTGCATCTAAGTCTTTTTGAAACCGACTTATATCTTTTGTTTGTTGTTGTCTTTCAACGGCGGATCTATCGATAAAAATATAAAGCGTCAATAATTGTTTAACTTGTAATTCTTCAGCAGGAAATAAATCATGTCTAAATTGCTCAGACATCATTTTTACCCACATTTCCTTAAACGTATCTAGTTCGTGTTTGTTAAATTGTTTCTGTAAATCCGACCAATATGGTTTTTGTTTTAACGCTAATTCAATTTTATATAAATCAGCATCCATGGGAGGTAAATCCGCATCAATATATCCTACACTATCTAAATAATTTTCAACTGCAACTGACGTTCTATCAATTGCTGTCGCTATTTCCTCATTTGTCATACCTTGTTTTTTCCACATAGGTATTTGTTTTTTATGTCTATTGCTTAATTTACCGGGACTCGCCATAATTCTCACCTAGGATATTGTTAATTAGAGAGATAACTAAATTTTTATACGATAAAGAAATTTTACAACCATACAGCAACCGTAAATAATAATGACGATACTCCACAGGTATGCATTTGTTTAATAAAATTTTAAGTTCATTTTGGTCCATTAGATTTTCAAGGTCAATATAATCTTGCATATTGGATTCGTTATGGTCGTCAACACAAGAAAATTCAATTGGATAAAGAAGGTTAAGTTTAGCGACATTAACGTCTTTCCAATTGGCATACGAAGTACATTCATTTATATCGTCATAAAAGGTGCATTGATTATCAAAATATTGGCATTTTTCGCAAGGTCCATATAGACGAAAAAAATTATCACGTTTGAAATTACATAGACGATTTTTGATATGCACTTGCAAATAATTTTCTAGCGGCCTTTTATTGTCATACGATGCCAAACCTTCTAATCCTATTAAACGTGCTTGTTGTTCTATATCTTCTACGTCATAATATCCAAAAGTAAATTTTTTTGCTAACCGTTTAGCTACTTTATTAATAACCGCCATTGTTTGATCATCGACTGGCGAAAGTTTACAAGTTTTTTTAGATGACTTGAGAGAAGAATTTTCAGTGGTTTCATTGGCGATTTTAGCGGGCATGTATTTATCTTTGTTAGCGACACTTATACTTTATCGACGTCGTCCAAATCTTCCTTATCGTCCTGGATACTTTCTTCTAATTTTACCTTTTCTGGCGGATCTTCTTTTTGTAATTCCTCAAGAATTTCAGCTTGTAATTTTTGGTCAGCCTTTGCCGTTAAAGTAGACGAGGCAACAGATTGGTGTGCCCTTTTGTTAAAATGTAAATCGCCCATGTTTTTCCTCTTTAGTTTAAAAAATAATTATTCACTTATATTATTATGAGAAAAAGAGTATTTGTCATAATTTTTGTAAAAAAAGTCATATTTATGATATTATAGTAAATAGAAGAAAGAGGAAAATAGAAAACTATAACTGGAGTATGAAATGTCGAGACGAAAAGTATGGACGGGTGGAAGAAATGATTTTATTAGGCAAAATGCAGATAGATTAACAGATGGGCAACTTGCTCAAGAACTGTCAAAGGGTGGCTTGTTTATTTCCATTAATGCAGTGAGACAACAACGACGTAAATTAGAGATATTAAAAGAAAACGGGCGGGGGAAATGTGTGGTAAGAGAAGAATGTATTAGAAGAGGAAAAGCAG
>Ga0307379_10010873_pt1 | contig 12007 bp, 10 predicted proteins | sample UN2MG_FD_202237 | JGI IMG/M metagenome (GOLD analysis project Ga0307379, IMG submission 202237) | Soil microbial communities from Risofladan, Vaasa, Finland - UN-2 | ecosystem: Environmental > Terrestrial > Soil > Coastal area > Acid sulfate soil | place: Finland: Risofladan, Vaasa | collected... | reverse complement strand
CAGAACTTCGCCCAGCTCGCGGGCGATCCGATCTTCTGGATGGCGCTGAAGCACAATTTCACCTTCCTGGTGGCAGGGATACTGATCACCCTCCCGCTGGCGCTTTTCTTCGGCTATGTCATCAGCCGCAAGGTCCGCGGCGCGAGTACATATCGGGCCGTGTTCCTTTTTCCCAACATCATCTCTATCGTCGCAGTAGCGGTGCTTTGGTCGTTCGTATATAACATGCAGTTCGGCCTGCTGAATGCCTTGCTGAACGGCGTCGGCCTCGAGAGGTTTGCCACGGGATGGCTCGGCGAGCCGCGAACCGCCCTCCCGGCCGTGATCGCCACCGGCATCTGGTATCAGCTTGGGTTCTATATCGTGCTCTTCATCGCGGGCATCCAGAGCATCCCGCCGTCATTCTACGAGGCGGCTTCCATTGACGGCGCGAATCAGTTGCAGTCATTCCGCCACATCACTATTCCCCTGCTTTGGGAGATTCTGAAGCTCGCCCTGGTGTACATAGTCATCCAAACGATGAACGTCTTTGGCCTCGTGTGGGTCATGACCGAAGGCGGGCCGAGCAATCATACCGAGACCATGCTGACCTATCTTTATCGGAAGGCATTCGCCGAAAGCCTGTATGGCTACGGAACGGCATTGGGGGTAGTGGTCTTTATCCTGGTATTGGGCATCGCCCTGACCTCCATCCGAGCCATGAAGCGAGAGGTCGTGGAGTACTAATGCATGGAGTACTGGAGAAATGGAGTAACGGAGTAATGGGTTTCCGGAATTCCAATACTCCACTACTCCAGCACTCCATTACTCCACCTGAAGGATATACAGATGGGTACTAAGCCGAAAAAAACCAGATCATTGAAGGTCCTCCCAATCCAGGGCTTGCTGGTCATATACAGCATCATCGTCATCTACCCGATGGTCTGGCTGATCTCGTCCTCGCTGAAGACCTCCCTGGAGCTATTTACGAACCCCTGGCTGCCTACCAGGCATCCCCAATGGGGCAACTTCCTCGACGCCTGGTCGAAGGCAAGCATAGGCCGGTATTTCCTGAATAGCGTGTTCGTCACCGCTGTCTCCATGTTTCTCATCCTGCTCATCGGCTCGATGGCCGCCTATGCGCTCGCCAGGTTCGTCTTCAAGGGGCGGGAGGTCATCCACACGGGATTCATCAGTGGGATGATGTTCCCCGTCTTCCTCGGCATTGTGCCGCTCTTCATGATGCTGGCGCGGCTGAATATGCTCGACAACTATTTCGGCCTCATCACCGTCTACGTCGCCTATTCGCTCTCGTTCACAGTCTTCATACTGACCGGCTTCTTCAAGACCCTGCCTCACGAGCTTGCCGAAGCCGGGCTCATTGACGGCTGCTCGCAGTTCACGGTGTTCTGGCGGATCATGCTCCCCCTTGCCAAGCCGGGCCTCATCGCCGCAGGGATATTCAACTTCTTCGGCATCTGGAATGAGTATCCGCTGGCGCTCGTGATCATCAACAGCACCGAGCTTCGCACATTGCCGCTTGGCATCGCAAACCTGGTGATGCAGCAGCAATACAAGACCGAATGGGGCGCGCTCTTCGCGAGTCTGGTGATCGTGATGATCCCCTCGCTCATCGTCTACCTCTTCTTCCAGCGCCAGATCACCGAAGGCCTGACCGCCGGCGCCCTCAAGGGGTAGGCAACACAGCCGTCAGACCAGTCCGATCTGTCCGACCTGTCTGACACGAGCCGTGCAACCATTTGCCTTTTCCCTTATTGCTTGATTGTTTCGTGCTTCGAGTTTCGGATTTCGGATTTCCCGCAACTGCCTACGCCGCTTTCCTCTCCACCGATCTCTTGAAGTTCTCCAGGTCCTCCTCCAGGTGCTCGTCGAACTTCCGGCCGACATAGACGGCTTCCGCAGCGTCTCCAATGATGCTTGCGGGCGGTTCGTACTCGAACCTCACGGTGATCTTCGTCTTGCCGTCCAGTGGCTCGAAGCGCACCTCACCCCAGTTTTCGAATCCCGACACGGACTTCCAGGCGATTAGCTTATTCTCCTCAAGCTGGGTGATCTCGGCGTCCCATTCCTGAGCGATGCCGGCGACCGTTCCCCTCCAATGCGACCGGTTGCCGTCAAGCGTTTTCACTACCTGCACGTGCGACATGAATCGCGGTAGATTCTCCAGGTTGCGCCACTGATGGAACACCTGATGCACCGGTGCATCCACGACAATGGATTTCTCATGAACAGCCATACGAATGCCTCCTCTCGTCAATCACATGAAATGAGTACCGAATCCGGGGCATTCCAAAACGCAGAGGCGAGGGGTCCACCGTTCACTGTTCACTGTTTACTGTTTACTGATCACTCGGCCTTATCGTGATCACCGCCACTTCCGGTCTACAGTTGAACCGAATCCGCGGAGCGCCGCCGCCTTCCATGCCGAGCCCACGATTCACATAGAGATACCCGCCGTTCGGAATCTTCGAAAGCCCCGCCGACTTCGCCCGCCCAACGCCTGAGAATGTGACTACCGGCCCAATCCCCGGAAGCCTCACCTGCCCCCCATGAGTATGCCCGGCAAGTATGAGGTCAACCGACGATGGGGCATAAAGCGCCGCATCCGGCATGTGGCTGAGTAGAATGACATACGAATTCCGTGGATTCACATTCGCGAGCGCCGCGCCGGGATGTCTGAATGAATACCAGAAGATGCCGGCAAGCGACACCCTTCCCATCGGCGTCCGAACCACCGTGCTCCGATCGTCCAGTACTCTCACGTCCGTTCCTTCGAAGAACTCCCTTGCCTTCTCGCGTGGGTTCCAATTGCCGTGAACGGCATAAACCCCATACTTCGCGTGGAGTTCCTTCATGAACCGTTGGACATCAGCGGACTTCTCCAGCGAGTTGGTGTAGTCGCCCGTGAGGACTATCAGATCGGGGTCTTCCTCCTTCACGAGTCTCAGCGCCTTCTTCTCCCTGCGGCCGAACTTCTCCATGTGGAGGTCGGTCAGGTGGACGATCTTAATCGGGCCTTTCACCTTGGGGCTTTCGAGGTCAATGCGCGTCACCTCGATTTGGTTCGGCTCGATCCGCGAGGCATAGATGCCGATTGCCATCAGCCCGAGCGGAATGGCCAGCAATATCGTCGCCGACAAGAATGTGGGTGCATGCTGCCTTTCGCCTTTCCTCTTCAGGGCGAGCATCAGCAGGGCATACATACCGGTCACGATGAGGGGAAACGTGAAGCAGATATCATGGAAGACGAGCGCCATCAACTGCCACAGGCTCGGGCTCGGTATGGCATGGTATCGGCGGAGGAACCACCACCCGGTCACCGCAAATCCCAGGATTAGTGACCAGAAAAAGCCGGCGTACGTTCGCCTTGCCGACGCCCCCGCCGAGAGCTTGTTCGACACCCACGCCGAGGCGAGGAGAGCAGCCAACAAAACTACAAACAGCATCCGTTACTTTCCAGCAAATATGATCGCCTTCTTGTCCTCATAGAGTACCCGCCAATGGGGGTCGCATCTAAGGACAACTGCAAGCGCCTTGTCTCTCGGCCACAACACGACATCCGGGTTCTGCCTCCGAAGCTCCTTATCCCAATCGGGGGTCAGCCTCTGCAGGCTCTTCAGATCGCGGCTCATGTGCGCACGATGCACGTCCGCCCGACCGTCAATCGAGACGAGGTATTTCGGATACAGGTGGAAGATCAGATATCCACCCCAATTGTAGTTATTCAGCAGTCTGCCCTGTCCCAACTTCGGATGCTCTACCAGGTACTGGCACGCCTCCCGGGGGAATACGGCCTCGACGCAATGCGCCTCATCATTGACCCTTGGCAGCCTCATCCAAACCAGCGCCGGCAGAATCAAGAGCGCCAGGATGTTGATCGCCAGGCTCTCATTCTTTCCCGAATCAGGCTGAGGCTGTTTCCTAAGTCGCTCCATTGCGGAACGCGCCTGAGTCGCCAGGATCGGGGCGGCGATTATGCCAAGGAGCGGCATATGCCGCGCGCTGTGGAGCGAGAAATGGACCATCAAACCGAGGAGTATCCACTCAGAGGCACGCAGCGGTTTCCGGCCAAGGTAAAGCAGCGCTCCTATTGCCATCAGCAGCAGCTCGAAGGGGAAGCTCTCGATATTCCAGAAATCCGGGCTTTGGAACTCGATAACGAAGCCCGCCGGGATCTGCCCGTTGAAGTAGCTGAGAGGATAAACCAGCCTCTCGATCGGTGAAGGCCCCGCCAGAACCGCCAGCAGTGACAGCACGCAGACCAGGGCCATCCGCCCTGCTTCCCTTGCTTGTCCCTTGCGAATGGACCGGATTCCGGCGTCAATGAGAGTGATCGCCATCACCCCGTACCCCAGAATCCAAGCCCCATGGAGGTTCGACCAAAGCCAGAACATCGGGACCGTCAGCCAGAGACTCCGCGAATTCGGCTTTCGGAGGATGAACAGCAGCCCGAGGAGCAGCAGGTAGGTGAAGAGTTGTGGCCGGGGACTCCAGAGCTGCCAGCCTGCGATCCCGCAAAGGGCGGTGATCATTAGTGCGAGCGGCCCATATTCCATCTGCCGCCTCACAAGCAGGTACAGGCCCGCCATCAATGCGCACAGCAGCACGGACTCCATCAGCATCAGGCCGATAAACCCGAAGTGCGCGAAGATGCCGTAGAAGATCACATCCGAGAGCCATTCATGGGCCGTCCAGGGCTGCCCGTGAGCAGTGAACGAGAAGGGGTCGGTCGTCGGCACAGAACGATTAGTGCATATCAGCTCCCCGGTCTTGAGGTGCCACCAAATATCCGGATCTTGGATCTTCCCCCTCATCGGCAGGACGAACCCAAATCCAACCACCACCCACGCAATAAGGCAATGCCGAAGTCTCAGTTTCGTCCCCCGGATGGCGAGCGCGGGTTTTGTCGGTTTGCCGGACATCGCATGGCCTCCATCAGCTTTGTGTCATTATACCGGCAGGGATTCGCCCGCGCAAGCACAGGGGAACCAAGACAGGGGAACCCTGGCACGTTTGACCGTGGAGGCACCCCGTGGTATAATTCCCCATTAACCTGGCAGACGATCGAGGCTATCTCATTGGACTTGCTTGGCAAAAGGGGAGACCGTTCCGGCATGCTAATCGTCCTTTCCGGCCCTTCGGGGGTGGGGAAGGATACGCTGCTTCGGCGGCTGGAGGAGGTCTGCCCGAGGATCCAGCGATGCGTGACCTACACGACTCGCGCCCCTCGTCCCGGCGAAGTCCCCGGCGTAGACTACAACTTCATCAGCGTCGAAGAGTTCAAGCGGATGATCGAGGCCGGCGAGTTTCTCGAGCACGCCCAAGTCCACCGTGACCTCTATGGTTCGCCCCTGTCATCGGTCGCCGAGATTCGGGAAGACGGGAACGACGCCATCCTGAAGATTGACGTCCAGGGCGGGCTGGCGGTCAAGCAGAAGGTCCCCGATGCCATAATGATATTTGTTGCACCTCCATCAGTGGAGGAACTGGAGCGCCGGCTGAGGGCGCGCTATACCGACTCCGAGGAGGCGATGATCAAGCGCCTTCAGGACGCCCGCAAAGAGATCGAGCAGATACCGATGTACGATTACCTGGTCGTAAATGACGATGTCGAATCGGCGGTTGATAAGCTTCGATGCATCGTGACTGCGGAGCGAGCGAGAATTCGCTGAGATGGACACTCTCTCGAACAAAACAATCATCCTTGGCATAACGGGCGGAATCGCCGCATACAAGGCGGCGGATGTCTGCAGCTCGCTCGTGAAAAAGGGCGCGACGGTCCACGTCGTCATGACCGAGCACGCCACCCGGTTCATCGGACCGGTGACTTTTCGGGCATTGACCGGCAACCAGGTGCTGACCGGCCTTTGGGACGAGCCCGAGGAATACGAGATTGCGCATGTCTCCCTTCCCGACAAGGCGGACGCATTCCTGATCGCCCCCGCGACCGCGAACATCATAGGCAAGATCGCCTCCGGGATCGCCGATGATATGCTCTCCACGATGGTGATGGCTTCGTCCGTCCCGGTGATCCTCGCTCCGGCGATGAACGTCCGAATGTGGGAAGATCCCATCGTGAAGGCGAACGTCGAGCGGCTGGAGTCGCTGGGCTACATATTCGTCAATCCTGAGAAGGGACGGCTCGCCTGTGGAGTCGAGGCGGTCGGCAGGCTCGCAGATCCGCCGAAGATTGTGCAGGCGCTCGTGGATTTCCTGGCGAGAAAGCAGGACCTCGCCGGTGTTTCGATCCTCGTTACCGCCGGGCCGACCCAGGAGCCGATTGACCCTGTGCGGTTCATCGCCAATCGCTCGTCCGGCAAGATGGGCTATGCCATCGCAAGGGCGGCCGCCGAGCGAGGCGCGAAGGTGATCCTGGTTTCCGGGCCAACTTCGCTGCCTGCTCCGCCGGGAGTGGAATTGGTCAGCGTTCAAACTGCCGCCGAGATGCTCGACGCCGTCCTCAAGCGACTGCCTGAAACTCAGGTGGTCATCGGGGCGGCGGCGGTGGCCGACTACACGCCCAAGTCGCCGGCAAAGTCGAAGGTCAGGAAATCCGACGCCGAAAAGTCAATCGAGCTTGCGCCCACGAAGGACATCATGGCCGAGGTCGGCCGCAAGAAGGGCAAGCGCGTGCTGATCGGATTTGCCGCCGAGACCGAAAACCTGATCGAGAATGCGAAGGCGAAACTGGCGTCAAAGAACCTGGACTTCATCGTGGCGAATGATGTTTCGAAGCCAGGGGTAGGATTTGGCTCGGACGACAACGAAGTTACTATTATCGCCGGGAGTGGCAAGGTAGAGAAGTTGCCCCGGCTTAGCAAGCTGGAAATCGCGCACAGAATCCTTGATTTTGTTAAGCAGTCCCGATAGCAGGGCTAGATGGAGGAGTACATTGAAGTGTGAGACACACCTATTCACATCGGAATCGGTGGCTGAGGGCCATCCCGATAAGCTGGCGGACCAGATATCGGACGCCATCCTCGACGCCATTCTGGATAAGGATCCGAACGGCCGAGTCGCGTGCGAGACCTTGGTGACCACCGGAGTTTGCGTGGTGGCAGGGGAGATCACGACGAGCGTTTACGTCGAGATTCCGGCGATAGTCCGCCATACCATCGAGGAGGTCGGCTACACCCGGGCGAAGTACGGCTTCGATTATGAGAACGTCGGCGTCATGACGGCCATCCAGTCGCAGTCGCCCGATATCGCCCAGGGCGTTGATACCGGCGGGGCAGGGGATCAGGGCATGATGTTCGGCTTCGCATGCGACGAGACCCCCGAGCTCATGCCCGCACCGATAATGCTTGCCCACAAGCTGGTTCGCAGGCTGTCCGCGGTCAGACAGAGCGGCGAGCTGAGCTACCTCCGGCCGGACGGCAAGAGCCAGGTAACGGTCGAGTATGCCGGTCACACTCCCGTGCGCATTGATAAGGTGCTCATCGCTGCCCAGCACCAGCCCACAATTCCGCAGACGACCATCTTCGAGGACATCGTCGAGCATGTAATCAAGCCCGCCCTCCCAGCCGAGTGGCTAGACAAGAAGACCAAGTTCCTCGTGAATCCCACCGGCAGCTTCTCCATCGGCGGCCCTCGGGCGGATACCGGATTGACCGGGCGCAAGATAATCGTAGACACCTACGGCGGCATGGCAAGGCACGGCGGCGGATGCTTCAGCGGCAAAGACCCCACGAAGGTTGACCGCTCGGCGGCGTATATGATGCGCTACATCGCCAAGAACGTCGTCGCAGCGGGACTGGCAACTCGGTGCGAGCTTCAGATCGCCTATGCAATCGGCGAGCGCGAGCCTATGTCAGTCCTGGTGGAGACGTTCGGCACTGAGAAAATCCCATGCGAGCAGATCGCGAGGATAGTGACCAAGTACTTCAATCTCACGCCGGGCGACATCATCAGTAAGCTCGACCTGCGGAGACCGATATACAGGCAGACTGCGACTTATGGGCATTTCGGCCGCGAGGATCTGAACGTCCCCTGGGAGGACACGGACATGGCTGAGACCCTGCGAAAAGAGGCTGGAGTGTAGTTGTATGCCGGCGTTATCGTAGATGCCGATGCTCCAGGTCTGTCTCAACCCTTCACGTATCGCGTGCCTGAGGAATTGGAGAGCGCGGTCTTTGTGGGCGCTTGCGTGGCAGTGCCCTTCGGTAGCCGAGAGCTTGTAGGTTACATTGCCGAGCTTACCGAGACTGCCCCGCCCCTTGATGAGATAAAGGACCTGCTCTCGGTCATTCACGACTCGTGCGCCTTGAACAAGCCGCTCCTCCACATAGCCCGCTGGATATCGGACTACTACCTCGCTCCATTGGCCTACTCGGCAAAGGCGATCGTCCCCGAGGTGATGACGGCCAACGTAAGCTCGACCGTCCGCCTGCTCGATCCAGCCCTTGCATCACCGGCGTCCCCGAACCAGCAGAGGCTGGTGGAGGTGCTTGCCGATCTCGGCGGCAAATCCAATTCCGATATACTCAAGGCAAAGTCCCGGATCGAGAAGTTCGCCCCAACCCTCAGGCAGCTCAAATCGCGGGGGGCGATTGAGGTCATCCGATCACTGGAACTCCCGAAGGCCAGGCCGCGCCTTGTTCGAGGGCTGGAGCTTTCGGACGACGAATTCCCGGTTGACCAGCTCGAGTCCCATGCCCCGAAGCAAGCCGCCATAATGAAGGAGCTTTCCAAAGCGGACGGCGCTGTCCGGCAGTCGGAGCTTCTCCGCAAGGTTGGGAGTTCGACAAGCCCGGCCCGAGCGCTCGTTGACAAGGGCCTCGTAGAGAAGACCGACCTCCGGGTCCGCAGGAGGGCCTTCGATGCCCCCGAAACGGTTTCGCAATCCCTGACCCCGACTGAAGACCAAGAGAGGGCGCTGGAGATCATCAGATCATCACCGGTCACCTTGCTCTACGGCGTCACGGGCAGCGGCAAGACCGAGGTCTATCTCCAATCCATCGCCCGCGAGCTGGAGCAGGGGAAAGGCTGCATCGCCCTCGTCCCCGAGATATCCCTAACCACCCATCTCATGGGCGCGTACATCTCCCGGTTCGGCGACGAGGTGGCCATCCTCCACAGCCGCCTCTCGGTCGGCGAGCGGCATGATGAGTGGCGGAGGATCGAGAGCGGGGAGGCGAGGGTAGTCCTCGGCCCGAGATCGGCGGTATTCGCGCCGGTACGAAATCTGGGGCTGATAGTGGTTGATGAGGAGCACGAGCCGTCATACAAGCAAGACAATTCCCCTCGGTACAACGCTCGTACGACCGCCGAGGAGCGGGCCCGCAATGAGGGAGCTGGCATCATTCTCGGAAGCGCAACCCCGTCGGTAGAGAGCTTCCGCCGGGCTCAATCGGGGGAGATCGCGCTGGCCAGGCTGGATAAGCGGATAGACGATCGCCCAATGCCGGCCGTCGAATTAGTTGACCTTCGAGAGGAGTTCGAGCAGGGGCGCAGGAGCTTCTTCAGTGACCAATTGAAAGCGGCGGTCGAGGATCGGCTTACCAAGCGGGAGCAGATCATCCTCTTCGTGAATCGCCGCGGGTATGCGTCTTTCATCCTCTGCCGAACATGCGGATACACGGCGAAGTGCAACAACTGCGCCGTGTCTCTGACCTACCACTCCGGCCCGAAGGAGCTTCGATGCCATCACTGCGATGCGAGCCGTCCTGCGCCCACGACATGCCCGAATTGCGGGGGCCCTCATATCCGGCAGTTCGGCGTCGGCACGGAGAAGGTCGAGCTGGAAGCCAGGGAATTGTTCCCCGGCGCCTCGATCATCCGCATGGATAGCGACACCACTCGGCGCAAAGGCTCACATGCCCGGCTTCTGAACACTTTCCGCGAGGGCAAGGCCGACATCATGGTCGGCACCCAGATGATCGCTAAGGGCCTCGATTTCCCGAATGTCAGCCTCGTGGGGGTCATCAGTGCCGACACCTCCCTCCACCTGCCCGACTTCAATTCCGCCGAGAGGACTTTCCAGCTTCTCACGCAGGTCAGCGGACGTGCCGGTCGAGGCGATATTCCGGGGGAGGTGATCGTGCAATCCTTCTCACCCGAACACTATGCCATTCAGGCGGCGGCGAACCATGATTACGAGGGCTTCTATCGGCAGGAGATCGTCTTCAGGGAGGAACTGGGATATCCGCCGTTTTCGAGCCTGATCAATGTCGTTTCGACTGACCCCGTTGATGGTTATGCTGAAAAGAGGCTGCACGAATGGGTGTCGAGGCTGGACCTGCCCGAGGGCGTCGAAATCCTCGGCCCGGCGGAGTGTCCGTTGTCGAAGCTGAAGGGCCTCTACCGATGGCATGTGGTGCTGAAGGATCGCTCGGGTAACACAGAATTGAAGAGTATCGTTGGAGCAAGCGCTCCATTGCCGGGTCTGACATTCGACGTCGATCCGCTCTCGATGCTATAATAGCTCGGCGAATTGGGAAACAAGACAGAGGTTGCAGGACAAATGGCTGAAAAAGAGATCGTGACATATCCCGACCCAATTCTTCGGCAGCAGGCAAAGGCTGTCTCGAAACTGGACGCCGGCACAAAGAAACTAGCTGAGGATATGGTCGCCACCCTGCGCCGCCAGAATGGGCTCGGGCTCGCCGCCAATCAGGTCGGGGCGCTGCAAAAGGTTTTCGTCTACGATGACGGAACCGGCCCGGGGATCCTCATCAACCCGAAGATCGTCAGCGCATCCGGCGAGCAAATCGGCGTCGAGGGCTGCCTGAGCGTTCCCGGCCTACAGGGCGAAGTCAAGCGGGCCAACTTCGTCGAGATCAGAGGCACCGACCTCAACGGCAAGCCGGTCAAAATCAAGGCCGAGGGACTTCTGGCACGCATTTTTCAGCATGAACTGGATCACTTGAACGGGACGCTCTTTATTGATCGGGCCGATCCGAACTCACTCCACTACGTGACCGAGGAAGAGCAAGAGGGGGACGAAATCTGAGGATTCTCTTCATGGGAACCGCGCAATTCGCCGTTCCCACTCTCAAGAAGCTGCTGGAGTCCAGGCATGAGGTGGTCGGCGTCGTGACTCAGCCTGACCGCCCTTCGGGCAGGGGTCGCGAAGTCAGGATCTCGCCGGCCAAGCAGGCGGCGCTCGAAGCCGGGATTCCCATCTATCAGCCGGAGAGAGTCCGATCGGAGGACTTCATCGCGCTCGTGCAGGGAATGTCCCCGGATGCGATCGTAGTGGCGGCGTTCGGGCAGATCATCCCCAAGGCAATTCTCGATATCCCCCGTTTCGGCAGCATAAACGTCCATGCCTCGCTCCTTCCGAAGTATCGAGGGGCTGCCCCGGTTCACTATGCCTTGTTCAACGGCGAGACTGTCACAGGCATAACGACTATGCTCATGGATCCCGGCCTGGACACCGGCCCAATCCTCCTTCGGCGCGAAATCGAGATATCTCCAGACGACAATGAGGGCACTCTCGAGGCTCGGCTCGCTGATATCGGCGCTGACCTTCTCATCGAGACCCTCGAGTTGCTGGAGAGAGGCGCGATCAGGCCAACCCCCCAGGATAATTCCCTTGCTACCAACGCTCCTTCGGTCAAGAAGGAAGAGTGCAGGGTTGATTGGAACCAGGATTCACAAGCGATAGTCAATAAGATCAGGGGTTGCACTCCTCGCCCCGGCGCTTACGCCTTGTTCAATGATTCCATGCTCAGAATCTGGTCGGCCGAATCGAGGGACTCGGGATCAGGCAGCCCGGGGGAGATCATCGGAACGAGCCGGGACGGCATCCTGGTCAAAGCCGGTCGGGGAGCGGTACTGCTGACGGAAGTCCAGCCTGAAAACAGGAAGCGCATGAAGGCAGGTGATTTCGCAAGGGGCTACGGGATCACCGTGGGCGCCAAGCTGCCATAGCTTGATCGTAACAGTTCACTCCTCTGGATCATTTCGCCAAGGCGGCGAAAAAAATCTTTGATTGACAACCGCGAATAGGAAGGTACCTCGGCTGGGAGTGTAGAATGAGTCTGTGTGGAAGAGTTCGAGGGCC
>Ga0307379_10010872_pt1 | contig 12011 bp, 14 predicted proteins | sample UN2MG_FD_202237 | JGI IMG/M metagenome (GOLD analysis project Ga0307379, IMG submission 202237) | Soil microbial communities from Risofladan, Vaasa, Finland - UN-2 | ecosystem: Environmental > Terrestrial > Soil > Coastal area > Acid sulfate soil | place: Finland: Risofladan, Vaasa | collected... | reverse complement strand
GTATTTGGAGAGTTTTTAAGAGATCATCATGTTATTGCAAAGCCTGACATTTCTTTTGATAATTGCAAGAAGATAATTACATTCGACTGGGGTTACAACGCGCCAGGTTGTGCCCTGTGGCTGGCGGTGGCTCCGGAGGATCGGTTCGGCATTCAAAGAGTTTATTGTTATCGGGAACTGTATCAGAATGGAAAGACCCCTGAGCAGTGGGCAGAGGAGTTGGATGTCTTTGCTCGTTTGGAGAAGACCGAGTTCATAGTCTTACCTCATGATTGTTTTTCAAGACCTCAAGGAGGCAGGAGCATTGCTTCCACTTTTCAAAGCAAACTTAATACGAGCGTTGTAGAAGGTCATACTATGGCGGCAGACGCACGCAAGAGCAGACTGGCTGTCACACATCAATTTCTATCAAACGCCCGCGATGGCCGGCCTAATTTGTATATATTAGAGCGTTGTCAGAACTTAGTCAGGACCTTACCGGAGTTGGTATATGATGAGACGAGTATCGAAGATGTGGATACTGAAGGGGAAGACCATGCCTACGATGCTTTGTCACTTGGACTCATAACTATTAGGGAAAGATACAAAATTCTCTCTGGCCCGGTTAAGCCAATTATCCCCGGGCAGGATGCAGGAATGACTGTTACAAGGGCTGGAAAGTTGCGCGCCCCAGACTTTTGGGAAGAGTTTAAACGAAGAGACTTGAATAAGAAAGGCATTATTGAGAAATAGTGATATAATAAAGGCATGATGGTACCAGCCGCTTTCAAAACAAAATGCCCGGAGATATCTATTTGGTTAGATGATAGTGATGAGAGTATAGAAAAGAAGTTCCATTGCTCTGTTTGCGGGAAGACTGTTTTTGCATATTATGGGAATATCAGAATGATTATTACTGGTAAGCATACCCAGAAAAGACCTAAAATAGTGCAGTGCAATAATATGGTCATCATGGACAATATCACTAAACAGGTAGCCAATATCACTTCAGAAGAATATAATTGTGATAGAGGGCGGTATTTTAAGATTAAGTGCAGAACGAAGTATTGGATATCCTGAAGTATTGCATTTATTAAAAATAAAGAAACGAGAGGTTTAAATGAATACTCAACAAGAATTACAAGACCCGACGGAAGTAAAGCAAGAGGAAATTTCTCTAATTCACCCCTCTTTAAATATAGACATAGAGGATAACTTATTAATTAGACTTATTGATCAAAGAATCAAAGCCGACGATGAGTACTATAACGGCAAACTTAAATTGGATAAGCGACGCAAGAAGAACGAAGAGTATTGGTTGGGCAAACAGATTGAGTCTGGAAACCTGGACGAGAGCTGGCAGATTCCTTATGTTGACAACATCATCTGGCAGGATTTGGAGACTAGATGTGCTTTGGCGGCAACTAGGATTCCTGATGTTATTATTGTGCCTTCGGATGACGAGCCTTTTGCCCGAGATAGAGCAAAGAAACTTGAGCAAGGATTAGAAGTCAGACTCAACAACGATGATATTAAAAGATTAGTAAAAGATGGTATTCGTCATAATCAACTTGATTTTATAGGTATTGTTAAGATTAGATGGAATGATTCTATCGGTGAGAATGGCGATTATGTTTATGAATTAGTTGATCCTAAAAAGATTGGATTCGATCACAAGGCGACCATTCCGCACGATGGTTACACCGCTGATAATATGGAACTTATTTACGAGTGGATTGAAGAGCCGGTTGGGCTAGTCATGTCAAAATTTCCTAATAAAAGAGAAGAACTAAAAAGAGAAAGAGAGATAGTGTTAGGCACTACTTTACAGATGGCTTCCAAGATGAGATATTTGGAAATTTGGTTTACTTGGTATGACAGAGAAGGCAACAAGCAAGAGGGCGTTTGCTGGAAGTATAGAAACATTGTATTAGGCAAAGCAAAGAATCCTTACTATGATTGGGAGGGGATTGAGAAACCAACCGAAGATATGGACGAGTATGGTATGCCGACCACTAAGACCGTGATGCAGAACTTTTTTGACAGACCACGCAAACCTTATATTTTCTTTTCTTATCAGAATCTTGGAACTTCAGTCATTGATGATACAACCGCAGTTGAGCAGACTATTCCTTTGCAGAGAAACATCAACAAACGTGGCCGGCAGATCTCCGAGATTGCAGACAACGCCGTGCCTAAAAAGGTCTTTAACGGTAACTTCATAACTAAGGAAGAAGCCCGCCGGGTATCTAATGATCCGGGTGAACATGTTTGGCTTGATGGTTCTGGCGGGAATTTAGATGATATTAAAAAGGCATTTGGAACGATTGTGTCTCAACCTCCTTCTCAAATACTATTCGATGATCAGCAGGCCAACAGAGGACAGATAGATTCTAAGTTTTCTACCCATTCTGTTACGCGCGGGGAGATTACCGCTTCAGAATCTGGTATCTCAAGGCAGATTACCAGATCTGGAGATACTGCGATTATGGATGATATAGTCAATACGATGGTAGTCCGGGTAGTAGCTGAGATGGCCGGATGGGCGATTCAAATGATGAAAGTCATGTATGACAAAGAACACTATATTAGGTCAATGGGCAAGGACGGAGAGATGATTGCTCTGGCGATGTCCCAGGACAAGATTGATGAAGGGATAGCCCTGCAAGCGAAATCCTCAACTACCAGCAAAGAACAACGCAAGGTAGAAGCGATGGATTTGGCTAAGACTAAGGGTATTGATCCCTTAACACTCTTTGAGGATCTCGATGTATCTAATCCTAAAGAAAGAGCAGAGAGACTGGTAGCCTTTATGATTGGTGAATTGGATGGTTATAAATCTTATAAGCAAGTTATAGGGGTTGGACCGGGTGGGCAGATGGCTACAGGAGCGCCGGCACTGGGGACAGCAGAAGCCAATCAAGACTTAGAAAAACTACTTGCCGGACAACTCGTAGAACCACAGGGGATTCCGACAGAGGAATATGTCCAAGTATTTATAGATTTCGTTGAGTCGGGCAAATTAGAGCAGGTTGATCCAAAGATTCAACAAGTAATTCAGGATTTCGTTAAGAAATTACAAACTTTGATTGCTCAACACGCACAGACTTCCGAACAACCAGGTCAGTTACCTCCACAACCAGGCCAAACGCCTGCCCCAGTGGCACCTACGGGGCCTCCGGCTGGTCCTGCACCGGCAATGCCGGGTGTTATGCCAAATGTGTTATAATAAAATTAGGAGTTTAATATGCCTTTACTATCAGGGAAAGAGAACATCGGTAAGAACATCAAAACTGAAATGGCACATGGAAAGCCACGCAAACAGGCCATTGCCATTTCTTTGAGTGTTGCCAGAAAAGGCGGAGCTAAGATACCACAAAAGAAAGACAAAGCTTCTATCCATAAGATGGCAATAGAGCGATTGAGAGAAAAATCAAAGACAGGATAATTATGACTAAGGAAAAAACAGCGATAGCAGAAAAACCAGTAGCGGTTGAGAGAATAAAACCGAGTTTATATTTAACTGAAAAAGATTTATCAGAAGTTAAAAATTGGCAAGTAGGTAAAGAATATGATTTAATTTTGCATGTTAAGATGACATCGCAGAGTGAAGATACTGATAGTCCTTATACCGGCAAGAATACAAAAAAACCTATAGTCTCTGGACGATTCGATGTTTTATCGACTGACGCCCCGGCTGGTGCTAAAGCAATTGATGAATCAGAATATACCGATAAAAAACTGAAAGTATTAGAGCAAAAGTCAAAAGAATAATTTAATATAGAAAGGAGCATTAAAATGCCCGATCCAAAGAACCCAATGGAAGAGATTTTGAAAGATGGTCAAACTCCTCCAAAAGAAGAACCTAACGAAGAAATGGAAACTCTAAAAGAATCCGTCAATACGATTGGAGAGAATTTGCAATCATTGACAGAACAGATGCAGGCTATTGATGAGAAACTGACTGTGCAGGAGCCGGAGACTCCAGCCCCAGTGGCTGACGAGGAACCTCCCTATTCTGGTCCTTCAGGACAACCAGTTGACTGGAAAGAAGTCAGACAGAAAGCACGAGAGGATGCAGAGAAAATCACTGACGAAAAATTAGCCGAGAAAGAAAAAGAGGTAGAAAAATCACGAACGGAAGAAGAAAAGGCTCGTAAGACAATCAATGATGATTTTGATAAACAAGTCGCAGAGATGGAGAAGGATGGTTTGGTATCAGCAATCAAAGACGAAGACGACTTTGATGATCCGGGACGAACCGAGAGAAGAGAATTGTATGGATATGCGGCTAAACTTGGGACACTTCGATTAAAAGAAGTCGGAGAGACACTAAAACGAGAGCATGAGCACGGCTTCGCTTTTGATAATAAGTCAGGCAAATTCATTCGCACAAAGACATCCGGGCATGGGAAGTCCGTGCCGGTTGGTTCATCATCAGCGCGTGGTGGCGGTGGAGTCAAAACCCCGATTGATTACAAAACTTTACATGGTGCTTCAATGGATTCTCTTATTGAACGCTCGATGAGTGAGTAGGCTATTGACTTTTGGATTTTAACTATTCTATAATATAATTAAGACGCTTAAAGCAGTCAGCGATTTTGGCTGTTTTTTTAATAAGTAAATAGAAAGGAAGAACTATGACATTTTCAGACCAAGTGATGGCAATGACACAGGAAGTTTTAATTCCTAAAGTCATCGACGGTGTTTTAAATTCGAACATTCTACCTCTGAGGCTTATTGGTAACGCCAAAGAAGGTAAAGGCTACGACATCCGCAAGAGTATCAAGTATCAAAATTCGGGAGCAGCTGCTTCTTTCGCAGGTTTAGACACATTCGCAGCGGCCCAGCTTTCAACCAAAGTAAAGATGATCTACGATATGCGCGCGGCTCGACAGCCCGTGGCTATCTCTGGTATGGATGCGGTTGCAAACAAATCAGCCGAATCACAGACTGATTTAATCAAAGAAGCGGTTGAAGAGACACAGCAAGAATTGATTGATGCGATTGGCACAATGCTTTATGGCACTGGCACGGGCAACTCAAACAAAGACTTTCTTGGAATCGGTGCTATTGTTGATGACGGGACTGATGTTACGACCCTTGGTGGATTGACACGATCATCCTATGCCTTCACTTACGGAACAAGAACGGCTTCCGGTGGAACTTTAACCTTAGCCAAACTGGCGACTTTGTTTTCAGCAATTTCTTCGGGATCTGGCAATACCTCCCCAACCTTGATGGTTTCTAACGAGACTGTCTGGGATCTTTACGAACAGCTTTTAACCCCGATGGTTAGAGAGCAATATTCAATGATGGGATACTACGATGTGGGACGCACCGGTGGAGCGAAGCGCGCGGGAGAAGGATTGAAAGGCACACAGGGCTTCGTAGCGGTTTCTTACAAAGGTATTCCTTTAGTTAGAGACGAGAAAGCAACTGCTCAAAACCTATTCATGCTTAACGAAAACTGGTTGCAGTGGTATGGATGGGATGCAAGAGGATTCGCTGATTACTCAAAAGTTGCATTCACTTCAGCTCAAATCGAAGGTGAATACGCCGAGGCTCCGATGTCTAACTTCACAGGATTCAACTGGTCAGGTTTGAAAACCCCAACAAATCAGTTCGGTGTGATCGCGGATATAATCTTGATGGGCAACTTGACGAGCTGGCAACCACGACGACAAGGAAGACTAACAGGTATAACAGGGGTTTGACCTTGACAACCTGTAACTCCTCTGTGTATAATAGATACATAAGGAGTTACAATGAACATAGACAAAAAGGCACTTTTACAACTTTATGGCAAAGAAAAACAATCAGTTAGAGAAATTGGATTACTACTCGGAAAATCACCAACGCAAATATCACGGTATCTGGCTAAATTCCAAATTACCGCAAGACCTTTTTCTACAAAAGGATTACAGCCTTGGCTTGGCAAACATCATACTGAAGATACAAAAGCAAAACTTAGAAAGCAACACCTTGGTAAAAAATTATCACCAGCTCATCGTGCGAAAGTTATTAAGACTTTAAGTTCATATAAAGATCAGACTGGTGATAAGAACCCGAGCTGGAAAGGTGGACGAACCTATAATTCCGAAGGTTATATCTGGATTAAATTACCTCAACATCCCAACTGCAATAAACAAGGATATTACCAAGAACACCGTCTTGTGATGGAAAAATACATCGGAAGATATCTAATAAAAGGCGAATTTGTCCATCACAAAAATGGAATTAGAGACGATAACAGAATAGAGAACCTTGAGCTGATGAATACAATTAGACACAATGGACGAACAAAATGTCCATACTGCCATAAAGAATTTTTGATACATTAAGTAAAATAATAAAATAGAAAGGACAACATGAAACTTGAATCTATCGCGACCATTATGGACTTTGATCCGTATTCTCAGCGAACCGAAGCTGGTGCGACTCACAACATCGGTGAAGGTGTAACTTTAGCAGATCAAAGAAAATTCCGTTATGCGGTGGCTGGCGAGGCATTGACACTCGGATATTTATCATGCGCACCAACCCCAGTTACTGCTTTGCACACAATGGCGGTTTTGGTTGGAGCAATTGGATCACAAACAATCACCTTCACTAACGGAGCAACGACAGCTATCGATACCCTTGCTGAGACGGTTTACTTCTCAGAAGGTTATGTCTGTGTTTCTTATGGTACTGGTATTGGTCAGACTTGGAAGATTAACACTCTTGATCCGGTGGCGACTGGAGCATCAGGAACGATTCATCTGTATGATGTAATAGGGACTGCACTTAGCACAACTTCTAAGATTGATATTGTTCAGAACACCTACAACGGAGTATTGGAAGGTATCTTAGTCGGGAGTTTACCTGCCGGAGTGCCTTTGAAATCGATTACAGCCGCAGGTGACTTTGGATGGCTTCAGACTCGCGGAGTTTGTGCTTTGGCATCAGACGACACAATCGCTGCCGCGACTGATATTGTCGCTGATGGCGATGACTCAGGTAAAATTGATGGGATTTCAGAAACTATCGGAACGACTGTCGCCCAACACAAGGTTGGTAAAACAATCGTTGCCGGTGCGGATACTTACAGCCACGCAGTGTTCTTAATGATAGAGTGAACCTAATAAAATAATTCTTTGCCCTTTACCTTGAGTTTAAAGACTACGAGAGAGGGAAAAGTTAAAAGAAAGGATTTAACATGAAAGCAAGAGATTACTTTCCGCCCGTAAAATACGGAGCTAGATGGTACCCAGAGGACATCATTAGTCTTGTTGGGATGACTACAGGAGATTTCTTTTTTGTAGATAGTTCCAAATCAACTGGTGGTGCTGGAAAATCATGGGAAGACGCATTTAGTGATTTAGATGACGCATTTTTAGCTGTTGGTGATGGAGATTCTATTTTTATGGCTCCAGGCACTTACACAGGTAACTATTCAACTCCTGATGAGACAGAAGCACAAAATGTAAATGTTATTGGTGTTAGCCCAGGAATGCCGGGAATTAGAGGTGGAGTTAATTTAGTACCTACTACTTCCTCAAGCCCAATTATTACCAACAACGCATCGGGTTGGAGATATAGCAATTTGTGTTTTAGACCGGGAGCAACATCTTCAGGTATTAAATTGATTGCAGACCAAAATACTACTGCTTATATCGCAGGAACAGCCGGTTCAATTTCTCAGGGCGTAACAGTAGACAACTGTATGTTCTGGGGTGGCTCAACTGGTAAGTATGGAATTGAAGCCGCTGGTTTGACAGATTATAACGGTATTCACTACGCAAACATTATCAATAACCATTTCATGTACCACAACGCTACTGGAGCCGCTGCCATTTATTCTGCCGCTTCAGGTAATCCGAATATCGGTTGGAGAGTTATCGGTAATACGTTTGAATCCAACAGGTCACATATTAACACTTATGCGGCTATGGGTTGGGTAGGTTCAAGATTTGAAGGCAATACATTTCCTTATAATGGAGTTTATGCTTCCGCTCTTGATGGATTAGTCCATGTTAGAGCAACTGCCACTCCTGATGTTACGGGTGGTAATGTATTTGCTAACAACTACTTCGGTTGCACACTTGCAAATTACTCAGCAAGTAATGATCTGATTACAACTAATGGATATGACTATGGTCTTGGCAACTGGTGCGATGATGGTATTCCAACAGCAGATATTAATCATTCTACATAAACCATAAGAATATAAGAAAGGAAACATAATGGAAGATAAAAAAGAAACATCAAAATTAAAAGATGTTAAAAGAGTTCCTGCACACGGCATAGACTTTGAGTATGTCATGGAACCTGAGAAAGATAAAAAGGAAAAAGAGTAGACGTGTGTTGATATAGAAAAAGAGGTCTTTCCGGGCCTCTTTTTCGTTTGACTTTATTAAAGTGTGATATAATAAATATGAAAGGATACTATGCAAACTACTGAATCTTTTTATCGTGATGCTAATAGGGTGCCGATTACTAACGAAGGACTAATTACTAAAAAAAGTGTTACTTTTACCGGAGCAACTACTAATGCCTGGGGTGATGACGGAGGTAGTTTAGACGGTGCGGCAATATTTACGGTTACAGGGGTGGTAATAGCAAGATTATTGGCTGTTTGTACTACATCTCTTACTGGAGATACCTCCACTTTAGAAGCTGGTATTAGTGGTGATACAGCTATCTTTTTACCACTTGAAACCTGCACTACTATAGACGCTGGTCATATTTGGCTCAATGATGGCACACCGGCCGCTTATTATATTATTGGAGAAGAAGAAGCGGCGGCTGATAATCTACCAAAATATATACTTAATGGCAATGATATTATTTTGACTGTTAAGACAGCTAATGTTACCGCAGGAGTATTGGATTTTTATTGTATCTGGAATCCTATTAGCTCTGATGGTGCAGTAGCTGATTCAGGATTATAAATAAAAATATAACTTAGAAAGGAGCATTTCAAATGCCCAAAATCAAAACAATTCCTTTAAGTAAAGGAAAGTTCTCAAAAGTCGATGACCAATGGTTTGATTATCTTAATCAATGGAAATGGTATTTCAGTCCAACTGGTTATGCTGCCAGGACTGAATTTGTTAATGGTAAACGAACAGGTAAGACGATATTAATGCATCGAGTGATTGCTAATATACCAGAAGATAAATTCACCGACCATATTAACTTTGACAAATTAGATAACAGAAGATGCAACTTACGTATGTGTAATAAGTCTCAAAGTGAGCAACACAAACATTTGCAATCGAATAATACATCTGGATTTAAGGGAGTTGGTTGGGATAAGAGATTATCTAAATGGCGATCATACATAATGATTAATGCACGACAGATTTATTTAGGTAGTTTTAAAGAAATAAAAAAAGCGGCATTAGCATATAATAAAGCCGCTATTCTTTATTTTGGTAACTTTGCGAAATTAAATATAATAGAACAGGAGACAAAATGAACGAACCTAAGACCGATCCCCAAGATATTTTGATAGTGCAGAACGTGGACTTAAGTTGCAATGCTATAGATTCGGAGGAGGGATGGTCCCACCAAGATTTTTTTCAAGTGAAGTATGGCGGTGCGCCCTTGAGGATCAAGCCGGGAGAGACACGCCGGGTGCCGCGTTATAGAGCAGAACACTATGCCAAACATTTAGCTGATCACATGCTTATGAAGATGGAAGAAGAGACCGGCAAGCAATTCTTAGTCAATAATGTTATTGAGAGACCAAATGTGCTGTCTAAAATCTTAATCGGTGTTGATTCGTATTATCTGGAGCAGGATATCAAGCCGGCCGACGAGACTTCTAAATTAGAGGCTCAAGACAAACAACTGAATCCAGAGGGAGAAGAGAAAGCTATGGATTTAGGTGAAGTTCCAAATCCGATGATGGGTGAATTGAAAGAAGCTCCTAAAACACCGCCTCTGCCACCAGACGAACCTGAACCGAAAGACAAATCATCGCTTTTCGATCCAAAGAAGCCCAAACCTACTCGCAACCAGCTTATTAAAGAATGTGCCAATTTAGGCATCGAGTGGACTATGCGCGACACTAATGAGATCTTAGAGCAAAAACTAAAGGCTTTTTAATGACTGAATTTGAAGACGCGGCCAAGTTATTAAGCAAGACTGTTACCGATCTCAAGCAACAGAAGAAGAGATTGGAGATTGATGTTGTCTCATTAGACGCACAGGTTCAAGAAGCCCGGCGCAAACTTTATAAACTCGGTGGTAATATCAGTATGATCGAAAAGCAAAAAGAAACTCTGGAAGCAAAAATTACCGAAGAGACTGAGACAATGAAAACCGCCAAGAGCCAACAATTAGAAGAGATAGCAAATAAGAAGGATTTAGCTGAGATTGAGATTGTAAATAGCCGTAAAAAGTTAGAAAAAGAACGAGAAGAATTAGAGAAAGATAAAAAGAAGCATCTGACCGAGTTTCAAGCACTTGGGATTTATGAATTAGATCTAAAGAACTTCAACAAAGAATTAGAAGGGAAATCTCATGATATTGAAGTAGAGAGAAAGTCACTATCCGAGCAGAAGTCTCTGGCTGATCAAAAGATTAAACTGGCCGGGGAGAAAGAAGCCGGTTTAAGAGAAGAACGACTTCAACTTCAAAAAGACTTCACCGATAAAAAAGATAAGATTGATTCTGAATTACAGGAGACAGAGAAGAAACTCAAGGAAGCTAATAGTTTATCTGATTCTCTGCATGAGAAAGCTTCACAAGTAAGTAAGATCCAAGAGAATATGAAACTTAAATCAGATGTTCTTAATAAGAAAGCTTTTGTTTTAGAAGGTAAAGAACGGGATATAAGGAGGAGGGAGCTTAGGATTCAAGATAGGGAAGCGACAAACGAGACACATTCCCGACTTTAATGATATAATATAAATATGACGCCTTGAGCAGTTTCAACTGCTTTTTTAATATGAAAGGATACTATGGCAAGAGCAAGACGCGACGACAATAGAATAGTGGCTATTATCGTCGAGTCCAGCGATGGAGCCGGGACTATAATCCCTTTGGTGGCCGATCCGGTAACATCAAGACTTTTAGTCAACTCAACTATCACAGGTTCTATTGAAGTTGCCGGTTTAATACCGGAGTCCTATGATTATGTTTCCTTAACTCAAGCCACCCTCACGGATGTTTGGACATTCTATACTGGCGGTTCCGGAGGGACTTTGGTGGCCACCGTGACGATTACTTATACAGATTCTGGGAAAGAAACCATTAGCAACATTGCGAGGACATAATGCCATTTACTTTCAATCCTCTTACCGGTAAATTTGATTATTATAATCCAACTTCAGGTTTTGTCCCCTACACAGGAGCTACGACTGATTTGGATTTAGGGGCCCATGCTCTACTTATGAACGGTGGCAATGTTGAATTTCACAGCGGTTCCAATTTTAGTTTCCATGATGATGAGGATGTTCTTACGGTGACTATCGAGTCTCAAACCGCCGACCAATTAAATATCCAAAATGCCGAGCAAAGTGGTATTGCAGTATTGGATTTAGGCAGTTTAACTACTGAAAGAACCTTCACCTTCCCCGACAAAGATGGCACTTTTGCGATGATTGATGACTTGGGTTCTTACGAGCCAGCATTGGGCAATCCTGCCTCTGATGGTTATGTTCTATCCTCTACTGCTTTAGGAGTAAGAAGTTGGGTTGCTCAGGGTGGTGGATATACTAACCTTACTTCGTTTGTTGACCAGACTGCTTGGAGATTATTCTACTCTAATACTGATGGTGATGTTATTGAATATGCATTTGGAACTATTGGTAAAGTCTTAACATCGGGTGGTGCAAGTGCTGCTCCTACTTGGGAAACACCTTCTGCTGGACTTGCTGACGGCGACTATGGCGATATTACAGTCGGCGGCACTGGAACGACAATGACAATAGACGCTGGGGTTGTTACTCTCGCCAAAATGGCGAATATGGCGACTGCTTCGTTGATATACAGAAAAACTGCAGAGGTGGGTGTTCCAGAAGTAAATACTCTTGCCA
>Ga0307379_10010870_pt1 | contig 12011 bp, 9 predicted proteins | sample UN2MG_FD_202237 | JGI IMG/M metagenome (GOLD analysis project Ga0307379, IMG submission 202237) | Soil microbial communities from Risofladan, Vaasa, Finland - UN-2 | ecosystem: Environmental > Terrestrial > Soil > Coastal area > Acid sulfate soil | place: Finland: Risofladan, Vaasa | collected... | reverse complement strand
CCGACTTCGTCGAGGAGTTGGCGCTGGACTGGGGGGTCCCCGCCACTGTGCATCACGGCAACGTGCCCGAGTACGCCAGGGAACAAAAGCTGGCGATCGAAGAAGCGGCTCGCCGGACGAGATACCTCTTCCTGGGGCGCGTGGCCCAGCAGGTAGGCGCCACGTGCGTGGCCGTTGGGCACAACGCCGATGACCAGGTAGAGACGATACTGATGCACTTGATGCGGGGCTCCGGATTGGGTGGACTGCGCGGTATGGCCCCCGTGCAGGTGCTGGGCGCGGAAGAATGGTGGTCGGGGCCTATCCTGAGACTTATCAGACCACTCTTGGATGTGCCCAGGGAGCAAATCGAGGCATACTGCCGCGAGCACGGTCTCCAGCCTCGCTTTGACCGGTCGAACCTGGATCTCACCTATCACCGCAACCGCATCCGACACGAACTCCTCCCACATCTGGAAAGCTTCAACCCGCGCATCCGGGAGGTTCTGCGTCGCTCTGCTCTGGTGATCGCCGATGACCACGACTACCTGCGTCTCCAGGGCCTCGCCGCGTGGGAAAGACTCGCAGAGGAGAGCGGCGGAGCAGTCACATTCCCCCAACAGGAGTGGTTCGAGCTGCATCCTAGCCTGCAGAGACAGCTACTGAGAGAGGCGATCCACCGGCTGCGCAGATCTCTCCGCGACATCACCTGGACCCACGTTGAGCAGGCGAGGGTGGGACTGGAGCGGATGGATACCGGCGCGCGGATCACCCTACCCCAGGGCCTGTTCCTCTTCAAGGGATACGACGACTTCGTCGTCGGCGAGGAGATGACCCTCCCTGACGTGCCCCTCCTTCATCAGGAGCCTTTGCCGCTGCGGGTGCCGGGCACCACTCAGCTCAGCGAGAGCGCCTGGGCGGTGCACAGCGAGATTGTAGTCAGGGAAAAGTTGCCCGAGGGGGCGCTGGAGAATGCGAACCCCTGGCAGGCCTATCTCGATCTAGAACGCACAGGCGTCGACTTGCGCCTCAGGGCGCGCCAGAAGGGTGATCGATTCCAGCCCCTGGGCATGGCTGGCCGGTCGAAGAGCCTCAATTCCTTCATGATCGACGCCAAGATCCCCCAGCAGATCCGCGATCGACTGCCGCTGGTAGTCTCTCCCAGGCACATCGTCTGGGTGGCAGGCTACCGCATAGACGAGCGGGTGAAGGTCGCAGGCCAGACACGCCAGGTGCTCCACCTGCGATTCGTCAAGACCGGCTAGTCTCAGAGCGGCTCTTCATCGGTCAGCTGACGCACACGAATAGTGTGGATGGGATATGGCAGGTTGACACTAGCCTGCGCCGCCGCATCCTTCATGGCCTTGACAGCTTCCGAGGTCACCTCAAAGAGGCCCGATTCAGTCTGGTCGATCCAGAAATAGGCGGCCGCCTCCACCGCGGTGCTGCCCAGATTCTTGCAGTAGATGGCCGGCGCCGGATCCACCAAGACGCCCTCGACGCCACGGATCGCCTCCAGGAACACCTCCTGCGCCCTCGTCAGGTCTTCCTCGTATCCCACTCCAATCCCCAGCACAACCCGTCTCTGCGGGTATGTGGAGTAGTTGATGATGGGACTGGTATATACATCGGCGTTAGGAACGATGACCTGCTGCCCGTCCCAGGCCTTGATGGTAGTGGCACGGATATCTACATCCGTCACTGTGCCTGTGCGATCCGCCACCTCGATGACGTCACCTATCTCGAAGGGCTGCTGTATCAAGAGCAAGATCCCTGCCATCAAGTTCTTGGCAATATCCTGGAAGGCGAAGCCCAGCGTGAAACCAACCAGTCCCAGGCCAGCGACAAAGCCCGTAACATCGAAGTCGACCTGATCTAGCGCGACAATCGTGCCCACCACGACCGTAGCCACCTTGGCCAGTCTGGCCAGCAGCCTCGCTATCTCTTCATCCACATCGGCGGTCGCTTTCCTGACACTGCGCCCAGCCAGCCTTGCCGCGAGTAGAGACACCAGAAAGACGACAATGGCGACAATGAGCCTGGGCACGAAATCAGCAGCCTGAAGTGCCAGCCCACTGAGTTGCTCGAGAACCATGTCCATGTCTAACTCCTTCTTGCTCCGTCCTCTATGCTGAGTCCCCTCCCAAAGGCGACTGCTGCCATTCTACCACAGGCACGAATGGGCATCAATCACCGCGCGTGCTCGCATGGCCCGCCGCAGCACCTTCGTTCGGCAGCCACCCTGGCCCTCCTCTGCTGCAGACTACTTGCATCCCACCATAGGCCTGTCCCATGCTTCCCAAGTCCTACGCTTGACCGAGGCTTCCACCTGTGCTTTAATCGTCGACAAACACGATGCGGTGCAGGCGAGCCCTATTCGTCGATGCTGGACGCTGAGTAGACTCAACCGTGCACTCTGCCCACACCCCGCTCGCCTGAACAACTTCCCAGCAAGGAGGTCCCATGGAGAATGATGTAGGCGAGGTACTCATCACTTACAAGCAAATACGAGAGAAGACCGAGGAACTAGGTCGCCAGATCACTGAGGACTACGAGGGAAAGGACCTCCTTCTGATCTGCGTTCTCAAGGGTGGCCTGATGTTTCTCGCCGATCTGATGAGGGAGATACAGCTCCCCGTGGAGATAGACTTCATGGCTGTCTCCAGCTATGGAGACGCCACCGAGTCCAGCGGCGTCGTGCGCATCCTCATGGATCTCGACCGGAACGTCCAGGGACGCCACGTCCTGATAGTAGAGGATATTGTCGATACCGGTCGCACCCTCAACTACATCATCGACAACCTGAGGACTCGGGGCCCGGCTAGCATCAAAGTGTGCACCCTGCTGAACAAGCCTTCCCGCAGAGTGCTGGACATCCCCCTTGACTACCTGGGGTTCACCATACCCGACAGATTCGTCGTCGGCTACGGTCTCGACTACGGTCAGATCTACCGCAATCTTCCCTTCGTAGGGGTGTTGAAGCCCGAACTGTACTCCAAGAGTTGAAGCCTTTGCGCCCAAGAGCAAGCGTTCTCCTCCACGAGATAGCGCGCGGCCTGCGATCGGTGGATCGCCCATCCCTGGCCATCATCGCCCTCGTCGTGGGTACCCTCGCACAGTCGAGCCTGGCGGGGTCCACAAGGTTGGTGGCCGGCTGCCTCATCGCGATGGGCTTCCTGGTCCTCCTCTCGCCGTTCCTTCAGCGAAGGCACACGTCCCGCCGAGGTGACACATTCACCAGCATCATTCTCCTCGTCACCCTCGTAGGCGCGGGACTGGTGCTAGACACCCTGTCCTCCTTCCGCGCTGCGATTCCTCTGTACGCAGTTGTTGTGATCCTGTTCGTACCGGCCATCGGAAACCGATTCGAGACGCGTCTGCGAAGAGTTGAGTCCCGCACTCCCTGGGAGCTGATACTCCTGCTTGGCATACTGTCCCTGGCTTTCGTCCTGCAAGCCTATCGCGTGGCTCTCATCCCGCCGGGCTTCCACGGCGACGAAGGGGAGTCGGGGATGCAGGCACTCCAGCTGCTACATGGGGAGGTGGGGAGTCTGATCTCCGTGGGCTGGTATCATCTCCCCATGCTGAGCTTCGCCTGGCATGCCGTCAGCATGAGGATCTTCGGCGAGACTGTGTACGGCCTGCGCATGAGTTCGGTGCTAGTGGGTACACTTACTCTTGTCCCCTTCTACTTCCTGACGCGGATGCTATTCAACAGGACCACCGCCCTCATAGCCACCTTCCTGCTTGCGGTCTGCCATCCCTTCATCGCCCTCAACCGCCTGGGGATCAACTACACCCAAACCACACTCTTCGAAGTAACGACCTTCTACTTCCTTTTCCGGGGGCTTCGCTCCCGCAAGTGGTGGGATTTTGCCGCATGCGGGCTCTTCATGGGGGCTGGGCTGTATCTGTACTATGCCTCCCGGCTCGTCCCTTTCGTCGTCCTGGGGTTCCTGTTCTCCGCCTGCATCGCAGATCGGAGCTTCCTCCGCGAGCACTGGCGAGGCATAGCTGTTATCTGGCTCGCCGCGACGCTGATCTTCGCACCAATGGGGGTGTACTTCCTGCAACACCCCTGGCACTTCATGTCGCGAACGACCCACGTCTTCGCCCTGAACAGTCAGGGCTGGGTGGACACTCCCTATCCGCCGGGCAACGCGGTACAAACACTACTCAGGCAGGCAGCACGGGTGCTGCCTCTGTTCAACTACGGCGGCGACACGAGTGGCCAGTACGGGTACTCGGGACCAATGCTCGATTTCATCACCTCGATACTCTTCCTGTTGGGGATGGGATACTCCTTCGCCCACGCCCTTCGCCCACGCCACTTCTTCCTGCTCATCTGGTTCTGGACCACACTCATCGTTGGAGGTATCCTGACCCTCCCCGCACCCTTCGTGCCACGCCTGGTCGGAATGATTCCCGTCCTCGCCATCTTTGCAGCGGTGGCCGCTGCGGCGACGTTGAATCTGCTCACTGAGGCCTGGAAACAGAAAAAGGCCACCAAAGCCGTGCTCGGCGTTCTGGTGGCGCTCACACTGGGCGTTACCGCCTTCCTCAACTACGATACCTATTTCAACAAGTACCTCCACACCATTCAAGGCTGGGCCATGCGGGAGCCCGCGACGGCCATAGCCAGATATGCCGAGTCGCTGGGTGATGACTACGAGATCTACCTCCTGGGCGAACCGAAGCTATACGTGCGCCACGGCACGATGCGCTTCCTCGCCCGCACCATGATCGGCACGGACGTTCTTGACCCGGCGCAGTACGTACCGCTTCGGACTGGGGGGGAGAAGAACGCTGCCTACGTCCTCCTCCCGTCCCATCTCCATAACTTGGGCAGCCTACAGCAGTACTATCCCAGGGGGATCATTCGCAACTTCACCCGAGAATCGGGCGAACTCTGGTTCACGACCTTCGAGATCAGCAGGGAAGACATCGCGGCCGCCTTGGCGCCCCCTGCCTCTCCCTGAGCGAACATCACCGCCTAGCTAGAGCGGCCTCGATGTTGGCCAGGGCCTTCTGAATGTTCTCGATGGAATTCGCGTACGACATGCGGATGAAGCCGCGGCCGTGCTCTCCAAACGACGTGCCGGCTAACACTGCGACTCCTGCCTCCTCCATGCAGAAGTCGGCGAACTGTCGCTCATCCATCCCGGTGCCCTCTATGTTGGGGAACACGTAGAAGGCGCCCCTCGGCATCGCGCATCTGATGCCCTCGATGGCATTCAGCCCAGGCACTATCACATCCCGACGGCGCCTGAACTCCTCTACCATCTTGCGAGGGGCGTCCTGCGGGCCGCGCAGCGCTTCGATTCCACCATGTTGAATGAACGTGGAGGTACAGGAGTTGCTGTTGGTCATCAGCCTAGTAATGTGGACCGCCAACTCCTCCGGCATCACGCCGTAGCCTAGCCTCCAGCCAGTCATAGCGTAGGTCTTTGAGAAACCGTTGAGCAGGATAGTGCGCTCCTGCACATGGGGGAGGGACAGGAAGCTCACGTGCTCCCCTTCGTAGACTATCCTCTCGTAGACCTCATCGCTGAGCACCATCAGGTCGTGCTCCCTGGCCACAGCAGCTATCTCTTCCAGGTCCTCCCTGGTCAGCATGCCACCCGTGGGGTTCTGCGGAGTGTTTATGATCACGAGCCTCGTGCGCGGTGTTACTTTCTTCCGCAACTGGGAGACATCGAACCGGAAGTCCCGCTCCTCCTCGAGCACCAGAGGTACCGGCTTCGCTCCCACGAAGTTGATCATCGACTCGTAGATAGGAAACCCGGGATTCGGATAGAGTACCTCGTCACCCTCTTCGATCAAGGCGAGGATGACGAAGAACATGATGGGCTTTGCCCCTGGCGTGACCACAACCTGCTCGGGAGTGACCTTGACCCCGACTCTCTCCGCGGTGTACTCAGCTATCGCCCGCCTCAGCTCCGGAATACCGGCCGACGGGGAGTAATGAGTCTGTCCCTCCCTCATAGCAGTGCCCGCAGTCTCGATGATGTTGGACGGGGTGTCGAAATCCGGCTCACCGATCTCTAGATGGACTATCTCCTTCCCTTGGGCCTCCAGGGCGCGTGCTTTGGCCAGCACCTCGAAGGCGGTCTCCGTACCCAGGCGACTCATTGCTTCTGCCAGTTTCACTCTCCATGCCTCCTTAGTCAATTCGATTGCTTTGCGCTTCGGTTTGCCTATGCTATAATAGCACGATGTCCGCCGGGCAAACTGGGGCCTGAAGACAGAGACGGGCCCGGCGGTTAGACGAGCGTGCAGACGCACCAATCATCGGTATCCACCCGTGCGCCCGCTCAGGAGGTGGCTTATGCTGAGAAAACACTCAGTTGTTCTGCTCATGATGGCAATCCTGTTCAGCATCAACGGCTGCGGAGAAGGCCAAGCACCAATACCGACGCCTCTACCCGCGCCAGTGGACAAGATCATCTTTATGGCCGATCACCAGGATAGCGACGACATAGTCATGGTCGGAGCCGACGGTGGTGACCTCACCAATCTCACCAGATCTCCCCACGACGATGTACTATACTCCTGGTCAGCCGACGGACGCCAAATTCTCTTCGTGAGCGACCGTGACGGCAACTCCGAGATCTACGCCATGCATGCCGATGGCAGTTATCCGCACAATCTCAGCCAGCACTCGGCTGATGATGGTTTCCCCTGCTGGTCGCCGGACGGCCAGAAGATCGCCTTCGTCACCAATCGCGATGGCAACTGGGAGATCTATGTCATGGACACCGACGGCTCCAATCAGACCAGGCTCACCACCAGCCCTGCCGTTGATGGCCACCCTGCATGGTCACCTGACTCGAGCCGCATAGCCTTCGTCTCCCAGCGCGATGGGAACGACGATATCTACTTCATGAACAGCGACGGCTCCGATCAGACCAGACTGACCATACACCCAGCGGCTGACACGAAACCCGGCTGGGCTCCTGACGGAAGCCGCATCGCCTTCGAGTCCGAGCGCGAGGGCAGCACCGACCTCTACGTGATGAATGCCGAAGGCACCGATCAATACAGTCCGGCCCCCAGCGAAGCGCCGGACGGAGACTTCGCCTGGTCACCCGACGGGCAATCCATCGTCTTTTCCAGCGAGCGCGACGGGAACGCCGAGATTTACCTGGTCCACCTGAGCGACGACTCCGTCACCAACCTCACCAACGATCCAGGCCAGGACGTGCTCCCTGCCTGGTCTCCTGATGGTCAAAAGATAGTATTCACTTCCCTGCGTGACGAGAACGCCGACATCTACACCATGGCCCGCGACGGCAGCAACCTGCAACGGCTCACAGAGCATCCCGGGAGCGAGTGGAAGCCCCTTTGGGTTCCCTAGTCCTGCTCGTGCAGTCTCTGGTAGATGGTGAGCAGCTTCTCTCCTGCTGCCTCCCACGTGAACTGTCCTGCCCGCAGCAGACCTTTCCTCACCAGGCCCTCTCGCAGGTCAGAGTCAGCCAGCACCTTCCCGATCATCGCCGCCAAAGCTGCAGAATCGCGTGCGGGCACCATCAGTCCGGCCTCGCCCACCACCTCGGGCAGCGACGAACTGTCGGACGTGATCACTGGAGTGCCGCACGCCATCGCTTCCAGCGGCGGCAAGCCAAAACCCTCATACAGCGAGGGGAAAACCAGCAGATCCGAGAGATTGTACAGAGCAGGCAAGTGCTCTTCGGGGACGTAGTCCAGAAAGAGTACGTCATTCTCCAGGGCGTGTTCCTCCACGCGGCGGAACACGCCGTCGTACAGCCACCCCCTTCCCCCTGCGATCACCAGCTTGTGATCCAAATCCCCGCTGCGCCGCAGCATGGCGTAGGCGTCCAGCAAGGTGTTCAGGTTCTTGCGAGGCTCTAGAGTCCCCACGCTGAGAATGAAGGGGTAGTGGAGGCCATATGCCCGCGTGATCACCTCCAGGGCTTGCCGATCCTCGATGACCCTGAAGGCCCGGCCCACTCCAGGATACACAACCTCCACCCTGTCGGGGAGAACCCCCAACAACTCAATGATGTCCTGCCTTGTGTTCTCTGAGTCTCCCAGCACCAGATCAGCTTCCCTGACACTGCGAGGCACAGACGCGCCGAGATACGCTGCCAGGCTCGGCTCCGCCCCTTCGGGATAGCGCAGAAAGGAGAGGTCATGTATGGTGACGACTTTCTTTCCCTGCCGCAGCGGGGGCAGCACGTAGTCTGGCGAATGAAACACGTCCACCGATCCCGCGAACAGGTCGACAGGAAGCGGCACCCGCAACCTATGCCAGATCACCGTCCAGAACCTGTGGCTTAAAGGTAGTCGTCTGATCTTGAAGTTGCCTGCCGTGACGAATTCGGCCTGTCGGGCCGTATCCCTTCCCCCTTGTCCACCGCTGCCGGCCACGAGGAGTACATAAGAGTGTTTGGCCCCAAGGGTGCCCAGCGCGCCCACGATACCACGAGTGTACCGTCCGATGCCGGCCCTTTGGTGAGCTGCAGAGGTGTAGTCTATGCCAATGCGCACCGCGCAGCGTCCTCAGGTATCAATGCGCTGGGAACCCCAGCTCACTCGATGCCCCGATAGGTCCAGACCCGGTTGATACCGAAATTCCAGAAGAGGACCACAAGTGTGGCTACGGCTTTGGAGACATTGTAGCCCAGGGTGCCCCAGGTATGAAGGTACAGGCTGTCCAATCCCAGGAAGATCACCTGGTTGATCACGTACCCACCGACGCTCACCAGGGCGAACTGGGCGAGCTGACGGACGAGGCTCCTCTCGCGAGACTCAGGAAAGGTCCACAATCTGTTCCAGATGAAGTTGCTGACCACCGCAGCGGCAAAGGAACACGTGTTGCCCCAGAACTTGGTGAAGCCAAAGAAGAGAATCAACGTGTTCAAGACCGAGAAGTCAACGATCGTCCCGATGATTCCCACGATGGCGAACTTGGCAAACCGGATCAGTTCTCTACGATTGGCCGCAAGCGTCGTGAACACTCTTCGCCACCTCGGACGCGAGTAGAGTTGCACCCCGAGCCTGGCAACAGTGGCGTTGCTAAGGATCGAATCGACTAGTTTGGACAACGGACTCCCCTCGTTTTGTGCTCAGTACGAACACCAGGCCCAGAAGCAGCGCCAGGTGCATGTTCATTCCATGGACGTACAGGTTGTCAAACAGACTGTGCGTGGCAAAGGCACCCAGGACTCCCAGGACACCTAGAGCCACACCCTGGGCGTAGCCGGACAGTGAGCGCGCTGCTCCCCATGCATGCCAGGCGCAAGCAGCGAACAGAAGGAGATAGGCGGCGAGTCCTACGAGCCCGGTCTCTGCTGCCACGTTCAGGTACTGGTTATGAGCGTGCCCCAGTGGATCCTTCCAGCCCGGCAAGGCGTAGGCAGGATACGTGGGAACGTAATTGCCGATACCCACTCCTAGCAGGGGACGGTCTGCCAGCATCCCCAGGGCAGCCTCCCAGTGGGCCAGGCGTTCCACGACAGCGTAGTTCTCATCGGTCAAGTGCACGCCTCGCACGTCCGACACCTGGACGTAGGGCAGCAAGTCCGAGAAGCGCTGCGCCATGGCCGCGGGCAACAAGTCCTCCCCACCCAGAGCCACGAGCATGACCACCAACACCAGAGCCACCGCGGCCAGCAGCCAGAGCCGTCGAAGGCGAAGAGACACAAAGACCGCCAATCCCGTCCCTATGCCCGCCAGTGGGCCCACCAGCGCGGCGATACCTACGCCGGGGCCCCAGGTGCCCAACCACAGGGACCCCAGAACGCCGCCACCCAGGCCGCCAAGCACGCCGCCTCTCAGAGCGCTGAACGCTCTGCACCACAGCCCCGCCACGGCCACGACTATCGCCCCGGCCGCAAAACCCAGCCACGCTCCACGAGACCAACTCATCACCAGAGCAGCACCCATCAAGCCCAGGCTCAGACCCGCCAGGGCCCAGGTCAGCAACTCGGAGGGACGACGCCACCGCCAGCGAGCCAGAAAGAGACTCAACGCCATGGGCAGAATCAGGGCCAGGTAGCCCCCATAAGGGTTCGGCTGCTCGAAGGTACCATAGGCGCGCATGAAGCGATCGAAAAGGAGAAAACCCTCAGGTCCGACGCGACCGAAGAACTGGTAGAGGCCCAGCAACGCCTCCAGGCAGCCCGCGAACAGAACGAGAATGGCAAGAATCCGGGCATCTCTGCTATCCGCCAGGTTCACCACTAGAAGATACACGGCCAGCAACTCCAGCCATACCAGCAGCCCCTTCAAGCTCCACTGCAGCGAAAGCGCGCCCATCACGGAGAACGAACCCACGAGAAGGACGATCAGCAGGGGCAGCATGAGAGGGGGGTGCAGTGTCCTGACTTGCCTGCGGGCCAGCATCCTCGCGAGCCAGGCCGCGAGCGTCAAAGCTGCCAGGACCTCAGCGCCACCCACACTCACTACACCAAGGTTGATCTCTCTGAGGGATCCAAAGGGGATGGCAAGGACGAGCAGGTACAGCCCGACGACTGGCCGCAAGAGGATCAGCACACACGCGCCGGCAGACAGCATAAGGAAGGCTGTCCAGCTGAACGGTAGTAGCACCAATACCAGCCCCGCAAAGAGGACCACCACCGCCAGCAGGACCGGATAGAGTATCTGATCAGAGACCGAGGCCAGTTGCCTGCACACTCCAACGACGGAAACGCCCGCGTTCACGATCAGATGATAAGCTGGATGACCTGCGTTGTCAATGCGTGGGCAGGCCTTTGGCAGCCAGCATGATTTTCGAGATGAAGAGCAGACCCAGGCAGGCCCCCAGAACATCGAACCCCACGTCCAGAGGTTGCGGATTCCGCCCGGGCACGAAGTATTGATGCATCTCGTCGGTCACAGCATACGATGCGGCGAGGAGCAAGGCCCACAGAGAAGCACGTGTCTCGGTCGAAGGGGTGCCACGCCGAAGCGCCCAGGCAGCCAGAGCTGCCAGAACAGCGTACTCAGCCATGTGCCCGAGCTTCTTGATGACCAAATCAATCAGCCCCTGTGGGTGGTGGGGCAGATCGGGCTGGGCGGAGAGGTAGAAGATCACTGCCATCCACAGGACAACGGGCAACCACGGGACCACTTTCCTGCCGATGCGAACTAAGTTCATCCTGCGTATGCCTCCTCGAGCACGGCCGCCAGCTTGTCCCATGCGAACTGCTGCACGACCCGCTGCCTGGCCTGCTGCCCCAGGCGGATTCTCAATCGTCTATCCTCGAGGAGCTGCACCACACCTGTGACGAAAGCTTCCACGTCGCCCGGTGATACCAGATAACCCGAAGACATGTGCTGAATGTACTCACCGACCTGACCCACATCTTCAGCCACTACAGGTAGTCCTGCGGCCATCAAATCCGCCAGTTTCGCCGGGCAGCGGGCCCTGTTCAGTAGCGTATCTTCCAGGGGGAACACCGCCAGATCAGCAGCAGCGAAACACCCTGTCAATGCACCGCCCTCCCTCCAGCCCACGCAGCAAACATGTGCACCAATTCCGGCCTCCTTCGCCAGGGCGAGGAAGTGTTCCTCCTCTCCAAAGAGGCCGGTTCCCACAACCAGCAAGCGAGTCGATGGACACTCCCTCACCACGCGATCTATCACGCTGACCACCCGGCGCGGCTCGAAATCGAAGAACCTAGTATAGAGGAGGATCACGGGCTCCTTGCCCAGGCCCAACTCCGCGCGCATTCTATCTCCGGCTTGCGGATCGGGCGGGCCATCCGCGGAACCCACTCCATTGGGCACGTGGTAGACTATCCGTGGGCCGACCCCCATCTCCAGGGCCAGATCCCTCAAAGTCCGGCTAGCAAGCGTCAACGCGTGGCAGTGAGTCATGCCCCATCTCTCCTGCCAGGCGAAGAAGCGCTTCTCCAACCAGGAGTAGTTCCCAGCATCATTCCAGCCTCCGGGCCCTTCCCAATCATCGCTGTCCAGCACTACCCGCACCGCCATCAGGCGCAGTCTGACCAGACACCACAGCAGCACCGCCGCCAAACCGGAGTACCCTTTCGGCTTGAAGAAAT
>Ga0307379_10010869_pt1 | contig 12014 bp, 11 predicted proteins | sample UN2MG_FD_202237 | JGI IMG/M metagenome (GOLD analysis project Ga0307379, IMG submission 202237) | Soil microbial communities from Risofladan, Vaasa, Finland - UN-2 | ecosystem: Environmental > Terrestrial > Soil > Coastal area > Acid sulfate soil | place: Finland: Risofladan, Vaasa | collected... | reverse complement strand
ATTCTTCCCTTGTTCAGTCCGTTTCAAAGATTAATCCCTGAAGGATCTTTTGATACTACTCCGTTGGTTTATGAATTTACAGATCAATTATCTGATTTTAGTTGGTCTAATCCAGATCCTACTTCAGTTTTCGTGAATAGTATTCTTGTAAAGTGTAGTAATGGGTATGGTAACATTACTTATAAGGTTGATGGTATTGATCTTGGTACTGTTACTCTTCCGAACTCAGAAACTCCAATTGATGAATATTTGTCTTATGATCTAGGTGGATACTTAGGAGGGTTAGCTACTTATTTGAACAATTCAGATAATCAAAACGTAAGGAATAATAATTTAGCTCAATTGATCGAATTAATAGTTTCTGAATCTAGTAGTGAATTTACTTTTGACGTTAAAATCCTTGCTGTAAAATACAATGCTATTGGATGGATTAAGGCGTTAACTGAGGTCGGAAATGTGAAACTTCCTTCTTATAAAGATGACATCAGAATATCGAATTTGATAAAAGATTTTGCCTGGCATAATTCAAATCTTGTTAAGATTAATGGAGCTACCGCGAAGCATAATTGCGGTAGTGCCTATGTAACCATTAGTTACAATGGAGTTGCTGGAATTGAAAGATTTCTTGAAAGAAATACCGTTGGGGATGATTATTTTGGAATACCTGAAGATATAATCTCTGTTTCAATCTCGCTAAGGGAGCCAACTTATGATTTCAGTTACGATCTTATTATAAATACTGAGCTTCCAAATCTAATACCAAGTCCAAGATTTGAGTTTGATAGTAATTGGAATCCTGGAAAGATAATTTTCAGGTATCAAAATATGGATACAAGGGTTAATAAGCTTGATTATACCTTAAATACTTTAAAGGATACTAGGGTTGATCCAAATATTTTTGATAATGTGCTTAATTTTCTTAATGATGCATTAAAGAATTACGTGTTAAAAGAGTTATATTTAGCGATTGGATACGATAAGAAAGCTGTTTATTACAATGCTGCTTATGAAATGAGTAGGCGAGATGTTAAGTATTGGGTAAGAAGCGAGAAAGGACTACAAACACAACTACATTATGGCGTATAATCAATACATACAGAGTAAGGAGGCTATTCAGGATGCTTTGCGTAGAAATAAAATGCAAGGTAAAAAATCTATGTGCCTTCCTGCCAAAGATATTAAGCCTAAAGACGAATACTCAGAATTTCTTAAGGTGTATGTATACGAGAAATTAAGAACTACACCTTCTCGATTATTAGCTAATGTTCAAACTCAATATTATTCCGATCAAAACTTTAGGGATAGGAGGCAAAGAAATATTGACTACACAAGAGGTAGACAGTTTGGAGAATTGGTTTACGATGCAGAACTTAAGACAAATGTAACAAGGTTGATGTATCTAAAGAGAAGAGGTATTGATCCTTTAACCTTTAATATTGTCTCAAAACTAGGAAGGTCACTAGTTGGTCAGTTTAGAGATATAAATACAGGGAATGTTGTAAAGTGTGAGAGTAAAGATTCTAGAGGGCAGGAACTTGCTCATATAGCTACAGAGTGTGTTAGTCGAATTAAAAATCAAAACAAAGCTAAACAGAAGGATGCTAGGAATATGAAGGAAATGCTTCATTCCGGTAGGCCAGTTTTTAAAGTGTTTTGGGGAAATAAAAATAATTTGACAAAAACCGATGTACGATTCCGCGATGTGACAACTTGTAAATTTGGAACTAATCCAGGAATTACCGATGATGATCTTGCTAACCTAAATACGGCTTACGAAATTCACGATACTGATATTAATAATATCATTGAAATGTTTTCAAACGATGATTATAGGCGTGGAATTGAAATAAGAGATGAGTATATAAGAAATCAAGGGGATCAATTGCAGCAATCATCTTACGGCTCTCAAAATTTCACAGGAGATGAACTTAGGAATATGAGCTTTCAGTCAAATGGGGTTGGTAATTCTTCTTATCGATACATTGAGATTTGGACTAAAATATCTGATTACGAAGCAGGGACCTATGATCCTTTAGAGATTCCAGGAAATGATTTTAAAACTTATAAGTGGAAAAATCCGGATGAGGTAAAAAAAGAAATTGATGCAGTTAATCAAGAGCGATTAAATAATTCTGAAAGTGATATTGATCCGGAAGAATTACTTATTCAATTTGATACAAAATTCAGGAGCCGTTGGTATGTGTCCTACATTACTCCATGGGGTTCTTTACTTGATGTAAAGGAAAGCCCATATAAAAATGGAATGATGCCTTATGTTTTTCCTGCACCGGATATCAATGGTGAAATGTGGGGAATTATAGAAGAGGTTCTTGATGCTCAATTAAGCTTGAACGAAAGCATTGTTGAATCGAAAGCTATTATTAGCAATGCATCAAAAGGCGTATGGTTAGTTCCTGATACTGCTGTTCCTGATGACATGACTAATAAGGAATATCTTACAGAGATTAAAAAGGTTGATGGGGCTGTCATTTATAAGGTTCGAGAAGGAATGGAAGATCATGTTCCTAAACAACTTTATGCTAACTCTGCAAATGTTAGCTCTCAGGTGCAACAACAAATACAATTATTCTCAGGACTTGTTGATGAAATTTCAGGAAACTATGGTGCAGCTCAAGGTAAATCGGGAGGTTCATCCACTACAGCTACAGGATACGCATTGGAGAGCCAAAATGCAGGACTTAATGTAAGAGATACATTTGAGACATACCTTGATGTTATACTTCAACGAGATGAGCTTATTTTGATGTTTATTCTTGAAGGATACACCAAACAAGATTATCTTAAAATAACAGGAAAAGAAATTGATCCAAAAGAGTTCAAAAAATTTGAATTTTCGATGGAACAAAGTAAAGGAACTAATTCTCCTGCACATCGATTAGCTTTGGAGCAAGAATTATTACAACAAGTTTATGCTGGTCTATTGCCTTATGAAGTATTCTTGGATATCTCTAATAATCCTGTTATGATACAAGCTAAACAGAAATTACAGGAGTATAACAAGCGACAATTGGAACAAGGTGGGGAACAGATCTCCGGAGTTGGTGCCGATGCTCAAGCTCCAGGAGGAGGACAAAATGTTCAGAAAACAGAAGGTAAGGAAGTTTCGGCTTCCAATGTAGCTGAAGCTGGGATGCAAAGAGTTCAAAACTTATAATTAATCGAATGTATAAAGTAAAGCCAAGAGGTATAGATATAAGGCATAATGATCGCGATGTTGCTGATGGATTCTTACAAAAGTCTATCAACTTGCAATGGCGCGATGGATCTTATCGACCAATACCTGAACGATTATTCTCAGAAATTGGCAGTACTTCCGGAAAAGATGAAATTATAATGCATAAGGTATCCGATGAGGATAGTATTAATGTATTGATGTTTGACTCTGGAATATTGAAATGGTTTGGAACTATTACAAATGGCATTTACACTGAAAAAGTTACGCCTATTGTAATTACTGGTTTTCCTACAATTACAGATTTCGATTCGTTATCATTTACTATTTTGAATAGTCTTATTTACTTTATGAGTACTTCGCAGGAGTTCTATTATCGCTTGCAATTCAATGAAGTTGATCAAGTTTATGAGATTAAGAATATGTATGCATGGAAAGATTTAGTTCCATTTTTTCCTGATCCTGGTAATAATGCAGGGCAAGTTCCTGTTGGGACAAATACACATCATATAATTAGTAGATGTGGAATTATATTAACTCGTTTTACATTAGTGCTAAATACAGGAGAAGAGGTCCTTCATTCTCCTATTTATTCTAATTTAATGTATGCAATTAATAGATCAACTGCTGATTTTGCAAAAGATGATTTATTGACAAATATACATGCAATAGTTAGTACTAATCTTGAATTTTTAGATTCATCTATTTATGCCGATGAAATATCAGCTATAAATTTTTATGCCTCAGTTCCATATTATTATACTACAATAGGAGAGAGTGTGACTGGTGCCGGATCATTTGTCACACCTTTATTTGGAAGTAACGAAATAAAAGGAGAGGTTAGAAGAATGGCTGAAGAACCATTTTATCTTGTAAAGACAATCGATAATCCAAGTGTGGATAAATTTAAAAATAGCATGTTATTCTATGTGGGTACTTTTGATTCTGATATAGAATATGATGGATATGATTTAAGTAAATTAAATATTGATACTATTGCTGCAGGACAATCTATGCCAGTCGATAATTTTTCATATCATAAATTGTATGGTACAATAACTTCAAATGATGGAAGATTGATTATAGATAACCCTAAGACAGTGTTATCTAATGGTCATGTTAGAGCGTTGGCTTTGGGAGAATTACAATCAAAAGTTGGATTTCATATTGATACTGAAGACGGTACTAGATATGGGGTAGCTTACGAGTTAGATAAAAGCTTAACGATTGTAGGAAATGCCACAAAATCAAGGGGTATATTATCTTATCCTGACTCTAGGGCTAATTATATTGGCGGTAGTGAAACATTTACCGGAGTTGTCAACTTGTTCAAATCAAGAGCAAATGTAGCACACAATATGTCGTGTGTATTTAATTTTTCATTAGCAACACTATTCCCTGCTACGATAGTTGAGGATACGGTTAATAGTTTAATAAAATGGAATGCTCCAGAATTAGTTATTTTTGGATATGAAGATGCTGATATTACAACTTCTAATCCTGCGGTAATAGATCCTGTATTCTACACTTCCGAAAACAGAATGCAATTTTCTGAATCCGGAGAATTTAGCGTATGGCCGGCTGTTAACTCTTATCGTGTTGGAGAAGGTAAAATTAAGTTTATAGGTAGTAATAGTGTTGATCCTGCCAATACAGATTATATTGCTCCGCTACTGATCGGAACATCCGAAGGAATTTACACTGCTAATTTTGATTCTTCCGGAGTAAGCTTGATTCAGTCGATAACTAAAGTTGCAAGTATGCCGGCCTTATCTTCTGAAAACATCCAAATAGACCAGGCATTAGTTTATGTGAGCGACAAAGGATTGATTGTAATCAACTCAGGACAATTAAATAATATTACAAAAGATTACTTTCCTGACAAGCCAAGTAATAGTTTTCCTGTTGAAGGGGCATTTTTAGCTGAGGATTTAGGATTTGATTTAGGAGGATATAGTTTGATTGATACTATTCTTCCAAACTATGATCTGCTTACAGAAGGATTGTTCGCTACTGATACGAGTTATAACGTTCTTGATATTATTGAGTATTTAAAAGGAGCTATATTTGCGTATGATGGAAGGCAAAATAACCTTTGGTGTTGTAATAAAAACAAGAGTTACAGTTTGATATTTAATCTTGAAAGTAAGCGATGGGATATGAGCACATATATTTTCACCAAAGCGATTGATTTTTTAGGATCTTTATCGACAAATGAAGGTGATGTTTATAGCCGATTTTTAGTCTTGAATACTGATGGAGATCTGGATGTTTTGAGTGGTGAAGATTCAAATGAGCAGGTGGATGTGTTGATGTTAACTCGTCCTATTAAAATGGATGTTCCAGACCAATTTAAAAAGATAAATCGATTGATATCAAGATGTGAGTTATACCGGAGTGATGAGGCTGGTTTTTTATGTTTTGGGCTTTGGGGTAAGCAGGATATGAATATGAATAAGGTAAATATTCCTTTAATTGCTTATCGTGATGATTCCGAAGTTGGGTTCCCAAATAATACAAGACAAGATATTCCGGTTGGAATGCAAAAAGGAAAATATAAATCAATCACTATACTTCAAGGAGGAAAATTATTACCAAGTAGTAGTTTTGATGGATTTGAAATAGTAGCCAATTCAGTTAATAATCGATATTTAAGATAAAAGCCATGAGCCAAAAATCAATAACATTCTCAGATAAGGAAAATAAAGTTGCAATAACTAATCGGAAACAGCAAGCTACGGCAGAGGATTTCAATGAAATAAAATCAACAGTGAATGATAATGCTAATGATACTGAGGCTAGGTTACAGACACTTCAAAGTAGTATTAATGGCTATCCATTGCAAGGTGAAATAAATGTGGCTGCTGATTTTCCAACATTAGCCATAGTAACTCCAGGCTGGAGGTATTCGATAGGTACGAATGTTACAGATAACGATGTGACTAAGACAAATACAGGTCAAGTTTTCCTTGCTGGAGTTTCGATAGTTTGGGCTGCTGATGGATCTTGGATTGATTTAGGTTCTAATTACGTAACTACAGCTCAAAAAGCAAAGATAGATTTAGGGGCTAATTTTGTAAAGCATATCGATTTAACTACTGCGGCAATCACTCCATTCGAGGGGGCTGTGGTTACACCTACCGTGGATGGAACTTACACTAATTACGGAGGATTAGAAAGGCTTAATGAGCTTTGTAATTTTGTTTATGAGGGTGGGGCTTGGGTTAAGAAAGCAATAACTGCCTTGGATTATCTTAATCTTAATGATTTTGAAAATTCAATCAAAAAAAACATAGGAAGTGTAGTAATATCAGACTTTGTGAAGTTTTACGGCAAAGTTAATCCTGCTGACGGAACTACTCCGGGTTCTGGATTGTATTCTCACTATGTTTTAGACTTAGCGCGACATACAGATGTGCCAAAAATGCTGAAAGCTCAATTCGCGGCGTATAACGCTACCGTTGGCTATGCGTTTTATGATATTTCGGGACTTTTTATATCAGGCGGGGCTTTCTCCACTGGTGAACATGGTCAGATTAACACTATAGATGTCCCCTCAGGTGCCGTAACTTTTAAAAATAGTATTCCTACGGATGAAGATGATATCGTAATAGGCTTTATTCCTGACGGTGTAATCCTTTTATATGAAGATAGTCTTGAAGGTAGAGTGACTTCATTAGAAGAATCAATAATATTAAATAAGCTCGGCATAGCAGACAAGATCACGGAAGTGACTTTAATAGGTGGGCTTGGCGTTAATTACGCTGACGGAACAATAACGACGTCAGCAGCACTATCCCTTTACGAGTTAAATATTGAAGGTTATGCAGCGTTAGACTTACAGATAATATTATCGGGAGGGGCAAGGGGTTATGCTTTTTATGATTCTTTAGGGGTTTTTATATCAGGAGGTAATCCTGACGAAAGTGAGGATTTTTTAATCACTGGGGAACATGCTCTCATTGAGATTCCTGACGGAGCAGTTATCATTAGGAATAATATTTTAACCTCCGACCTTGGGCTCAAGACAGCATTCGAGTTTGATTATATATACCCTATTAAAGATGTATATTACGACTTATTCAAAAAAATGTATATTAAGCAGTACCCTATAAATCCAGATAGCGGGATAACAATATCACTGCCAGATGATATCTATGCAGTTAAGGGTCGAACACTGCAAATATTCTGGCGTGGATGCGTTGATGCTGTTGACTATAGCGTTTTTGACATTTTCGTTAATTGTCCGATAGGTAATAAATACAATAGGTATTACGAAGTAACTCCTGGTACGATAGGAGATTATTCGTTTACGGTTAATCTCAGAAATAGCGTTAAGGATAACATAACAAATAAAACGTGTACGATTCATGTTGTAGATGCACCGACTAATCCAATTGCATTAAGTAATGTGTTATGTGTTGGAGCTTCGGCCACAGCTTCTGGGTATTGGGCGGCCGAATTGAAGAGAATGTTAACTTCATCGGGTGGAGCTCCCGCAGGAATAGGCCTTTCTAATATCGCTTTTGTAGGTCGCAAAAGTGTCACTGTTGCGGCGGGACAGGTTGATCTCGAAGCCACAGGAGGATGGAGTTGGTCAACCTACATAACCTCAGGTGTTAAAGCAATTAGATTTACAGTAACAGGAGCCTCAGGCTTAAATATAGAGGATAGTTACAGACTTAATGATCCTGTGCATGGATGGCTTTATTTCTCAATATCAGAAATAAATATAACCGCAGGTGAGGGGAATGTAAGATGCACCTATAGAACTGATTCACCATCTACTAATACGCCATCAATTACCTCTGGGTCTTTGGTCAGAGCTGTTGGAACGGGTATCGACCCGTTAGTATTTACAAATATGGTTGAGGAGTCATTTTCTCCATTTTGGAACGAAACCACAAATGAAGTTGATTTCTTACCGTATGCCAATGCGTATTGCGGGGGACAAATAGATGTATTAATTACACATATGGGCGTAAACGAGGTGCTGTGGGAAGGTGTAAGTGTTGATTCCGTTATGGATAATGTGCGAACATTTATTGACGCTTTTTTTGTAGATTTTCCGAGTTCTAAAATTATCGTAACGGCAATACCTGTAATCCCACAAAATGGATCGTTAGGAGCATCCTATACCACATCAGGAGCGATAAATCAGTGGGGAACATTACTTACATTTCAAGAGTACAATAGGGCGTTAGAGGCATTATCTAAGGAAGCTGTGTATATTAATAAGGTGTTTTTTGCAGCATCTAATAGCCAGGTAGATTCTGAGAATGTTTTCCCAACAATACTAAAACCAGTAAATACAAGGGCGATTGATACTGAGGAAATAGGATCTAATCCTACACACCCAAAGGAAGAGGGGAGCTATCAGGTGGCGGACGCAGCGTTTAGAGTTCTTCCGGTAGTTTTATAATAAAAAAAATATGCTACAAACACAAACCAAAAAAATAAATCTCACCAAGAAGATTATGGCGGACAATAAACTGTCCGTCAGTTTCTAATTTTAAATAAATAAGCTATGAAAAGAGAATTTTTAAATTTCGAAAAACCTAAAACGGAACCAATTGAACCTCCAACTGATCCTACCGGAGGAAAGTATGAATAAGCCTTTAAAGGTAAGGTTTCTGGATTATATGATGTGGGTATCTTTTGCCCTCATCATAGTTCATTTGAATGGATATAAGCCGGATGATGTTTTTTGGGAAGTGTATTATAAGTTTGTTCATGATTTGATAATCATTTGCTTTTCATTGACGTATGCTTATCAGAAAAATACTCATCCATTAGGATCACTTACAGGAATTGGATTTGCTTCTTATTTTTGTGCTCCGATAATGATCCGGCTTTATCTAGCTATTGAATATTTTGAGAATTATAAGGATTACAGAAAATCTTTAACTGATGGCCATTACAATATCCTGCTATTATTTGTTATATTTGTAATACTACTAACCATCTATCTAGTTAAACTATATTATGCAGACAAAGGAAAAAGAATTGCTTGAGAAGCTTGGTGATTTTGTTGATAACCAAAATAAAAGGTTGGAAGAAAAAGCGAAGGCTGATTCTTGGCAAAATTTCGCCACTAAATTTAATGTGATAGCAGGGGCATTCTATATGTTGACTACGATATTCTTTTTTACGCACATGATCGAAATTAGTTCGTGGAAGGCAAAAGTTGAAAAGACTTTATCAATGGATAGTACTGTAGCTGCACTCATGAGAAGGGTTGATTCTGAAAAACTAAGATCTGAGATAAGAGATCAATTAGGAGGACATTTGAGTATAGCCTCATATTTTGCAATTGAATCTGAAAGAAGTGAGGTTGTTGCTCAAGTATTTATTGATTTTGGAAGAATACTAGGAATTAAAGAGGAGGAATTAGAATACTTTAAAAGAGAATCAGTTAAAAAATTAAATAGAGGAATTAAACTAGGAGTAACAAGGGAGGATAAAAAATGATAACATCAAGACATTTTACCGAAAAAGAATTTAATAACTGTTCTCCTTCATGTTCTTTGCAGGATATGGATCAAAGAACAATGGATATGGCTGACGAGGTGAGGGAGATTGCCGGAATACCATTAACTCCCACTTCTGCTTATCGCTCTCCTGAACATGATAGAAGCAAAGGAAGAAGTGGAACCGGTGCTCATACAGAAGGGAAGGCCATTGATTTTAAGTGTAGCAATAGTTCTGATCGTTTCAAGATAGTTGAAGCTTGCTTTGCTGCAGGATTCACCAGGATTGGGATTTCCGGAACATTTATTCATGCAGACAATAGTAATACTCATGTTCAGAATGTTATCTGGACTTACTAAAACTCAAATAAAATGAAAAAAACAACATTTAAAGTAAGCAACTGGAATAAGATTACTCCTGCAAAGTGGAAACTGATCGGGAATACTTGTAATTATGCCATTCCCCTTTTAATACCAGTTATTGCAATGTATCCAATTGAGCCAATTACTAAGCTTTGGATTACTGCAATACTAAGTACAGTGCTTGTTGTGACGAAGTTTATCACTAAATTCTTTTCTGAGGAGGAAATTTAATATGAAAATTTTAGATAAGATATTCATGTTGGTATTTATTGTGATGCTAATTGGCATTATGATTGGATACCGGTCCTGCAATAATTTAAAGCAGGAATTAAAAGAAAGTGAAGCTTCGTATGATGATTTGACTCATAAATTCGATTCTATCCTGGCATCACCTCCTGATACGATTGTGAAACCTGCGGTGATAATCAAAAAGGATTCATTGATCTACATCACCAAATGGATAAAAGAGCCTACTGAGGATGCTAAAACATATCGGGACAGTATAATTAACGAAGAAATAGACGTAAGGCTGGAAATCGTGGCAAAAGACCTTTTCTCGGTGAATTACGAATACAAACCTATCTACAAATATCAGGAAAGGATAATTGAAAAGAAAATTCCATATCCGGTTACTGTTATTAAAGAAATTAAAGTGCCTCAATCTGGCATTTATCTAAATGCTGGACTTGGTTTTTCAGATAGGTTTTCTGGAAAAGTTGGATTGACTTTCCTGACAAAGAAAAAAGATTCATACTCATATGACCTTGTAAGGTATGGAGAAAAAAATATTCATTTTGTCAGTTATGGCATAAAATTTTAGTTTGTGGTTAGTTTAAGGTGAGAGGAGCCGGATGTATTTATTGCATCCGGCTTTTTGTATGCTAATCTACTTCCTTCTTTAAAACTTCTCTTGGTTTAGATCCTAAAAACGGACCAACAATTCCTTTTATCTCAAGTTCATCCATTAATCTACTTGCTTTCTCGTAATCTACGCTTAAGCTTCGTTGAATTGCGGATACTGATGCATTCTGACTGGTTACAACTAAATTCTCAGCTAAGTCAATTAAGCTATCTGAAAATACTTTAGTCATAGGAATTAAATTAGCAGGAATTTCTTCATCAACCTCACCAGTGAAATATGGAAATACATCTAAAATTGGACTTTCTGAAACCGATGGTATTTCATAAGGAACAATCATAGTGCTCAGGCATTCATTTAAGAAGGAATAAGCATCTTTAGCGTTGTTTGCTTGCACTAACATGTATTGACGAGTTTTCTTTGATTTACCGCTATCTGTGTCAATATCAACAAATGTAACTTTTGCCTTAAACCATCTATCACCATCAGCATTTGGAAATAGTTCAGTGATATTTGATTTGCTGATATTAGAAACGTTAAAATCACCGCTAATCATTTGCTCTAACTCAAGGTTAATTCTTGCTTCAGCTTCGGTGAAAGATACTGCATCCAATAAATAGGTTTCTGTAACTTTCTTTTCCTTTCCGGATACTTCATCAATTTTGAAATACTTTACTTTTACTGTGAAATAATTGTTCATTTTGATTTGTTTTTGATTATTGATTTTAAATTTTCGTTTTCAATGTATAATTCCTTAATTCTTTCCTCTAATAGTTTCTTTGTTGTTGGCATCCTAAAGGAGTAACAGGTACAATCTTTAATATCATTACTCATAACTACTTGCATACAATATGGGATTAAAACCTTATCTCCTGTTTCCGGATCTTTACAATAATGACATTTCATATTTGTTCCTTTAAAATTTCCTCAAGTAATTCCAATTTATCATTAAGCTTTACAGACTCCAACATGAACTGCCACTTAGGAATTTTCCCATAATTGGAGTGGAGTTTTTTAAGCTCATCCTGAAGGTCTGCGTACTTATCGATTATGGAGTGCATTAAAATAATGATTGTTGCATTTGGTGAATGTTTAGTCTTTCTTTTGATATGTCAACATACTCACTCTC
>Ga0307379_10010867_pt1 | contig 12016 bp, 8 predicted proteins | sample UN2MG_FD_202237 | JGI IMG/M metagenome (GOLD analysis project Ga0307379, IMG submission 202237) | Soil microbial communities from Risofladan, Vaasa, Finland - UN-2 | ecosystem: Environmental > Terrestrial > Soil > Coastal area > Acid sulfate soil | place: Finland: Risofladan, Vaasa | collected... | reverse complement strand
TTTTGTATAATATTTGCAGGAGATCTGTCGTTAACAAGTGGAGGATGAACAATGCACACCGACTCTTGTCTAAGGAAAGAATGATATTATTTGATTACATTTACCTCTATTAATAGATCTTTTGATAATATGTCACGTCTTTTACTATTGATAATATTTATTGGGATAACATCAACCCTCTATGGTCAGAAACGAAAGACCCAGAGAGCTTATGATGCGTGGCAAGCAGGAGAATATTATGAGGCGATCGATGAATTCAAGGATGCATACTCAAAAACCAAGGAAAGGTCAGAGAAATCTGAGCTCGCATTTATGATAGCTGAGTGTTACAGGTTAACCAACGATCCAAAAAATGCAGAAAGATGGTACAGGGGTATCTCAGGAAAGGAATGGGCACGTCCCGAAGCAACCTACTGGCTCGCTGTGTCGAAGAGTAAAAACGGTGACTATGAAGATGCGATCATCGAATATAAAAACTATAGGCAGATTGTCCCTGCCGATCCCAGAGCCGACATGGGAATCAGATCCTGTGAACTGGCGCTCAGTTGGATCGAGTCGCCAGAACCTTACCAGATAAATGAAGTAAAAGATCTTAATTCGAGACTTTCAGACTTCAGTCCGGCCTATGCCCGTGATGATTACGGACTGGTCTACCTTACTTCATCAAGGGAAGAGTCGACAGGAAAATCCGATCATGGAGCAACAGGGCAGAATTTTACAGATATTTTTGAGAGCAGGCTGGATAAAAAGGGAAAATGGAGCACACCCATGCCTGTAGCAGGGCTCAATACCGAGTTTGAGGATGGGACGCCATCATTTACTGATGATTTCAGGCAGATCTTTTTTACAAGATGTGAGGTAGGCAAAAGGGAAAACAGGGGGTGTGTTATCTATAACTCAAGAAGGGAGGGGGATGGTTGGTCTGTTCCCGAAAAGGTTAATATTCTGGCCGATTCACTTATAGCTGCGCATCCTGCAATTTCTCCCGACGGTCTTACATTATATTTTGTTTCACAACTATCCGACGGATATGGAGGAAAGGATATATACGCTGTAACAAGGGAATCAAAGGACTCTGAGTGGTCAAGGCCCGGGAACCTGGGGTCGGATATTAATTCCAGGGGTGACGAATTATTCCCATTTGTGAGGGCAGACGGAGTCTTATATTTTGCATCCGACGGGCATGTTGGGATGGGAGGGCTCGATATATTCAAGGCTGAAGCCCAGCCTGATGGGAGCTGGATTGTTGATAATATGAGATACCCGATGAATTCTTTTGCTGACGATTTCGGCATATCGTTCAGGGGAGATCAGGAATCAGGCTTTTTCAGCTCAACTCGTAAAGGGAGGCAGAATGATGAACTCTATTCTTTTGAGCTTCCACCTCTCAGATTCAGTGTTACCGGATTGGTTAAGGATGAAAAGACCGGACTGTCAATTCCCCGGGCAGGGGTACAGATGATTGCCAGTGATGGAACAACAGTCAGGTCTGAAACAGGAAACGGTGGAGAATTCAGGTTTATTCTTCAGGAAAATGTTGACTATATATTCCTTGCATCCAAGGATGGTTATTTAAACGGGAAGGAGAAGGAGACTACACGTGGACAGGACAAAAGCCGGGAGTTCCTCATTACAATTGCCATGACATCAATCGACCGTCCGATTGAATTGCCGAATATACTTTACGATTTTGGCAAATGGGATCTAAGGCCGGAATCAATGGTTTCACTCGACAAGCTGGTTGAAACGCTTAATGACAACCCTAACGTTACAATTGAGCTGATGTCGCATACCGACTCCAGAGATACCGAGGAGTATAACATTGATCTTTCCCAGAAAAGGGCTCAGTCGGTTGTGAAATACCTTATTGAAAAAGGGATAGATACTGAGAGGTTATCAGCCAGAGGATATGGTGAATCCTCACCGGTAATTGTTGACGCCCGGATCGCATCAGAATCTCCGTTCCTGAGAGAAGGCTCGGTATTAAATGAATCATTTATTCAAAGCCTTTCCAACGAAGAGCAAAAAGAGATCGCTCACCAGATAAACAGGCGTACAGAATTCAGGGTGCTGAGGACCGATTACGTCGGCGACAATAATTGATCAGATCTTTACATACCCCAGCTCACTTAAAGTCATTATTGTATTGATAACTGCTTCAAGACTGGTATCTCCAGACGTCATCTGTCCGTCAAGGAGAATCTTTATCTCAAATACGTTATAGGATCCGTTACAAAGGCGCAGTATCTCATTGGTGTCTACCATCCCTTTGATGGGGTATGTATCTGAATAAGCTGCAAACTCGGATCTCATGTTTCTGGATGCCCCATATCCGGCATCTGTTAGTTTGGAGGTTACAACTGGAACGATCTTTAATGCTCCTGCCTCCTCATTTGTCAACTCAAATGACACAGGCTCAACGCCCAGGCTTCTTGCTTTCAGGTTCATATAACTTTCAAAGCTGGAAAGGCTTGCTATACCGATTACCTCGACTGATTTCATCTGGTCAGTGATATATTCGGTAAGTGACGGGCTGCCCAATTCTGAGACAGACCGCAATGTGGCTTTCTCGTTCAAAACTGCTGCCTCAATATAACGATGGCCTTTTACGAAAAGGTCATTGAACGAGTTCTTATCAGCCTTGTCAAGCAGATCGGTTGCCCTGGTGAGCTGCATGCCTATCCTGGCCGAAGCATTTCCTGTTATTTCATTACCTATTTTAACAGCAAGGTCATCACCGGCATTGGCGATAGTATAGGCTGCAGCGGTTGCGATCACGCATACCCTTTTCATCTGGGTAGGATCGCACTTGTCGGCCCTGTCCTGAGATGTATGATAATAGAGATCAGGCCATGTGATCATCATTATTCCAGGCACTCTCACCGACGGGTCATTAAATACCTCATGATCGGATGCTCCATAGTGATCATCAATCCTGAAATAAAACGGATCATCTGACCCGCTTGGAGCAACGATCCTTTTCAGGAAGCCTCCGCGTCCCGAGATAGCAAGTCCTTCACGATTGGTGAGGCCTACAAACTTATAATAGTTCTCCATCACATCATTCAGATAGTGGGCATTACCATAGGTAGTTCTGTGCATACAGAGGAATGATTTACTATCGGACAGGTTTATACCTACCATATCAAGATTGATATTACACAGGGTTTTCTGCATCAACTCTTTATGCTCATTTACCCATGGTCCCGTGCCTGAAAATTCAGGAACCCAAATGAACCTGATGTTCCTTTCAGGTCTTTCAATTCTTCCTTCGTCTATCATGGTTTTCAACATTCTTGCCACCTCAAGAATAGCCGCAGAGCCGGAAATATCATCATTTGCACCCTGCTTAACGTATCCCTCAAACAAGTGGGCTGAAAATATGACTTCGCCTGCATTTGGATCAGTACCCTTTATCACACAGGAGGGCACCTGCATTTCATATTCAACTGTTTGTGCCTCAACAACGGCATGCACCCTTATGTTTTCTCCTGATAAAAGTCTGTCTCTCAGTATATGACCCTCTCTTGGCGAAAGGAAAAACCCAAAAGTCTCATTCCCTGAAGTACCTCTTCCGGAAATCCCTGTAATCGGGATTGATGAACTGACCACAAGAGGTCTGGGAGAGTCAAACGATACCACACCAATTGCTCCCCTGCTTATTGCCTGGTCATGAACCATCCTTGCACTGGAGGAGGTAACGACTATTTTACCTTCTACACCGGCCTTGTCAAGCTCATCAGCATTTCCTGTTCCCACCCAGACCAGATCGGCAGTAATGTCTGCATTCTTACTTCCCTGGGCAAGCATGGCAGTAAGATCATCATAATCAGCCAGTTTAGATAACCCCGGACTGACCTCCCACAATTCCCCTCTGATTCCGTCCCAGTAGCTGCCACCCGGATACCTGAATACCCTGGCCTCTTCAAGCCCATATTCTTTAAGCTTATTGAAAATATAGTCGGTCTCAAGGAAATTACCGGCATATTCTTCTGTGGGTCTGTTATGATTATAGGCCCCCATTTCTATGATGTGCGTCATTGCAGTTTCACCTGAAGCTTCTCCGATAATCTCATCCATGATCTTCTCAGGCAACAAGCTCCTATAGGTTGAATTCTGTCCTGACAGATTTATGCAGGCTATCATTCCTGCAACAAATAATAAAAAAAATACTTTTGTTTTCATAAGGGTGATCAAGTTTATTCAGTTAACTGAAATATCATCTGTTGTCTGATAAAGATAGACATCTTTGCATTATCCAAGGCCCGGATCAATTAGTTTTTAGAAAATTTAACATTTATTAATGTCGGTTTATTTTCATAAATTTGCAGCCTGAAAACCATGGCAGATGAGCAGAAATTCGAGATATAGCGAAAGGGGGGTCTCAGCCTCAAAAGAGGATGTTCACAATGCTTTGGTCAATGTCGATAAGGGGTTGTTCCCATTCTCATTTTGTAAAGTGATCCCTGATATTCTCGGAGGTGATTCCGATTACTGCAATATAATGCATGCCGATGGAGCCGGCACCAAGTCTTCGCTGGCCTATATCTACTGGCGCGAAACAGGAGATATGTCGGTCTGGAAGGGGATAGCACAGGATGCGGTTATAATGAATGTCGATGATCTCATATGTTCCGGCGTTACTGATAATATACTGCTGTCGTCAACAATCGGGAGGAACAGGAAGCTGGTTCCGGGAGAGGTAATAACTGCAATTATAAAAGGTACGGAGGAGGTGCTTCAGGAGCTCCGTAATCAGGGGATCGGTATCTTCCTTTCAGGCGGAGAAACCGCTGATGTCGGAGATCTGGTCCGGACAATCATAGTTGATTCGACTGTGACAGCAAGGCTTAAGAGGACTGAGATTATCTCAAATGACAGGATCACAGAAGGAGATCTTATCATAGGTTTATCATCCTATGGACAGACAAGCTATGAGACCGGTTATAATAGTGGGATGGGAAGTAATGGACTGACCTCTGCGCGCCATGATTTGTTCGCAAATTATCTGGCATCAAAGTACCCTGAAAGTTTTGACCAGCACGTAAGACCGGACCTGGTCTATTCCGGAACATACTCACTGACAGATGAAATTGAAGACCTGAACATGGATGCCGGTAAGATGGTGCTTTCACCCACAAGGACATATGCTCCGGTAATAAAAAAGGTGCTTGAAAAGTACAGGGATCAGCTTCATGGAATGGTGCATTGCTCGGGAGGTGCTCAGACAAAAGTGCTGAATTTTGTTAACGATCTTCATATTATTAAAGACAATCTTTTCCCCCTGCCTCCCCTCTTTAGGATTATACAAAACCGGTCAGGTACACCATGGCAGGAGATGTATAAGGTATTTAATATGGGGCATCGCTTTGAACTTTACGTTCCTCAGGAGATTGCATCCGGGATAATCGGGATTGCCGGCAGTTTCAATCTTGAAGCTAAAATTGTTGGACATTGTACATCATATAATGGAAAGAAACTAACAATCAGATCAGACCACGGAATATTTGAATATTAAAGCAAAGAAAACAGTAGAGGATGGCAAATAATATTATCCTTGAAAAACTTCAGGGTGTAAAAGAGAGATTTGAAGAAGTTGGGCGATTGATCACCGAGCAGGGTATTATGGCCGATATGAAACGGTATGTAAAACTCAATAAGGAGTATAGGGAGCTGGAACCGATTGTGGCGGCCTACAACGAATACAGGAATATAATCAGCAATATCCAGTCTGCCAGGGATATTCTTGGGAATGAAAGGGATGAGGAACTGCGCGAAATGGCAAAGCTTGAGCTTGAGGAACTGAATGAGAAGCTCCCGGGTATGGAGGAGGAGATCAAACTTCTTTTAATTCCTGCTGACCCTGAGGATGGAAAGAATGCCATCATGGAAATACGAGCAGGGACGGGCGGTGATGAAGCCAGTATTTTTGCGGGCGACCTCTTCAGGATGTATACAAAATACTGCGAAGTGAAAAGATGGAAAATCGAATTGAATAATGTTACCGAGGGCACTGTGGGAGGATATAAAGAGATTGTGTTCACCGTTTCGGGGCAGGGAGTATATGGTATATTGAAATATGAATCGGGAGTGCATCGTGTACAAAGAGTCCCTCAGACAGAAACGCAGGGCAGGGTTCATACTTCGGCTGCAACGGTGGCAGTCTTGCCCGAGGCTGACGAATTCGATATTGAGATAAAGCAGGAGGATATACGCAAGGACACCTATTGCTCGTCGGGACCTGGGGGACAATCTGTAAATACCACATATTCGGCCATAAGACTGACCCATATACCCTCAGGTATAGTGGTTACATGCCAGGATGAAAAGTCGCAGATAAAAAACCTTGATAAGGCGATGAAAGAACTGAGGACCAGGCTGTATAACCTGGAATACCAGAAGTATCTCGATAATATCTCATCCAAAAGGAAGACCATGGTTTCAACAGGCGACAGATCAGCGAAAATCCGGACCTACAATTATTCGCAAGGCAGGGTTACTGATCACAGGATCAACCTTACAATGTATAATCTTTCATCGGTACTTGATGGATATATCCAGGAAATGATCGATAAGCTACAGATGGCAGAAAACGCTGAAAGGCTGAAAGTAAGCTCATTATAAATGTATTTTTATGACTTCACAAGAGTTATTTGAGAACATCAGGAGAAAGAAGTCCTTCTTATGTGTGGGACTTGACTCAGATATTGGCCGTATTCCAGGTTTTTTACTCGATAAAGAGGATCCTGTTTTTGAGTTCAATAAAAGGATTGTGGATGCTACCGCCCCCTTCACGATTGCCTATAAACCCAATGTGGCCTTTTATGAAAGCAGGGGAACTACCGGATGGGCATCACTTGAAAAAACAGCAGAATATATCAGGAACAATTGTCATGATATAATACTTATTGCGGATGCCAAACGGGGCGACATCGGAAATACATCTATGATGTATGCAAAGGCCTTCTTTGAAGGCAGATCTTTTGATGCGGTAACAGTTGCTCCATATATGGGAGAGGATTCGGTCACCCCATTTTTATCATACGAAGGCAGGTGGGTTATTCTGCTTGCCCTGACATCCAATAAAGGGGCGGATGATTTTCAATATCTTGCTGACAGCGGCATAAAGCTATTTGAATCAGTTCTGCTGAAGTCAAGTAAATGGGGAAGCATTGAAAATATGATGTATGTTGTTGGTGCAACCAGAGCCGAAATGCTTGGTGATATCAGGAAAATAATCCCCGACCATTTTCTGCTAATCCCTGGAGTAGGGGCGCAGGGAGGAAGTCTAGAAGAGGTGGTTGAATATGGAATGAACAGCAGATGCGGACTACTTGTGAACTCATCAAGAGGTATAATCTTTGCAGATAGTACCACCAGGTTTGACCGGGTGGCGGCAGAAAAGGCTGAAGAATTACAACAACAAATGGAATCGCACCTGTACAACAGAGGATTGCTGCAATAGAAGGCTGGCATCTTTATTTCCTCAAAATTCTAGGTTTCTGTCCGGAGAATCATAAGAATTTATTAAATTTATGCTGCTCGCTGTAACAGTAAATTTAGTCTTATGAAAGAAGAATTTCTCCATTTTATATGGAAGAACCGTCTGTTTAATCACAATGACCTTAAAACAATTAATGGAATTGGGGTTGAGGTAATCGATCCGGGATCCTATAATACTGACTCGGGTCCTGATTTTTTCAATGCCCGTATAAAGATAGGGTCAACTGAATGGGCAGGCAATATAGAGATACATCTTAACTCTTCCAGCTGGAATTGTCATGGACACTATAAAGATCATACCTATGATAATGTAATACTGCATGTTGTGAAAGAATTTGACAGGGAGGTATTCACTACGGAAGGCCGGCCACTTGAGACCGCGGTGCTCAAATGGGAGGATCATGTATATGTCAATTATGAGGGATTCCTGCATAACCCCAATATTCTTGCATGCAGAGATTATCTGAAAAATATTGACTCATACCTTATAATACACGCTATTCACAATATAGCTGTTGAGAGGATCAAAAGAAAGTGTAATGATATTCGTCCCATGCTGTCGGATACGCTGAATGACTGGGAGGAAACTCTCTACAGACTGATAGCACGCTATTTTGGTATGAATGTAAATTCTGAGCCATTCCTGCGGCTGGCCACCATATTACCGCTTAAGATATTGCGGAAGCATCTTGATAACAGGACGCAGGTGGAAGCCCTGCTTTTCGGTCAGGCTGGCTTTCTGGATACACTTCTTTTCAAGGAAGCCTTGAATGATGAATATTTCAGGATTCTTGCAAGGGAATACAGGGTGTTAAAGGCCAAATACAGGCTTGTATCACTTGATGGCTGGCTCTGGAAGTATCACCGTATGAGGCCCGCAAATTTTCCAACAATAAGGATCTCCCAGCTTGCCAGCTTGCTTGTATCGTCAGATCCAATATTCGAGAAGATAAAAAATTCAGAAGGAATAGGCAGCCTTAAAAAACTTCTGAGCGCCGATACGTCAGAATACTGGAAAAACCACTATATTTTTGGGAAGGTCACAAAATCCTGGTCTGGAGCGACGGGTAATATCATCACCGGCATGCTTATTATCAATACAGTTATACCCTTATTGTTTCTGTACGGTATCATGCACAATCAATACCGATATTGTGATAAGGCGGTCGACCTTGCAGATTCTCTTGAGCCTGAGGATAATAAGATACTGCGTAAATGGTATGAAGCAGGCATCCTTCCTGCTTCCGCGTTTGAATCACAGGGGCTGATCGAACTGTATACAATGTTATGCAAAAATAGAAGATGTCTGAATTGTCTTATTGGAAGTAAATTGATAAGTTTGGGGAAAGAAATTAAACCGGGGAACAATCCACACCTTGGAGAACCTGTAAACTGATTGCTCCGATGGCACAGCCATATTTCCAGCATAAATCAGTGCCGATGATACGATCAGCAATAATAGGAGTAACATTACTCCTGCTAATTGTAATAACTGGTATGCTGGGTTACATGATTATCGAAGGGTACAGGCCAATTGATGCCATTTACATGACAATAATAACGATGGCCACAGTTGGTTTTCGTGAGGTTGCTGCTTTGAGTGACACCGGGAAACTATTTACTATCTTTTTGATTCTCGGTAGTTTCGGTATATTGGGATATGTCGTTACTATGGTTACCCGTTTTGTTGTGGACGGGGTTTTTACACATTTTTATAAAGATAATAAAGTGAAAAGAAGAATTGACAAATTAAGGGATCACATAATTGTCTGTGGCTTTGGAAGAAATGGGAAACAGGCCGCTTCTGAGCTAAAAGATCACATTAAGGATTTTCTGGTAATTGAGAAAGATCCACAGGTCGTTGAATATCTCAGGGAGGCGACAGATTATCTTTATATTGAAGGTGACGCCACCAACGAGCATGTCATGGACATGGCAAATCTAGGCAGGGCAAAAGCACTTGTCACCACCCTGCCTGTTGATGCAGATAATCTTTTTGTAGTGCTTACTGCCAAACAATTGAGGCCTGACCTGTTAATTATAAGCAGGGCATCCGACGATAATTCTGATGTTAAGCTCAAAAGAGCTGGAGCCTCAAATGTAATAATGCCCGATAAGATAGGGGGAACCAGAATGGCCAGGCTGGTAGTCGATCCTGATGTTGTAGAGTTTCTTGATTATGTACTGATGCAGCCTCTCCGTTCCGGGGTGAAGATTGAGGAGATCTCATGCAAATCACTTTCATCCTGCTTTGCCGACAAATCGATCAGTGAGCTGGATATCCACAACCTGACCGGAGCAAATATCATCGGACTGAAGAACGGAATGAAAGAGTACGTCGTTAACCCACCATCAAAAACTGTCCTGACAGCCGATGATCAGCTTTTCGTCCTGGGTACTGCAGAAGAGATTGATGCCTTGAGGGAACTTATAAATGAAGGTTTCTAATAGAGAATCATTTTCTATAACCACCTGCTTTTGATAAAAGGCTGGATTTATTTGACGAACGTATTATAATAATATCCGGATTACGCAACCTTCTGCATGGTTTTTGCGTCTCTTTTACAAAGAAGGTTTTGGTATTGGTTCAGGCGATTTGATCCGCTGAAATAATATATACCCTTTTTGATTTAATGGTTTGAAAAATAGCAGTTTATATTTATTGGTAAAGGTGTGATTATTTTTTAATGTTATGTTTGAATATTTTGAGAAAAAAGCTTTATCTTTGCGAACCAAATTAAGGGAGGTAATTTTAAGAAGTAACAACTTTTTGTTAGCTGATATGTATTTAACAACCGATAAGAAACAAGAATTCTTTAAAACATACGGATCTTCCGAGCTGGATACCGGTAGTGCGGAAGGTCAGATAGCCCTATTCTCTTACAGGATAGCCCACCTTACTGAACACCTTAAGAGGAACAAGAAGGACTATAACACCCAGAGGTCATTGATTAAGCTCGTAGGGAAAAGACGCAGGCTCCTGGATTATCTGAAAGCAAAAGATATCGAGAGATATCGTGAGATCATCAAAGCACTGAAACTGCGTAAGTAAATGATAGAAAAAAGGCAATTCGAAATTGCCTTTTTTCATTATTAATTGCGTATTTTCGTGACCTCAATAATTTAAAAATCATGTATAAAGTAGTAGAAAAGACAATCGATCTCGGTGATGGAAGATCAATTACGTTAGAGACAGGAAAACTTGCGAAGCAGGCTGACGGCTCAGTAGTGTTGAAAATGGGAAGGACTATGCTGCTCGCAACAGTTGTTTCTGCAAAAGAAGCAAGAGAAGATGTGGATTTTATGCCATTGTCAGTTGATTACAAAGAGAAATATGCCTCACTGGGAAGATTTCCCGGTGGTTTTATGAAGCGTGAAGCCAGACCTTCAGATTATGAGATTCTGATAGCCAGGCTTGTTGACCGGGCACTTCGTCCCCTGTTCCCTGACGATTATCATGCTGAAACATTTGTAACAATAAACCTTATTTCAGCCGACAAGGATGTTATGCCTGATGCATTGGCCGGTTTAGCGGCATCAGCAGCGCTGGCCGTATCTGACATCCCGTTTAACGGACCTATATCGGAGGTACGTATTGTGAAGGTTGATGGGAGTTTTATAATTAATCCCACTAGCACACAGGCTAAGGAGGCCGATATTGATCTGATCGTTGGAGCAACTCATGATAATATTCTGATGGTGGAGGGAGAGATGGAAGAGGTATCTGAGGCAGAGATGCTTGAAGCCATGAAGCTGGCTCATGAAGAGATAAAGAAACATTGTAAGGCACAGATGGAGCTTGCTGAGATGGTAGGCTCAACTGAAAAACGAGAATATTCACATGAGGAAAATGATGAGGAGTTAAGGAAGAAAGTATGGGATGAAACCTACGACAAGTGTTATAAGGTAGCCAAATCGGTCATAGCCGATAAACTTAAAAGAAGCGAATCGTTCGAGGCTGTAAAGGAGGAATTCCTTGCCCAGTTCAGTGAGGAGGACGAGGTGAATGTGAACCATGTAAACAAATATTTTCATGATGTTCACAAAGAGGCAGCCAGACGCCTGGTTCTTGATGAGAAGGTAAGGCTTGATGGCAGGAAATCGGACGAGATAAGAGCTATCTGGTGCGAAGTGGATCCGTTGCCGGCTGCTCATGGTTCAGCAATCTTCACCAGAGGCGAGACGCAATCGCTCACTACTGTGACCCTGGGTACCAAACTCGATGAGAAGGTGATCGATGAGGTATTGACGCAGGGTAAAGAAAAATTTGTATTGCACTATAATTTCCCTCCCTTTTCCACTGGTGATGCACGCCCCTACAGAGGAGTAAGCAGAAGAGAGGTTGGACACGGGAATCTCGCTCACAGAGCTCTGAAAAAAATGTTGCCTCCCGAAGTGGATAATCCTTATGCAATCAGGGTTGTTTCGGATATTCTCGAATCGAACGGATCATCCTCGATGGCCACGGTTTGTGCCGGTACGCTTGCATTGATGGATGCTGGTGTCCAGATAA
>Ga0307379_10010865_pt1 | contig 12018 bp, 9 predicted proteins | sample UN2MG_FD_202237 | JGI IMG/M metagenome (GOLD analysis project Ga0307379, IMG submission 202237) | Soil microbial communities from Risofladan, Vaasa, Finland - UN-2 | ecosystem: Environmental > Terrestrial > Soil > Coastal area > Acid sulfate soil | place: Finland: Risofladan, Vaasa | collected... | reverse complement strand
ATCGGAACCGCTCCTCCGGTTGATGAATTTAAATACCTCCATCACCCCCAGGATGGATGCCGCCGCCAGGAGGAGAATCCCCCAGTCCGCGAAGGAGACCGGGGCAATCTGGAGGACATCCTGCAGGGCAGGAATGTGCATGGAAAGGATGTGAATGCCCTGTGCAGCCAGTACCCCACCGATGAGAAGGATATTGCTCCGGACAGGTATCGCAAAGAACGACCGGGACTCGGAACGGCAGTTTAACACATGGAAGTTTTCCAGGAGGACCATGAGCAGGACAATGATATTTCTAGCCGCATCTTCATCCCATCCATTGTTGATCAGCATGTACCATGCCAGAAACGCCACCAGGCCTATAGCTACGCCTGAAACGAGGGTTTCCCTGACCATAAGCGAGTTGAAAATCCCTTCTTTCGGGGGCCTGGGCTTTTTGTTCATTGTACCGGGCTCTCCTGCCTCAAACGCGAGAGTCACGTCCTGGATGCCATTTGTCACCAGATTCAGCCAGAGGAGCTGGACAGCCAGAAGAGGGAGTGGCAGGCCGGCCAGCAGGGCCAGGGTAAAGAGTACTACCTCGGCAAAGCCAGTAGAGACAAGAAGATAGGTCACCTTCCTGATATTATCATATGCGAACCGGCCTTCCTCCACACCGGCAACGATGGAGGAGAAGTTGTCATCGGTGATAATCATCGATGCCGTCTCCTTAGTGACATCGGTCCCCGAACCCATTGCCACCCCGATGTTGGCCCGCTTCAGGGCAGGGGCATCGTTCACTCCGTCGCCGGTTACCGCCACGTAATCGCCCATCCTGACAAGGGCGTCAACAATTTTGAGTTTCTGGACGGGTGTCACCCGGGCAAAGACCCTGGCACTCGCGATCTCCTCATAATACCGGGGAACATCCGGAGAACCAAGAGCTTCGAAATCCACGCCGTTCATCACTTCATCTTCCGTGCTGGCTATTTTTAGTTTCCTGGCAATAGACAGGGCCGTTGCCGGATGATCCCCGGTTATCATTACCACCCGGATTCCCGCCTGCCCGCATTTCCGGATGGCATCCGGTACATCAGGACGAATGGGATCGATAAATCCCACCAGGCCCAGAAAACGAAGCCGAGGCCTGGATGATTCCAGTTCGAAAAGGGTCGGCATTTCCTCCACTTCCCCTTCCGCCACCGCCAGCACACGAAACCCCTGTCCGGTGAGATCATCAAGCATGACCGCAAAATTGGCGGGTACGGCATCAGAGCAGAATGGCAGGACCGTCTCGGCGGCACCTTTCACCGCAATCCGGATGTGGCCGCTTTCCTTGTAATACACCGCCGCATACCGGCGTTCCGGCTCATATGGAACCTCTTCCAGCACCACAACCTCATTCTTCACATGATCGGGATTCAGGCCGGCCTTATAGGCAAGACCCAGCAGGGCCACGTCCATGGAATCTCCCTGATATACCCAATTACCATCAGGTTCCGAAAACAGCCCGCCTTCATTGCAGATCGCCGCTGCACGGGCCAGTGCTATTGTAGATAATCGATCCGATTCACCCGGCACCTCGCCCTTCACGTCCAGAACACTCCCCTCCCCGTTGTAACCGGTTCCGGTTACGTTTAGAGATCTGCCTGAGGGGAGACGAATTTCCCTGGCTGTCTGCTGGTTTACCGTGAGGGTGCCTGTCTTATCGGTAGCAATAGTGGTGCAGCTCCCAAGGCTTTCCACCGCCGATAACTTTCTCACAATTACATTCCTGCCGGCCATCCGGGATGCCGCAATAGAGAGGGCCACGGTTACACCTACGGGAAGTCCCTCGGGGATGGCCGAGACCGAGAGAGCCACTGCAAGGAAGAAGACCTCTAACAGGGGAATTCCCTGGTAGAGTAAAATAATGCCAAGCATCACGCTGGCGACAACTACAAAAAGACCGATAAGCCGGGAAAAACTCTCCATACGGATGAGGAGCGGGGGCTTGGCAGGTTCGGTGACCGACACCGCCCGGGCTATTGTACCAACTTCTGTCCGTAGCCCGGTGGCTACCGCAATCCCGATTCCCCTCCCGCTCAGGGCGGTGGTACCGGCAAATGCCATGTTCCGACGGAGATTTATGGGGATCTTTTGCGGTAAAAGGATCACCTGTTTTTCCACACCTGCAGATTCCCCGGTCAAAAGCGATTCGTCGGCAACGAGCCGGGCCGCGTGGAGAAGCCGTATGTCGGCAGGGATCCTGGAACCGGAGTCCAGAAAAACGATGTCTCCCGGGACTATCTCGCCTGCAGGAATATTTACCTCCGTTTTATCCCTTCTGACCATGGCCCGGATCTCAAGGATCTTCTGGAGCTGGCTTGCACTCTGTTCGGCCTTCCATTCCTGGACCGTGCCGATAAGGGCGTTTAAGATCACCACTGCAGAGATGAAGATGGCATCCCGGGCATCCCCTATAAGGACGGATATGAGGGCGGCGATAATAAGGATATAAATCAGCGGACTTTTGAACTGGCGGAGGAAGACCAGTGCGATCCCCGGTGGCTCCCTTACAGGGAGGGTGTTTGGTCCGAACTCGGAAAGTCGTAACACAGCCTCTACAGATGACAGTCCCTCCGCTGACGACTCAAGCATGTCAAAGAGATCTTCTTCTTCCAGGGAATACCAGGCAACACCGTTTCCGTGGTCCTGGTAGCCGAATTCAGATACTTCGGAAATTTCCAGCATTAAAGATCATCCACAAGGCAGGGGAGGCGGTCATGTCAGTTATCCGAAAAATCATTCACGGAAAAGACAATATATCCTTTTGTTCCGGTGCAGTGAAAAATCATACCCTGTTGTGCACACTTTTTCACCTGTCGGCATTCATTTATATCCTTTACAAACCCGTGTGGGTATATGCAACCCGTTGATGAAAAGGACGAAGTGATGGTCTGCGGCATGATATGCCGCGAATGCGACCATTACCAGGTGGAATGCCAGGGATGCCGGGCGGTGAAGGGGGTTCCGTTCTGGGTGGCTTTCGTGGGAATTGACCGCTGCCCGGTCTACGAGTGCTGCGTGGAGGAGAAGAAGATCGCCAACTGCGGTCAATGTGAGGAACTTCCCTGCGACAGGTTTACCCGGTACAAGGATCCTTCAGTCAGCGGTGAGAATGCAGCCAGGACACTGGAAAGCATGGTTGCCCGCTTAAAAGAGCTGCAACAGGCAGCCGAATGAGTGGAGAGAACCCCATACCCTCTTTGTGCTAAAACTCTTTTAGTATAATGCATTGTATGCAGGACATGGAGATCTGATCAATGATGACTATCCGGGGTTGGGTGGAATGCGAAGGGACCGTACTCGCATCACAGCAGGTTGAAGATCTGGTGAGCCGCAACCCCGGCGAGATCTCCCGGTTGGGTGGAGAGTTTCTCATCTCGTGGGACAACTGCATAGCCCGCGATCTTTATGGGATCATGCCCGGGGAGTGCAATCCCGGGACCGTTGCCTGCGATGGCCGCATTGTCGGCAAAATACATCCCGAACCACCGGACATGGATCTTGAGGCGTCCATTATCACCGCCGTACGGCTCCGGTCCGGTGATGATGCCGCCTGCGCCCTCTCCGGCGGGGTGGACTCAGCTCTGGTGGCCAAACTGGCCGGAAGGCCCTGCGTGGCCATGGGGATGGAAGGATGTCACGACCTCGCCCGGGCACGGCACGCAGCCGGCCTGATGGAGCTCCCGTGCGAGTACGTGGTCATCAGGGAGCGGGATGTGGAGGAAGCGCTGGCAGAAGTGGTGCCGGTGATACCTGTTGTCAATCCGGTTGAGGTCTCAATCGCCGCATCCCAGTACTTCATCACCCGGTGGGCAGGTGAACAGGGTTTTCGGCAGGTGCTTACCGGCCAGGGCGCCGACGAACTCTTCGGCGGCTATGCCCGCTACCTGGATGTTGCAGATCCCGGAGCACTTCGGGCAAGGGACTTTGCATCGCTTCGGCGGCAGGGTGACCGGGACCAGGCTGTGGCCGCCCTTCATGGAATCTACTTCTCACTCCCGTACCTGGATGTGCGGGTAGTGCGCGCTGCCCGGGCAATACCGGCAGGGGACCTGGTGCGATCAGGGGTGCGCAAGTACCCCCTTCGCGAGGTAGCCGAACGCCATATCCCCCCTGAAATCGCATGGTACGACAAAAAAGCCATGCAATACGGAAGCGGGATATGGAAGATCATCCGGAAGCTGGCACGTCACAATGGTTATAAAAAAGCGGTACAAGACTACATAAATCAGTTTGGTTGGCGAAAAATATGATATCAGAGAGGGACGTTAAACATATCGCAGAACTTGCCGACATCGGGATTTCCGGGGAAGAACTGGACGAATTCACCGTCCAGTTCAACGATATCCTGGACTATTTTGATATACTTGACCAGGTCGAGGCAGAGGCAACCAAAGAGACAGATCTTTATAATGTCTTCCGTGAAGACGTTGTAACACCGTCGCTGCCCCAGGAAGAAGTGCTTTGTAACGCCGGGGAAAAAGAAGACGGTTTTTTCAGGGCGCCGAGGGTGATGTAGTGGGAAGACTGCACTTTTCTGCGCCTGACCCTTACCACGCCTTTATAACCCGCATCCCTGATGCTGAATACGGAGAAGGCAGGCTCTCCGGGGAAGCCGTGGCAGTCAAGGACAATATCTCCACCAGGGGAATCCCCACCACGTGCGGGTCCAGAATACTGGAAGGGTATATCCCCCCCTATGATGCCCATGTAGTCGAGCTCCTGAAGGCCGATGGAGCGGCTATTGTGGGAAAAACCAACATGGATGAGTTCGGTATGGGCACAACAACCGAGAATTCCGCGTTCGGGCCCACCCTCAACCCGGCAGATACAGGCAGGGTTCCCGGGGGATCATCAGGAGGAAGTGCCGCAGCGGTTGCCTCGGGCATGGTGCGTATGGCGCTTGGCACCGATACCGGCGGCTCTATTCGCTGCCCCTCTGCATTCTGTGGAATTGTTGGAATGAAACCAACCTATGGCAGGATCTCCCGCTACGGACTTGTGGCCTATGCCAATTCACTGGAACAGATCGGACCCATGGCCAGGAATGTCTCTGATATCTCGCTTTTGATGGAGATCCTCACCGCCCATGATCCCCGGGACTCCACATCAATCAACTGCCCTTACTGCCACAAACCCGACCCTGATATCCATGGCCTCAAGATCGGCGTGCCAGAGGAATACTTTGGCGAGGGAGTGGACGCCCGGGTGGCATCCACGGTATGGGAAGCCATCTCCCTCCTGGAGCGACGGGGTGCCGAGATCATTACCTGCCGGATGCCCAGCATGACCTATGCCCTGGCAGCATACTATGTCACCTGTACCAGTGAGGCCAGCTCCAACCTGGCCCGTTTCGACGGGGTCAGGTATGGACCCCCTGCCGAACCAAAAAAGCAGTGGCACGACTCGTTCCAGGAGCGGAGGCGCGAGGGGTTCGGTAAAGAGGTAAGGAGAAGGATAATGCTCGGCACATTCGCCCTATCCTCCGGCTATTACGGAAAATATTATGCCAAGGCCCAGACTGCCCGCCAGAACGTCAGAAACGATTTCCACCGGCTTTTTTGCGAGGTCGACGTCCTGGCCGGCCCCACTATGCCAACCATCGCCTTCCTCCTTGGGGAGAAGAGCGATCCCCTCTCCATGTATCTTTCCGACATCCTCACCGTACCTGCCAACCTGGCAGGCGTCCCTGCCATCTCCGTGCCCTGCGGGACTGTGGATGGTATGCCGGCAGGCCTCCAGATCATGGGCCGCTGGTGCGGCGACGAGCAGGTGATCGATGTAGCGTATGCATATGAACAGGGGGTGTCGGCATGAGCCCTGCATCCCTGCATAAAACGGCAGGTAAAATCCCTGATCCGGATATCCCCTCCGAAGAAGACGAGGTCATTATAGGCCTCGAAGTCCATTGCCAGCTGGACACCCGCACAAAGCTCTTCTGCGGATGCTCCACCGACTACCGTGATGATGACCCCAACACCCATGTCTGCCCGATCTGCATGGGACTGCCCGGCTCTCTTCCACGTGTCAATAAGAAAGCTGTGGAATACGCATTAAAGGTGGCAAAAGCCCTCAACTGCCGTGTACTGGAAGAATCGGAATTTTCCCGTAAAAACTATTTCTATCCTGACCTGGACAAGGGATTCCAGATCACCCAATATGACAAGCCCCTGGCCGTAGAGGGCGTGCTTGAGATAGAAGGCGACGAGGGGGACAAGAAGGTCAGGATCACCAGGGTGCACATGGAGGAGGACCCGGGAAGGCTGGTGCACAAGGGTGGAACCGACCGGCCCAAATACACCCTTGTGGACTACAACAGGGCTGGGATCCCCTTAATCGAGATGGTGACAGAGCCAGACCTCCGATCCCCGAAAGAGGCCAGGAGATTCTTAAACAAACTCCGGGCAACACTGGAATACCTGGGGGTCTTTGACAGCGAGAAAGAGGGGTCGCTCCGGGTTGACGCAAACATCTCGATCCAGCCGAAGGGCTGGTTTGAAAAACATGGAAAGGGCCTGGAAGAACGGGGAAGAGTTGAGATAAAAAATATTTCATCATACAAGGGTGTTGAAAAGGCCCTTACGTTTGAAATCACCCGCCAGAAGAATCTGATACGGAGAAAACAAAAACTCGAATCGACGACCCGCCATTTCGTGGAGACAAGGGGGATCACCACCTCATCCAGAAGCAAGGAGATGGAGCAGGACTATCGCTATTTCCCGGAACCTGATCTCAAGCCTCTCCGGGTTTGTGAGTGGTGTGACCACATCGAACTTCCCGAGCTTCCGGACGCTCGAAGGGCACGATTCATGGACCAGTACGGATGTTCTCCCAACCATGCCCGCACGCTCACCGGGGATCTCCGCCTGGCAGTGTTTTATGAAAAAGTGGCGGATGTGGACAACCAGCTGGCGGCCACGTGGGTGGCAGATACGCTTCTCGGGGAGCTCAATTACAGGGATATCAGCATTGTGGATATGTCGCCATCGCATTTTATCGAACTCCTGGAACTGCTCCGGGAGGACGTAATCACCGACAAGAGCGGGGTGGAGGTTCTCCGGTTTATTTTGGACCAGTTAAAAGAAGGCTGTACATGTGAAGCGCCGTCTGCCTGTGTGACCCGCCTCAACCTGGCCAAAGCAGGCGATGAAGGCCTGGATGCGGTGATTAACGAAGTAATCGGAGAACAGCCGCAGGCAGTGGAAGACTATCGCTGCGGCCGGAAAGAGGCATTGAATTTCCTTGTAGGCCAGGTGATGAGGAAAACCCGCGGCAGGGTGGATCCGGGCGACGTGAACAGACGCCTGCGGGAGATGCTCCCAAAAGGGGGTACGTGAACGCCTATGCACCTGATTGTTGCTGAAAAGAACATATCGGCACAGAGAATAGCCGGTATCCTGGCCGGGAAAGAGAAAGTGAGGGTAGCCCGTGATGGGGGCATCTCCAGTTATCATTTTGACGAAAAGGCAGTTGTAGGCCTGCGGGGCCACGTGGTTGAGGTAGATTTTGTCAAGGGCTATTCAAACTGGAGGAGCGAGGAGCGACCTCCCCGAAGCCTCATCGATGCCGACATGGTGAAGATCCCGACCGAAAGAAAAATCGTCAACCTCATCCAGAAACTGGCAAAGAAGTCTGACCAGGTCACGATTGCTACCGATTTTGATGCAGAGGGGGAACTTATCGCAAAAGAGGCCTATGAGCTCATCCATGCAGTAAACCGCAAAGTGAATATCGACAGGGCCCGGTTTTCAGCCATCACACCCGAAGAAATTACGAATGCATTTGCCCGTCCCACCGGGATCGATTTTGACCTGGCAGCGGCAGGCGAGACCCGTCAGGTGATTGACCTGATGTGGGGGGCGTCGCTGACCAGGTTCATCAGCCTTGCAGCCCGCAGGGGCGGAGGGAATATCCTCTCGGTAGGCAGGGTGCAGAGCCCCACGCTGGCCATGATCGTGGATCGGGAAAAAGATATCGAGGCCTTCGTCCCGGAGAAGTACTGGCAGCTGTCCCTGGAGACCGAAAAGGACACAGAAATCATAGAAGCCAGGCATACGACTTCCAGGTTTACCAGCCAAAAAGAGGCACTTACTGCCAGGGACAATACAAAAGAGCCCCTGGTGGTCACCGAAGTAAAAGAGGGCAGTAAAGTCGACAGGGCTCCCACCCCGTTCGACACCACTGCGTTCATCGTGGCCGTGGCAAGGCTCGGTTTCCCGGCAGCCAGGGCCATGCGGCTGGCAGAAGACCTGTATATGAACGGGTACATCTCCTACCCCCGGACAGACAATACGGTCTATCCTCCAAGCCTGAACTTATCAGGTCTGCTGCAATCGCTGAAAAAATCGGAATTCAGGGAAGATGTGGAATGGGTAATGGCAAATCGCAGGAAGGTTCCCACCAGAGGCAAGAAATCGAGCACCGATCACCCCCCAATCCACCCTGCCTCTGCCGCCAGCCGCCAGGAGCTTGGAGAGGAACGATGGAAGATCTATGAACTTGTAGTGAGACGATTTCTTGCCACCTTAAGCCCCGATGCCCGCTGGCTGACCATGAAAGTCAACTTCGATGCCGGTGGCGAACCATATACCGCAACAGGGGGCCGCCTGACCGAGCCCGGCTGGCGCAGGGTCTATCCATACAGCAAGGTTACCGAATACATGCTCCCGGGAATGAAGGCAGGGGAACGTCTTCCCCTGAATGATGTGACACTCGAAGAGAAAGAGACCCAGCCTCCGCCACGGTACAGCCAGAGCAAACTCATCCAGAAGATGGAGGAGCTCGGGCTTGGCACCAAGAGCACCAGACATGAAGTGATCCAGAAACTTATCTCCCGCAAATACGTGGAAGGGACTCCCCTTCGCCCTACACTTGTAGGAAGGTCGGTCATCGATTCCCTGGAGAACCATGCCGATACCATTACCAGGCCTATCATGACCCAGACCCTGGAATCCCATATGCAGCAGATCAGGGAAAAAGAGAGGGGCAGTGATGATGTGGTCACCGAGTCCAGGGAAATGCTGCATACAATTTTTGACCAGCTGGAGCAGCACGAACAGGAGATCGGGGCCGAGATAATGGAGCAGACTGCCGAGGAACTGACACTCGGCCCCTGCCCTGTATGCGGCCATGACCTGCGTATCAGGCACATGCGGGGACAGACCCAGTTCATCGGCTGCACCAGCTACCCCGACTGCGGATTCAATATCAGTCTCCCCATGACCGCGTGGGGGTTTGCGGTCCGTGTCGGGAATGTATGCGAAATACACAATCTCCACCATGTCCGGTTGGTGAAGAAGGGCGCCAGGCCCTGGGATCTGGGCTGTCCGCTCTGCCACCATATTGCCTCCAACAGGGAGACCCTGAAACTGATTCCCTCTCTCTCTGAGGCCATGATGTCCCGGCTTATCGAGCGGCACATCTATACCGTGTACGAACTGGCCCACACCCCGACGGAGGAAATCTCCTCAGTCCTTGGAATAACGCCTGAATCTGCCCGAAAACTTGTAGACGAAGCCGAGGACGTGCTCGACCTGCTGCGCAGGAGATCAGACTGCCGGAAGTTCGTGAGAAAGTATCTCCCCCCGCGGAGAGGCAGAAGTCCGGCCTCGGTCATCCGGAAAATGCATGAGGTCGGGATTAATGATGTCACGGACCTCTCCCACACTGATGAAAAAATCTTAAAAACCATGGGTGTAGGCGAGAAGGAAGCCAGTATTCTCCTATCCGAAGCCAGGAAGCTCTCTGCTGAGCGGGAATTGAGAGAGATCGGTATACCTGCAGTGAGCCTGAAAAAATACCAGAAGGCAGGGATTATCGGGCCCTCGGATTTTCTTGACAATCCGTACGTCTATATCTCAGCCATTTCCGGGGTGAGCCCGGATACAGTGTACCGCCATGTGGAGATGGTGGCAAAAGCCCTGAACAGACCGGCAGGACCGAAATATTCCAGAACCCGGGTGGAGAAGGGCAATGCAGGCCTCCTGGCCATCCGGGGCGTGGGCGAAGCAATCGTGGTAAGACTCTCACAGGCAGGCATTATCGAGCCTTCACAACTGGCAGAATCGGATCCAGAGAAAATTGCCCGCCTGTCGGGGATCCCGGCAGAGAAGGTGAGAGAGTACCAGCGAACCTACCGGGAAAATGAAAATAGCACCCGGTGACAAATACTATAGAATATCGGGAGGGGAGGATGCAGACCAAATGGAGAAACTGGGTTCATGTTACCAAACTGGACCCTGACAAAAACCTTTCAGCAGATGAGATCGTAGACGTGGTAACCAGCGGCACCGATGCCCTGATGCTCTCGGGCACCCTGAATGTGACCCAGGAGAACATGGAGCAGTTGCTTCACCAGGTGAAAGCCTACGGGTTGCCACTGGTAGTCGAGCCGGCAGGACCGGAGGCCGTAATCTTTGACGGTGTGGACCTCCTCTTTGTCCCCAGCGTGCTCAACACCTCTGATGTCCGATGGATCGTCGGCAAACACAGGGACTGGGTGATGCAGCAGGACGTGGAGTGGGACAAAGTTGTGCCGGAGGCCTACATCGTCTTAAACCCCGAATCCGCTGTCGCAAAGGTCACCCGGGCGGAATGCAGCCTCTCGCCGGACGAGGTGGCAGCCTATTCCCGTATTGCCGAGCAGTACTTCCACTTTCCTATCATCTACATCGAGTATAGCGGCACATATGGCGATCCTGCTATTGTGGAATCTGCTTCGCGGGCTCTGGACTCTGCCGTCCTCTACTATGGCGGCGGCATTAATTCCCCCGAAAAAGCGGCAGAGATGGCACGCTATGCCGACACCATCGTGGTGGGCAATGCCATCTATGAGCAGGGAATCGATGTCCTGAAGGCCACCGTCAGAGCGGTGCAGTATTAACCGTTTATGCCTTATGCCCCGGATTGATATCGTCCTTGTAAGCCCTCTTTACGATGGAAACGTGGGATTTACCGCACGGGTTATGAAGAACTTCGGGTTCTCCCGGCTCGTGCTGGTGGATCCATGCAAGATTGGGGAAGAAGGCGAGGCCCGGGCGGCCCATGCCCAGGATGTACTCCGTAACGCCGAGCGGACCAGCCTGGATGAGATTTTTTCACGAAGCGACATGGTCATTGCCACCACGGGGGAAGTGAGCAAGTCGGTCTGCCACTCGATGCGGATGCCCTATTACACCCCTGAAGAGATCCGGGACCTTGTATGCGACATCAACGGGAGGATATCCATCCTGTTCGGGAGAGAGAACTGGGGCCTGAACAACAAGGAAGTCCGGCGAAGCGATGTGATCTGCACCATTCCCACTGCGCCAGAATATCCCATCCTGAACCTTTCCCATGCCGTGGCAATTGTCTGTTATGCACTCGCCCGCCTGCCACGCGGTGAATATCTTCTGGCCTCCAGGGAGGAGATGGATTACCTTTACCGCCATATCGACAGTTACCTGGACCAGATCAACCACCCCGACTTTAAAAGGGAGAATACCCTGCTGATGATGCGGAGAATACTCGGGCGGGCCCGGTTGACAGCGCGGGAGGCCAGCACACTGCATGGCCTGATGCGGCGGTCAGAATGGCACATCAACCCGGAAAACTTTTCCCGCGAGGATATTCCTGATGAAAGCGGGGACAAGTGAAGAACTCGTATTTTCCCGACGCATAAGAGGCCGGAAGAGAATTATTTTCGCATATATCGTTGCATTTATGTAATTTATTCCCGAACCTGACACTATGCAAAAATTGCAGACCTTAGGTGTATGCGGAATTTTTCTCCTTATTGCACTCCTTTTTTCCGGGTGCAGCACACCTTCTCCAGTGGAGAGCCGGCCAGAGACTGTAAATCCAGGCGATCTTGCAGATTTTGTCCAGGCGGGCGCGGCCTATGCGGAAGTTGCCGGAGAGGAAGCGGCGCTTGAAGAGTTTTCAGATAAATCCGGGCTGTTTTCACGCGGTGATCTCTACATTTATGCATATGATTTCAACGGTACGCTCCTCGCT
>Ga0307379_10010864_pt1 | contig 12018 bp, 12 predicted proteins | sample UN2MG_FD_202237 | JGI IMG/M metagenome (GOLD analysis project Ga0307379, IMG submission 202237) | Soil microbial communities from Risofladan, Vaasa, Finland - UN-2 | ecosystem: Environmental > Terrestrial > Soil > Coastal area > Acid sulfate soil | place: Finland: Risofladan, Vaasa | collected... | reverse complement strand
TCTTCTGAGCGCCGGCCCCATCGGATTCCAGTACGGTGCGGAGATAACCTTCCCCGCTCCGGAAGGCACCTCCAACAGCCTGCTCATCGTGATGGGCCAGATTTCGGGAATCGTGTTCATCTTCGCCATGGACGCCTTCAAGTCCGGCGCCGGCTCGATGACACCTTCCCTGCTCGTGATGCTGGTCCTGACCGTGCTGAGCGCTCTGCTGTCGCTGCTTCTGAAAGAATCGCCGCTTCGCCAATCCGATCGGAATTGAATCGCACGGCCAGATACAGCTTCAGAAACTGCACCGGGCGGTGAGGCCGCATCATCCTGACCGGATCTCAGACTGAACAGATTGAAGCTCAGGGTTGGGAGTAGATGTAGAGCCTCGGAGTCGGGATAGTAAATCATCGTCAGAGTAGAATCCGTATTCAGGGTGTAGACCGGCGCCCATTCGGCGTACGCCCTGAGGAGTTGAAATCCGTACAGCGGTGCCTCGGTCAGGCTCGGAGCTTCGCCGACCGCCGCTCCCCATCTGAAGCGATCCTGACGGACAGAGGGACCTCGTTACCGGAGGCTCGGTGTCGGGGAACATCAAGGAGGTTCAGGGTCGGATCGCCCTTTCTCGGGAAACGCAGAGCACCACCGGAAATCAGCGTGGCTGGATCATCGGCACTGGCCATCTTTTTGATTTTCAACGGAACCCTGATGGCAAATGAAGAAGACGCTCAGGCGCTGCTGACCAAAATCGCTTATCAGGACCTGGAAGGACTGAAAGGTTTGATTGCCAGTGGGGTCGATATCAATGCCCAGGACGATATGCAGGGGAATACTGCGCTTATCGCGGCTTGCACCTACGGCTTTACGGATATCGCCAAGTACCTCATATCTGAAGGGGCCGATGTGGATGAAGCCTCAGATACAGGGCCCGGCGCAGGGTACACCTGTCTCATGATGGTTGCCCGCAACGCCAATCCCGAACTCGTTAAATTCCTACTCTCCAAAGGTGCCGATATAAACGCCAAAGCGAAGGACGGATCGACCGCCCTGAGCTTAGCCATGAAAGAAAACGAGGCGAAGATGGTAGCGCTGTTGAAAGCAAACGGGGCAACAGAATAACAGCTGCTCTTCAGACCCATAATCGGCAGGAGAAGCACGCCCCCGATCAGCACCCCTTAAATGAATCATCCAAACCGGAAAGTCAACGTTAACTCTTTTTTACTCCTGCGCGGGTTCAATAGATGCACTTGGCTTGTGGCAGACCTTTCCCTGTCCGGTTTACGAATCAATCCTGGAATAGGGATGTGTTTTGAAATCTTTGAGGAAAGCGACGATTTGGGCAACCGCCCGGTCTATAATTTCAGCCCCCTTTTCCCGGCTGGCAAAGGAAGGATCGCCCCATCCACCGGATTCACACAGATCGGCAAAATTCGGGTAGGTTCTGAACGGGCTTCCGGCAGCCGCGGTTTCTAGGAAAAAGTCCGCCCCCTCCCTGGGCTTTTCCGCTGTGGCCCGGGACAGATCAACCAGTTCCGGTTTCAACGCCATGGTCACACTGGTGATCACCTCGCCCCCATGACCCTTGGGGCTGAGGGAGGATTCTATGAGATCATCGGCAACCGAAAAGGCGATCTTCCACCACTCAACCCGGGCCACGGGCACGCCTTTCTGCCGCAGCACACGACCGCAGTGATCCACGGCGCCGGTGTTCATCCCGTGGGTGGTTAGAAAAAAGATCCGCTTGAGCCCATGGTGAATAAGGGAGCTGCACATATCCAGATACAGCTGTTTCAGTGTATCCATACCGATATGGATCGTACCGGGCCAGGAGTATAATTCCAGGGTATCCCCGACCGGAATCGCCGGTGCGACCAGGCATTGCGCCTGCTCCCCTATCCGGACACCCACTTCGGAGGCCACAAAGTAATCGGCTCCCAGGGGTCCGTGCGTTCCCAAGACCTCGGTGGAGCCCACGGGGATGATGACCGTATCTTCTTCTCTTACCGCTGCGGAGAATTCGGGGCTGGTCATTTCAGAAATGAGTACTTTTTTCAGCATGCTGTTCACTTTCCCTCTATGGCCACCGGCTTACCCGTGGCTGCAGATTTCTCGATTGCCAGCACGATTTCGACTGATTTACAGGCATCGAGAATATCAGACAATACCGGTACATCGTACAGGATGTTTTCAGTCAGATTGTCGATTTCCTGCTGAAAGGGATGATGGTGCACGGCACCGGAGTTCAGCGTCGGGGAGGAGATTTCCACAAAATCATCCTGTTCAGGGAAAAGAAGCCTGGAGTAGATCCGGTTGTCCCGGATGGCCCCCTCGGTCCCCAACAGATCGATGTTGAGCTGATAGGGAAAGTTGAGTCCGTCCAATGAAGCGGAGAGCTTGCCGACGGTCCCATCCTGAAACTGTACGGAGGCCACCAGGGTGGTATCATAGTCAAAATCATCCCGGACCCTGCAGCGGTAGGCGAAAACTTCTTTGACTTCCCCTTTCAGGAATCTGGCCAGATCCGCAGCGTGGCATCCTCCGGTAATCATCGCCCCCCCGGCGAACTCCTTCCTGCGTATCCAGTTGTAGCTGGCAAAGGTCTTTTTTATTCCGTGCCAGTAGTCCACTTCGGTGTAGTAGATATTCCCGATCGCTTCTCTATCCAGCAGTGACCGCAGATTCTTTATCATCGGATGCCAGCGGGCCACAAAACTAACCACGGAGCGGGTTTTCACTTTCCGAGCTGCGGACCTGAGATCCTCCAGCCCTTCAAAAGTAATAGCAGCCGGCTTCTCCAGAATGAGATGCTTTTCCGCCTGCAACGCCCGGATAGCTTCCGGTGCATGTAGATAATTGGGCATGCAGATGGAGACGATATCAACCTCTGGATCGGACAGCAGGTCGTCGTATTTTTGGTATACCTTGGCCTTTGGCTCACATTCTGCAGCCAGCTTTCGGGCGCTGTCTTCCGTTCTGCTGCACACAGCGGCCAGGTGGAGATGGGGATTATTGTTTACGGCCCGGGCATGCTCATAGGCAACCTGGCCCGCTCCACGGATACCAACCCCCAAACGTTCTTTTTCCGGAGACATACACCCTCCTGGATAGGTCAATTTTTCCCGAAAACAGGATCGGGAAGCATTCTTTTGATTTCATCCACTCTGTAGCCAAACCCCGGCCCCCCAATCGTGGACAGATCCAGCATTCCTTCCCGCCGTTGGTAGAGACCCGGATGCACGGCCGCCTCTGCAAGGGAGGCTTCAGGATAAAATTGCATGGCGTTGGTCTCAACGCCCATGATCGTACCCGCATGGGCGGCCAGTTCAAGGTGGGGGATCATAGCCAGCATCGGATTGGTCAGGTCCTGCACCATCAGTGTCATGCCGTGGGCTTTGGCCCAGCACAAGCTGAAGAGCGCCCCGGTTTGGGTTTTGCAGGTTTTCAGGGCCACACCGGTCCAGCCCAGAGACCGGCCCAGGCATACCAGCCGCCAGTCATGAGCGCTTTCATCCATAAACAGCGGTTTGCGAGCGGAAACACTGTGGACATCGATCTGATTGGTTTCCAGATCGTAGGGGAAGGGCTGCTCAACATAAAGAATCATGCTGTAGATTCTAGGATGCTCAGTCAACAGGCGGTCCAGAACAGCATTCACGTAGGCGGGCTCATCGACCGTGCAGTTGAAATCAGCGGAAAGCCAGAGCACTCCGTGTTCATTGCCTATGGTTCCAACTTGAACCAGCCGGTTGTAATCCCACTCCGGGTCATTGCCTCTAAGCTTAATCTTCAGGCATTGCAATCCATCCTCAGCTATCCACTCCGTCAGGAGTACCGGGTAGCCGTCTTTCGGCTCCGCTCCGGTGAGTTCGGATTCGGCGAGCAGATCGGTTCCCCCTACCAGATGCCAGGCAGGCAAACGCCGGGGGGCCGGTTTGGCAAGATAGTCCTCCGGGTATCTGCCGCTGAAGGACACCGCCCCTTCAGCAAGGGAGAGGTACGCCGATAAATCGCTGTTCATAAACTCACTGTTGTACGTAGCGTATATAGGTTGTTGATGGAGTATTCCGAACGCATCATGGAGGGCAATATCAAAGGCAGATAAACAGACCAGGCCGGCCAGCCGGGGCATGGGCTGATATTGTTGCAACAATCCGGGCAGGACTTCTTGTTGAAAAGCATGACCAATCTCTATCGGATGACCCGTGCAGTCAAAGTTTTTCCAGGCTCCGGCCAGCCGGATGCAGAAATCCTCGAACACAGGCAGCCGTTTTGTGTAGGAGAGTGAACTCGGCCAGGACCAGTCAACACCCAGAGGGGTTTCGCCCCATCCTTGGGCGGAACGCCCGGAAGCATCCTCAACCCGAACCTGACAGCGGGCGCAGGTGGCATGGGTGACGAGGGCCTTTCCGAATTTCAGGGGCAGCCGTGTTTTGATAGGCAGGAAGTAAAGTGCTACATCCTTTACCGTGACGTCGGTGATTTTACCCACGTTCAGGCGGCCCGATTATTCCAATTCCAGTGAATTGTAGACCCTCATGGAAAGTTTGCCGAACTCCGGGGAGGTCCTGACATTGAGTGTTCTGGGTCTGGTCAGAGGAATGTCAAAAGAGGTGACGACCGTTGACGGCCGCGTGGACAAAACTGCAACCCGGTCGGACAGAAAAATGGCTTCGGAAATGCCATGGGTCACAAAGAGCACCGTTTTCTTTGCCTCCTCCCATATACGCAGCAGTTCGAGATTCATCCGTTCCCGGGTCAGTGCATCGAGCGCACCGAAGGGCTCATCCATGAGGAGCAGTTTGGGGTCGTGGATGAGTGCTCGGGCGATGGACACTCTCTGCTGCATTCCCCCGGAGAGCTCGTTGGGATAGGCCTGCTCAAAACCTTTGAGCCCTACCAATTTCAGCAGCTCCTTGGCTCTGGTGATCATGGAGGCCCGGTCGATTTTCAGGATCTCAATGGGCAGCAGAACATTGTCAATGACCTTGCGCCAGTCCAGGAGCAACGGTTTTTGAAAGACAAAACCCACCTCTCGGGCGGGATCAAATTTCTCCTGATCCACGATGATATCCCCGCCGTCCTTTGGGATAAGGCCGGCGAGGATTTTCAAGAGCGTGGTTTTGCCGCAGCCCGATGGACCGACAATGCTCACGAACTCCTCCGGATAAATGTCGAGGGCAATGTTGTTCAGAGCCTCGACCTTTTCACCGCTCAGAGTCGTAAAAATCTTTTTCAATCCCTGGATAGAGATCAGTGGGTTGTTGGGCATAACCAGCCTTTTTCCGTTTAGAAATCGGGAAGCTCGATCTTCGGCTTCGGCAAGAAATCGTTGGTATACATCTCATCGACCGAAAACGTGACGTCCACTCCCATATATTTGTCCACCAGGCCCACCGTAGCCGCCATGGCTTCCGGATCGATGTGTCCGAGGCCGTTCTTTTCATAATCATCGGAACGGAAGAAATCCATTACCAATCTCAAGTTGGCCAGATAATCTTCTATATTGAGCGGATGATATTCGGCCATGATCTTGATCGCTTCTTCGGGATTTCGAAGTGTCCACTCCCAACCGCGTAGAGAGGCCTTCAGGAAACGCTTGATCAGGTCCGGGTTTTCTTCGATCATCTTGTCGGTGGTGATAATACAGTTGGAGTAAGCCTGGAAACCGTAATCAGCCCAGAGCAGGGAGACCAGTTGATCCGCGGGAATCGCCTTGCGGTGGAACGGTATACCCGTATACAGATCGAAAATGGCGTCTACTTTTCTGGTGGCCAGCGCCGCGGTCTTGGCCGCGGGATCGATGTTCACGAATTTGACCTGGTCCGGATCGATACCGATAATGGCGGCAAAAGCGGGGAACATGACCTTTTGGGTGTCCGCCGCCGGTACGCCCACCGTCTTGCCCACCAGGTCTCTGGGATGACTGATCCCCGAATCCTTCCAGGTATGGATGCAGTTGGGAGATTTGGCAAAAAGCGCGCTGACAACTCTAACCTCGGCTCCCTTTGCTCTTCCGGTAACCGCCACGGCTGCGTCGGCGATGCCAAAATCGGCCTTTCCGGTACCTACAGCCTGGACGGCAAATCCCGAACCCTTCCCGAGCTGGATGTCCACCTCGAGCGCTTCTTCGGCATACCACCCCTTTTTGAGAGCCACAAAATAGGGGGCATGGTCGCCGACCACTTTCCAGTTGAGAATGAGGGAGACTTTCTCGATTTCCTGTTCTTTTTCTCCTTCCGCCGGGAGAGAAACGGCAAAGAGAACCAGCAGCAGGGCTGCCAGAGCGATGGGCTTCGTTTTCATGAAGCACCTCCTAAATAAAGTTTATTTCGGCCTCGTGCCGATTTTAACCGTTGACCGGTTTTTGCCAGGGCATGAGCAGCTTTTCTAGTAGAGAGACCAGCCTAAACAGGCCGAGTCCAATAACGGCGATCGCAATGAGTGCGGCAAAGATCGGCGGCGTATCGAGGGTAAACTGGGAGTTGATGATGATGTAGCCCAGGCCCTTGTCTGAAGCGACAAACTCGCCCACGATGACACCGACAACACATATCGTGGAACATATTTTTAATCCTGAAAATATATAGGGCAGTGAATTGGGAAAACGGATCTTTATCAGGATCTGCCATTTCTTGGCTCCGTGATAGCGTACCAGATCCAACAGATCTTCATCCACTTTATTGAGTCCGGTGGTGGTATTCATCACCATGGGAAAGAAGGAAACGAGAAAGGCGATGAGCACATTCGTATAGAATCCGTAGCCGAGCCAGAGTAGGATGATCGGGGCGATGGCCACGATGGGAAGCGAGTTGATAAATATGAACAGGGGAATAAAGAACCTCCTGCTCATCTGGGACCACGAAACGATGACCGCGATAATGATGCCGAAAAAAACGGTGACGGTAAATCCGACTAAAATTTCAAAGAGTGTGGCCGATATATTCTTGATCCACAGATAGTTGGCATCGGGCTGGCGAAAAAAGAGGTGAAGAATAGCCGAAAGGGGACTGGGTAAAATAAACTCCCGTATCTGGAAAACGGTGACGACCACCTGCCAAAAGATCAGAAACCCGAGAAGCGTTACCGCCGTGCGGTTGCGGACCCATATGAAGTACCAAAAATTTTTCATCGTCTAGACAGCATTAACTTTCTGCCAGGGGATCAGCAAACGCTCCAAAAAGGAGACCAGCCCGAACAGACCCAGCCCCAGCACTGCAATAACGATCAAACCGGCAAACATCGGCGGGGTATCGATCAGCGCCTGAGAATCCATCAAAACAAAACCCAAACCCCGGTCCGAGGCGATGAACTCCCCGATAACCGCACCCACCACACTCAGCGTGGTGGAAATCTTTAATCCGGAGAAGACAAAGGGCAGGGCATTGGGGAACTGGATTTTGACAAAAACCTGCCAGCGCGTGCCGTGCAGATAATTGACCAGGTCCAACAGATCCTGATCCACAGCGTTCAGACCGGCGACGGTATTGATGACCACCGGGAAAAAGGCAATCAGAATGGCGATCATGATATTGGGAATGATGCCATATCCAAACCAGATTAAAAAAAGCGGTGCCATGGCTATTTTGGGTATGGAATTAAAGAAAACCAGTAAAGGCATTACGATGGATCTGAGGAAGATGGACCAGGAAATAATGACGGCGATCAGGATACCCAGAAAGGCGCTGATGGCGAAACCGCAGGCGATCTCGATCAGAGTGGCCGTAATCTGTTTGCCCCACAGGTAGGCCGCCGCCGCTTGGGGGTTGAAAAGAACGGCAAAAACAGCCAGCGGCGAGGGGATGATATATTCTTTGATATTGAACACGACGATGATGAGCTGCCACAGGACCAAAAAACCGATTATCTGCAACAGCATGAGATAATTCCTTTTGAAGAATCCGGCGGTTTTCATCTTTATTGACTGCGGGTGCCTTTGCCTCCGTATCATAGTGCAGCACAATTGGCTTGTCAACTTTGATCGATAATTGACAGAGATTCCCCATTGGGGCGCAGTCACCCCGGGCAACCCCCGGGCGCGGGGCTTCTTGAACTCTGGGGGCAGACCAGGTATATACTGGGGGCAGGGAGGGGAATCACTGTGGATTCTTTCTTCTCTTTTTCTCTTCTTTCTTATCTGTACCATAGGTACCAAACATGGGAGGGGAAATGGTGGCCTATGAGACTCAATTGGCCCTATTTTTCCGGGATACCATAAACATAGCCCGGATTTTCGATTGTTTTCATGACATCCGAATGCATCCCCGTATCCTCTTAAAGGACATCCTTATCTCTGTATTTCTCATGCCCTACTGGGGCATCAAAGCTCTGCTGCAACTCGACATTTTCCTGCGTACCCCACAGATGCTGCGTTTGTTCCGCTGCCCCAAGAAAAAGAAGTTGGTGGTCTCAGATACTACCATCGCCCGGGTCCTGAGCTGGATTGATCCTCAGGATTCCCGGCAGGCCTTACTTGCTCCACTCACCACCCTTAATAAGGAAGGACTCCTGCAACTACGACTCGCACCCAAAGGACCCAGCCGGCGGCTCGGCGTCATCGATGGATCCCAGATGGGTGACCATTACCTGGTCGCAGCGCTGCTGTGTGGTCAGCTAAACTATCCCGTGGTGGCCGAACCCTGTAAAGGACGAGGTCATGAGCAAAAGACCACTCAAGCGCTTCTGCCGATCATCCATCAGATGCTGGGTCCTGCAGCCCCGCAGCTTTGGCTCTTCGACGCCCTGTACTTCAATCAACCGATCTTCCGCATCGTGGCAGAGCAGAAGGCGCACCTGCTCATCAAATACAGCCCGCATGGGGATGAGGTGAATACCAAGCTCTTCCGTGATGTGCTGGAGGATGCCAAACGGCTGTTCGCCGCCAACACTCCGGCCATCGATCCAGTGGAAGAATCGCATAGCTTCGATTCCCAACGGTGGTGTTCCTGGTCCATGAAGAAAACCAGCGCAAGCGTTCGCCGGTTATCCGGTGAATATCTTCCTCCTCGTGGAAGATTACCCGAAAAGGAAGAAAAACGCCCACACGGAAACCTGGATCATCACCACTGACCTCAGCCTCGAGTTCGAAGAAGCTCGAGAAGCGGCTCATCTGCGCTGGCAAATCGAAAACAACGAATTCAAACGCCTGTCCCATCACGCCGGAACCAAGACGGTTTATTTCAAAGATCCTCGGCCCTTTTTTCCCATGCTGCGCCTGTTCTGCTTGGCGCTCGCTGTCTTTGATGCGTTCTTCAGTATTTTACACCGCAACGAGGCTGCCTCCAAGGCCCTGATGCAGGGGTGTAAGTTTACTTGGAAAAGTGCTTTCTCGCAGATGTGGTGGAACTATCAGGATGCTTTTGATTATTTGGTGACCGCCGGCATCTGACCGGCGGGATGTGTTCGGATGTCGTGAAATAATCTCTACTTTTCTCTTGCCTGGTTAGCGACGGGACACCTATGTGCTCGCCCGTGCCAGCCCCGTCGCGGCCCTCCCTCACCCCCTACCGGTGCCTCCCTCTGGCCGGGCCTGCGCCCCAATGGGGAATCTCTGGATAATTGATAAGAATTTCTATAACCCGACCTGATGAGCAGCGCTTTGGGCGTTGTTCGTGATGCTCTGGATGTAGAGTTTGCCCTAAGAAGAGTAAGGTGTCATACTTTGTGTAATGGAGAATAAAGCACTTAATAATTTACTGGACAGCGGAAGTTATTCAAGAGGTAAGGCAGCACCTGGTGCCATATACTTCAATGGCAAAATCCTCACGGTAGACAGCGCCTTCTCTATTGCCCAAGCCTTAGCTATAAAAGGAGACCACTTCCTGGGGGTGGGTACGAACGAGGATATTCTACCTCTAGCCGGAGCACAAACTAGGAAGATTGATCTTCAGGGGCACACAGTTGTGCCCGGGCTTATAGAGGCCCACGCTCACCCGGAAATGGCATCATTGAGCGAGCTTGAACAATCACTTCCAAACCCTCGAAACCTTGATGAGCTTTTAGCCTGGATCAAGCAGCAGGCAAAATTTAAACCCGATGGGCAGTGGATAATACACCCGAAAATGTTCTCCACACGGCTGCTTGAACTTCGCGCTCCTACCCTTGAGGAACTCGATTCGGTTGCCCCTAATAACCCCGTTTTCCTCAACGGCACCTTTGGAGGGGTAATCAATTCATCCGCCATGTGTGCAAGCGGCATTAGCGAAAAAACCGAACACCCGGGAATTCTCAGGGACAAGGAGACGGGAGGGCTTAATGGAAAGCTCCGTTTTACGGCTTTCAAACTGCTCAAACAGCCCCTTGAAAAGACGTTTTCAATAAAAAATCGTGCCTTAGCCCTGAATAAGATGTTTGATCTTTACCACCGGGTCGGCTTTACGGGAGTTACTTCGGGACTTCTTTCCCGGAAAGATATAGCACTCTACCGCTACATGAAAGAGAAGCGGATGCTTAACATGCGGGTATTTATAAATATAGCTGTGGATTTTCCCTTTAAAGATATGCCATTAGAAGAAATCAGGGAATCTGTTAAAGCACTGGGCAGCCCCACCGGTTACGGGGATGAATGGATCAGAATCGGCGCTCTCAAAGTTTTAATGGACGGCGGTATACTAACCGGAACAGCTTACCTCCGCGAACCCTGGGGCCATAAGGCCAACAAAATATTCGGAGTTGTAGATCCAACCTATCGAGGCATAGCACAGTTCAGCGCTGATGAGTTTACCATGCTGTGTCAGGCAGGGGCTGAAAAGGGCTGGAAGATGACCGCCCATTGCACCGGCGGCGGGGGAGTGGACATCTTGCTCGATGCTTATGAGAAGGTAAATCGAACAATCGATGTACGGCCCTTACGCTTTTCCATTATACACGGGAACTTTTTTACTCCCGAAGCCATCTTTAGAGCAAAGGAGCTCGGTGTAGTTGCTGACTGTCAACCCGCCTGGTTTTATAAGGATGCCGATGCCATGCTCTATATTTTTGGCAGTGAAAGAATGCGTACTTTCAATCCATATCGCTCTCTAATCGATTGTGGGATAATAGTCAGTGCCGGAAGCGATCATATGATCAAACTGGATGATAAAGACTCGATCAACCCATACAGCCCGTGGCTCGCTATGTGGGCTATGGTCACCAGAAAGACTGAACGCGGCACTGTTATCGTACCGGAAGAAGCCATCAGTCGAGAGGAGGCCATTCGTTGCTATACGATCAATAACGCCTATTCTTCTTTCGAAGAAAATATTAAAGGATCCATTGAGCCGGGAAAACTTGCAGATATGGTAATCCTGGAAGATGATTTCCTCAATTGTGCCGAAGATCGAATCAAAGATATTGAAGTTAAGATGACAATAGTCGGTGGCAAAGTCGTTTACGAAAGATAAAGAAGGAAAAACAATTGTTTTAGACTGGAATCCTTATAGCCTGCTTTTGGTTTTCTTCTATAAACTTCCTTCTGGACTCTGTTACGGTATGCTCTTCAGGGTTCCACTCCAAGTACCAATAACCGAATCTGCCTTCCGAGTTGTGTGAGAGGAGCATATATTCCCGGGCCTTTCTAATCTCCTCTGAGCCGGCGCCGGCCTGTTCCGTTTTAAGGAGCTTTTCTCTAACCTTGAGGGTAAGCTCCCAGATGGGCTTTACCTGTCCTTGAGTAAAGGAACAGTGATAAGGCCCCACAAGATCGATGAAACCTTTCCGACATGGCACCGTCTGCAAATTTCATGTGGCCTACTACAGCGATCCTGACGGACAGAGGTACCCCGTTACCGGAGGCTCTGTATCGGGGAACATCAAGGATGTTCAGGGTCGGATGTACCTATCCCGGGAAACACAGAGTACCACGGGATTTCAGGGTGCCCTCGCGATTCGATTGCCGGAAATCAGCGTTGCTGGATCCGCGGCGACCTGATCTTGGGAGGAATTGTCGAACTGAACTGATAGAAGTACTCGAAGAATGGATACTTCTTAAAACTCGAGCTCACGAAGATATTCCCGTGATCGAAGCTATCGATATCAACGCTAAGACTGTGACTGTCT
>Ga0307379_10010863_pt1 | contig 12019 bp, 9 predicted proteins | sample UN2MG_FD_202237 | JGI IMG/M metagenome (GOLD analysis project Ga0307379, IMG submission 202237) | Soil microbial communities from Risofladan, Vaasa, Finland - UN-2 | ecosystem: Environmental > Terrestrial > Soil > Coastal area > Acid sulfate soil | place: Finland: Risofladan, Vaasa | collected... | reverse complement strand
GGGGACACCTTACCTATTTCTCCCTCTCATAAGAGGAATTAAAGTTGTGCGCCTGCCCCATAGGGGGTAGATTTTTCGATGAGTTGTGCTTGCTAATGACAGGCGTGGCGATTGATTATTGATTATTTGCTATTGATTATTTAGATTGCCGCGTCGGCCTATTGGCCTCCTCGCAATGACATAAGGTGTGTTTTTCGATGAGTTGTGCTTGCCATGCCTTCAAGAATGTCATGTGCTTTTGTCGGTGGGCTACAGCCCACTCTACATTACTGCGGAGCTTTGGGATGCAGACATCGGCTGGAATTAAGGATGGCGGCCCCGGAATTTTGTAATAAATAATCTTCATTCTTTTCACTTTCTTTCTTGCTTGACAGGCAGACACATCTATAATTGAACATAGTGGATATGACATCTCTGAAGCGGCGACGTCGTAGTTTTTGCTTTCTTGCTTTTTTTACAGAGAGGCTTGGTGTATTATGCGAAAACGAAGGCAATTTAGGAGATAATGATATGAAGTTCCTTCCAGACAAGAATAACATTCCGTGGCTGTGGATGCTAATAGCTGTTGTTGCGGCAATCGTAGTCTATCGAGTAGGTTTCCATTTCCCTGTACCTGGTTTTAATGAAGAGGCTGTAAAGTCTCTTCAGAACAGCCGCCCACAAGAGGCAGAGACGAAACCGGATAAGGCAGAACCAGTATTTCAGACGTCTTATGCGGTTGATCTGATGCGGGACCCGCTGAAGGAACCCCGATACGGCTCGGAACGACCGCTATACTTCTGTGTGGTCTTTGGAAAAGAGGGCAAAAACCCGATGTTGGGCGTAGTCGACGAATCCGGAGGCACAAACGCCGGATACGATGTGGCTTACGTCGACGAAAATATGAACGGGGACTTGACGGATGATGCGGCGAAGGAGTTTCCCCGGCGTGAAAGTGGTAGCCGGACGGGTGAGTTGGAGCCTCGGTTCGACTTCAAAGGACCGTTCGAAGGAGAGACAAGTGCCAAGTATGCACTCAACATCTACTCACTCACACCCAGGTTTCGCGAGAGTATTAAGGGGAATGAAAACTACTTTTTCTGGTATCTGGACATAAAGGATTGGGGCTATTTTTTCATAAACGGCAAGATAAATCTGTTTTCCAGTGCCGCCGAAGCCCTGAAGGGCACGCCTGTTCTCCTTGGGGGCGAATGCAAGTGGGAGATAAGTTCCCAGATTAAGAATGGTAAGCCTGTCGTTTCTGCAGGACTGAAGGACAGAAACGGCTGCACGCTCCGAATTGTCAGGCGGGCAGGCCAGACCGTATCTCCTGCCCTGACTCTCATCAAAGATGGTAAAGTCGAGGCAGAAGAGAAAATGAAGTTTGGCTGAAGCGGCGTATGCGATACGCCCGTCATGTTGGCGGACGGCACATATACCGCAAAGGTCGAACTCGATATGGGACCATATTTGGGAAGTGTCAACGGGCAGGAGACACTCCAGATCAAGAGTAATTAAAGGGTACGCTACATTTGTTCGATGAGTTGTGCTTGATAATGACAGGTTTTGATAGAGAACAACGGCTGGGCTGAATTACTGCGGAGCTTTGGGACGCAGACATCGGCGGGAATCAGGCATGGTGTCACTGGAATTACAAATTAACTAAGGGAGAAAAAAATGAAACAAAAATATCTAACCAACTTAATTATGGAATCATCTCATTGGATTTCCAGAATGAATAGCGGCATAAAAAACGTCTGTATCATCGTTTTAGCAAGTGTGGTCATTGGGATTGGCATCTATGGTTGTAAGAAGGAGGAACCTCAACAAGAAGAAATCTCGACGCCCGTGTCAATTCCTCTGGAAGAGCAGACGCGTGATGTACCAGACCAGGCAGAATCTGCTGATAAGATTCAGTTAGACAACAGTGTCGAATTGACCAAATGGGCGGAAGGTAAATCTCTGGCGGGAGCAATCGCCACAGCATTGCGTGCATATACCGCCGAAAATACCTCAAATGGAGACTATGAAAATATTACAGTGCAAAAGCTGTTTGCTACACCCGAAGATCTTCAAGGATATTTTTTTAATATTGAACATATGACACTAAGTAACGTTTCCTTTGACGAGACTCGTACTGGTAATCTATTACATTATACGATCACGGTGAACAGGCCCGATGAGAGCTGGAAAATCAAGTCGTTTCAACTGCTGCATACCCGCCAGTGGATTCAAACGCCCTGATCGTAGCCTCATAAAAGAAATCAGGATTTATTCCGGCCTGGCGATTCAGGAAGGTTCGGAGATTGGGGGAAATTCCGGGGACAAATTACTTATTTCTCCCTATCATTATCGTATCTCGCACAGGATTCTCTAAACAGATGCTTCGAAACTGGCTCGCTCGGCATCCGTAAGCTTTTGGCTTAGCACAAGTGAGTCTGTCCGGCACGGATTTTCGGGTACCTTTCTTAATCGTTACTGGCTTGGTGTGTAGCCCAGTTCTCCCCACATGGATCGTTGTATTTTCCAGAGGTCTGGATTACCGGGCTGAGTGGCCTGCGCGTCGTGCCGCCCCTGGTTTTGCCAGTTTTCGTGCTCGGCCATCCAGCGTGTGCGTGGATCGTTGAACTTGAAGTATTCGGCATGGCTGTCGGCCATACCGATGTTCGTGCCAACCCCATGTCGTTTCGTAATTTGATCCCACCAACACGGTTGATCGTACCAAAGCGTCCAACTGGAGCTGCTCAGCATGCCTTCATCCAAAAAGACCATGCGCAATGCCGGAGATTTAATGTCGGATCGTTTCATAATCGGATGCCTGTCTGGCATTGCCATGTGACCGCGATGGCCGTTCATGGCGTCGGTAATCGAATATGTAATAAGTTCGCCGCGTACGCCGGTTGGGCATTTGAAGAGCTTTTCTTCTTTGACGTATTCGTACAAGCCCCCGTCACGCAGGCCCTGGCGTTGCTGCTTTTCCGTTGCGTTGGCTCCCATATAGTAGACCCAAGCCTTCTGTCGTTTTGTGCTGGAGCCACCAAACACTGGATCTGTTTCTGCACCTGCATTGGTTATTGCAAAAACAATATGTTCGCCATTGCCCTCGGCATACATATTCCAGACCAACATCAGTTGCTTGAGGTTGCTCAAACAGGATATACGTTTGCCCTGTTCGCGTGCACGGTTCAGGGTGGGCATCAAAATCGCCATCAATATCGCGATGATGGCAATCACGACCAAAAGCTCTATTAATGTGAATGCTCTTAATTTTCGCATAACAGCCCCTTTTCTCCTGCCGGAATTTCGATATCCACTTATTATGGATGCGCAAAGCCGGTTATCTGTTCGCCCGGCTAACCTAATTTCCACGGTTTTCTGTACTTATAGTGCAGCAAATCGTTGGCTTTTTTATTGCCTATAATTCGCTCGTTTTTCGGGTCCCATTCGATTCGCGATTTTGTCGCCAGCGCGATATTCGCCAGCAGGGCGAACGTCGTCGAGCGGTGGCCCGTTTCCAGATCGCAATTGGTTCGCTTACGGCTTTTTACACAATCGAGGAAATTGCGAATGTGCTGGACGGTAAGGTCGCCGTCCATTCCCTTGGTCTCGGACGGCTCAATTGTGGGATTGGCGTCCTGGAACTGCCCGCCTCTCGAAGGCACAATTTTGAAATTCTTGCCCTCATTGCCGCAACTGAGATTGCCGAGCGTGCCGCGAAGCTCGATCTCTCCGTCAACGAGGGCGGGGCCCCCGTTCGCTTCGTATTGTCCGAAGACAAGCAGCGCACCCGAGGGCAGTTCGAAGATCACTTCCATCGTATCCGGAATCGTCCGGTCATCGTCAATCGCAAATCTTCCGCCGTGCGCGGAAATCGAAATCGGCGCCTGCTCTCCCAGAGCCCAGCGGATTGCATCGCAATAATGCACGCCCCAGTTGGCTATCTGCGAGGAATAAGACTCCCACCAGCGGAATTTATATAATACCAGGCTGTCTTTGTATGGGCGTTTCGGCCGGGGCCCGAGCCACATATCCCAATCCAGGCCTTCCGGCGGGGCGGCGTCGGGATATTTGCCGATGCCGTTCGGATGCATATTGCTGATGCGATAGGCCCTGGCGACGGTCACCTTGCCGATCTTGCCCGCCTGGACGTCTTCCACCGCCTGCATATATGCTTTGGACGAGCGCCGATGGAGGCCGACCTGCACGACCCGGTTGTAGCGTTTCGCGGCCTCGACCATTTTCCGGCCTTCCACAATCGTGACCGACAGCGGCTTTTCCACATAAACATCTTTTCCCGCCTGGCAGGCCATGATCGCCTGGACAGCGTGCCAATGGTCCGGCGTGGCAATAACCACGGCGTCGATATCCTTGCGGTCGAAAACATGGCGAAAATCCTTATACCGCGTCACATCGGAGCCGAGCTTTTCGGTCATCCTGGGAACCCTGCCGCCAAGAGAATCCCGGAGCCTTTTATCGACTTTGGAATAGTCCCTCATCAGGTACGGCTCGTACACATCGCAAAGGGCGACAACTTCGGCGTCATCGTGCTTCAAAAAGCCATCGAGAAGCTGCGTGCCGCGGTTGCCCACACCGATAAAGCCCACGCGGATTTTTTCATTGGCGCCGCGCGCCGCTCGAACCGCAGGAGCGCCCGCGACGCTTAATCCCAATGTCACCGCCGCCGCCGAAGCCGTCGAATCTTTCAAAAACTCACGCCTTGTCGTTTTTTCCTGCCCTTTGCTCATTTGTAATCTCCAATAATTCTTCCCGTTCTTACTATCTGTCATTCCCGCGAAAGCGGGAATCCAGTATACCCTCCAAATTCCTGGATCCCTGCTTTCGCAGGGATGACAGCGCAGATTGGTTGGTCTAAGTTAATAACAACTTCATCGCTTATGTTTTACTTCCTGTTGCCAGTTCTGTAAAAGCTTTTTCAATCTCAGCACATTTTCCGGCTGCTCGTTCAAAAGGTTGTTCTTTTCCGCCGGGTCGCGTTCGAGATCGAAAAGATATTCTTTCACATCGTCGCCGTCCTGCAGGCGGATATATTTCAAAGAGCCGTCCCGCACCGCTTTTCTCGTCCGTTCCTCTCTTCTCGCTCGCCAGAAAAGCGTGCGCTTTTGAACGGGCCGGTTTGTCGCTGCCGCTCGCAATATATCCATGCCGTCAAACGCGCGACCTGCAGGCGGCTTAGCGCCCGCGGCCCCGACGATAGATCGAGAAAAATCCATCGTCATACAGGGCTGATCCGATACCGCGCCTTCAGCGAGCACACCGCACCATTTTACAATGCAGGGAACTCTTATGCCACCTTCAAAAAGATTTCCCTTAAAGCCTGAGAAGGGCGAATTGTCTCCGGTCTTGTTGGCGCCGTTATCGCTCATGAAAATCACAAGCGTGTTATCCGCCAATCCGGCATCATCCAGCCCCTTCAAAATCCTGCCGATCCCCTGATCCATTCGCTCGACCATGGCGGCGTAAGTTTCCCGCGAGCCTTTGTTATAGTCGTTCTCCGCCACAGGCTCTGGCTTTTTGTCGCCGGGGCCCTGGTAAGGCGTGTGCGGAGCGGTATAAGCGACGTACAGAAAGAACGGCTTGCTCGCCTTACGTTGAATGAACTTGACTGCTTCATCGGTAATCAGGTCCGTCATATAGCCTTCACGTTTGACGAGTTTGTCGTTTTCATACAGGACAGGCTCGCCCGTATACTCGATATGATGGAAATAATCTGCCGAGCCGCCCACCGGCCCGAACCACGAATCGAAACCGTGATTTAACGGAAAGAATTTTGGCTCGTACCCGAGGTGCCATTTGCCGCTGATAGCCGCGGCATAGCCGGCATCTTTGAGCATTCGGGCGATGCTTGTCTCTTCGACGGGCAGGCCCATATCGTTCGTCCGCCTCAGTCGAATGGCATCGTCATAGCGGCCCACGTTGCCGATACCGAGGGCACATTCCAGCCCGCCGACGCGATGCTGGTAACGGCCGGTCAGCAGGGCGGTTCTTGTCGGCGTGCATTCTGGAGCGTTGGAATAGAAGGTTGTGAATCTGACTCCATCCGTCGCCAGGCCGTCGATGGCCGGCGTGCGAATATCGCTGCAGCCATAGCATCCGACATCGCCATATCCCAGGTCGTCGGCCATAATAAGAACAATGTTGGGATGCGGCTTATTTTGTGAACCGCTGGAATGACATCCCGGGCAAACAGCGCTTAAAGCAGCAAGTCCCGCGCTTCGAATTAAGAACTTGCGCCTTGTCATTGTCCCTGCCACGATAGTGCTCCTTCAAACGAAAGCGTAGAAAAAAGCCTTATTAGTTTCATTATACGGCTCTCTGATAACATTTGAAAGCTAAATCTTGCCGGGCTGAAAAGTGAGCCTCTCAGGAAGATGTGTTTCAAATACTGATGCAATTGTGGTATTATGAACATCGGTTCACAGTATTCTATTTTTTGCAGGGAGACTTAATGATGGACGAAAACGAAACCGCCCCAGGGAAACGTCGCAGATTAAAAGTTTCTCACGTACTGATAATATTGCTTCTTATTTGCGTCGGTTACTTTGCGTTCTTCAGACTCAGCTTGAAATCGAAGCTGCAAGCCAGAATTGACGCCATTCGCGCCGCCGGCTACCCTGTGACTTGTGCCGAGCTGGATAAGTGGTACACAATACCCGAAAATGTCGAGAATGCCGCCTATACAATCATAGATGCATTCTCATATTATAAGCAATGGGACAAAGCCAAGTCTAAATCTTTGCCGGTTGTCGGTCGAGCGGAACTACCTTCTCGTACAGAACCGCTCGTCGAAGAAATGAAGGCTCTTGTTACCCAATACATCGCCGACAACAATGAGGCCCTTGAGCTGCTCCATGCAGGTGCTAAGATAGAAAACTGCCGCTATCCCCTCGATCTGAGTGCCGGTTTTGAGACTAAATTGTCCAACCTGAGTGAAATTCGCACGGCCGGCTTTTTACTGAAACTTGAGGCTATTTTACATGCTGAGAACGGGGACGGCAAATTAGCCACACATTCGGCAATATCGTGCTTTGGAATCGCTCGTTCGCTTACAAAAGAACCAGCTACGATTTCTCAACTTGTTCATGCCGCGTGCCAGACTGTTGCGATATCGACAGTCGAGCAAGTCATCAACCGCACAGGACTAACAGATGAGCAACTAATCGAGCTGGTCGAGTGTGTTAACAACACAGAGCGGATTTTCGACATGTCCTGCGCATTCGTCGGGGAACGCTGTATGGGATTAAGTTTTTTCAAGGCGCCAGGGTCTGTGAATCCGGATATTATTGAAGGTATTCCTGTCCGGCCTATCCTTGAGCTTTACAAGGCAGTAGGCATGGCGGATGCAGATGCAATTATTTACCTCGATATTATGGATGGATATATAAAAAGTGCCCGGCTTCCTCTTCACAAACGTCAGGAGGCGGTCAAGGCTATAGATGCCAGGCTCCAGTCAACCTCGCAAATCCACATACTACTGCATGCAATAATACCTGGATTGGCGAGAATTACCACCATAGAATTAAGAACCATCGCTCAGTTACGCACCGCTCGGGTCGCCCTTGCAATCGAGCGTTATCGCCTTGCTGCCGGGAGGCTTCCTGATGCACTCACAGACCTTGTTCCAGCTTACCTTGATGCCGTTCCCACGGATCCTTTCGACGGCAAAGAATTGCGCTATGAGAAACTCGGGGTCGGCTTTTTGGTCTATAGTGTCGGCGAGGACCTGAGCGATGACGGCGGCACGGAAAAACCGCCGCGGAGAACAAAAGAATCACCCACTTGGGATGTGACTTTTATCGTCGAGCGATAAATTGCCGTATGGAGATTCAATGATGAACCAAAAAGAAACCATCCCGGTAAAACGTTTCAGGTTAAAATTTTCTCACGTGTTGATAATATTGCTTCTGATTGGTGCCGGTTCCTTTGCGATCTTCAGACTCAGCTTGAAATCGAAGCTCCAGGCCAGAATTGATGCCATTCGCGCCGCCGGCTACCCTGTGACTTGTGCCGAGCTGGATAAGTGGTACACGATACCCGAAAATGTCGAGAATGCCGCCTATACTCTCATGGATGCTTTCTCGTATTACAAGCTATGGGACGAATCCAAATCCAAATCTTTGCCGGTTGTCGGTCGAGCGGAGCTTCCCCCTCGCACAGAACCGCTCGACGAAGAAATGAAGGCTCTTGTTACCCAATACATCGCCGACAATAACGAAGCTCTTTCATTGTTACATGAAGCGGCTGCAATAGAGCACAGCCGCTATCCCATAGATCTTAGTGCCGGTTTTGAGACTAACTTGAACTATCTGAGTGAAATGCGCACGGCCGTTTTTTTGCTGAAACTTGAGGCTATATTGCACGCCGAGAACGGCAACGGAAAATTAGCCATACGTTCGGCAATATCAATCTTTGGAATCGCTCGTTCGCTTGCGAAAGAACCAGCTACGATTATTCAACTTGTTCGTTCCGCGTACCAAAGCCTTGCCACATCTACGATAGAGTATTGCATTAACCGGGCTGATCTCACAGATGAGCAACTGGTTGAGTTAATCGAATATCTTCAGAACACAGAGCGTATTTCAGATATATCCTGCGCGTTCATTGGCGAACGCTGTATGGGGATTAGTTTTTTCAAAGCGCCGGAGTCTGTGAATCCGGATATTATTGAAGGTATTCCCATCCGGCCTATCCTTGAGCTTTACAAGGCAGTAGGTCTGGCTGATGCCGATGCGGTTATTTACCTCGATATTATGGACGGATACATCAAGAGTACCCAACTTCCTCTTCACAAACGTCAGGATGCAGTTAAAGCCATTGATACCAGGCTCCAGTCAACCTCGCAAATACATATACTACTGCATGCAATACTGCCTCCATTATCGAGTATTATCCCCATAGAATCGAGTATTATCTCCATAGAATTAAGAACCATCGCTTATTTACGAACCGCCCGGACTGCGCTGGCAGTGCAGCGTTTTCGCCTTGTTGCTGGAAAGCTTCCTGATGCACTCATTGACCTTGTTCCAGCTTACCTTGATGCCGTCCCCACGGATCCTTTCGACGGTAATGAGCTGCGATACAAGAAGCTTGAGACTGGTTTTGTAGTTTACAGTATTGGCGAAGACCTGAGCGATGACGGCGGCAAAGAAAAACCGCCGCGGAGTACAAAAGAATCCCCAAACTGGGACGTGACGTTCATCGTAGAGCGATAATTTGCCGTATGGAGCCTTAAATAGAACCAAAAACTGTGAAAAGGAAACTTTGCAGTGCAAGATAACAAAATAGCTCCCAGGAAGCGTCGAAGAGTAACATTTTTTCGCGTAATAATGGTATTGCTTCTTGTCGCCGGTTGTGCCTTTGCGATTTTTCGACTCAGCTTGAAATCGAAGCTCCATGCCAGAATTGACGCCATCCGCGCTGACGGCTACCCGGTGACTTGCGCCGAACTGGATAAGTGGTACACTATACCTGAAAATGTCGAGAATGCCGCCTACACGATCATAGATGCTTTCTCGTATTATAAGTTATGGGACAACGCAGAGTCTAAATCGTTGCCGGTTGTCGGCCAGGCGAAACTTCCCGCTCGAACAGAATCGATGGGCGAAGAAATTAAGGCTCTTATTACCCGATACATTGCCGACAACAACGAGCCCCTCGAGCTGCTCCACGCCGGCGCTTCGATAGAGCACAGTCGCTATCCTATCGACCTGAGTGCCGGTTTCGAAATAAATATCCCCAACATGAGAGAAATAAAGATAGCTGCCAGGATGCTGAAACTTGAGGCTATATTGTATGCTGAGAACGGGGATGGCAAATTATCCATACGTTCGGCAATATCAATCTTTGGAATCGCTCGTTCGCTTGCGAAAGAACCATCTATAATGTCTCAAATGTTTCGTTCCATGTGCCAAAGCTTTGCTACATCTACTATAGAGTATTGCATTAACCGGGTCGAACTGACGGATGAGCAACTGCTCGAGTTGATCGAACGTGTTCACAATTCAGAGCGCATTTCAGATATGACCTGCGCTTTTGTCGGCGAACGCTGTATGGGATTACGTTTTTTCAAGTCGCCGGAGTCTATGAATCCGGATAGTATTGAAGGTATTCCTGTCCGGCCGATTCTTGAGCTTTACAAGGCTTTAGGTCTGGTTGATGCCGATGCGATTATTTACCTCGATCTTATGGACGAGTACATAAAGAGTGCCCAGCTTCCTCTTCACAAACGTCAGGAAGCGGTCAAAGCAATTGATGCCAGGCTCCAGTCAACCTCGCAAATCCATATACTGCTGCATGCAATAACGCCTGCATTATCGCATATTACCTCCATCGAATTAAGAACCATCGCTGATCTGCGAACCGCCCGGACTGCGCTGGCAGTCCTGCGATATCGTCTTGCTGCCGGGAGGCTTCCTGATGCACTCACAGACCTGGTGCCGATTTACCTCGACGTCGTTCCTGTCGATCCTTTTGACGGCAAAGACTTGCGGTATGAGAAGCTCGGGGTCGGCTTTGTGGTCTATAGCATCGGCCAGGACATGCGAGATGACGGCGGTACAGAAAAACCGTCACGGAAAACAAAAGAATTCCCCACATGGGACATGACTTTTATCGTGGAAAGATAATTCAGTATAGTCAGCCTCAAAGGCTCAAAAAATCGTCTTGTGGAATTGTTAATGACCGTTATAATTGGCAAATCGAAGTTGTGAAAAAGTGCCGGGAAATTGAATTTTTTCAGTAATTTATGGAAATAGACTGTAACTTTCCCGAGCGAATTACGTCTATATTTAAATAGTAACAGTTATCCGGGCGAACTGTGTAGCCGTATCCCTCGTAGAAACTAATTGAGGATCTGGCAAAAAAGGCCTTTAAATGCTCAAAACACTCGAAAAGAAGCTTCGCAGCGTTTGGGTTCGATGCAGTATCAACCTGCTGCTGAAACATGCCGGACAGGTGCTGACTGCCGCGGGGATTATCGTAATGCTGGCCGTTCTGAGCGACCGCCTGCTGGCTTTGGGCATTATCAACTCCGTCAATTCAAGGGCGATTCTGAGCTTCTCGGCTGCGGCGATCGTCCTGATTTTGCTGCTCTGGCTTATGAAACAGCCGAGCCGCATGCAGGTCTCACTGCTGCTCGACGAACGGCTGAAGCTGCGCGAGCGTTTCAGCACAACTTTAGCCCTGGCCGATTCCGATGATCCATTTGCCGATGCCGCACGGAGCGAAGCACGACAAAAGGTCGAGCAAGCGAACATTCACGGATATTTTCCCATCCGCCCTTCGAAGTGCTGGATGTACGCGGTAAGCACGTGGCTGATAGCGGCGGCCATAATCTTTTTCATCCCGCAGAAAGACCTGCTCGGATTTCTGAGAAAGGACCGGCAGCGGCAGGAACATGCCCGGCAACTCGATCAGACCAAAGTGGATATCAAAGATGCGGCAGATCCGGTTAAGCTGGCAATCAAGCAGTTGGGCGAGCCTGAACTGGCCGATGCCCTGAGCAAGCTCGACCAGACACCGAAAGATGCCAGGCCGCAGGATATCAAACGGCAGGCAATCCGCAATCTCGGCGACCTTTCCGATAAAATCCAGCAGATGCAGAGCGGTATGAAGCTTGATTCTGTAAATCAACTGCAAAAAATGTTGAAGCAGTTGCGGGGCTCATCCGACGTTTTCTCACAAAAGCTGCGATTGGCGCTGGCCAAAGGCCAGTTTTCTCAGGCCTCCAACCTTATGAGTGAGTTGCAGAAGGAATTGGCCAAAGGTAATCTGAGCCCGGAGCAGCAAAAGGCTCTGACCGGGCAGTTGCAGGATTTAGCAAAACGGCTCCAGGAACTGGCTCAGAAGAACGAGGAATTTGAAAAGGAGCTGGAAAAGCTCGGGCTCAATAAAGAACTTGCCAAATTGACCGAGCAGCAGTTACGCCAGACGTTGTTAAAGCAAGGCCTGGCCCCTGAAAATATCGAAGAACTGCTCCGCAAAGCCTCCGCCTTTCGGTCTGCCGCCGGCATGTGTGCAGGTC
>Ga0307379_10010861_pt1 | contig 12020 bp, 14 predicted proteins | sample UN2MG_FD_202237 | JGI IMG/M metagenome (GOLD analysis project Ga0307379, IMG submission 202237) | Soil microbial communities from Risofladan, Vaasa, Finland - UN-2 | ecosystem: Environmental > Terrestrial > Soil > Coastal area > Acid sulfate soil | place: Finland: Risofladan, Vaasa | collected... | reverse complement strand
AAGCGCGCCGTTCTCCGCATGCCCAAGCGCAAGCTGGCTGGCGTGGAAGCGGCCACCGTCGCGCACCGCAAGACGATGGACAGGGTGCTCGACCGCAGCACCATCGAGCCTTTGAAACTCGGCGTGCGGGCGGAAGGGGAGGCGCTGCGCAAGATCTTGGCGGCGGGCATCGGCTCGAGCTCTCGCCCTGCGACGAAGGGCGACCTCGCGATTGTCCGACGCTACCTGGACCGGAGCCTGCTCCGAACCGGGCATCAAGCTCGCGCGCATCTTCTCGACAGCACGAAGGACACGCAGGTGGAGGCCGCCCGGTCTCTCGCCAAGTTCGCCCATTCGCTCAGCCCGAAAACAGGCACGTCCCTCGATGACGAGGCGATGTTGAGCAGGCTCGTGAACAAGCACCGCAAGGCGCTCGAAGCAGGGCGCCGCACCTCGAGCGCAGCCCTCACGCAGAACATCCGCATGGCGGCCCGGGACCAGGTGAGCGCGCTTTCCCTCGAGGGAATGACCGCCGCAGATCTCGTGAAGAAGGCGCACGAAATCGCTTCAGACCAGTGGTGGCAGGTGGAGCGCACCGTTCGCACCGAGAACAGCGTCGCGTTCAACACCACCCAGCACACCGCAATGCAGGAGCTGGCGAAGGACATCCCCGGCCTGATGATGCGCTGGACCGAGCTGATCAGCGATATCACGGGCGCACCCTTCGACGATCGCGTGGGCAAGGACTCCATGGTGCTGCACGGGCAGGTGGCGAGACCTGGCCAGCTGTTCGTCATGCCGCCTCATCCTCTCGCCCCGAGCAAGATGGTGGGCAAGAAGTGGGCACATCCACCCAATCGCCCAAATGATCGGGCGGTCCTGACGCCGTGGGCGCCCGGCAAAGGCGTCGTCGCGTGGCAGTGGGTAGGCGAGCGCCGCGTGACCCTGAAGTGATTGCGACGCACAGCAGGCTCCGGTAGCATCCGGGCCAGGGAGAACTTCGACACCATGGCCATCGACCCGAAGAAGCTCAGCGCAATGGCGGGAGCAGTTCGCCGCCCTGCCCCGCCCAGCAACCTCGTCGCAGCGCGAAAGAAGAAAGCGGCACCCCCGCCCGATCCTGAGGAGGAAGGCCGGCGCAGAGGAGGGCGAGGAGTCTGACGCCGACGAGCAGGCGGAAGGAAACTACCCGCCGCCTGCTGGTGGGGCGAACCCTGGCGCCGCGATTCCTGCGCTCGAGCAGTACGCGAGCGAGGTCGAAGCGGCCTGCGACGAGCTTGACTACGACCTTCTCACGGACCCCGAGCTGGAGATGACAGACGACGATCTGTCCATCCTGCAAGAGGGCGTGCTCATGCTCCCTCCCCGGTTCCTCAAGGTGATCGAAAACCTGCGGGCCATCGACTGGGATGCTGCGCAGACGATCTCCGCGCACCTGCAAGAAGAGGGCATGATCGAGGACGCGGATAAGGTCGCAGGCTGGATCTTCCGCGTAGGCCAGGCGCTCGACGACGGCGAGACGGGCGACTCGGAGATGGTGCCGAAGGACGAGTACACCGATCCCGAGGAAGAAGACGAACTCGAGGCCCCGAGCGCGCTCTGATTTTTCGGGCTCTTGCGATAGCTGAACGCCTGGCGTACCCTCCGGGTGCCCAGATTTTGCTCACGTCAAGGAGGCAGATCATGTTCAAGGGAGAAAAGCCACAGGGGCAGCCGCGCACCGCCCGCAGCAACGCGGAGCAGTACGCCGACCCCAAAAACTTCCCTGAAGATCTGCCCTACAACACGGAGGCAGGGGCCCCGCTGTCGACTCCCGGCGCTGCGCAGCCTTACGCCGACGCCGCTGAGGGCACGGCAGGGCAGCAACTTTCGCCGCGTGACATGGGGCCTGCCGCATTCGGATCTGTGAGCAAGCCCAGCAACTCGCAGAGCCCGGACGGCGGCCCGTCGCCTCTTTCCAACGTACGGCGCGGTTGATCCGCGTGAAGCCCGAAAGCTCTGCGAAGGCAGTCGCCTCGTTGTTTCAAGATCCGATGGACGCGCTCAAGCACTCCGAAGGCGAGTACGCAGATCCTACTGATCAAATGACAGAAGAACAGCGGTTGCCGATGCTGGTCAAGGCGCCAGATCCAAGACCCTTCGGGAACAGGTAATGAGCGACATCTTCAAGGTCCACGGCGACTACACGTCCGAGCCCGCGTCGAGTTGTTCGGCGTCGGGCTCTCCCACTGTTTCAGCGCCGATCGACGAAGTGTTGTCGTTGAAGCGCTCGCCAACGCTCGCCGAGTACGAGCTGACGGCCGACGCGGTGCAGGCCGTGGCTTTCGGCCCTGCAACGAACGCGCACGTCATTCTGATCAAGACGGTCGGCGGCAAGGTGACTGCACGGCTCACGAGCGCGGACGGCGCGACACAGGCGATTCCGGTCGACTCGTTCATGCTGGTCATCAGCGAGTCAGTCCCATTCACGGCGCTCGATCTAACCCGAGTGTCCGGCGTGACAACCACGGTGAAGGTGCTTCTCGGTGAGAAGGCCTAAGAGGAGATCAGAGCAATGACCACAACCAAGAGTCGCACCGTTCGGGAAGCCATGAACCAGGGCAACCCCTCAGAGATCGCCACGGGCCTTCAGTTGGTCAAGATCGGCGACATGGTTTCGCCGGTCAAGGCCACCGCAACTGGCCTCGCGTCGGCGGCTGCGCATGACCTGACCACTGCCGCGACCAAGGCCGGCTCCGTGGTGGTCGGCCTCACGCTTGCGGTGGGGGAGAACTTGCCTGCCGCCGCCGCCGTCCAGTCTGTGCGCGTGACGGCGGGCGCCGCTGCCGCAGGCCTTCGCCAGATCGGCGACGCCGCAGCGACCCCGTCCGCCACGGTCGCCACGCTGTCGGATGACGGCAAGACGCTGACCTTCGAGGCAGGCGTCACCGCGTTCGTCGTGGTCTACTTGCCCCGCGCCGCAGTGTCGGCAGACAGCACGGACATTCAGCCCATTTCCTGATCGCCTGGAATGAGCCAGCGATCGCTATCGTAAACCCATCACCACCCATTTCTGCAACCCACTCTAGGCCCGACAGCGTTCCTGTCGTCCTTACGCGAATCGACGACGGCGGTGAACAGTCGGAATCAGACGGGTTAGCAGGGCTAGTAGGAGCGCAGACATGGACCCAGTTCAAGGATCAGCACCAACACCCGCGCCGGGATCCGCCCCGGCGCCGAGTGCTCCAGTTTCGACAACCCCTGAGGTGCCCGAGGTAGCGTCACCGCACGCTGTCACTCAGCCGGCCCCGGCCCCAGCAGGCGCAGTAAGCGCGCCGGCTGCGCCTGAGCCAAAGGTGCTCGCGATCCCTTCTGCCGCAATGAAGGGGATCAAGGCTGACGAGCGTGAGCGTGGGCGCGCCGAGGCCCTGCAATCGCTTGAGGTTGAGGCCCAAAGTCTCGGCTTCTCGACGTATGCAGAGCTGAAAGCCGCTGCCGCTGCGCAGAAGGCAGGGGCGCAAGCCGCGCCTGTGCCGGAGCCTGCTTCGGCGGACACGGGCCAGGACTCAGCCAAGGCGCAGCAAGAGTTGGTTGCCCAGCGCGACCGAGCTCTCGACGAGAAGAAGCGTCTCAACAGGCAGCACGCTCGGGCTGAGCGCGAGAACAGGCAGCTGAAGCAGAAGCTCATCGAGCAGGAAGTTCAGTCTGAGCTGAAGCTTGCGGCCAAAGATGCGGGCGTCGTGGACGTCGACTATGCGGTCGAGGTCCTCCGGCGTTCAATCAAGGGCATGTCGGAAACGGAGTTGCAGGGGTTCGACGAAGCCAAGTTCTTCCGAGAGCAACTGCGCCAGTCGCACCCCCACCTGTACCAGGTGGAGCAGCGGCCGGTCACCACGGGAACGGGCAATGCCCCTGTCGCCAAACCAACGGTGCCGTCCAAGACGGTCGATCCGAAGGACGCCGGCAAGGCCGATGCTCGGGTGATGTCACCTCAAGATTTTCAGGCACGCCTGCGCAAGCTAGGCCTGTCTGATCCTGCAACCGGGGGCATGCTGGCGTAGCGGGCGCGGGCTGTGATTCCCTTGATACTGTTGACTTGGATCTGTACATTCACGATTGACCTGGCGCTGCGAGCGCCATCGCCAGAGGGGAACCATGCCTGACTTTTCCATCATCCTGCAATCGCCAGAAGTCCGACAGATCGTCCAGGAAAACATCCTGGAGCGATCGTTTCACGATGCGCTCTTTCCGCGCCTCATGTTTCGAGGTGAAGCGAGCCCGGTGCCGTGGCCTGCGGGCATCGGCGACACCCAGCTGTTCAGCGCCCCTGGGTTGATCCCCACGGACACGCGTCCGCTGACACCTGGCGCCGATCCGCTTCCCGCCACGTACCCCATGGAGCAGTGGACCGCGCAGCTCCAGCAGTACGCGGGCACGATCGACACCCACATGCCGACGAGCATGGTCGCGATCGTGAACCTGTTCCTGCGCAACGCGCATCAGCTCGGCATGCAGGCGGCGCGCACGATGAACTCGATCGTCCGCAACCGCATGTACGCGGCAGCGCTGTCAGGGTGGACGGTATCGGATGGTGGCCAAGCCGCCGTCACCTCCCTCCGCGTGAAGCGCCTCAACGGATTCACGCGCGCACGCAACCCGGCAATCACGGGCGCCTCGCTGGTTCGCTTCGATCTCGTGAGCGCGTCCAATCCGCTCTCGATCACCATTCGCGACTCGTCGCCGGCGGACGTGGTTCGCAACGTCATCGGGTTCACGCCGGACACCCCCGGCGATGAGTTCGGGCCTGGCGTTCTTCTGATCGACGCGGTGGTGACCGTCCTCGATCGCGGGTACGTTTACTCGGCGGACCGCACCGCCATCACGCGCTCCGGCGGCGGGTTCAAGGTCGACGACGTGACGGGCGACAGCCCGACGCTCGCGGACATCCGCACCACGGTCGCGAACTTCTGGCAGCAGAACGTCCCCGAGCACAGCGACGGGCGCTTCCACTGCCACATCGACCCGACCTCGCAGGCGAAGATCTTCGGCGACGCGGAGTTTCAGCGCTTGCTGACTTCGTTGCCTGACTACTACATGTACAAGCAGTTCGCGCTCGGCGAGCTCCTGAACACCGTCTTCTTCCGCAACTCCGAGTGTCCCACGGCGGACACGATCATCGGCGGCGCCACGGCGACCTACGACCTGCGCGATCCCTTCGTGGGCGAGCTGTACCACGACGGCACGCCGGGCGGGAACAAGGTGCACCGCATGCTGTTCACCGCGCAGGGCGGCATCATGGAGTACTTCTCCGACCTGCAAGCGCTGATCACCGAGGCTGGCGTGACGGGTGCGATTGCCGATCCGCGCATCGTCAACAACGGCATCGAGATCTTCTCGGATCGCATCCAGATGATCATCCGTGCGCCGCTGAACCGCCTCCAGGACCAGGTGTCCACGAGCTGGAAGTTCATGGGCGACTGGCCCGTGCGCACCGACGCCTCCACTGGAAGCCCGGCGCGCCTCAAGCGCTTCACCGTGATTGAGCACGGCGAGTAGCTTGCATCCGGGCGCTGCGTTTTGCCTGGCTGAGGCGAACGCAGCGCTGCCCCTAACCTGAAAGAACCGACCGCCATGGCAAAGCACAGACAACCGATCGAGGACCTTGCAACTCAGCTCAAGGCTCAGTTGAAGCCGTCTGCGATCGACCCAATCGAAGCCGCCAAGGCGGGCGGTGAAGTCGTTCCGGCGAAGCCCTCGAGCGCCGAACCAGCGGCGCCTGCGGCACCTGAGCCGACGCTGCCGGCCCCGACAGTGCCTCGGACCTCGGACATGTACGTGGTTGAGCGCGACATCACGATTTCGTGGGGCACGCAAACCCTGTACCTGCGGTGCGGCGATAAGCTGTGCGAGGACAGCTACGGCGACGGCGCCATCGCTCGATTTCGCGAGCGTGGTGTTGCATTGAAGAAGGCGTAAACTCGGGATTGACGCGCCGGCAGGAGGGCGCCACGTATGGCACTTCTCACCGACGCCGAAAAATCCCGAGTACGCTACCACCTCGGCTACCTCGCATCGGGGTTCGCGGCGTCGTTGCAGTTCGGCTTACCTCGGCCAGTCCAGACGGTCTTCATGCTCGAGGACGCCATGTCTGGGCTGGTCGAGACGAACGCGCTCGATCGGGTCCGCGCCATTCTTTGCACGCTCGACAAGATCGAGGCCAAGATGGTGTGCGCCGTTGATCAGCTCGGCGTAGAGAAGCTGGGCGAGATCTCACTCCGCAAGGAGCACCCCGATCTGCTCGAGAAGGAGTACGATCGCTGGTCGTCTCGCCTTGCCGACATCTTCGGCGTGCCGAAGTACCCGTTCAGCGTCAAGACGCAGCGGCGCGGCCCCGGTAGCAACATCCCGGTGTCGGGGTGAAGCCGCAATCGTACGCGCGGCTCGGGCGCAGCGAGCTGATTCAGCACTTAGAGCGCCTCCGCGCGCTTCTCGATGCGGCACAGTTGCACGCTTGGGCGCCGAGCCAGAGCTTCGCCGACATCGAGGCTTGGGAGAAAGACGTGCAAGAGGCCTTGCGTAAACTCGAGGCATCGTAGCAATGGCTTGCGCAAGCTGCGGGACGCAGGCCTGCCGGTGCGATTCCACTGTGCTCGAGGGCGCGGCGATCAACCGCACGCTCGTGGCATCGTTGGGGCCCGTGGTCGACTGCGTTCGCGACATGTACACGACGCTCGGGGCGCGGCCGTACCAGGTGATGCTGGTCTGGACGGCGTGGTCGGGGGGCAAGCGCGGCCGAGGCGTCGAGTGCGTTTACCGTGAGGAGGCAGTCCTACCCACACCGCAGATCTCCGACATCTCGGACCTCAGCCGGGAGCTCTCCGCAGTCGGCGTCGACGAGTCCGGGTCGGTTCGCGTGAGCCAGATCAGCACCAAGTACACCGAGGACTACCTGATTGGGCGCAGCGACGATGGTTCCAAGATCCCCGAGGATCAAAACTTCTATTGGGAAATCCGGTTCCCTCGAGCCGACGGCAAAGGGCCTCGCCGGCGGTTCATCCCGCAGGCCGCACCAACGCTCGACGCCATGGCGTTTCAGTGGAAGATCTCCCTGCTCAAAGTCAGCGAAGACCGGATGCGTGACGGCGACGTGAGGGGTTGATGCCGTTCTATTCAATCGACCCCCTTCCCGAACTGACCGGCACCGTTAGGATCCCGATCAAGGACTTCGCTCGGTACGAAGCTCGGCTCGGGCGCGAGATCCGCCAAGAGGTGTTCAGCAAGGCCATGCCCACCGCGGGCAAGCTCGTGCGCCTGTATCTCGAGAAGGAGACGCTTCAGCGCAAGATCTTCCATCGGAAGCGCTTCGCACGAGGCTGGCGCTCGGTCATTGGCAACGTCGCCAGTTCCGTGCGTGTGTACAACCGCGAGAAGTACGCCAGCGTGATCGAGTACGGGCGCCGCCCCGGCGCGCGCCCCCCGCCCAGCGCTGCGCTCGTTCCGTGGGTTCGCGATAAGCTCGGCTACCGTGGCAAGCAGGCGCGAAGCGTGGCATTCCTCGTTGCGCGCAAGATCGGCGAGCGCGGAATCCCCGCACGCAAGGTGATTCGAGATCCTGCGGTCAAGCTCAAGGTGCAGAAGATCGTGACCAAGGCCGTCATCGAGCGCCTCAAGATTGCAGTTGCCAAGACGAGGGCGAGATGAGCGGCGCTGATGACGAGGTTTACAGCCAATCCGAGCAGGTCGAGACTGAGTTGATTGTTGATCCCAACTACGCAATCGACTTCACCGGGCGCCGCGAAACCGACTGCTGGGGCGCCCTGGCGCGCGGCCTCGCCGAGTACGTCTCCCAGCTCCGCATGGACTGGCCGGGTGGGTCGTCAGTTCGCCTTCTCGAGGTGTTCGAGGGCTGGGCTGAGCCTGAGACGTTTTCCACGTACCCTTCCGCCGCCGTGTACTCTGAGTCGCCCGGCGTGTACGACGCCGATTCGTTCTCCACGATCCGAGAAGTCCTCCCAGACGGGCGCTCGTTGCAGCGCGTCTCCGAGTTCAACCAGTCGTACATGCTCGACGTCTGGTGCACGCAACCGCATGAGCGCACGGCGCTGGTCGCCATGCTCGAAGACTCCTTTGATCCAGTGGACTGGATGGCCGGTTTTCGGCTCCGGCTTCCCCACTACCACAACGCCGTTGGCACGTACCTCGCGGAGAGCGTGACGATCGCCGACAGCGCCTCGAACGCCGGGCGGCGATGGCGCCTCGCATCGTTCAGCATCACCGCATCAGTACCGCAGATCCGGTTTATCGGGGCGGCGCCGGCGCTCAACATTCGGACTCAGGTGGTCGTTTCAGACTCCTAGTCGCGAGAAGTAGGTTCGAGTAGGATTTCGCCCAGGGCTCATGGCAGGCCGGGCTCAGAAACAACAAGGAGGCTCCCATGTCCGGTTTCATTCGGCGATTTGGCTACTACCCTGGCACCGAAGTTTTGACGCAGATCGAAGGCGTCGCGATCATTGATCTCCCGCCGCCTGGGTCTGTCGAGGGCGTAGGCACCGGGGTCGTCGCCGCAGTCGGCGAGTGCTCTGACATGACCTACGCCACGACCGTAGACTCCAGCGGTAACGTCTCCACCAAGATTCAGCCGCAAGAGATCCTCAGCGGGCAGGACCTCACCAACAAGTTCGGCGGCTTCGACGACACGCTCGGGCAGTTCGGCGGCACGGAGGGCAACTTGCTCGCGTCGCTGCGCAACAAGAAGTTCAGCCGCTTGATCGTCGCACCCGTGAATCTCGCGTCGGCCAAAGGCAGTCGCATGTTCCGAGATCTGCCGATGTGCCGATCGCAGGCCGACTCCAACCCGGTCGTGCCAGTGCTCGGTGGATCAATCGCAGCAGGCCGCGAGTTCCGCAGCGGCGTAGGCAGGATCAAAGCCGCTCGGCGCGTCGAGTTCACCGCGATCACCCCCATCAAGCGAGACCTCGGCGGGAACGTGATCGCTGGAACCAGCGCCGTCACCCAGGTGTTCAGCTCGGGCAAGGCCTTCGATCGCGTCTGGCAGTTCGACGACTCGGGCGCGTCGTTCGTCGATGTCACAGCGGTGGCCAACAGCGTCGCGGCAGCGGACTTCGAGCCATTCCCGGCAGTCGACGGCACGGACGACTATGTGGCCTTCGGCATGGCCGACACTTTCGAGAAGCTCACGCTCAACAACGCAGGCGGCACGGCAGGTGCAGGCGGCGTAGTGGCGTGGGAGTACTGGAACGGCAGCGCGTGGGCCGCCCTCACGGTCGTGGACGGCACGACGGGCTTCACCGCTGCCGTGTCGGCAGGGCAGACGGTCACGTGGACCGCCCCGACCGACTGGGCAGCCAATACGCTCAACGCCGTGCTCGCCTACTACGTCCGGGCGCGCATCACCACGGTCTACACCACGAACCCGGTCTACGACCGGGGCTTCGCAGCAGGCGTTGACTGGGCGACGATCGACCGCCCCGACGGCAACCTCGGCGCGCGCAAGGGCGATATCCTGGTGCTCGGCTACAACAGTGCCGGCAGCAAGGCCCCGGCAGCCGAGGCTGGCACGTACCGCGTGCAGACTGACCCGGCGAGCGGCATCAACGTCACCATCGAGCGGTTGGACGGCGCCGCGTTCGTGTTCAACGGGCAGGCGGGCGTGCCCTGGCGCCTGCACTTCGTCAGCGACGCGGACAGCGCGCCTGTGCTCGTGCCTGGAACGGCAGTCGGCGGCTACAGCGCCAGCCAAGACGGCGGCTACACGGTGGCGATTCGCCCTATCACCGACGCATCCGGTGCGCAGACCGACGGCACCTACACGGCGGGCAGCGTTCTGGCCCCCGCCGTCGTGCCCACAGCGACGACGGGCGACTCGTGGGATCCGCTGTCAGGCCTCGGCGCGCGCTTGCTGCCCAGCACGACCACTGCCTTCACGGCGGCCGTGCAGGGGATCAACCCCGCGTACGCTGGTCTGGATACGGCGTACCTGACCGCCATCGACGCGCTCCTTGCCGACGCTGAGCCGGTGCGGGACACGAACATCGTGGTTGCGTCGCGCAAGAGTCGGATCATTCGGTCCAAGCTCCGCTCACACGTCATCGACGCGAGCGGCAAGGGGCGCGGCCGCATTGCGGTCATCTCGCCCCCTTTGACCACGCTGGCCGTCACGGACGTCACCGCAGACGCGGACCCAGGCGTCGGCGGCAACCGCAGCGAGCGCGTGGTCTACTCGTGGCCCGGCGAGCAGACTTACATCCCTGAGGCGGTCGGGTTCCGGCTCGCCACCGCAGACGGCTCCACGACGGTCGAAGGCCTTCTGGACGTCTCTGCCGACTTCCGCGCCGCGAGCGTGCTGTCCAACCTTGCCCCCGAGCGCAACCCTGGTCAGGCGGCAGATCCGGTGCCTGCCATCATGTCCACCGTGCTTGGAATCCAGCGGGGCGTCACCGGCTTGGCGATCGGCGAGTACACGTCGCTTCGAGCTGCGGGCGTGATGGGGCTGCGCGTCGACCGCACCAACGGGCCGACGTTCCAGTCCGGCATCACCACATCGCTGATCAGTGGCGAGAAGAACATCCTGCGCCGTCGCATGGCGGACTTCATTCAGGACTCCTTGGCGGAGCGCCTCGTGAAGTTCTCCAAGTTGCCGCTCACCAACCAGCTCAAGGACGGGGCCGTGGGCGAGACGGTCGCTTTCTGCGACGAGCTTCTCAGCGCCAGCAACCCCTCCGCTCAGCGCATCGACGCATACCAGGTCGACGACACGAGCGGCAACACCCCGAGCCTCACCGCGAAGGGCATTCATGTGATCATCGTGCGAGTTCGCCTTACGCCGACCAGCGACTTCCTGGTCCTGCAGGCTGAAATCGGCGAGAACGTTGTCATTCAGCAGGCAGCGTAACTTTACAAGGCCGCTGCAATGCGGCCAAGGGGTCTATGCGCCCCTGCGCGCCCCGTGTCCGGCTAGGGGGTAGTCGGGCACGCTTGTGGGCGCGGGGGGCGCGTGCTGGGGCGGTTTTGCAAGGGCGCGCGGGGGTTGCTTGACTCGGGGGCGCCGCCTGGGGCACGCTGGGCGCGGTTACGCGACAGCCGCACGCTCCTCTGGTGGGGGTGGATAGGGCTCGCAGAATGGCTTCGGCCTTTCTTGCGAGCCCTTTGCTTTGATGGGCGGCCATCGGTGCATCGGAGAGGTGGGGTCAAGACGTGGCACAAAGAATACGCGGGCAGGAGGTCGAGGTTCTGCTGGTTGTCGACGGCGTGCCGAAGACGAACATGACGAACATCAAGAACTTCGAGGTGACGCTCGAAACGGAGATCATGTCGGAGGGCTATCTTGGCGAGCCGACCGAGCGCAAGGACAGCATCTTCAAGGGCGTGTCGGGTCGGATGGACATGCACTTCGACAACCAAGAAGTGCTCCGCGTCTACCAGGCCATCGTGGACAAGGCGCGCCGGCGCACGCCGGGCACGAAGTTCAACATCAAGGCCACGCTGAACTTCCCGAATGGCCAGAGGCCCCGCGTCGTCATCCCCGACGTCGAGTTCGGGCAGCTCCCGCTCAACTTCGGGGCGCGCGGTGACTACGGCTCGGCGACGCTCGACTTCGCGGCCAGCGACCTGTCGATCATCTACTAGCGCGGCGGTTCGCGCTACCAACACGAGGATGAAGGATCATCGTAATGAGCAGACCCAAGTACACGTACAACCTACCGACCTTGATCTCTAGCCAGATCGAAGTGCAGTCGGTGACGCTGGTCGAACTGACCTCCAGCGAAGAGATGATGGCGGCGAAGCGGGCGCAGAACGACCCGATCCGCCTGGCTTGGGAGCTCCCGAAGGAGTCCCTGCGTGCGATCGACGGCAAGGCCATCAGTACGGCTGACGGCTCGAGCGACCAGGCGTGGGAGTCGCTGCACCCGAAGGCTCGCTCGTTCGTGATGCAGGCGTACAACCAGCTCCACAACCCTGTGGAGCCAGACGTGGCCGCTTTTCTCCAGAGCCGGCAAGTGGAGATCGGCTAGCCGGCTTGGCAGCATTGGCCGTGTCCTTGG
>Ga0307379_10010860_pt1 | contig 12021 bp, 7 predicted proteins | sample UN2MG_FD_202237 | JGI IMG/M metagenome (GOLD analysis project Ga0307379, IMG submission 202237) | Soil microbial communities from Risofladan, Vaasa, Finland - UN-2 | ecosystem: Environmental > Terrestrial > Soil > Coastal area > Acid sulfate soil | place: Finland: Risofladan, Vaasa | collected... | reverse complement strand
CGCCGAGCCGCTCGCCGGGTCGCGCGACGATCGCCTGCCGTACCGCCTCTCGAACGATTACTGGCAGTTCGAGCGGCTGGCCAACGCCGCCGGCCGCCTCGAGCGCACGCTCGTCGTGGGCGACTCCGTCGTCTGGGGCCATTACGTCGCACCGCACGAGACCCTCTCGGGGTGGCTGAACGCCCGGACCGGCGGCGACGGCTTCGCCAACCTCGGCGTCGACGGCATCCACCCGGTCGCTCTGGAGGGCCTCATCGAGCATTACGGCATCGGCATCGGCCGCCGCAACGTCGTCCTCCACCTGAATTTTCTGTGGATGAGCAGCGCGCGGCACGACCTGTCGAGCCGCAAGGAGTTCGCGTTCAACCATCCGCGGCTCGTGCCGCAGTTCCGGCCGGCGATTCCGTGTTACCGGGCGACGGTCTCCGAGCGGCTGGCCATCGTGGTCGGCCGAGAGGCGCCCTTCCTGGCCTGGGCCGACCACGTGCGGACCGCCTACTTCGACGGCCGGGACCTCGCCTCGTGGACGCTCGACCACCCGTACGCGTGTCCCTGGCGGCAGGTGACGTTCGCGTTGCCCTCGGCCGCCGATCCGCCCGTCCCTCCGCCCGACGCCCGGCCGTGGACCGAGAAGGGCCTGCCGCGGTTCAGTCCCCGGTGGGTCGACCTGGACGAGTCGCTCCAGTGGGCGGCCTTCCGGCGGACCGCCGAGCGCCTGGCGACGCCGTGGCGCGGCAGGGTGTTTGTCGTGGTCGGGCCGTTCAACGAGCACATGCTGGAAGACGAGGCCCTGGCCGCGTATAAACGGTTGACGCGCCAGGCCCAGGCGTGGCTCGATGCGCGCGGCATACCGTACCTGGCGCCCGAGGCCCTGCCCAGCCGCCTCTACGCCGACGCCAGCCATCCCCTGGCCGAGGGGTACCGGCGGCTGGCCGAGACGCTGCTGGCCGACAAGGCCTTCCAGGAGTTCAACGTGCCCGTCGATTAGAGCGGGCCGTGATTCTCACGTGCCACGGCTTGCTTGCAAGCCGTGATCCTTTGCGGAGGGGCCGCATGAGAGCGGCTTTGGCTATCCTGCTTTCGCTTGGTGCAGCCGGTGTGCTCGCCGGCCGCGCGGCCGCCGAAGAGCGGATCGTCTTTTCGAGCGACCGCTCCGGCCCGTGGCGAATCTGGACCGTCCGGCCCGATGGCTCGGGCTTGGCGGCGGTCTCGCGCGGCGCGGCCGCCGAGGAGCACGACGTCGACCCCGCCCTCTCGCCCGACGGCCGGCGGATCCTCTTTACCTCGACCCGCGGCGGCTCGACCGGCGTCTGGGTCATGGCTTCCGACGGCTCCGGCCCCAAACGCCTCGCCGACGGCGACCAGGCCGAGTGGTCGCCCGACGGCAAGCGGATCGTCCTTCGCCGCGACGGCCGCATCCTGGCGCGCGATCTCGCCACCGGCGCCGAGACCGCCGTCACGCCGAAGGACTGGACGACGTGCTCCGGCCCGGCCTTCAGCCCCGACGGCGCGACCATCGCCTTCGCGCGCCTCCAGGACGGGGCCAACGCCCTCTACACCGTGCCGGCCGGCGGCGGCACGCCCACGCTCGTCTACGACAAGAAGGGCGCCTGCGAGCCGCACTTCGCGCCCGACGGCAAGCGGATCGTCTACGAGACCGAGACGCATCTCTATGCCATCGGCCCCGACGGGTCGAAGAACCGGCCCGTGACGTTCTTCGGCGGCGTCCAGCGGTTCGGGCGATTCAGCCCCGACGGCCGGTCGATCGTCTTCTGCCAGGCCCCGTCGCCCCAGGGACCGTGGGACCTGTACGTCATTCCGGCCTCGGGCGGCACGCCGCGGCGGCTGACCGAGGGCGCCTCGGACATGTACCCCGACTGGAAGTAAAGCGAGAACGCCGCATGGCCAGTGCTGTTTCCAGAAAGGTCGTATCACTCTCAGCCGGGTGCCACTGGCGGCTTGTCCGCCAGTGTTCCGGCGAGTCGAGGAATCTCGCCGTGGTCCTCGTGGCGTTGCTGGGCGTCCTTGCCGGCGCAGCGAGCGCCGCCGACCCGCCCGACCCGTCGTGTCGCCTGTTCGACACGGGCACCCGGTCCGTGCTGGCCATCCATCCGCAGGAACTGGCAGTTCGCAAGGGATGGACGCCGGTGGCCGAGGACGCCGGCGCCAACGCGTTCGTCGGCGACGCGGTCTTTCTGAACGACAAGGTGGCCGTGCACGTGCCCCGCGCGGGCGACGGCACGTTCTTCTGTTACACGTGCGGCCCGGTTGCCCGGTGGCGGGTCGTCTGCCAGCCGCGCCCGGTCGCCACGGGCGGTGTCGCGCTCAAAGTCGTCGAGAACACCGCCGGCGCCGTCGACCTGGAGCTGGCGGGCCAGGGGCCCTCCAACGAGGCGGTCTCGCTGCGAGTGCGCGTGACGGCCGGCGAGCCGCTCGTCCAGGTGCGGCCGGGCCCCGGCCTGGAGACGGTGCAACTTCTCTTGGCCGCGACCCACGTGGTCGTGCCCGACTTCTTCGGCGACGACGCCGTCTTCTCCGCCGAGGCGGCCGGGCGCGGACGCGTGGGCCTGCCCGCCGAGAACGTCGTCCTGGCCCTCCAGGACGGCGCGATGCTGGCGTGTGTGTGGGAGGCGAGCGACGCGGCGACCGACCTGGTGCCCTCGCCCTACGGCGACCTGCCGATTGGCATCGTCGGGTGCCGCGAGGGTAAGCGGATTTGGATGGCGCCCCTCGACGGGCCCGACCTGTGGCAGCGGCTGACCGTCGGCGAGGGCGAGAAACCGCTCGAGGTGCTGCGGCGGTTCAAGCCGCCGCTGCCGGCCAAGTGGCGGGCGAGTTTCGTGGGCGATGGCGGGGCGTGCGATTCCGTCACGTTCGAGCAGCCGCCCGACGAGGCGCCGGTGCCCGACGACTGGCGCGGTTCCATCATCATCTACCCCATCGACCGCAGCCGGGAGACGCCGCTCACGACCCTCCTGCCCGTCGACGTGCTCCGCGCGACGCTGGGCGTCGGGCCGTGCGAGTACGTCCTGGAGGCCGAGGGGCTTGGCTCGGGCGACGCCCCGCCCACGCCGGCCGCCGTCACGCAGTGGATCGAGCGGCTCGTCAAGCGGAAGCGGGCCGCCGGCGCGGCCGAGGAGATTCGCGAGCGTCTCTCGGCGATGGGCACGTACCTGGCGGCCGTTCGCGCCCGTATCGACGACTACGCCGCCTTCGGCCGACAGGTGCGGGCCGCCTGCCGCGCCGCTGCCAACGACCCCGCGGTCGCCGCGCTGGTGGCCATCTGCGACCGCCTGGACCGCGACGTGGCGCGCGGCCGCGCGGCCATGGGGACCGCCGAGGAGGCGACGCGCCTCGCGGGCCTCCTGGGGGCCGCGGCCCGCACCGCGCCGGCCACGCCGGACGCGATCGAGTCGTGCGAGAAGGCGGGCGAGGCCCTCCGCGTCATCGGTGCGGCACACGAGGCGACGCTGGCCCGCTGTCGCATGGCCTCGCGGCGGGTCGCGGCCCAGTGTCGCGCCGGCACGAGCGACCTGGCGAAGACGGTCGGCGCTATGGCGCGCGCGACGCGACAACACGCGCCCGGCAAGCCGGGCGGCTAACACAGCGATGCGCGTCGACGCACGCGCGACGCGACAACACGCGCCCGGCAAGCCGGGCGGCTAACATAACATCGCGTCGACGCTCGGCGCTGTACGAAAGCGCACGTTAGCCGCCCGCCTGGGGCGGGCGCGACGCACGGCCGAGTTAGCCGCGGGGCTTGCCCCGCGCGTGAGAACAGGAGGATCCGATGGGCCTGAAGACGTCAGCCGTCATCGTGCTGGTGGGCCTGCTGGCCGCCGTGGCGCACGCCGGGCCGGCGAACCTCTTCGCCAACCCGAGTTTCGAGATGGGCTCGGGGTCGTGGCGGATGGACAAGGACAAGGGCACCGAGGCGTCGTTCGCCGTCGACTCGGCCGAGGCCGCCGACGGTCGCCACAGCATGGTCGTCACCATCGAGAAGGTGGCGGGGTGGGGCACACAGTTCGGCCAGACGTTCGAGGCGGGCGCGCGCGGCAAGACGTACACCTTCGCCGTGGTGGCCCGGAGCGTGGGCGGGCCGGTGCCGGTCCGCCTGGAGATCGAGCGGCCCGCCAATCCGTACGACCGGGTCGTCCGTAGCGAGGTCTTCACCCTGGCGCCCGACAAATGGACGGAACTGCACGTCACGTTCAAGGTCGAGAAGGATTACCCCGAGGGTTGGTTCGCGTACATAAGTTGCACGGCGGCGGGCGCCCGGTATCGGGTCGATCTCTTCCGCCTGGCCGAGGGTAAGTACGTTCCTTACCAGGAGGCGACCAAAGCCGACGCGGCCGGCGCCGCGGCCCGCCTGTTCGACACGGGTACCGCCTCGGCCGCGCCGCTCTCGCCCGACGCCGTCGTCAAGCGACAGGGGTGGACGGCTCTGGCCGAGGACGACACGTCGCACGCCTTCCGGGGCGACGCCGTGCTCGTGAACGACCGGCTGGCGGTCGTCGTGCGCCGCCAGGGCCGGGGCGCCGAGGTCTATGCGGCGCGCGGGGCCGGTGCGGCCATGCGGGCCGTGCTGGCGCCGGCGGCGCCGGGCGGCGCGCCGCCCGAGCGGCTGGCGTCGGTCAAGGTCACGGCGAACGATCCCGGTGCCGTGGCGGTCGATGCGGCATACGCGGCGGGGGGCAAGACGTTCTCGGTCAATCTCTCCCTGGCCATGGGCCAGCCGTTCGTCGAGACCGTGCCGCGCGCGGCCGCGGCGTTGGCCGTCGAGGCGCCGTGCCGTTTCGCGGTGCTGCCCGACTTTTTTGCCGACGACCTGGTGATCGACGCCGCCGAGTTGCCGGCGGCCCAGGCGGAACTGGCGGCCGACCATTTCCTGCTGCACCTGGTGCCGGGCGGCGAGGCCATCGTCATGGCCGTCTGGGACCCCGCGGGCGAGTACGCCGAGGCGACAATCGCGGGCGACGGCGACGCGCGACGCATCGAGCGGTCGGTCATCCCGTACGGCAAGAAGGGCAAGGTCTGGGTGGCCGTGCTCGAAGGGCCGGCCGTCTGGCACGCCCACACCGTGGCCAAGGCCGACGCCGGCCGGACGGTGCCCATGGAGTGGCGTCAGCCGTTCCCCGCCCAGTGGCGGCTCGACTGGCGGCGCGACGACGGCCTCTCGGACAGTTGGGAGATGGTGGCCCAGCGCCCGGACGGCCGGTTCACGAAGATCGGTTGGTTCGGCGGCGAAGACACGCTGCCCGCCGACCGCAAGCGGTGGACCACGGTCCTGGGATCGTTCCAATACCCGTGCTGGATCGACCGCGAGGGCCGCGGGCAGGTCCAGCCCATCAAGAAGGGCCTCGTCTGCGAGGGGCCGGCGGTCCTGTACCCCATCAACCGGGCGCGGGCCACGCCGCTGGACGTCTTCACGGTGGTCGACGTGGTCCGGGCGACGCTGGGCGTGGGGCCGTGCGAGTACGTCCTGGACGTCGAGGGCCAGCGGTCGGAGTATCGCGGCCGGGCCACGTGCTCGAACCGCGACGTGCTCAACGGCATCTTCTCGAAGAAGGAGCAGAAGAAGCGGCGGGCCGAGGTTGAGCAGTCGCTGGTGGAGGTCATGATTTTCATCCGGCACATCCGCGGCCGCGTCGAGCAGTACGTGACGTTCGGCCACGACCTGCTGGCGTACCTGGCCGCCGAGAAGAAGGCGCACGCCGACTTGGCCGGCCCCATCGAGGACCTCGAGCGGCTCACGCGCGAGATCGACGCCCGCGTGGCGGCCCGCAAAGATTCCATCAAGACGCCCGACGAGGCCGCCCGGATGATTGAGGAGTTCCGCCGGACGGTCCTCGACGACGAGGGTCCCGACGCCCTGGCCAAGTGCAAGAAGTTCACGGGGGCGATCGTCGAGATCGGCGGCAGCCAGGACGAACTGGTGGGCGAGTGCCGGTGGGCCGTCAAGGTCGTGCGGCAACGGTCGGCGATGGCGGCGGCCCGCGAGCCGCGCCTGGCCGAGGTCGCACGCGAAATCCGGACCCGCAGTCAGAAGGTCCTCCGCAACCCCGCTGGCCACGAAGGAGCCAGGCATTGACCCGGGCATGCAACCTGGCGGCGGTGCCGGCCCTGGCGGGAAGGACGAGCGCGGCGGTGCCGGCCCTGACGCTGGCGGCCCCCTCTAGCGCGTCGAGCGCGGCGGGTCCCCGTACCCGCCGCGCGGCCGTGCCAATCCTGGTGCTTGTGCTGGCGCTGGTGCCGGCCGGCTGCGGCACGAGTGACGAGCCGGGCGAGGCGCCCGCCACCATCACCACGGCGACGGGCGTCCGCATGGTCCTCATCCCGGCGGGGGAATTCGTCATGGGCGACGAGGAGGGCGACGACGACGCGCGGCCGGCCCACCGCGTCGGCTTGGGCGGCTTCTACATCGACGCGACCGAGGTGACCCAGCGGCATTACGAGACGCTCATGGGGCGCAACCCGTCGAAGTTCACCGACCCCGACCGGCCCGTCGAACGGGCCAGTTGGCTGGCCGCCGCCAAGTACTGCAACATGCGGTCGCTCCGGGAAGGTCTGCGGCCGTGTTACGACCCGGCGACGCTGGCGTGCGACTTCTCGGCCGACGGGTACCGGCTGCCCACCGAGGCCGAGTGGGAGTACGCCTGCCGCGCGGCGACCGCCGGCCGCTATGGCTTCGGCGCCGACCCGCGGGGGCTCGATCGGCACGCTTGGTTCAAGGCGAACGCCGAGAAGGGCACGCACCCCGTCGGCCGGAAGCGACCCAACGCGTGGGGCCTCTTCGACATGCACGGCAACGTGGCCGAGTGGTGCAACGATTTCTACGGCGAGTCTTACTACACGGAGCGTGTCGGCGCGGATCCGCGCGGTCCGGCGTCGAGCGAGGAACGTGTGCTGCGCGGCGGCAGTTGGCGGAGCGGGGCCGAGGCGTGCCGGTCGAGCGCCCGATTTGCAGAGGCTCCCGGCCTGGCCGACGTGTGTTTCGGTTACGAGGCGTACGGGTTCCGGTGCGTCCGGCGGGCGCCGGCGGATTCCGCCCCCGCGCAGGCGCCGGCGGCGCCGTGACGCGCGAGGGCCTGTCGTGACGGTGCCGGTCGTGCCCCTTGACAGGGGCGGCGGCACGGGCGCACAATCGCCCGGAAGGGACGGCACTGGCGCACGCTTGTCGCTGCCCGTCATCAGGCATTGGGCCCATAGCTCAGCGGTAGAGCAGGGGACTCATAATCCCTTGGTCGCTGGTTCGAACCCAGCTGGGCCCACCAATGTTAGGTAATGACAAGCGTTGACGCTTGGCGACAAGTGGCGACAATTCCTAGGCTTTCCGCGAGTTCGCCGCCTCGCTTGCCTAACTCCCGGTCTTGCCATAGGATGACACGGAATGACTTACGGGGGCGTTGGCGCGCTGAAAGGGCGCTGCGCGCTATGTGGTCGCACCAGGGCCATTGGGGGTGTCGGTTCTCGCCACCTTGACGCCCTGGACTCGGGTACAGGCGCCTGGAATTCGCACTTGCGGCTGTTGCCGGTCTGGAATAGCCTAGACTCGCAGGAGGTCGGGGTGGCGCACGCCGCATCGAGGGACGCGGGAGGCGGTCCAATGGACAAGCGCATTGCTCGGCTTGAAACGCCCGAGGAGTGCGAGCAATTCATCCTCAACGTGCAGGCCCGGTTTCCGGACCTCGCACGAGCAGCTCGCCGTCGCGCCGTCGAGTTGCGGGCGGCCACCCATGGTGCAACCACGACGGCCGAGCGAGAGGCGCTAGAGGCGGTCTACGCCTACGAGAGGGTGCTATCCGAGAAGCGTGGCAAGAATGTCCGGGCGTCCCGCACTTGGCCGATGATCAAACGGCACGGGATCATCGAGGCGGTAGAGCGGGCAGTTAACCGGAAGGCCGATACGGCCGGCTATAAGGCACTGGCCGAGATGGGCATGCAGGACTTGGCATTTGAGGCGGTGGTACTTCGGCACCCGGATGTGTTTAGCGCGGAGGCGGTCGCCCGGTCGGCTGAGCGTTTGCAGGGGTGGTCCGGCGCAGGTGGAGTGCCATGATCCGAGGCAGCCGCAAGCACATTCTGGACTGGACCTCACGTTCGGACTTCCCGATGCAGTTCGCGGGCCTCATCGGTTTGGGTGAGTGTGTCGTAGCTGGTAATGCCGTCTGGCAGCCCCGGGGCTACCGCGAACCTGAGGAGGTCTGCCTGGAGGACCGCGGAGCCCAGTTCATTCCTGGCATTGATTGCTGGTGCGACCTTGCCAACTGGTGGCTGGCTCATCGTCATGGGGCGAACAAGCCGAATTGGGATCTTGTCGTCGCCTGTGACCTTGGGGGCAGACTTGGCTTGGTGCTGGTTGAAGCCAAAGCGCACGAAAACGAGTTGGACTTGGCTGGGAAGCGGCTTCGTCCAGGCGGGTCGGCCAGGTCCGTCGAGAACCACGAGCGCATCGGACGAGCGATTGCCGAAGCTGCCACCGCGCTCGACCGGATCGTTCCAGGTGTGAGAGTGTCGCGCGACTCGCACTACCAGCTCGCGAACCGTGTGGCGTACAGCTGGAAGCTAGCGTCGATGGGGGTCCCGGTACTGTTGGTCTTTCTCGGCTTCACCGGAGACAACGGGATTTCCGATGTCGGGCCGCCGCTACGGGATCATGCGCACTGGGAGTCTGTGATGCGTTCCTATACCACGGGCGTACTACCAGCGGGGTTCCTTGACTGCTGGCTTCCGTGCGGTAAAGCCCAGATGCGCATGATTGTTCGCTCTCGGCCGGTGCTGGCGGAGAGCCCTCCTGCGAGAACCCCATAACGGCACGGTGAAGCGGATCCCAGGCTTGCACTCGCTCGCCGCGGCCGCTCACCACACGCATTACGCGGAGTCCTTGTCCGTCCGTATCTGGCCGGGCACTCCTCTACGGTGACTCAGGCTCCGGTGGCCCTGACGGATGTGGGGATCGATGTGGTGAGGCAAATCTCGGGCAGGCGGTCGAGGGCAGCGCGCTCGTCCTCAATGAGTACGTGCGTGTAGTGGTCCATCGTCAGGACGATGGTCGAGTGCCGGGCCAGGCTCTTAGCCACGGCGGGCACCACGCCCGAGCGGGCCAGGCGCGTGATGAACGTGTGCCGCAGGGCGTGGAAGTCCACGACGCGGCCTGAGCGGTCGACGTCTGCCAGGAAGGCCGTAGCCCTGCGGGCCTCTCTCTCCTGGCGGGTAATGGCCGCTTTGATCCACGCCTCCCGTGCGGCCGCCAGGTCCGCCTGGATCATCTCGGCCGTCCTCTGGGGCACGGCAAAGAGCCGCGCGTCGGTGGGCTTGCCCGCGATGAACACGGCCACCGCCTCGGCCATATCGCGGCGAAGCGGCAGGACGTCGTCCCGGCGGTGCTTCGAGTAGGCGGCGGTCACCTTGACTGTTGCCGCGTCCAGGTCGGCCATGTGGAAACTCGCCGGCGTCAGGCTCGCCAGTTCCCCCGCCCGAAGGCCCGTCTCCACCGCCAGCCGGTAGAGCATCGCGCGTTCCGCCCCGGTCATGTCGTGGACCACCGGCCCCTTCTCGGCCGCCCGAATGAGCCAGGCCACCTCCTCGTCCAGGAGCGCCCGCCGGATGCGTCTGCGGTCGGTGTTGGCGTTCAACTTGGCGACCTGCATCATCGGGTCGGTCCGCATCCGCTCGGTGCGGAAGAGCCAGCGTGTGAAACTCTTCAGGGCCGTCAGGCGGGCGTTGACGGCCCGGGCGCCGAGGGGCCGGCGTTTCTTGCCGCCTTCCTTGGGCGGCAGGCCATCGCGCTTGAGGTCGGTGACGCAGGCCGCGACCCTGGCCGCGTCGAGGTCGGCGAGGTTCTTGAAGTGGCAGAGCGCCAGGAAGTCACGGATGTAGGTCAGCGTGCGGTCGACGTGTTCGGGGGTTCCGCCCTTGCCGCGCATCGCCGTCTCGAACGTCTCCAGGTGCTTCTCCAGCGGCAGGAACTCGGAATGCGCCAGTTTCTCGGACCGCGTGTCGATGACGCCCTCGCGCCGCAGCATGGCGTCGGCTTCGAGTTTCCGGGCCAGGGCATCCGTTGCCGCGCGGTCCTTGCAGCCCTTGACCGTCTTCCGTTGCCCCGGCCGCACGTGGTACGTGATGTAGAACGTGCCGCCCTTCTTGCGTCGGTAGATGCTCGCCATACCCTTTCCTTTCTTGCTCCGCACGGATCGGTGATCCCCTACCTCCGGTTCGCGCGCGGCAGAGGAGGTGCGGCCGCCTCCGGACGCGCGGCGCCCCACGCCAGGCCGCAGGCCGCCATCGCCACGAGCAGAACGCACGCGGCGAGGGGACCATGCGCCGCGACTCGCCGGCCGCCACGGCGTTGAGGTCGGGTTGCTGCCGTCATGTTCGTCCTCTCTTCCCGTAGCCGGCCGTTGTCCTCGGCGCTCGGCCGCGCGCGGCAACGACCCCGCCATACTAGTGTAGTGCTTCAACCAGATCGTATCTTATGCCGAATCGAGAAAACAGGCTGATCTCAAGTATCCAGGGCCGCATGTTCAGTCAAAAGCACGCGATCTCGGGCGTTCATAAGATGTATCAATTCCGCACCACTACACTAGCATCGCGCTGCGCGGAGTTTTAGTGGGAACTCGGGGAAGGGGAGTAATGCGAGAAAGGCGCCGCCGTCCGGGCCGTGCTGATGAGCGTCTACCGAACCTTGAAGCTACGCGGCCATGACCCTCTCGCCACCATCACGTCAGCCTTGAGAATCTACCTGACCACCGGCCAACTCCCGCCGCTACCCCCACCACGCGTTGCGGATGGCTGAAGTCTTACTCCAGATTCACTGCTTTGCGGCTTCCTGCTGTCTTGCCATCCGCGTTCAGCAGTGCCTTGATGGTCGCTACACCCTCGTCCACAATCTTCTCGCCCGCGTTCGGCTCCAGGTAGGAGCACTCCGACGCGCCATAGCCGCCTTCCTTGACCGCCTGGGCGGTAGGTATGTAGACGGTGAAGGGCGTGCCGGCACCGCTGTAGGCGATTCCCAACAGGAAGGTGTTGGGAAGGGGTGATTTCGCCCTCAGGTCGAGCTGATGCTGGATAAAGGGTTCGCCGGGGATGGACACCAACGCGATATTATTGTTGATCACGATTGTCGTGAGGACGACGTCCGAAGATTTGTTCTCGTTGCGGTATTTCAGCGTGAGCGTGCTCTGTTTTGCTGCCAGCGACTGCGGCTTTCCGGCCGGCTGAAGCTTTACGCTTTCAACCACATTCAATGCTCCCTTGCCAACCGAAATGCCGGCCTGTTTGACGAGGTTGAATCCATGCTCACCACTCACTATGTCATAAGGATCCTGATCGCCTTCTGCGCCCTGGGTGAACATGGCCATGCACTGGTCTCCCAGCTGTTCTTCAACATAATCCACCATCGCGCCGGGATAGTCCTTCGAAACAGCCCCTGCGTTCATCGTTCCGACCGCGTGGCAGGCGTAGTTGACCAGAAACGCGCGAATCTTGCCCTGAGCGTCGTTGACCCGGATGACACCGATTGTCGGGTCAATGGGCTTGGTCGGCAGCCGTCTGGGATTGTCCCACATGGGTGACACGCTTCCGTCGGCCCCGACGAGCCTCCGGTTGTGGGCCATGTACGCGCTTTGGAACGGTCCTCTGGCCCCCGAAACCGTCGCCGGGAAGATGTTCTTCGACGCCTTCCCGATCGCGGCAATGATCTTCTCTTCTGTTGCTGCGTACCAGGGGTCCTTGGAAAGCGCAGGCCAGTCAATGATTGTGGCAGGGTCCCCTCCACGGGTCCAGTCGCCCCTGCCGCCGCCGATGAACAGCCCTTCAGGAACCATCCCCACGTGCGTATGGGTGCTGCACAGGATTACGTGGTCCACCTTCCATTTGGCCTTCGCTTCGGCCACGACTTTTGCCGACGAGAAGAGGATAAGGTCCATGGAGACAATAGCCACGGAGATCTGATCGCTCTTCAGCACAAGCGCCCGCGCATAGAGATGATCGCGATCCGCCAGCTTCGCTCTCAACAAGGTG
>Ga0307379_10010859_pt1 | contig 12022 bp, 10 predicted proteins | sample UN2MG_FD_202237 | JGI IMG/M metagenome (GOLD analysis project Ga0307379, IMG submission 202237) | Soil microbial communities from Risofladan, Vaasa, Finland - UN-2 | ecosystem: Environmental > Terrestrial > Soil > Coastal area > Acid sulfate soil | place: Finland: Risofladan, Vaasa | collected... | reverse complement strand
TGGGCTGCGTGGGGCCCATGTTGATTCAGCTTCCCCTCTGGATCGCCCTCTATCGCTCAATCCTGGGAGCTGTGGCGACAACCCCCGAGGCACTGCTGGGTCTTTCCCATAATCTCTATTCCCTGTCGGCGATTCATCATGCGGTTCCCCTAAATGGGGATTTCCTCTGGCTCAACCTGGCCCAGCCTGATGTGCCCCCTAATGGGTATTTCATCCTGCCCGTTCTGGTAGCGGCCTCGATGTGGGTGCTGCAAAAGATGTCCACCGTGCCCACACCGGACCAGCAGCAGCAGTCGATGAACAAAATGATGATCTGGATGATGCCCCTTATGTTTGCATTTTTCACCCTCGCCTTCCCCAGCGGGCTGGCGCTGTTCTGGGTGGTATCCAATATAATTGGCATTATAACGCAGTATTTTATCACCGGGTGGGGCTCGCTTTTCGTGAAAGCCCCGGCTGCGGCACCAAAGGTGGCTATAGAGCAGAGTATAGAAACACCCGAGGCGGCCATTCAAGAGGAGAAATTGGCTGCTGAGAGGGAGAAACAACAAGAGAGGGTGGCGCATGGAAAGTCTCGAGACAAGCGCAAAGACCGTGGAAGAAGCCGTCGAACTGGCACTAGAAAAACTCGGCGCAAGCCGTGAAGAAGTGGAGGTGGTAGTCCTAAAAGAGGGAAAGCCAGGAATTTTCGGTTTTGGCGGTGAGGATGCAACGGTCAGGGTAGTCAGGCGGCAAACTGATGAGGTGAGGCAGGAGGCGGCCGCCCTGGCCAGGCAGATGCTGGAGAAGATTCTTTCCCTGATGAGGGTATCGGCCTCCATAGAGGAGAAAGAGACATCCCAAGAGGAGCGAGCCCTTATCGGCCTAGAGATCAACGGCGATGATCTGGGCATTCTAATCGGGAGGAGGGGTCAGACCCTGGCCTCGCTGCAATACCTGGTCTACCTCATGGTGAGCCATCAATTGAAGGCTCGTGTAAGCATGACTATAGATGTAGCCGGCTATCGGGAGCGCCGCATGGAGGCGCTCAGGGATCTGGCGTGGCGCACGGCGGAGCGTGTTACGGCAACCGGGCAGACGGTGCCACTGGAGCCGATGCCGGCAAGCGAGCGCCGCATCATTCACCTGGCGCTCAGGGACTGCCAAGGGGTTATCACTCAGAGTGTCGGCGAGGGTGATTATCGTAAGGTGACCATCCTCAAAGGGGAGTAGTTTGAGCCTTGACTTAGCCATTGGACATGCGAATCTCTTTCTGTATTATTTTATTAAAAAAAAGATGCTTTATTTTCCTGGCCTCAACTGGGGGAGAGGCGCATGTTTATAAAAGTGTTTGAGGAAGGGTGAAAAGGCGAAGACGGAGAAGAGTAAGAGGGAGAAGGCGCTTAGCGAGTCTGGTATGGTGAGAGCAGATGCGACCTGCCTTCTGAAAATCCCTCCCGAGCTGCTAACCGAACGCGACAGTCTTAGGCGTCAGTAGGCTTGGCCGGCGTCGTCAGCCGTTATACAAGACGAACCCCGCATGGCGGGGTTTGATGAGGGCCCCGATAGCGGGGAATTAGGGTGGTACCGCGGGCATGAAGCCCGTCCCTTGTGGGCGGGCTTATTTAGATTAAGAGAGGCCATATCTACCCAACTGGTGAGAACATAATGTTTGAGCAGGGGCAAAAAGGCGAGGAGATGTTCCGGCCGGTGCCGGGCAGGATAAGCTTTCCTGAGCTGGAGAGGCGCATCCTCCAGTTCTGGAGGGAGGAGCGCATCTACCAGCGGAGCGTTGCCGAGCGAGAAACCTCTCCCCTCTTTGTCCTATACGAGGGGCCGCCTACCGCAAACGCAAGCCCCGGGGTACACCATATCCTTTCTCGGGTGTTCAAGGATGTCATCCCCCGCTACAAGACGATGAAGGGGTACTGCGCCCCGCGGAAGGCGGGCTGGGATACCCACGGGCTACCGGTGGAGCTGGAGATAGAGCGGGAGCTGGGTTTCTCCTCAAAGGTGGAGATCGAGGCCTACGGGGTTTCCCGTTTTAATGAGCGCTGCCGGGAGAGCGTGTTTCGCTATCAGCGGGAGTGGGAGGAGGTGACCGAGCGTATCGGTTTCTGGCTCGACATGGAGCACCCGTATGTAACGCTGGATAATAGTTATATCGAGTCCTGCTGGTGGGTGATCAAGCAGCTATGGGAGAAGGGGCTGATCTATCAGGGCTACAGGGTCACCCCCCACTGCCCCCGGTGTGGCACCTCGCTATCGTCCCATGAGGTAGCCCTGGGCTACGAGGAGACGGATGACCCCTCGGTCTGGATAAAGTTCAAGGTTGCGAAAAGGGCCATGGGATATTTAGAAAAACTTGGCGCCCGGCTTGATTTACCAACCTACCTTCTCGCTTGGACGACAACTCCCTGGACACTGCCCGGCAATACCAGCCTGGCCGTTGCTCCTGAGGCGGATTATGCTATTGCCAAAGTGGAGATTGATAATCGTGAGGAGCAAATCATTCTAGCAGAGGCCCTCCTTGAAAGCTCGTTGGTTCATCCCTATCAGGTTCTAAGCACCTGTAAGGGAAGTGAACTTGTAGGAATGCGATTGCACGAACAAGGGGTAGAGTATGAGCCTCTTTACACCTTTTCTCCGGAATTTTACCGGACATTCGTTTACAAGCCCGGGGTTGAAGTTGGACCTGGAGGGTTAGCAAAGGAGCATCCTGGCAGAGGCGAGAATTTTTTCCTAATTGCAGCGGACTTTGTGGTACTTGATGAGGGCACCGGCATCGTGCATATTGCCCCTGCCTTTGGGGAGGTGGATTTTAAGGCAGGATATCCTAACGGCCTCTATTTTGTGCAGCCAGTGGATGAGCGGGGCAATATGAAGGGAAATCCTCTTTTTGATGGTAGATTTGTTAAGGATGATAAGGAAGATGAGGGTGCCGACTCAATCATTATCGCTGATCTCAAACTAAGACGGCTCCTCTATCGCCGCGAGACCATCCGCCATACCTATCCCTTCTGCTGGCGCTGCGCCACCCCACTCCTCTACTACGCCAAGCCCTCCTGGTATATAAAAACTACGGCGAAGAAGGACCGGCTTATCGCCGGGAACGAGGAGATCAACTGGTATCCGGAGCATATCAAACGTGGGCGCTTCGGTGACTGGCTGGAGAACAATGTTGACTGGGCCTTCTCCCGCGAGCGCTACTGGGGAACGCCGCTCCCCGTTTGGCGCTGCGAGGGTTGTGGCCACGAGGAATGCATTGGTAGCGTTGTGGAGCTAAGGGGTAAAAAGGGGCTTTCGGGCTTGGAAGAGCCGTTAGACCTTCATCGCCCCTTTGTAGATAATATATCTTTTGAATGTCCCAAGTGTGAGGGCGGGAAAATGAGCCGCCTGCCCGAAGTCCTCGATGCCTGGTTCGACTCGGGGGCGATGCCGGTGGCTCAGTGGCACTACCCCTTCGAAAACAAGGAGGTCTTCGAGAAGTTCTTCCCTGCCGACTACATCTGTGAAGCGGTAGACCAGACCAGGGGCTGGTTCTACACCTTACATGCTCTATCCACCCTGCTCTTCGACCGCCCCTGCTTTCAGAATGTCATCTGTCTGGGTCATATCCTGGATGACAAGGGGGAGAAGATGAGCAAGTCCAGGGGGAACGTGGTTGATCCCTGGACCGTCCTGGATAATCAAGGTGCCGATGCCCTGAGGTGGTATCTATTGACCTCGTCGCCAGCGGGCAGCGTACGCCGCTTCTCCGCGGAGCTGGTGAGCGAGGCGCAAAGGAGGTTTATCCGTACCCTGTGGAATACATATTCCTTCTTTGTTACCTATGCTAACATCGACAAGTTTAACCCACGCGCCGCAGTCCATTTAGCCGAAGGAGCAGTGCTTGACCGCTGGATCATCTCCGAGCTGAACCAGCTCATCGCCGATGTCACCGACGCCCTGGAGGGCTATAATCCAACCGACGCCGGGCGCCGCATTCAGGGCTTTGTGGAGGACCTATCCAACTGGTATGTGAGGAGGAGTCGCCGTCGCTTCTGGAAGAGCGAGAGCGATGCCGATAAGCTGTCGGCGTATAACACCCTGTACGAATGCCTGGTTACCCTTACAAAGCTTCTCGCCCCGCTTATCCCCTTTGTCGCCGAGGAGATGTACGGCAACCTGGTGTGCTCCTTCTATCCCGATGAGCCGGAGAGCGTGCACCTCGCCCGGTTCCCCGTCGCCGATATGGAGAGGGTGGATGAGCAACTGGCTCAGGACACGCGCCTGGCGATGAGGGTGTCCAGCCTGGGGCGGGCGGCGAGGAGCAGGGCCGGCATCAAGGTGCGTCAGCCTCTGGCAAAGGTGATAGTGGGTAGAGGATCAGTGGGGGCGATAGGATCACTGGGGGCGACCGGGCCTCAGGTTCTTGAGGAGCTGAATGTAAAAAAAATTGAGTTTGAGAAAGATGACGCTGTTTTAAAACGCCTTGCTGATGAGCGAAAGATCGAAGTGGCTGAAGAAGGTGGCCTTTCAGTAGCCATCGACATAGAGATAACGCCCGAGCTTGCCGATGAGGGTATGGCGCGGGAGCTGGTGCACCGCCTCCAGACGATGCGCAAGCAGGCCGGCTTCGACATCGCCGACTATATTTACACCTACTACCAGGGCGGTGAAAGTTTAAAGCGTGTAATCGAAAAACACGCTGACTATATAAAGCAGGAGACCCTCTCACGCGAGATCACCGCAGGGGTTCCTGGGGATGCCTACCAGGAGAGCCACAAGATCGCCGGTGAGGATGTGGTGCTGGGGGTGAAGCGGCAGGACTAGCTGCGGGGCCTTTCCACCAGCTTGGCTGAGGTGGTAGTCTCCCTGGTGCCGCGGAAATAGGTGATCTCGATAGTGTCGCCGATCTCGTGGGCGCGTATGGCCAGCACAACGTCATCGGCGGTGGTCACCCCTTCGCCATTAATGCGGGTGATTACGTCGTAAGCTTGCAACCCCGCCTGCACCGCCGGGGTTCCGGGTACTACCAGGTAAACCATGCCCCCCTCATCGGTGGCCAGGTTGTAGCTGCTGGCGATGGCCGGGGTTACGGTGACCAGCGATACACCGAGGTAGGGTCGCGAGACATAGCCCCTATCGATAAGCTCATCGACCACGGGGCGTGCGGTTTCGGCGCTCACGGCGAATCCGACGCCGGCAACATCGATAGCGGTTATCTTGGCGGTATTGATGCCCACCACCTCACCCTTCAGGTTGATGAGCGGGCCCCCGCTGTTGCCCGGGTTGATGGCGGCATCGGTCTGGATGACGTCGTAGAGAGACCAGCCACTTTCCACTTCGATAGTGCGCCCCAGGGCACTTATCACCCCCACGGTAACCGTGGGCCCACCCTTAAGTGCCAGGGCGTTGCCTATTGCGACTACCCATTCGCCAACCTCTACCTCGCTTGATTTACTGAATTCGACTGTCGGCAGGCTGTCACCCTCGATCTTTATCACCGCCAGGTCGGTGAGGGGGTCTGTGCCTGTAAGCGTGGCATCGAAGGCTCTCCCATCGGTGAGGGTAACCGTTATGCTTTCGGCCCCTTCCACAACGTGGTTATTGGTAACTATATAACCTTGCTCATCTATTATAACCCCCGAGCCGGCTTGCTCCGTAGGCACCGGCTGCAGGAAGATATTGTAGCTAACCGTTCCCACAATAACCGATACCACCGCCGGCTTTACTGCCTCCACTACTTCAGTGATGGATGGCAGCGAGAAAGACTCGGTGGTATTTGACGCCGTGGTAGGGGAGGGCGATGGCAGTGGCGTGGAGTAGTTCTCCTGGGGGGAGGCGCAGCCTGCTACCGCTACCATCACAAGCACAGCTACCAGAAAAGCTTTAACCCTACCCAAGGGTATACCTTCTAACCCTACTTTATAGTAGGCCCTGCTAACAGCTAATTTGAACCCCATCCTTTACGGAAAAAGCCTGCGTCTTTACCCGGGGACCTGTGGTAGGTGGGTCAGTGCCTCCTTTACCTGCTCCTCAGGATACTCATAGTCCACGAGCTTGCCCGATAGGTAAGCATCATAGGCTGCCATGTCGAAATGCCCGTGCCCGCTGTGAGCTATCAGGATGGTCTTTGCTATGCCTTCCTCCCTGCAGCGAAGGGCTTCATCGATGGCTACCTTGATATTGTGGCATGGCTCGGGAGCGCTGATAATGCCCTCTGTCCGGGCGAACTTTATCCCTGCCTCAAAGGTAGCGACCTGATGCTCAGCCCTGGCCTCGACGAAGCCTAGCTTATAGAGGTGGCATATTATGGGTGCCATCCCGTGGTAGCGGAGTCCTCCAGCGTGAATCGGGGAGGGGATAAAGGTGTGCCCCAGGGTGTACATCTTGAGAATAGGGGCAAGCCCGGCCACATCGCCGAAGTCATAGGCGTAAGGCCCCTTGGTCAGGCTGGGGGCGGCCGTAGGTTCGACACAGATAACGCGCAGGTCTGGTTTTGCTCCGCTGATTTTGTCCCGGACCCAGGGCAGGAATTGCCCGGCAAAGTTAGATCCGCCACCGATGTTGCCTACAATGATGTCGGGGTAGGCATCCGCCATCTCCATTTGTTTCCTGGTCTCCTCCCCGATGATGGTCTGGTGTAGCAGTACATGGTTAACCACGCTGCCTATGGAATACTTGGTATCATCACGGCTGAAGGCGTCCTCCAGGGCTTCGCTGATGGCGATACCCAGGCTTCCTGGCGAATTGGGGTCTTCCTTGAGGATGCCGCGTCCTATCTCCGTTTCCTCACTGGGGCTGGCCACACATTTGGCTCCCCAGGTCTCCATTAGAATACGGCGGTAGGGCTTCTGGTTATAGCTAATCTTAACCATGTAGACCTTGATCTCAACACCAAACATTGCGCCAGCCATGCTCAGGGCACTTCCCCATTGCCCGGCACCGGTCTCGGTGGTTATGCGCTTGACACCCTCTTTCCTGTTATAGTAACACTGGGCAACAGCCGTATTCGGCTTGTGACTCCCAGCCTGGCTTGTTCCTTCATATTTGTAGAAGATTTTTGCCGGTGTGTCCAAGGCCTTCTCCAGCCGATACGCCCGGTGCAGTACTGTTGGTCTCCAGGTGTGGTAAATAGCTTGCACTTCCTCCGGGATTTCAATCCAGCGCTCTTTGCTGAACTCCTGCTCATTTAGTGCCTCAGCGAAGAGGGGTGGTGGAAGGCGCGTAGGCTCCTTGGTACCAGGATGCAGCAATGGTGGCAGTGGCTCTGGCAAATCGGCTTGGATATTGTACCAATGGGTTGGCATATCCTTCTGATCAAGCACGTACATTGTTCTCTCCATCTTTCCCTCCCTTTTTAAATTATCTAAATGTGACAGATTGAAATCGTATTTGCTTTCTCACCCCCTTTTCCAGCATCACGCATTAAAAAAACCCTCCCTTCAAAGGGACGGGTTTAATCCGCGGTGCCACCCTTCTTGCCCTCTCCTACTCTGGAGGAAGGAGAGAGACCATCTCATTTTAAAGCACGGAGATAATTTGCTCCGCTCACCTCCATGCCCTGGGCTCTGGTAACGGTGCCCTTCCGTCAAAGCCTACTCCCCTTACCGGACAGGGTTTCGGTTTGAAGCTCCCAAGCCCATTCACCCTCCGCGCCAGCATCGGCTCACACCTAACCCGACTCTCTGTGCCTCGCCGGAGGGCTACTAGTCTTGTTCCCAGCCTTTTCGATCTTTATGGAAACTCGAAAGTACAGCTTTTACCGTAGGCTATAGATGCCTCTGGCTTATCGCCATACCAGATTTACAAGAATATACCACCGCTACTAATTTGTCAACCCCACGAATACAACTCTCGCTGCGTTATGTTTATAGCTAGGAGGGCATGGAGGGCTTCTTACTAATCCTGGGTATAAGAGTAACTCGGCATGAGCTGCCAATCGCTTAGCGGCCAGTAAATGAGCCACGTCTTACCGATGATGTTTTCGCCGGGCAGCATGCCCCAAACATGAGAATCGGTGCTGTGGTTTCGGTTATCGCCGAGGACGAAGTATTCGTCCTCGAGCAGCACTAGGGGGCCATAGGTATAGGTAGGCTCCTCGTTGATATAGGGCTCGTCAAGTGGGAATGTATCGCCGTTGACATCGGTTATATAAACCTGGCCATCCTTTACCTCCACCTCCTCCCCGGGTAAAGCGATCACCCGTTTTATGAGCGTGCGGTCCGGGTCCTGAGGGGAGTCAAATATAATAACATCGCCACGCTGGGGGTCACCGAACCAGTAAGATGCCTTAATCACCATTACGCGTTCATCGGTGTGAAGGCTGGGCTGCATGCTCTGACCCTCTACTATGCGGCTCTCCAGTGTGGCCTGAACGCCAAGGAAGATAATCACTGCTACCAGAAGCGTGGCTATAATTTCTCGAATGCTGGGCCTCATCGTTTTCATTATAACCCATCCATCTGGTATCTTCCACCCACCTCAGCTTGGACGGAGACCGCAGGTCTGGTAGAATGTGCTCCTATGGAAGAGGACGAGATTGTCAAGCGTGCCAGAGAGGGCGACGTCGACAGCTTTAACCGTCTGGTGGAGATATATCAAAGGAGAGTGTACAACCTCTCGCTGAGGATGCTGGGCAACGCACCGGCGGCTGAGGACGCCACTCAGGATGCCTTTCTCTCCGCTTTTCGGGGCATTAGCAGGTTCAGGGGCGGCAGCTTCAGGGCATGGCTTTTTCGTATCGCCACCAACGCCTGCTGGGACCAGCTTCGCGCAATTAGCCGTCGCCCTACCACTCCCATAGACGACATGCCTATGGAGCTCGAGTCCGACCAGCCTTCCCCGGAGGATTTTGCCGTGCGCCGCGAAATAGGCGAGAAGATCAAGAAAGCCCTGGCTGCTCTCCCGCCAGACCAGCGTCTGGCGGTCATCCTCCGCGATATCGAGGGGCTAGATTACCAGGAGATAGCCCGGGTCACCGGTAGCTCATTGGGAACGGTGAAGTCCAGGATCAACCGGGGGAGGGGAAGGCTTCGCCATTATCTAGAGCGATACAGGGAACTTTTCCCGTAGCAAGCCCGTCTTTACTATAGAGATGTACAGGCGAAAAAGTGAGTGCCAGATAGTACAGGGGCGGCTTTCACCCTATATCGACGAGCAGCTCAACCCTGCGGATAAGGAAAGGATAGAGAGCCACCTCGAGGGATGCCAGGCATGCCTCGGGGAGCTTGAGTCGCTCAGGGCGATGGTGAAGCTACTTCACCGGGTAGCCATGGTTACGCCGCCTCGCTCCTTCGCCGTTGCTGAGGCAGCGCCGAAACCGCAGCCCGCTTCCGCCCGTTCTTTCAGGGCGTTTCGTGCGGCGACTGCTGTAGCCGCGCTGCTCTTGGTGTTTACCTTCGCCGGTGACGCCGCTCACCTATTTGAGGCGGGACCTGTTGAGGAGAGAACTGCCCAACAAGTTACTCCTGCGGCCAACGACGACACGGGAGAAGGAGTGTTGTCTTCAGAAGGTGAAGGGTATGCTGATGGTGAAGTGTACACTTGGCCGGTATTCGAGCTAGAGCTGGCCCTGTCGGGGGTGGTCGTTGTATTGGGCGGAGCAACGGCGGTTCTGTGGCAAAAGAAGAGGAGAGGCATTGAAAAAGGCTGAAACGGGATTGGAATTAAAAAAGGAGGTGTAAAATGAGAAAGGGTTTGTTACTAGGCTTAGTCATCGGGGTTATCCTAGTTGGGGCGGTTAGCGTTGTTGCCTTGGCAGGCAGTGATCCCGCAGCCCCGGCGACGGCATACAGTTCGGGGGGCGGCTCTGAGCAGTCCGCGATCTGGGTTAGCGGCACAGGGGAGGTAACTGTGCTTCCCGATGTCGCCGTACTCAGCCTGGGTGTGGAGTTGGAGGAGGCGACTGTGCAGGAGGCAATGGATGAAGCTGCTGTGGCGATGGATCGGGTGATTTCAACGCTACTCGCCAAAGGGATCGCCGAGAAGGACATCCAGACCCAGTGGTTTAACATATATCCGGTAAGGAAGTGGACGGAATGGGATGACACCATTATCGGCTACGAGGTGACCAATACGGTGACCGTCAAAATCAGGGATATTGATGCTACCGGTCGCATTATCGATGCGGTAGCTAAGGCCGGAGGGGACCTCATCCGAATCCACGGAGTGAGCTTCACCGTGGATGACCCGTCGCCGTATTATGTTGAGGCACGTGCCGAGGCGGTAGCCGATGCTACAGCAAAGGCAAAGCAACTGGCCGATCTTAGCGGCGTCCAGCTTGGGAAGCCATTCTACATCTCGGAGGGGGGAGGCTATACCCCTACCCCTATCTACAGGGATTATGCGATGATGTCATTTGAAGAAAGCAGTGTCCCGACCACTTCCATCAGCCCCGGCGAGACAGAGATAATCCTCACGGTGCAGATGGCTTTTACCATCCAGTGAGCATGTCACAGGCTAGCGCCTTTGGGGGCTCCGATATGTCGGGGCCCCTTTTTATGCCATGCCATCTCATGAGGACTAGTGGAGTAGAAGACATCCACGCAATATTGTAGGTTCATCCGCGTTTCCTCGTATCGAGATCTTTAGCTTCGGTCGAAATGATCCAAACACAATAGAATGCAATAATGATTAAGATTGTCTCCAATGTACTGGAGGAGTATGATATGTTGCACTTTTAATAGGGTGGGTGATAGAATTGAGGCAAAGGTGATTTGGATATGGTGCTGAGCGACCGAACAATTAAAGAGGAGATCGCGCGGGGGAGGCTTATCATCGAGCCTCTGGAACCTGCTTGCATCCAGCCAGCGAGCGTCGATATCCGCCTCGATAGAAAGCTGCTGGTTTTCCGTAATTGGCGTTATCCCTTCTATATCGATGTGAAGCAAAACCTTGATGGTTTGACCGAAATTGCTGAGATTGAGGACGGAAAACCCTTCTTTTTACCGCCCGGGGAGTTCGTTCTAGCGAGCACCCTCGAGGATATCACCCTACCAGACGATATCGTTGGCCGGCTTGAGGGGAAGAGCTCACTGGGGCGGATCGGGTTGCTTATTCATTCCACCGCCGGCTATGTAGACCCCGGCTGGCGGGGGCATCTGACGCTGGAGCTGTCCAATGTGGCAAAGCTTCCCATTACCCTTTATTATGGCATGAAGATCGGGCAGATATCATTTTTACGCCTTACTACGGCAGCGGAGCGTCTCTACGGGGATGAGAGCCTGGGGAGTAAGTACCAGGGTCAGACCGATCCCACCGCCAGCAGGTTCTATCAGGACTTCGAGAGGAAGAGTCATTGAGCACTAATTCCATCCGGTGTGCACGCGCGGGATAGAATCGGGATATATATAAAAGGGTCGAATTTCATTATTATATAAACGCCCGACTGTCACCAAGCTACTTCTTTTCTATTTATGGATAAACCGAAAAAATGGATTACATGGAGCGTGCTCTCTCTCTGGCCCGGCTGGCTTTGGGAAGCTCAAGCCCCAATCCCGCAGTGGGGGCGGTGATCGCCAGGGATGGCGTGGTTATAGGCGAGGGCTATACCCAGCCCCCGGGCTCTCCCCATGCTGAGGTGGTGGCGCTTAAGCAGGCGGGTGAGCGGAGCCGTGGCGCCACGATGTATGTAACACTGGAGCCCTGCTGCCACTTCGGGCGCACCCCGCCCTGCAGCGGGGCGATTATCGAGGGGGGCATCTCCGAGGTGCATATCGCCACCCTGGACCCCAACCCGCTGGTTTCCGGCCGGGGGAAGGCGGCGCTGGATGCCGCAGGGATAAAAACTAGCCTCGGCGAGCATGAGAAGGAGGCCCGGGAGCTAAATGAGGCGTATATTAAGTTCATCGCCACCGGCCTGCCATTTGTCACAGTGAAGTTCGCCATGAGCCTCGATGGCAAGATAGCCACCAGGACGGGCGATTCCAGGTGGATCAGCGGCGAGGAGTCCAGGGAGTATGTTCACCGGTTGCGCCGTGCTGTGGATGCTATCATGGTGGGGGTGAATACCATCCTTGCCGATGACCCCATGCTCACCGCAAGGGACAGGCTGGAG
>Ga0307379_10010858_pt1 | contig 12022 bp, 10 predicted proteins | sample UN2MG_FD_202237 | JGI IMG/M metagenome (GOLD analysis project Ga0307379, IMG submission 202237) | Soil microbial communities from Risofladan, Vaasa, Finland - UN-2 | ecosystem: Environmental > Terrestrial > Soil > Coastal area > Acid sulfate soil | place: Finland: Risofladan, Vaasa | collected... | reverse complement strand
AAATAACTATACGAAATAAGATTAAATTGACTAAATGTAATGAGACTGAAGCAGAAAACTGAAGCCGATTAGTCGCCCTTGCTAGGTTTAAGCGAAGATGAATCGGTCAGCGGCTTGATCTTTACTACTGAGTCATCGGGCGCAATGGTTTTGGGCGCATCTTTTCCGTGGTCGAAAATGGGGTCAAAAATGCTCCAGAAAGAAGATATCCACATCGCCGGCTTCTTCATCAACGTCCTGACGTCGAATTTGAACGGTTTTTCCTTGGCGACGGAGAGCCCGGGAGCGAAGAGGAAAACAAAGGCGAACAGAGCGATGAAAGCCGCCGTCTTGGTTAGCTTCTTGTGCATAGGTGCCTCCTTCGGAAAGTTAGGCACGCCTTGCAGAATGATGGGGAAAGTGAAGGGACTTCGGACGTAGCTTCATCATTCTCATCCAAGGCGTACCATAAATCTACGGGATTGATACTAAGAAGTCAAGTATTTTTTTCGGGGAGAATACAAAATGTATGTCTGGGGGTGGTTATCGGAGTTCGTATGTGCAATCCATTGGGGCAGATTATAAGTAAGCACAATATCTTGTAGCTAAATCCCCATCGCCTCATTTCTTGAAAAAGTAGTCGATCTCCCACTCCGCCATCGCCGGGCTGTCCGACCCATGAACCGCGTTCCTCTCCACGGAGAAGCCGAGGGCCCGCCGGATCGTCCCGGGCTTGGCCTGGGCCGGGTCGGTGACTCCCATCACTTCCCGCCAATGGGCGATGGCATTCTCCCGTTCCAGGAGCACGACGACGATCTCCCCTGAAGACATGAAGTCCGTCAGGCTATCATAAAATTTCTTGTCCTTGTGGACGACATAGAATCCCTTGGCTTCTTCTTTTGTCAGGTGAACCATTTTCAGCCGGGAGATCTCAAAGCCCTCATCCTCGATGCGCTGGATGATCTTTCCCACGACTTTCTTTTTGACGGCGTCCGGCTTGATGATGGCCAGGGTTCTTTCGGTCATGAGCGCTCCTTCTCAGCAGGGATTCACGGTTTCATATATCCTAATACGGTGACCGCGTCAACCGGCGTTGACACCCCGGCCGGCAGGCCGCTAGAATGGACTCGTGACAAAAGAGGCGGAAAACAAGGAGACGCTGAGAGAGTTCTCCCGTGACATCGGGATCGATCTCTTCGGCGTCGCCGATATCACGGAAGTCCGCTCGGAATTCAGGCTAAAAAAGGAGCTCAGGGACTCTTTCCACAGGGCTGTCGTGCTCGGGAAGAGGGTGCTGGAGTCCGTTCTCGAAGATATCGATGACTGCCCGACTCCGCTCTATTTTCATCACTACCGCCAGCTCAACTTTTTCCTCGACCGGGCCGCCTTCCTTTTGGCCGCGTTTATCAGGGACCGGGGTTTCAAGTCCCTGCCGATCCCTGCCTCTCAAGTCCTCGATTGGGAAAAGCAGCAGGCCCATCTCTCTCATAAAGAGATCGGCCGGTTAGCCGGGTTGGGCTGGATCGGCCGCAATAACCTTCTGGTCCATCCCGAGTTCGGCTCTCAATTCCGCCTGGTCACTGTCCTTACGGACATGCCGCTCGAGCCGGATCAGGCTTCGGCCGGCGATTGCGGGAGCTGTTTCCGCTGCCTGGCGAGCTGTCCGGCCGCGGCGATCAAATCGAGACCGGAGGATTTCGGTCACCTCGCCTGTTTCGAGAAGCTCAAGGAATTCCGGAGCTCCGGCGTGGTCGGCCAGTTCATCTGCGGCGTCTGTGTCAAAGCCTGCTGCCCTCCCCTCGACCGGTTATAGAACTCCTTGCCGGTTGACTTGATTTCTCCAGCGGTGTTATATTCTGGCCAGGAACGGGGGCATGGCCGACAAGAGAACAAGATTTTTCATTCTTTCCCTTCTCGCCGGTCTCTTGCTGGCGGCCCTCAGCCTCTACGGGTTCATCCTGCTTCGCTCCCGGCCCGGGCTTCCCGACGGGATCAAGATTCAGGAAGTTATTCGGATCGATGATATCGAAATCCAGAATCCGAAGGACGTCGAGTTCGTCCTGACCCAGAAGCGCATCGGAGATTGGGCCGACTTCGAACTCCGCCGGGGCGGAGATATCGAATCCTTGCGCGCTCAGGTCATCCCCTTCTACAGCAAGGTCCCTTTTCCCCTGATCTATCTTTTTATCGGCCTGTTCTGCTATCTCATCGGGTTTACCATCTTCCTCCTGAAGCGGGAGGACCCCAAAGCCCGAGCCCTCTACTGGCTGGCCGTTGTCTTTGCCTATTCTCTGATCGTCAGCGGCGGAACGTACTGCCTGGGCCATGGGTGGTTCTCCTACATCCCTGTCGTCCTCTTCTACCTTTTGTATCCCCTCTGTCCCGCCCTGCTCTTCCACTTTTCTATCTCCTTTGCCTCCCGGCGGTGGCGGGCCGGGTTCTATTTTGTCTATCTCCTGTCGCTTCTCTTCGCCGTCTTTTTCGTCTCGGCCGTATTGATCGCCACCCTCATAGCTTCGATCACCGTCTTTCGCCTTTACATCTCGGTCTTCCAGGTCTTTCGGTCCTATATGGTCCTCCTCCTCCTCATGGCCGTATTTCATTTCGTCCTGGTCTATCGCCGTGCCGTCCTGGAGGAGAACAGGGCTCCGATCAAGTGGATCTTCCTAGGGCTATTGCTCGGCCTTGGCCCCTTCATTTTCGTCTACCAGATCCCCACCGTCCTCAAGGTCAAGCCTCTCATCAGCGAAGAATTTTCTTCGGTTTTCTTCATTTTCATCCCCCTTGCTTTCGCTCTCTCCATCGTTCGCTTTCAGTTCTTGAACGTGGACCTGGTCATCAATCGCAGCTTGGTCTATTCTCTGCTGACGATCTTTACGGTCAGCCTCTACCTCTTTTCTGTTCGCGTCCTGGAGGGCCTTTTTGCCAGGGTCTTCGTCGTCCGCGGGACGGTCATCTCGCTGGGGAGCGCGCTGCTGGCCGCCGTGGCCTTCCACCCGGCCCGGAGGAAGATCCAGGAGCTCGTCGACCGGTCATTTTTCCGCCAGAACTATGACTACAGGAAAGCCATCCTCCAGTTCAGCGAGACCAGCCAGAAGCCGCTGAGAGCAAAGGTCTTGATCGATGAATTCGCCGAGTGCGTCAAGTCCGTCATCCCAGTGGAACGGCTGGCCGTGTATGTGGGCGAGCAAGGGCCGCAGGGACCACACTCCGTCCACTCCAGGGGCTTGAAGGAGGGAGAGGACCTTTCCGCTTTCCCGGCTCAACCGTCCGGCCGTCTCTGGGCGCGCCGCGGCGCGACCGCCACGGAAGAGGGGATCGATTTTTCCCGGGATGACGTTCTTTACCGGAATAGCCTGGAAATCCTCCTCCGCTTGCCCATTCAGTCGCCGAGCCTCAACGGATTTCTGGCCCTCGGGAAAAAAAGGTCCGGCCAGAAATACCGCCGCGACGACATCGACCTCCTGGCGACCCTGGCCGGCGAGCTCGCCCTGAGCCTGGACAGGATCCGGCTTCAGGAGGAGGTCATTTACGAGCGGGCCTCCAGGGAAAAACTGGATGAGCTCAACCGTCTCAAAACGGAGTTCATCGCTTCGGTCTCCCACGAACTGCGGACGCCGCTGAGCTCGATCCAGGGATTGGCCGAGCTTCTTCATGAGGGGAAAATAAGGGCTAAAGCCAAGAAGGAGGAGACCCTGGACATCCTGGCCTCGGAAAGCGGCCGGCTGTCGAGGCTCATCCACAACATCCTCGATTTCGGAAAGATCGAGCAGCAGGCGAAAACGTATCATTTCGAGAGGATAGATGTCAGGCCGCTCGTCGAGGAGACGGTTCGGGTGTTCCGGCGTTGTCTGGATGAAGACGGGTTCGCGCTGCACTTGCGATTGCCTTCCGACCCCGTCTGGTTAATGGCCGACCGGGACGCCGTCAAGCAGGTTTTGCTCAACCTCCTGGACAATGCCTACAAGTACTCGCCGCAGAGAAAAGAGATAGAAGTTCAAGTTCTGGTCAGGCAGGCGGAGGTCGAAATCCGAGTCAGCGATCGGGGCATCGGCATCCCCGCCGAGCAGAAGGAATTGATCTTCGAGAAGTTCCATCGCGGTCCCGAGGCGGCGCGGATCAATCCCAAGGGGGTCGGCCTTGGGCTGAAGATCGTCAAACACATCATGACCGCTCACCGGGGCGAAGTCCTCGTCGAAGGCCGGCCCGGCGGAGGAATCGTATTCCGGCTCATCTTTCCCGGAGGATAAACGAACATGAAAAAGATTCTGCTCATCGAAGATGATGAGGCTCTGCGCGAAACCTTGACCATCGTCCTCGAAGGAGAAGGTTTTGCGGTTGTTTCCACCGGGGACGGCCAGGAAGGCCTGGGCCTGGCTCAAAAAGAAAAGGTGGACCTGATCGCCCTCGATATGGTGCTCCCTTCGCTCGGCGGCCTGGAGGTCTGCCGGGAACTCCGCGAAAAGAAGTTCATGACGCCGATCATCATGCTGTCCGGGAAGAAGAAGGAGGAGATCGACAAGGTCTTGGGGCTGGAGCTGGGGGCCGACGACTACCTTCTCAAGCCGTTCGGACCGCGGGAATTCCTGGCCAGAGTCAAGGCCATCCTGCGCCGCAGCCGTCCCGACTCCGCCGCGCCCGAAGAGGTTTCCTTCGGGGATGTCTCGATCAATTTCAAGACGCAGACGGCCGTGAAGGGGAAGAGGCCGCTGCGCCTCACGGCCAAGGAGTTCGGGTTGCTTCGACTGCTCGTCTCCCACGAAGGGGAAGTGATCAACAGGAACGTCATTCTCAACGAGGTCTGGGGATATGATAAATTTCCTACGACCAGGACGGTCGACACCTTCATCCATAATTTGCGGAAAAAGATCGAGGACGATCCCGCCCATCCCCGGCATCTTCTGACGGTGCCCTGGTCGGGTTATAAATTTCAGCGGTGAAAGCAGACACGATGGACATCTGTCGCTGGCTCTTTATTTACGGCTTCGTCTATGCCTTTTTCCAGGTGCTGCCCGCTTTCCTCGAAGGCGGGTTCGCCGGCCCGGTGAGCCGGGGCGACGCCCTGGATTTCCTGACCCCGTTGGCCGTCATCCCGGTGGCTGTCGTCCTTTTCTTGAAGATGAAAAAGGAACCGGGGAGGGATGCCCGGGGAGAATCAACCGGGCCATCAAGAATGGCCGTCGTCGTCTTCATCCTCGGCCTCATCGGCTATATCGAAGGCCACGGGATCCATCTTTCGGCCAACGCTATCGACCGCCTTCTTCACGGACAGGAGGGTTCGGCCCTGTATCAGGCCGTCTATCTTTTCGATGAAGTGATCAGCCATTTCATCTGGGACGGCGGCGTCCTGATCATCGCGGCCGGCCTGATCCTGGCAGGGATGAAGATCCGGTTCTCCGGTCTCTCTCCGGCCCAATGGGTCTACCTCGTAGGAGGGGCCGGCTTTTTCGGGTTTTCTTACGCCGTCAACGGTATCGAAGGGCAGACCGTCGTCCTCACCCTGCCCGCTGCCGTCCTGATGGTTTTTGTCTGCTTTTGGCTCCACCGGAAGAGCCGCCGGGGTGGAGAGTATAACGCTGTCGCTCTCTTTTTCCTGTTGGGCTTTCTGTTGAGCGTGCTGCTCTTCACCTACTGGGGGATCGCCCACCCCGGGTTTACCGAGTTCAGCGAGCTCGGCTGGATCTGATCTGGATGGAGGCTACGTCTTTTTTTGGCAGGGGATCCAGACCTCGGTCTTGCGCTGCTCCGGCCTGAGCTCGGCAGGATTCATGTCCAGGTACCGTTCCATGATCGGGCCCGCCGGTCTATAGCCGTTGTCATCCATCCAATCGAGCATCTTGCTGATGGTCTCAGCGGTGTCTTCATAGGCGCCCTGATGCAGGCAAACGGCGACCTGGGTGTAGCTCCATTCCTTCTTCAACAGCGGCGGCTGGATCAAGGTCTGGGGAGTCACGGGAAATCCCACCTCCCACTGCAGGTCCTGGGCGCCTACCTGCTCGGGGCTGTTGTAGTAGATGCCCATCAAGGGGCCGCTGGGGGCGGCATTCTGGTGGCGCGCCTCCTCCGACATCCTGGCGATGGCTTCTTGGATCTGGGTGAACGGCCCTTTGTATTCGATGCAAAAATAGGCGAAGGGCTCGATTGTCTGGATGGTGACGGCGCCGCTTTGGGCCTGATCCGATCCATGGGCCAAAGCAAGAGTCGATAGGCCGCAGATAAATGCCAGGGTGATGATCAAAGCGCTTTTTTTCATAGGCTTAACCTCCCCGATGGATTTCAAACCTGTTTCCGGTCAAATTTTAGCACGATCGCGATAAAAATCAATCTCCGGCTACGGGACCTCCTTCTCCAGCTTCAAAATGTCCCAGGTACGCAGGCTGTCACGCCCGGCGGAGCGTGTCTGGTCGATAGTCATGGGCGTTATGGAAATATAGCCCTGGGTCAGCGCCCAGGTGTCGCTGTCTTTGTCCCCGCCCGTGAGGGGCCTGTAGATCGACCAGTATTCGGTCTTCGGCTCCTGGGTGGTCTTCTTGGCGTAATGTTCATCGGGCGGGCGTCTGTCCTGGCGGGTCACGAGCACTCCCTTGATTTGGTCGGACGGACGGCCGGGAAAATTGACATTGAGGAATGTCCCGGGGCGCAGGCCCTTTTCCCTTGTCTCGAGAACGAGTCGGGCGATGAAATCGGCCGCCCCGGCGTAATCCATCCGAGTTCCTTCCTCAAGGGATACGGCCAGGGCCGGGATGCCCCGATAGGCGGCCTCCCTTGCGCAGGCCACTGTGCCGGAGGAGAAGGCGACGACGCCGGCATTCTCCCCCTTGTTGATCCCGGAGACGACAATATCCGGAAGCTGGGGAAGAAGCGTGGTCAAGGCCAGCCGGACACAGGTCGCCGGCGAAGCGGCGATGGTGAACCAGCGCCCGCTTTCGCTCTCCCAGGATTCGACGGCGATCGGTCTGCCGAAAGTGAGGGCATGCCCGACGCCGGTCTGGTTGGCCGACGGCGCGGCGACCGTCACTTCGCCCAGTTCTTTGAGCTTGTCGAAAAGAGCTTTGATACCCGGAGCCTGAATCCCGTCATCGTTGGAGATCAGGATACGGTAGGGCTGCTGAACGGAGAGGGCGCGCTGTGCCGGAACCGTAAGGACGATGGCCAAGGCAATGACGAGGATGTGCCGAGACAGAAACCTGCGAATGCTTATCATGGCGGCCTCCCGTTTTTCTTTATGTCGTCGCCGCTATTTCCGGTTCTTCACGTATTTTTCGAACCATTCGAACATCTCGGCCAGGACGTGGAGAACACTCTCTCTGGCGATGTAGCCGTGGCTTTCGTTGGGCAGCATGACCAGCCGGGCTGTCGTCCCGAATCCCTTGAGGGCCGCGTAAAGGCGCTCCGACTGGATGGGAAATGTTCCCGAGTTGTTGTCGGCCTCGCCGTGGATGAGCAGAATGGGCTCGTTGATCTTATCGGCATGCATGAACGGCGACATCTTGATGTATGTCTCCGTGGCCTCCCAGAGTGTCCGCCTCTCGCTCTGAAACCCGAAGGGAGTCAGGGTCCTGTTGTAGGCGCCGCTCCGGGCGATCCCGGCGGCGAAGAGATCGCAACGGGCCAAGAGGTTCGCCGTCATGAAGGCTCCGTAGCTGTGGCCCCCGATGCCGATCCGGTGGGGATCGCCGACGCCCAGTTCGTCGAGTTTCTTGATGGCCGCTTCGGCGTTGGCCGTGAGCTGTTTGACGAAGGTGTCATTAACGGTCTTGGGATCGCCGATGATCGGCATCTCGGCGCCGTCCAGGATGGCATAGCCCTGGGTGATGAAGAACAGGTGCGATGTGCCGCGGTAGAAGGTGAAGCGGTTGACCGAGCCCCGGACCTGGCCGGCCGTCGAGGGGTCGATATATTCGATCGGGTAAGCCCAGACCACGACGGGCAGGCGCTCGCCGGGTCGATGGCCGGCGGGCAGGTATAACGTACCGGAGAGCTCGACGCCGTCGTCCCTTTTGTACTTGATGCGCTCTTTCTTGATCCCGGTGAGCTGCGGCGCCGGGTCCTTGAACTCTGTCAGGGCCTTGCGTGTCTTGGTCTTGAGATCGTGAATATAGTAATTGGGCGGATCAGCCTGTGTTTCGTAGCTCGTGATGATCTTGGAGCGCGAGTCGCCGTAAAAGTCGACGAAGCTTTCATAGGCTGAATCCTGGCAGTGGAAGAGGCGCTCCTTCTTCATCGTTTTGATGTTCATCCGGTCCAGGAAGGGATAGTCTCCCTGGGGGGAGGAACCCGAGCCTTCGAGATAGATCCAGTCCTTGTCCTGGAGGATGACGCTTTCCCCGTTCTTGAGGGTCGTCATGACAGGCGTGCCGGGATCGTTGTAGCGGTCCTGGATGCTCAGGTCGAACAGTTTCTTCGGCGCCGTATCGGCGTGGTCAAGGTCGACAAGGTAGGTCGTCCGCCATCTTCTCTTCCAGGTGTATTCCGAGGCCAGGGCCAGGCCCGGCGTTGCGAAGTAAATCAGGCCCTGCCTTCTGAAATAGCCCAGGCCGGAGGCTCGCTCCTTGAGTTTGAGGACAGACTTGGGGGAATCTTTGAAGGGAGCGCAAAGCGTCAGATAATGATCACGGAAAGGGACTTCTTTTTCCGGGTCGCCCTCATCGAGGGCTTCAACCCATATCAAGGTGGAGGGCTTGTGGATCATCCAGTCCACGCTGCGCGGGCCTGTCGGGACGCCGTTGATGGGGACGTTTTCAGCGGGCGGGAGGTCCGCCAGCAGATGAACCAGGGCGCCGTCCACGTCCCAGATCTCGTAAGTGCGGGCGAAATCATAGAGAGGGACGGAATAGGAGTAAGGGCGTTTCAAACGATTGACCAGAATATAGCTCAGGTCCGGAGAGAAGGAAACGTCGGAAAAGATGCCGGGCCGGCCGACCTTTTGCAGGGGACCGCCGGCGATGTCCACGATGGCCGGCTGGGCGGTGGCATAATAGTCGAACAGGGTCTCATCAAAGGCGGTCTTCAGGAGGTCCTGGTAAGTGGCCGCTTTGGTGAATTGGCCGGCGGTTTCCTGGATGTTGGGTCCTATGGGGACCCGGGGCGGTTCGGGCGCCGGACCGCGATCCTCCGGGATAAGAGACACGTACAGGCGCCGGCTGTCCGGCAGCCAGCCGAAGGCGGAAGTGACGGCATTGACAACAGCCGGAGTGAGGGTTTTGGCCGTGCCGGTTTTGACATCGATCGCCCAGAGTTCGACGCCATCATCCAGGTAGCGCAGCAAAGCCATGGATTTGCCGTCGGGCGCCCAGGAGGGTGAAGTGAACTTCATTCCTTCGGGAAAGACGATCTTCTGAGTCGCGCCCGTCTTCAAGACCTTTAGGCTGATTCCTGTGTTGAAGAAACGGGGCTGACGGCTGTTGGTCGCGGGCGCGATCCGGATTCCCGCGATTCTCAAGATCGGCTGGGAGACCTCTACGATAGACGGCATGGCCTGTCTTTCGATGAGGGCTATGATATCGCCGGCGGGGCTTATGGATACCTCCGGAGGTGGCGGGGCGTCGAGAATATCGATGACCTCCCGGGGGGGCAGTTTATACGGCTCCTGCCCTGAAGAAAAAGCACCGATAAGAATGATCGCCAGCAAAAGAACAATCGGTCTTGTTTTCATGATCTCCCTCCTTGTAAAAGGTTTACCAGGGTTTTATATCGGAAAAGAGCCGTCTTTTCAATCTGAGCTGTTTTCTTTTGACAGGCCCGAGTGATAAAAATATAATCCCGAAAGATAGGGAGATCAGACAAAGAGAAAATACTTGAAATCAAGGAGGGAAGATGCGCCGGGCTAGCCGGAACGTTTTAGCGTCAGTTCCCATTCTTGCGTTTGCTGTTTTCATCTTGGTCACCGGCGTTTGCCGCCGGAGCATTGAGCCGGCCGACCTGGTTCTTCTGAACGGCCATATCTATACCGTCAACCCGGCCGCTCCGCACGCCGGATATCTAGCCGTCAGGGGGAACACGATTGTCGCCGTCGGTGAGAAAGACAGCGAGGCTGGAAGATACATTGGGCCGGTGACGAGAGTGATCGACCTCGCCGGGAAATTCGTCCTGCCGGGCATCATCGATGCCCACGTCCACTTCAACCGGGCCGGCGCCCTGATCAACGATGCCAATTTGATGACCGTATCCGACGAGGAGGGCCTGCGTAGCGAGATCGGCCGCATGGTTAACCTCCTGGATGACGGCGAATGGATCACGGAAGGTCTTTGGGGCGCTTATGAACAGTGGGACCTGGGGGACGCCGGACAAGGAGAGCGCCGGGAAAAGACAACCTGGCGGCCGGACAGGACCATGATCGACGACCTGACCTCTGCCAACCCCTGCTTCCTCTGCCGCTATGATTATAAGGAGTGGCTGGCCAATACGGCCGCCCTCGAAGCTGCCGGGATAAAAGACAAGAGGATCGAAGGGCTGGAGCGGGGACGGGATGGGAAATCGACCGGCATCGTCTTCCGGCCTTCAGCCGCTTTCACGGCCGTCTCCCAGGCCGTCACGTCGAAGTCCCGCCTGCGGCTGTTGGATGAGAACCGGGCTGCTTTGAAGGCGCTCCGGGAGGCCGGGATCGTCGAGGTCCACGACATCGAGGTTCCCGACCAGACCGAACGGTTCATCGAGCTCCAGGAGAAGGGGGAGCTGACCTGCCGCGTCTGGCTGCGGCCGGACCTTTCCCGCGGGGCCGAGCTCGGATCCGAAGGCTTCACGATGGGGCTCCATCCCAAGACTGCGCAGAAGGATGGCGGGCTCCGCTACGGCGCCTTGAAGGGCTACATCGACGGCATCATGGGGACGCACGGGGCGCTTTTTTTCGAGCCCTATTCGGATGAGCCGCAGAACTATGGTCACTGGCGCCACCACACCTCCGATGACCCCGAATTCAGAGTTGGCAATATGGACAAGATGTACGGTCTGATAAAAGCGGGGCTGGAGGCCGGTTTCGTCCCCAATGTCCATGCCATCGGAGACCGCGGTGTCGCCGAAATGCTCAATCTTTATGAACGGCTGAAGAGCGAGCTGGGGGTCGACTTCCAGGGTTTCCGGGTGATCCATGCCCAGGTCACCCGGCCACAGGATTTCCCCAGGTTCCGGGCCCTCGGGGTTATCGCCGAGGTCAATCCTTACCATCTCTCGGATGACATGCGCTGGATGGAGGAGAGGATCGGGCACGAACGGTGCCGGGGCGCCTACGCCTTCCGCTCGCTTCTTGATAACGGCGCCACCTTGTGCTTCGGCTCGGATTGGCCCGGAACGAGCGCCGCCTATTATCATATGCACCCCAAATACCTGATCTACGCGGCGGTCACCCGCAAAACGCTCAAGGGTACGCCGCCGGAGGGCTGGTTCCCCGAGCAGCGGATTTCCGTCGAGGAAGCCATCCGCGCCTATACGATCAACAACGCCCAGGCCTGCTTCGAGGGGGATATCCGGGGCTCGCTCGAGGTTGGGAAGCTGGCGGATATCACGGTCTTCGACCGCGACCTCCTGGCAATTCCGGCCGATGAGATTCTCCAGGCCGAGGTCGTTTATACGGTCGTTGACGGGCAAGTCGTCTTTGACAAGGGGGCGGCCTCCCGAACTTAAAGCTTGCACAAAATCAAGAATTGCTAATAATATAAGGGAGGACGGCGAGGCGAAAGATGGCCAAGATATTGCTGGTCGAGGATGACGCGATCCAGATCGAGCTGATCAAGAAACATCTCGAACCGCAGGGGCATATCGTCGTCGTTGCCAAGAACGGGCAGGAGGGAATCAAACTTGCCCGGGATGACAGACCGGACCTGATCCTGATGGACATGATCATGCCGGGGATGCACGGTCTGGAGGCCACCATCAAGCTGAAAGAAGACCCTCTGACCACGGAGATCCCGATCATGGCCCTGACCATCATGAGCTCCCCGAAGTTCGTCCAGGAGTGCTACCGGGCGGGGATCATCGGCTACATCAAGAAACCGTATAACCCCAAGATCCTCCTGGAGAGCATAGAGAAGGTCGTCGGCAAACCGGA
>Ga0307379_10010856_pt1 | contig 12025 bp, 11 predicted proteins | sample UN2MG_FD_202237 | JGI IMG/M metagenome (GOLD analysis project Ga0307379, IMG submission 202237) | Soil microbial communities from Risofladan, Vaasa, Finland - UN-2 | ecosystem: Environmental > Terrestrial > Soil > Coastal area > Acid sulfate soil | place: Finland: Risofladan, Vaasa | collected... | reverse complement strand
TGAGAGAGCTCACCATCGAGGAGGAGCGCCAACCGAGGTCGGGGTGGGATTGACTACAATCATCCAGACAATCTGCGCTGAAGCCCACATTGAGCACGTTGCATTGCATTCCGGAACGCTAAAGAAACACGCGACCGGAAAGGGGAACGCTTCAAAAGAGGACATGATGCAAACTGCCAGAAGCCTAGACTGGAAGTTCAAGACTGACGATGAATGCGATGCCTTGTGGCTACTAGACTACGCGATTGAGAATTACGGGTGATATCATGAAAATCAAAGGAGCAGAATTGATTGACTCGGCACTGAAGGAGTTCTGGCACAAACACCCGGAACTGTATGGTGATTACATGTACCTACTTGGACATAGAATAAGCCAAATGGGAGCTGGAACTTTAGACCAGGATGAATATATAGCTGAATGGAAAGAAAAGAAGAGTCCAAGCGACAAGGCCATCAACGAAGCTATGAAGAAAAGAAATGAAGAAAGTCCAGGTGATAAGTAATGGTCATGCTACATGGAATAGAAGTTCCGCTCAAAGACTTACCACAAATATGTAATTGTGGAAACTGGAGTTGTACAAGAAGCTACAGAGAAAACCCTGAGACAATGAAGAAGCTCCAGAAAGCAAGAGAAGAAAAGGAGGAATAATATGAAGGTTGAAGTAACAAAAGACCCAATAAAACAGAAGGTAATTGTGGAAATAGACCATAGAGACTTGATGAGCCAAAAGTTTGCTGGAGAAATTGTGAACAGAACAATTCAGGTAATCGCAGACAGCGTAGCTCAAGAGTACCTGGAGAAGAATAGGTCAAAGCTTCTCTCAGGACTGGACGCAGAGGTCATTAAGGACATCGTAAACATCGAGGTAGCAAGAAGGGCTGCAAGAGACCACGCAGAGCTAATGGGCCGTATTGACCCTCTTGCCAGGTCTATACCAGACCTGAACAAACAGCACAATGAAAAGATGAAGGCAATATTACAGAGTTAGGTATCATGAAAGCTTTATTGATTGATGTAGATTCCAGGGATGACATGCACAACAATGCCATCGCCAAGCTCCTCACATATTATAACAAGCTCGGCTGGGATGTCCAGATAATGAAGCTGAAGCTTCCGGGGTATCCTCACAAGAGAAAGCCGGTTACGATAGATGCGTCCGGATACGATATCGTCAGAGCCTCGATAATATTCACAATCAACAGAGACATGATCCAGATAATAAATTGCGATGACATTCTAATCGGGGGCACAGGGTATAACATCGGCCTCAAGCTGCCGGACGAGGTGGATAATCTTCTCGCGACACCCTATGGGAACTCAACAGAAAGAATCGAGTTCATCACCAGGGGATGCATTCGAGATTGCTATTTCTGCGTCGTAAGAGAGAAGGAAGGGTATCTGTATGAATACAGGTCCATCGAAAGAATCCTGGACACATACAAGGCCGGCGAGAAGCTCAGGTTCTTCGACAATAACTTCCTCGCATGGGATAAAGCGAACGAGGTCCTGAAGATTCTGATTCACAAGAAGATACCGGTCTCATTCAATGAGGGCCTTGATATCAGGTTAATTAACGATGAAAACGCGAAGCTCCTGTCCAAACTGAACAACTACAGGCCGGACTTCACATTTGCATTCGACGACTGGAAACTTCTTCCAATCATTGAAGAAAAGACCGCGATCCTGCAGAAATACTTTGGAAAATGGAGGTTAAAGTACTATGTCTTCACAGATGCAAGCAAGCCAATCTTCGAATTAATCGCAAGAGTTCTTTGGTGCAAAAAGAACTGTGTTGTTCCATACGTGATGCGGTACCACAACTGCTACGATGAAGATAACAACAAAGACTTCTACACAGACATGGCAGCCTGGACGAACCAGGTCGCTCATTTTAAGAAGACGACGTTCGACCAGTTTCTTATGGTACGACATAGAAGGAAGAATGGAATAATAAATATCAAGAGAGTAGAGTCAAGCTCATCAGTCTTCAGGAAGAACAATACAATAGAGATAGGAGGTAAAGAGGATGCTGTTAACATTCCAGGTCTGCCTGGACAGAATAGTGGACAGACGAAAGTATATGACTACAAGGATAGAGACGCCGGCCAGATTAAAGTTCTGGGTGCGCCATTCCTCAAAGGGAAGTCTCAGGGTACCAGAGAAGATTGGGGCACCACAAACTCTCTACAACACCTGGGGAGAGGTCTGTAAGATCTGGTGGCTTAATCCACGCAACAAGAGCAAGTACTGCAGAAAGATATGTGAAGCAGACCTGGACTTTATTGTCAGAAAGACAGGAGACCAGTTCACGTTCAATGACGCTCAGAGAGATGGATTCGATTCCTTCGATGAATATATCGGAGCATTAATGACGAGAAACAATCTTACAAAGGCTGAGGTTCTCACATCTACGTGGTACCAATATGTTTGGGTCCCTACCAACATCAAGTTCGAGCCATGGGTTAAGCTTCACTCACAATGGGCCAAGCTTCCAACATGCACAGTTATTAATTGCCCACTTCACTATGTTATGTCAGTTAAAAAGGAGGAAGATATATGATACCATGCCCAAAGTGCGGACACGAAATGAGTGAGCTAGAGTTCGAACGCAACTATCTGAAGATCCTGAATATGGTCAAGGTCGAGATGGAAAAGAAAGGCCTGGGAAGTCTTGGAAACGCAGACTATGTATTCCTCGCAGATACAATTGAAGCCGTCAAGACATCAATACAACTAACAATGGAGCACGATACAGGGGGTGGGGAGGATGTGCCAGAGATGCACTGAATACTGGAATAAATACAAGGAAGCGAAGAGGAACTTCGAGGAAACGAAGGAAGCTTATCTCATACAATGCAGAATGGGCTGTGATGATAAGAAGGATTACATCAAACCAGAAGAGCCAATAAAGCTCAGCGAGGAGCACAAGATTCTACAAAGCCATGGATTCCTGGAAAGCCAGAACAAGCCGGAGTTATGGTTCATGAACCCGGACGACATAGAAGAGGCAACTGTCTTCATCGACATGAGGAAAGGAGCACCGAGAGCATACGGGTTCCAGAACAATGCTAACATGGACCACGAGGTCGTGCAGAAGTACGCGCACAAAGCAGTGCTGGAATTGAGAATGCTGACTGCAAAGATAAAGGGCCAGAGCGAGCTCGAAGTCGAGCAGGAGTAGATGAACCATGATAATCGGACATAAAATGCAGGACACCAGTCTCGACACCTGGGACGAGATTATCAATGATGGGTCCTTTGGCGAGATGACCTTAAGGGTCAGAAATCTTATCGAAGACAATCCAGGAAAGACAGTAAAGGAGCTTCTAAAGCTTGCAGACGGGTGGGGAAATGACCGAAACAAAATAGCACCAAAGGTGACAGTCCTTGCAGAACACGGCGTAATAGTAAGGCCAAGCAAGAGGAAATGCACAGTGACCGGCAGGAGAGTCTTCACACACGAGATGGCGCCGAAGTCCTGGAGAGAGCACAGAGCAAGACTGATGAAAGGAAAGAGACCGGTAAAGCTCGTCAAGAATAGAATCGAAACTGAAAGCTCAAAGAATAAAAACGTCATACACACAACAATAGAATGGACTGATGGCTCGGTCAGCTGCACATGCAACTCTCTATATCATCGGCCTTCAGACATTCTGTGCCATCACGCAAAGGGAATGGTACTTGCAATCTCCGGAAGGCTGCCTGGACAGCCAAACTGGAAAGCAATGTATGAAGAGCTAGAAGTCAAATACATGAAACTGCAGAAGGATGTCAATGACTTTAGAGAGATGTATGACAAATAATATATAATTGTCCTATGATTACAGGGACTAGATATTGGAGGAAAACAATATGGGAATCGCACAAGATATAAAAAAGCTACAAGAACAAGTAAAGGTATTGATGGATCTGCTTAGAAACCCATCCAAGCAGGCAGGCACGGTGTTATATCTGGTTGAGACAATCCAAAAGCTGGAAAGCGTCAACTATGATTACGCACACAAATGGAACATGGCCGTTGCTTACCTGCAGAACAAACAGCTCGTTGATGAGTACAACGAATGGGTAACGAAAGCAGATGAGATCCAGAACCCTCAGATGCGGCAAGTCTTCATGATGCAGCCAATAGATGGAAAGCCAGAAAAGGCACCAGATGCACCAGCATTATGCGGGAAAGCTAACCCGTTCAAAGAAGACATAATCTGTTTTGACATCTCCAATCACGAGGGAGATGAGCACATAGGTGTAGACAAAGACGGACGAATGTTCAAGTGGACTGACAAAGAAGACCTGGGCGAGGTAGAGGAAGACGAGCTCCCTGGCCCAGAACATGAGGCTGTACCACAAGCGCCGGCAGATGCCAACTTAATAGAAGAGAACCCGCTCCCAACACTGGGAAACGGAACGGACGATCCTTCAGAGCTCGAAGAGCCAGAAGAAGAGGAAGAACCCCCACAGCAGTAATAAGATGGCACAGCTCCGGGATGCACGGAGCTGTCCTATTTTTCTTTAATCATTAAACTTTTATATCTCTGATGATATATACATCCCGATGGACGAAGCACCGAGAAGTTCTGCATTAATTACAACCGAGATGAGTTATTCTGCACCGCCAGTCCCAAATCAGGGCCCTCGAGATGCATTCGAAGCAATAACTGGAAAAACAATGGACTCGGGCTCGAGTCAACGCAGCGAGAACTCCGCGAAGATAATTGCAGGAGATACATCTGTCGACATAACTGTCGCGACAGAGCTAGGATTCCCATATTCGTCTGCGAAGTATGGGGAAAAAGCTATTGGGACCTTATTCGCATCCTCGTTTACAAATCAGGAGCTGGAAGACTTCTACGAACGAACACAGCTGGGGAGCATAATTATAGACTCGCCGGTTGAAGATTCGTTCTCAAATGGTTTCAAGGTTGTACTTCTTAGAGTAGGAAACGAGAGGGCGACAGATGAACAAAAGATGACGTTCAACGAAAATGCGCAGGCAATCTTCAAGAAAGATAAAACAAAGATACTGAGATTCTTCAAGCTCGCAAGACTATATGGAAGATCATTCTTAATCATTGGATATCACGATGATAGAAAGTACTGGGGCGGATACAAGCCAGCCCCGGGAACAAAAATAGACTGGATTCAGCCAACACCAGATCCAAACGTAACAGAAGTAAAAACAAACGACAGCTTACCTTTGAGAATACAATTCATCCGGGTAAGCTTCGGAGTTGACAATCAAACAATAAACCCGACGAGGTTTATGTTCACAATGAACCCAAGAATAACTCGGGAAGATAAAGTAGGAATATCATCTCTGGCTCCTGTCATAAACCTTCTAACAGTACAGATACATGCAGACTGGGCAATTGGGCAATCATTATGGAGGGGTGCAAGCAAGCTCTATGCGCTCCAAGCTCCAAGAAAGTCCATGACGCCAACAGAAAAGCTCGAGGCCCTTGCAGGAACTGCAAATATCAACTCAAAGACAGTGGTCTATCTACCGCACATGTGGGGCATGAAAGAGATATCCGGCACGGGCGGAAATGTAGCAATCTCGAGAACGTACCGCACAATAGTAGAACAAATATCAGCCGGCTGCAGAATACCGGTCTCGATTCTTTTGGGAACGCAAAAGTCAGGACTGGCCTCTGATGACGACCAGGCAAATTATTACAGATTCCTGGGAACGCTCCAGGAGAATACTTATTCTCCGCAGATATACGAATATTTCAGGCACCAGCAGAAGTCCGGGCTTCTAGATGCCGGAGAGTTCACAATCGTATTCAACGAGCTAGAGGCAAGGTCGCCAAAGAAAATAATCCAAGACGAGCTAGAAGAGTCTGTGGCAAAGAGGCTAAAGGAAATCGTAGAGGATCCAGAAGCCTTCAGACAATCTGGACTCACGGCAGCAGACCTGATTAAGCTCCTAAACAAAAAGTAGGGATGCCATGACGGAAGAATCTGATATCAAAGACATTTCGACCTATGTCCCAGACAAGGTCAGCACAGCGGTTCTAAAGGATGACTGGCGAATTGTAATGGCTTGGTGGTCCCAGATCACAGCCGGCAGAGAGTTCACCTACTCCAGAGAACAGGTCATTGATTTAGCAGCATTAATTTACGAGGAGTTAAAGAAAAGAGGAATTGAGTTCCACCCGACAGAGATGAAAGCATCCTCAAAGAAGTTATTCGAAATAGTATCGAAAGGAAAAATAGAAGATGAATTAACAGAGACAATAACTGATGAGGATATTACAACAGCCCTGAGGGAATTACCGGGACTCGTCCTGAAAAGCCCCCATGGTAGGCTGCTCGCCTCCGGAGAGAAAACATTAGTCGCGCAATCAATCCCATTCGATATAAAGAACAAAGAGTTCTACATCGTGCAGGAAGATGAGGTCCTGGGAATTGTAGCGTTCGACAAGATGCGGGAAGTAACAATCGAAGACTTCAGAAAACTGGAAGAGGGTCACAAGATCTCGGAAGCAGAGAGAACAGAATGGTGGCCGGAAGCCGACAAGCTATACATTTATCAGATATCGGCATTAAACAAGTTCAAGGAACCAATTAAAGTTGTCAGGCCAAAGGATGCGCAGACATTTGTGAAAAAGATAAAGTTCGCAAAGGATGAGAAACTAGCTGAGATAATCCGCTCCGGGGAGAGGATGGGGCCGATAATCAAGCTTGAAGATATCCTAAAGACCTTCGAGAGCTTTTACATAAACAAGCCCTTCATCACACTTGTCGGGGGTCTAGCTAACCATCCGGAAGAAGGCACAACAGGAGACATTGACTTACTCATAAGGGCAAAAAAGCCATCGGGATGCGAACAACTGCCTCTGGTCTTCAGACTCTACAGAATGTTCCCAAAAGATATGTGGGACAGAATCCAATTACTGTGGAACAACGAGGAGTTCGACGGTCCTTTCACGAACTATGTGAATCTCTATGACCAAAAGATAGAGAAGCGAGACGACTCGAAAAAGCTTATACTCATGTCCGAGGGAAAGCCAATAGAAAGTCTGGGAGATTATCCAGAGTTCTCCTCAGACTATGAAATACAATCAGAAGATATCAAAGATGCCGTCAAGAGCAAGAACGAGAAAGCAACAAAAGAGGCAAAAACCTCCAGAGAGTCGGGAATTGTTCCGTTCAGATATTTCGAGATGCTAAAGGGTATAGCGGGTTTCAGAAAGCAGGAAGTCTACGCTATCAAGAGCGTCCTGGAACTGGTCTCGGAAAAAGACTACCCAGTCGAAGTAGATGAGAAGTTCGATGGAATGCGAATACAGATTCACAAGAAGGGAGATCAAGTCAAGATACTAACTATCAATGGGGAAGATATAACCTCAAAGCTGCCAACAATCGTAAGTGAAGCAAAAAAGCAGAAAGATTCTGTGAGAGATGCTGAGCTAACGGGCTGGGAAGACGGCTACAGAAAAGGAAAACAAATAGGAAGGTCAGACGTAGCCGGCTACATACATTCAAAGACCGGACTTCCACACGATAACTTCTATGCGAATACGTTTGATGTATTATGGTTCGAAGGAAAGGATATCCACAACCAACCGCTCTCAGAGCGCAGAGCTGCATTGAACAGCATCAGCCCATCAGAACACATACCGCTCGTTGAGATGAAACTAGCCCGGAATCCGAAAGCGCTAGAGAAAGCCATAGAGTGGGCTGCAACATTCCCAGGGAGCGAGGGTGCCATGATCAAGGTATGGTCCTCAAAGTACCCATTAACATCCCTCTCGAGTAAATGGATTAAGTTCAAGAAAGAAGCAGACCTAGAGGCAGAAGTCCTAGATATCCACCAAGTAGCTAACAGTAAATCATTCAATTACTTGATGATTCTCAGAAGCAGATCCGGAGAGGCAATACCGGTCGGAAGAACATATAATACCCCAATAGCTGCAAAGAAAGGAGATATCCTAAGGGTAGCGTTTGGGAATCTCAACATGTATGAAGACCCTACAACAAAGAAAGTATGGTTCAACTGGGTATTCCCGAGAGTCATTGAAAAAAGAGAGGACAAAGAAGTACCAGATAATGATATCACTGCCAAAAAAGCACATGAGGATACCCACGGAGAGTTCGGACAGAAACCATATCCGACCAGGTACAAGGAATTACTCAAAGTGGACACAATGAATGATTGGCTCCAAGACATGCCAGATACCGATTTCTGGGAACTATTAGAACTATCGGATGCAGAGCTCTTAGAGCTTAACTCTATGACGCCAGGGGTTTTGTTTGAGAGAGCAACACAGAACTCAGTCTTTGACGCAGATCCATTCCTGACACCAGCTGATGAGGACAAAAACTGGAAGTTCGTTTTACAGAATCATTTCAGAGGAAAATCACTGCATGCAGACCTGAGACTAGAGAGACCGACATTTCTAGTTGGATGGACAATCAACAATCAAATCGCAGGAAAGCCATCAAAAGATGTAAGCACACTCGAGGAGGCAAGAGCTTTCGCAAAGAACCCATCTAACATTAAGAACTTCCACCAGGGAGAAGAAGGCGCACAGCAGGTTGTGCTCGAAAAGAAATCACCACAGCCGAAGCAGTGGCTCACAGCCGAGGGCGCTTACGCGCCGGGAGAAGTTGGAGCCACAAAGGAGCATGAAGGGGTCTTCAACATCACTGCAGAAGGAGAGGTCGAGTTCGGCGCACAGAAGCCATACTTCCATGAATATTTCTTCACAAGCAAGAAAGGGCCGTACAAGGATGCATTCCAGGGAAGGTTAGTTACAAGACTCCTGAAGAACGTCTGGGGGCAAGAGAAAGGCGGTCGCAGTAACTTCGTCTGGATGGGATGGTTCACAAAAGACAAAGAACCATATATTCTGAGTAGCCGAGCCGTAAAGCTGGGAGCCATGCCGCCAGAAGGTCTTAGCTGGATTCCAAAGAGTATCCGGAAGCAAATACCAAAAGAGTTCCAGTACTGGAAAATGAAAGGCAAGAAAGCAAAAGATGCCAGAGATGCCCTGGTCAAGGCAATGAAGAAGGAAATCAAAATCAGTTTCGATACAATAATAGATAGCGCAAAACTGAAACCAAAGGGAAAGTTCACTCTATCCCACATAGGGTGGCGGGGCCAAATAGTCAGAAGGATGGGGTGGTCAAGGCAAGAATGGCATCTTTTCCTGGAAGACGAAGATAAGGTCTTCGATATCATCATGGACCAGGATCCAAAAGAGAATAACAAAGTGCCTGCAATAATAGGTGCAAGAAAGTCAATAGAGCTACTGAAAATGAAAGGCTCAGTACCGCCAAAGAGTGCATTGAACCCGGACAAGAAAACACCGGCGTTCATCACTATCCTGGAATCCGGAAACTTCAAAGTCATCTCCGAAACGCCGAACGAGATAATACTTGATCTGAAAGGAGCGGGTCTTCGCGGTAAATATACGTTGAGGCGAGAGGGAAAGGGCGCGTCACTTTGGAGCTTCTCAAAAGAAGACTGAGCACCCGAGGACCCCAGGAACGGAAGCAGGTCGGTTTCGCTTTTCCAAAGATTGGCCTCGGTGGGCCTACGACGTCACGACGAACGTTGCGATTAATTCCGAAGGTTTTTATATAACGAGCGAGATATAGGCCTTGAGGGTCCACGATGATTACTGTAGAAATGATTTCGAAGGTCGCTGATGCGTATGACTTAAGTCCTGAGCAAGCGAGAGAATTGCTTACCAGGATGCAGGATCAAGAAATAGTGCCAGGGACGACAACACCCGCCCCAATTCCTCAAACAGAAGAGGAAGCGATCGAGGCAGAGGACGATTACACAATAATTTACGGAATCCGCTATGACAACGCAGACGGGACAATCACTCAAGAACAACAGCTCGGGCTTCAATCGCTTCTTGCTGCTACAGGGCAAAGTGGACAAGACGTAATTGACGCCGCGCTGGAATCCGCAGGAAAGAGCGATATCAGTGAACTGTCAGCAACCGAAGCACAGATCTTGACAGGCGCATTATCAAAAGCTGCTGCGGACCCTGCAACGCTCTGGAAATGGTCATTTATCCAGCAGATTAGCGATCCTTGGCACTGGCTACTCGTCCTAGGATTCGGTCTCCCAGCTGCAAAGAAGATAGGAATAAAGCTCGGAGAAAGATGGGCCGCAAGGGTAATAGCTAAGAGCATGGAAAGAGTGGGAACTCAACTTGGAAAGGAAATATTAGCCAGACAAACAGCCGCTGGAGTAACACAGCTTGAACGAACTGGCGCAGAAAGATTAACGGCAAACCTAGCAACAGCAGCCCAAGAGAGAGCAGCCCAGCAAGCCGCAGAATCCCTGGCCGCAACAAGTGCACGAAGCGTAGGTCAGACAACCGCCGAGAGAGCAGCACAATACGCTGTGGAAAGAGAAGCCATTAGAGCAGCGACACAAAGGAGTCTAGCAGCAGCAACAACCGAAGCTGAGCGAAGCGCGGCAGCAGCGGCAGGAAGAAGAGCCGTCGAGAGACTCGCATCACAATACGGGGAAGTTGTAAGCACTGGAACGGGCGGAAAGGTCCTGGGATCTGCGAACCCACTTTTATCCATAGGAACACATATCACACCGAAGATTAGCAGTGGTGCCAGAGCACTCGCCCCATATATTCAAAGAGCAGCAAGAGCGGGCGCCCAGCAACTCGGAAGAGCGGCAGAGGCCGTGGGTCCTTTAATGATTGCCGCGCTCCCATTCGAGATAGCTTATGGTATAGGGAGAAGCCAAACCCAACAGCCAGGAGAGTACTGGACACAAGCAACCCAGGGGGGAAACGCACCCTATTATGAACCAAACCCATTGACCTATGCAATAGGACAAGGAATCCAGGAAGGGGCAAAGTACGACCCGGTCACAGGCCTAACATTGCAATATGATCCATATCAGTCACCATGGGGTCAGACCCTGGGCCCAATTGCTGCAGGTGCTTACGGCGCACTATCTGGACTGGTGAATTACCCATTCCAGAGAGTGAATCAGTACGTACCTCCGTGGGGTGGGTACCAGCCAGGAATGAGCGGAGTTTACCTACCGGGAACATTCGAGCCTGGAGTTCAACATGACAAAGAAGAGCTCACTGCGAAAAAGATATCGGATGAATATGAACTGAGTCCAGAGCAAGCAAAAGAAATCCTAGACAAAGCAATCAGAAACGATCTTGCAGAGAAGTTCAAAGCCGGAGATATAACTCTGAGAGAATTATACGAGCGAGCTGCGAAGCGCCTAGGAAACAAAGCAGGAACAGGAACAAAGCAAGCATACCCCTATCCTTACCCATCGCCCTCACCACAACCAACAATGAATCCAGAAACAGCCAAGATGTGGGAACTGTACAGGCAATATAACAAAATTGAGCCATGGGTAGCAGCGACCTTAACTGCAGCAGGCATAGGTGGCGGAGCAGCAGCTGCAAGTCCAATAGCACCGACAGCACTGGCATATGCCACGTTACAGCAGCAGATAAGAAACCAAATGGCGCGGGTCGCAGGAAACTACAGACCGGGCTGGGGTGGGTACCAAGGAGGCGGCGGCGGTGCATTTAACATGAACCAAGGAAGAGGATTGCACATCCCTGGGATCACAGAACCTTGGGTAGGCGTTTGAGCTAAAACAGAGCTACCCAGGAGAACAATAACGCCCATTATATTTTACTTCAAATATATTGCTCGAATTAATTCCGAAGGTTTTTATACAACGAGCGAGATATAGGCTTTGAGGGTCCACCATGAGCAAACCGTTTGGAGACATATCATTTGAAGAACTGATTAGCGAGTACGGAATGAGTGAGGAACAGGCTCAAAGACTGATGCAAGAGTTGCCAAAGCTTTGTGAGCAGCTGGCCGCACCACAACAGGGCGCTCAGGGCGCACAAGCGGGTGGCTTCCCGATAGCGCCCGGGCAGCAACCAATGTACCCCTACCCGGGAGTCCCTGGCCAGGACCAGGCCGGCTTCTATTACCAGATTCCTCAGGACCAGCTGTACGCACTGATGCTTCAGCAACAGATCGCACAGGCACAGATGA
>Ga0307379_10010855_pt1 | contig 12025 bp, 20 predicted proteins | sample UN2MG_FD_202237 | JGI IMG/M metagenome (GOLD analysis project Ga0307379, IMG submission 202237) | Soil microbial communities from Risofladan, Vaasa, Finland - UN-2 | ecosystem: Environmental > Terrestrial > Soil > Coastal area > Acid sulfate soil | place: Finland: Risofladan, Vaasa | collected... | reverse complement strand
GCTATACAATGGGACGTATATCGATTTCGAGCAGCATGAGGAAGATGAAGTGGATCGAATATTAGAAGAAGGGGACGACGATGATTCCTAGTAATGCCGAGTTCGACGCGATAGAGAAACATATAACTGACGTTCTCTTCAGTTTCATAATGGCGGGACGATGCAACACGTCAGTGAAAGTGAACGGGATACGTTGGTTCGTTGATCGTGAATCGGAAGGCTGGATGATACATATTTTTGGTCTTGGCACTGACGCCCCGATGGAGTTAGACACCATTTCACTGTGCCTCTTGGAGAAAGGCTACAACGTGGAAAACATCGAAATTATCCTGGAAGGAGAATAATGTTGCAGTTCAAAAATGTTGAACGAAACGCCTGGGATCTTAACTATGCCCACAAGCACTTACCAGATCAAAGTACACTCGTGAGCCAAAGGGTCCTGGATGCAGAGAAGGATGCGAAGATTCACATGCTGGCATGGCGGTACAACAACCACCGTGGACAGTGGGAGGCTATGTGCGAGAAAGATGATATCATTTTTATCTCTCCTGGCACAGAGGACGATATACACCATAGGAAAGGTAGGAGTTTTTAATGATAGTTTTAATGGGACGAATCCTACAGGAGACCGAGTATAAGGTCTTAATCGAGCCATACGGCACGTATGAGGATTGGTATGATGCCCCCGATGAAGAAATGCGTAAGTGGATAAGGAAAGATGCTATCGAGGCAATCAATGATGCTGAAGTTGAGGCACACGAATTTACACAGTTCGTCAACACTGAAGAGGCGTTAGAAATTTCAATGTCACACGCACAAGCTGGGAGGTATCTGTGATGGAAGAACTATTGCTAGATCTATTAGAGGAAGAATGGATGTCAGAGTATTTTGAAGAAGAAGTGCAACCTAATGTTGGATGGTGGACTCGGCCATTCTGGGCAGGGAGGTATTTATAATGAAGACATGCTACATTGGATTAGAGTTCACGCACAGCAAGCTGCACCCACGAGCCAAAGTCAAAGTTAAGACCCGATTCGGGCCAATTAAACGATGGGTCGATGAGCAAAAACCGATGGTGGTAGATGGGGAGCTAAGAGAACGTGTCGCTCTCAAGATGCCCTTGGGTTTCCGATTCTGCAAGGATGAAGTGAAGCCCTATATTAAACACAATCGAACCTATGCTGATGGAAAGTTTTTCGTCGCAATGGTTCACGCACAAGGAAAGTACACACCACATCATGTCACACCAAGAACCGGATTGGACGCCGAGACCCCAGTGTCTGTCACCAGAGATGAAGATGCTACAGGAAATGTTGTATCCGGGCCTGGTGTGGAACGCTCGACTGTTGCAGGAGATTCGTAGAATAGATGAGGATCAGCTTCGCACGTTGCGTGTGGCGATAGTGAACTATCATCGGAGGACACATGCAGACACAAGAGCAGAAAAAGGCTAAACAGAAGCGGTATAGGCAGAAAGCCAAGGCGTATGTGATTGATGTGAAGTCAACGAATTGCTGCAAAGACTGTGAAGTCCACCATCCATTTTACGTGATGCAATTTGACCATGTACGTGGTCAGAAAGCATTTGATCTGTGGAGAGCAGGGGATTCAGTATGCAGCATTGCTCGAATCCAAGAGGAGATCGACAAGTGCGATGTGGTATGTGCAAATTGCCATGCCCGAAGAACTTATAAGAGGAACCTAATCAACAATGATGAATTACAAACTGACCCCCTTCAAGCATCAACTCAGTGGAACATCGCTCTTGATTGAGAATAAGGTGTACGGTCTGTTTGATGATATGGGAACGGGAAAGAGCAAGACACTAATCGATGCAGCATGTGCCCTGAATGTTCAGAAGAAGATCGATGCAGCGGTGATCGTATGCCCGAACACGGTGAAGTCAAATTGGTCAGACAGTGAAGAAGGCGAAATCGTGGCGAACGGCTGGGACAATATCCATCATGGGGTGTATGAAATTTCAGCGGGGAAACCCCTCTGGCCGTTGAATAGTTTGGGGACGCATGATCTACAGTGGATCATTGTCAACTACGATGTTGTGTGGAGAAATAAAACAGAAGCATGGTTGAAGGCGTTTATGAATTCGCGTCGCGTGTTATTGGCGTTGGACGAATCGCAGTTTATCAAGACACCTTCAGCAAGCCGAACGAGGGGCTGCTGGCGACTAGGGCAACATGCAATGCGCCGTGTCATCATGTCAGGGACACCGATCACAAAGGATATTCGCGATGCGTATGCCCAGTACAGATTTTTGGACTGGACAATTCTCGGCTACCCGAACTTTTCAACCTTTAAATCTGACGTTATCGTATATGATAACAACGGCCCAACGGTAGGAGGGAAATTAGTTAAGATCAAAGAATTCAAAAACGTGGAGAAGATCACAGCGTTGATCGCGCCGTACTATCGACGGGTGGAGAAGTCCGAGTGCCTAGATCTTCCAAATAAGGTCTATGAAAAACGGAATATTCCTTTGTCGAAAGAGCTAGAGACAATGTACATACAAATGAAGGACAAGCTGATTACCGAGTTCAACGGGATTATGGTTAAGGCCCCTATCGCCTTGACGAAGATCTTAAAACTTCAGCAGATCTCTTCTGGCTTTATTAACTATACAGACGACGAAGGGAATAAATCGACAGAGGTATTTCCGTCTCCCAAAGTACGGGAGTGTGTACAGATTATTGAAGATCACGAAGGTTCAGCGATTGTCTTTTATCAGATGAACGCCGAACGAAGAATGCTTGAGGTAGCTTTACAGGAAAAAGGCATATCGTATTATGCGTTGTACGGGGACGTGAAGACGGAAGACCGTCAAGGCATCTTACAGGGATTCAAGGCATTAGAGCGGAGAGTTGTGCTGTGTCAACAACGAACGGGAGGCATTGGTGTAAACATGACAGCAGCAGACCTCGTAATCTTCTTCAGCAATGACGCTGGATGGGATCTACGAGCGCAAGCCGAAGATCGGGCACATCGATCTGGGCAGACGAAGTCTGTGACGTACATCGATCTTCTATCAACCGTGAAAGGGAAACCATCGATTGACCATTGGATTCTGAAGTTGGTGAAGCAAAAGAAAGATGCTGCTGGGGAGATTATTATGACCCAGGAGGCTATGTTAAAATTTTTAGAATCTCAATAAGGAGGTACGAATGGGAAAATGGTCTCATTATCGGGATAAGTTCCCGGTAAGGGCAGTAGCCCTAGATGAGCATAAAGAAAAGTTCGAAAATTTAGCGACAGAAGATTTGGAGTATGCGCTCTCACGGATCGATAAGCGCAAGAAAGAAATAGACGATCTGAAAGCAGAGAATCAGGTTCAACTCGATGCCGTAATCGAAGTGCTGTTGAAACGATGGGAAGAAAGCGGGGACACACAGCAGGTGAAACGACAGGCACTGGGAATGTTGTCCAGGGTGGACGATATTCATGTGCGGGTGTCAGACCTGGCAGCGTTCAAACAATGGGCACGAGACAATGACATGATGAGCATTATCAAAGAAACAGTCAATGCTAGCACTCTAACATCATCCGTGAAGGATTTACTTGTTGACGGGAATCCGATCCCAGACGGGGTGACTATTTTTTCGAAGTCTCGTATTCGTGCTACACAACCTAACAATGAGGAGGTCGAATGAGTAAGGAATTAACAGTGGTGGACAGTGATTTGATGGTACTGGACGAAGGTGATGAAGGCGGTTCTGGATTACAGAATGTTAGCGAGAACGATCAACTCGTTCCTCGGTTACAGATCGCAGCCGGGACCAGCAAACAAATTATGAAGGGCCATGAGAAACACATCCAAGGGCTGCAAGTGGGTCAGATCTTTAACACAGTCTCCAAAGAAGTGTACGGGGATACTGTTGTCGTGGTGCCTGTCTGGTATTCGAAGAATCGAATCCTGTTCGACAAGGATTGGAAAATTGAATGTAGCTCACCTGACGGTATAAAAGGTGGGAAGATTACCCCGGTATGCGCCGATTGCGAATACTCGCAATGGGGCACTGGAAAAGATGACAAGGGTTTCGCATGTACGGAGTTCCGTAACTTCGCGGCACTGGTCTTGGATGCCGATGGGATGCCAACGCTCACGTCCATTTCCTTCAAATCCACATCAAGTGGGATGGCGAAAACGTGGCTCAATATGATTGATGCTCGAAAAGCCCGAACCAGTACGGGAGTGATGGTGAAGATGCCGATGTATTTGGGACTGTACAACCTGGCTCCTTCTGCGAAAGAAGGCAAGAAGGGCGTGTTCTATGTGTGGTCAGTAAACAACGCCGGGACAATTGATACGAAAGAAGCGGCGGGGAAGCACCTGGCTGACCTTGCGAAGAAAGCGTACAACCGTTTTGCGAAGGCTGAATTAACCTTGGCAGGAGCAGGGGATAGTGAATAAAGATGAATCCTTGCAGCGATTAGATCAAAAATCACTGGATCGTTTCAGAGAATTGTTCCGTGGCCGCACCGATTGGTACGGTCACCGGGACTTCACGTCTAACAAGTGTTGGACTGAGGGGGCAAGAGGCGAAGATGGGAAGTTCCTAAAGGATGCAAACGAGAATAATCTCCCACCCATTCCTTTATGCGATGAACACTTTCATCGGCACTTCAACAAGGTACAGGGACTAGGGATCATTCCCATCCAGAAGTCAGGCAATGTGAACTTCGGCGTACTGGATATCGACAATGACGATATCGATCACGTTGAGCTAGTCCGCAAGATTAAAGATCTTGGGCTACCACTGGACGTGTTTGTTTCCCGCTCGTATGCGGCCCATGCGTTCTACTTTATCGGTGGGGAAGGAAAGCCTGCGGATATTGTACAGAAGCGGTTGACGCAATGGGCACTCGCATTGGGTTGTGGAACGCAGTACAAGACAGCCGAAGTATTTCCGAAGCAAAAAGATCTGAAGGAAGGCGGGATTGGGAACTACATCAACCTCCCATTCTTCAATCAGTTTGCAGAGGGGATAGACCCGAACGATAAGGCGGGGAAGTATGTCACCAAGGATGGTCGGTTTGTAGGGATCGAGGAATTTCTCGTGACCGTCGAAGAGGCCGATCCGAAGTTGGGCATGCCCCTCCCGATTCGTACCATCGCATTCGAGCAAGGCCCACCTTGCCTGGAAACCTTGCAGAAGCGGGGAATTCCAGAAGGGATGCGGAACCTGGGCCTGTACAATGTCGGGGTGTACTTCAAGAAATCCGATCCTGATAATTGGGAAGATTTGTTGCAGGCATACAATAACAAGTTTATGGTGCCACCTTTCCACGGTAGTAAGATGCCGAAGAAAGAAATGACCACACTGATTAAGTCGATTCGCAAAAAAGACTATCAGTATAAATGTCACGAAGATCCCATCGCCTCACATTGTGAGAAGTCCTTGTGCAAGACAAGACTTTATGGGATCAAAACGAAAGAAGAAATGCTACGGGATAAGGTCGCTCGAATCGATATCCCCATTGCAAGACTGAAGAAGTATTTATCAGACCCAGTGACATGGGGGTTGGTACTGGACACGGGAAACATTGTGAATGTCAGTGGAGCGGACCTCATGTCCTGGGGACTACTTCGAAGACACTTACTGGATTCCATGTCCGAGTTGCCAATCATGATGAAACAAGATGAGTGGGATTTGAAATTGACTGAGCTACTCAAGTCGGCAGAAGAGGAAGAGTTGTCCGACGATGCTGGGGAGTCCAAGATTCTCATGGTACTCCTGAAAGACTTCGTGTTTAACGGGAGCAAGAATACTCGCATGGTGGAGTCAGGTTGTGCGTACCTCGAATATGATGAGGTAGAAAAAGGCTCCTGGGCCTACTTCACAGGGAAGTCATTACGATCCTACATGGATGGGTATAAGATCAAAGTGTTGCAAAAAGACATGGCGGTCTTGCTCAAACAGGACGGGTGGTTAAACAAGCAGAAGCGGTTTGATTCGGAGAACAAATTTGTGTGGTTCAAATTCATTCCAGGTTTGAAGCCACGTCACAACGATAACAGCAATACAGGAGACACAATTGATGAGGCTCTCAGTCGGGCAACTACTACAGGTGTATCTGACTAGAGCGGGACTGACGCAGAGCGATCTTGCAAGTGTCTGCGGTTGCAGCAGGGCGTTCGTGAACATGGTCACCCATAACAAGAAACGTCCTGGCAAAGAGTTGGCAACCAAGATGGCGAACCAATTAACTGATGAGCCAATCGAGCAGGAGGGATTGATATTCTTCCTGCTCGGTTATCACAAGCAAGCCACGAAGTTATTGAAGGAGTATCCTCATGCGTTTGAAGATTTTAGGGCCACCGGGGACAGGGAAGACGACGAAGGCATTAGAATATGTTGAGGCATTCCATAACGACCCGTTGATCGAACGCATTGTGTTTTGCTCATTCACATTGAAGGCAAAGAACGAAGCGAAGGAACGGATGCAAGCCGTAGGCTTCCCGCTTCGCAGTAAGCATTGCCCTGATGCGAAGATTGAGTTAGCCACGATTCACAGCTTGGCATTCAATCACATGAGCTACAAACGGGATTACATGGTCAATACTCTAGCGTCATTCGCCAGGTCCATTGGTCAGAAGAGTACAATTGTTAATGACAGATATACGCAAGCAGCCAAGACACCCTTGGAGAAAGCGATTGCATACTATCAGATTTTACGAAGTCGCATGATGAATCATGATCTGGTTCACATGCCAGTGGGAGTTGGGGTTCAAACAATCGAAGGGTACATTAGTGAATTTGAAAAGTGGAAAGAGGCAGCGCAGAAAATTGATTACAATGATGTGCTGTTGAACTACCTGAAGAGAGGGGAGGCGTTTCCACATGATATTGCACTGGTCGATGAGGCCCAAGATCTTTCGCCACTACAGTGGGCTTGTGTGGATAAGATGTTTGCCAATGCTAAGAAGTACATCACCATTGGGGATGATGACCAAACGATTTTTGGATTCGCTGGGACTCGGGCCTTGGACTTCATCCAATGGCCCTGTGACGAGACCGAGACTCTCAAGAAGTCACATCGACTTGGGAAGGATATCCAGGAATACTCTCAGCATGTGCTGAAGCGATTGACGGTGAGGCTTCCCAAGGTGTTTGCCCCACGGGAAGGGCCTTCATCGGTACGGTTCACAAACGGGATCGAGCCAGTGTCGGATATCTTCCCGTATAAGTCGTGCGCTATTCTGCACAGAAACGCGTATATAGCGACAAAGATCCGAAAGACGCTCGATAGCATGGGTTTGATTTACAAGGGCAAAAATTCGCCCTTCTCGCAAGCTAAAAGGCTGAAAGCGATTAGGTTGTGGGAAGAATGGAGGGCAGGTGAGCAGTTGTATGGGAAACACCTTCATGCGATCATGCAGTTTGTCCCGAAGGAGGCCAATATATCTAGGTATGAGGACTTAGGTAGAAAGGCAATGGCTCCACCTTGTCCGTACCCAACGGTGCCGTGGCAGAATATTTTAGAAATGCCAGAGAGAGAAGTGTACGAGAATGTCCAGGATCTGCAAAGTCTAGCGTATCTGCTTTCAGAACCAGTGATCGAAATCACAACCATCCACCAATCGAAGGGTGGGGAGTGGGACAAGATCATCCTTATGACAGATGTATCAGCAGCGACATACGGCCAGTTTCAGAAAGGCACTGACGAAGAACGGGACGAGGAGCATCGATGTTGGTACGTGGCGTTGACCAGGGCCAGAATCGATCTACAGATCGTTCGGCCACAGACCATGAAGTTTTATCCATTGGAGGGATTTTGATATGGACACACCAGCAACACATGCCCAATTGGGTTGGATGAAAATTGCAGAAAAAAGGATGTCAGACGTAGTCTTCATCATGGAGGCGAATTCAACGACCTCGCAAAATGTTAAGGATCGGATTGATGACATCATTTCAGCTTTAACCTATCTTAGGAGACTCTTATGAAAGCATTTCTTAGTCCGACATTGCTCGATACATTTCGGCAATGTCCCAGGTGTGCATTCGATCAATACTCACCACTGCGGACGAAGCGGCCCCGTGGTCCTTATCCGACACTGCCCAACGGCATGGACGAAGTATTGAAACGATACACCGATCAATTTCGGGGCGAACTTCCACCTGAATTAGCGCACCTGGAAGGTCGGCGTCTGGTCGAAGATCAAGGATTGATTAACCGATACCGTGAATGGAACGGGTTGAAATGTACACGGTCCGTAATCTTAGATCGACCCACCACGAATCTCCCCAAGCGTAAAGTCACGCAGGAGTTGATTCTGACGGGTGGGATCGATGACCTCTTGTATAACAGTGATGATGAGATCGAAATTATCGATTTCAAAACGAAGAAAGGCGAACCAGCCGACGATTACGGGACGAAGTATTACCAGTACACCCTGGATTGCTACGCATATATGTTACGCGAACAGGGGCTTTCAGTGTCCAGCAAAGCCTATCTGTGGTACTGGTGGCCTGCAAGTGTTGGAACAGACGGACAGATCAAATTCGATCAGAAGTTGCTTTACATGACCGTGAATCCTGATACGACAGTGGAGAGACTGGATGAAATTGCGAACTCGTTGCCGACGATTAACATGGAAGTTTTGAACTACCGTCCAAACTCGGCTCCCGATTGCGAATACTGCACCTACGTGGACACGCAGAGAAACAACGAAGAGGGGTAATATGGACAGACCGTACAAGCTGCCAAGACGTAGAAAGTTTAGAGTCTTAACAGGGTTTATAGAAGAGTTCGGCTTTCTCGCTGGTTCAAAGACTGAACTACTATACTCAACAGTGAACGCCAACAGCCCCAATGATGCTCTGTTACAGTGTGAAAACGTGGTATTATATTGTGGTGAGGCCGTAGTGGAGGAAATTACATGAGTTGGACGTTACCTAAAATGGAAGATCTGTCACGATATAAAGAAATTATCGTGGACACCGAAACGTCTGGTCTGTCCATTTGGGACGGACACCGAACAGTCGGGACAGCGTTGGGACTCGTCAGGGATGACGGGGAAATCGATTGCCGCTACTATCCTTACGGGCATGATGGCGGTGACCAGTATACCCGTGGGGACGTGATGGCGTTCCTCAACAAAGAGTTGAGGGACAAGATCATTACGGGGCACAACATTCCATTTGATATGTTGATGCTCCTGAACGATGGCGTCGATCTACGGCTGCACAACAATGAGATCCACGATACGATGTATGCTGGGATTCTCTGTGATGCCGAGGGCTATTACAGCCTGGATGGGATGTACGCCCGATACGTGGACCCGAACGTCCAAAAAGTGAAGCTGCCGTTTGACAAAGGGGATATGGAATTTCAGTCAAGTGACGCTGTGGGCGAGTATGCGGAGATGGATGTCCGCATGACGGGGAAGCTCAAAGTGGCGATGGCGAAAGAGATCAAACGCAAACGTGTTGAACAAGTCTATCGGCTTGAATGTAATTGCATTGCCCCAACTGTGGAAATGCAGTACAATGGACTGGTAATCGACACCGATAAACTCGAACTGTGGATCAAACAGGTCAACAAGAAAGTTAAGGCATTAGAGAAAACATTCGGTGACGTAAATCCGAACTCTGGGTTGCAGTTGATCCCTGAGTTTGAACAACGTGGGATTCAGTATCCCTACAATTGGAAGTGTGCAGCCTGTGCTGAGAAGATGAAGCGTGATGTATCCTGGCCTGGGTTCGCCCCACAGAAGTGTCCGTACTGTAAGGAAGAGGCTGAACAAGGGTCAGCGCATTTCGGGAAGAAGTTGATTAAGACCATCGACCACAAGTATGCGAAGCAGGTCTGTGAGTTGAAAGCGTTCAAACGATTACGGGATGCGTTCATGATTCCGTGGTCAAAGCAGATTCGACGGGGGAGAATTCTTCCGTATGAGTTGAACCAACTTCGGGAACGAGACTTCTCCGGTGGTACATCGGGAACAGTTACAGGACGGTTCTCAGCAAACATGTTGGTTGAGGGGTCACAGCCACAGCAGATCTGGAAGGTGAAGAATCAGATCGATGAGCTAGGCGATCAGTGGATTCTACGGGAGTTGTTTATCCCTGGAAACAAGAACGCCGACATTCTGGATACCGATGCGTCCCAAGAAGAGTTTCGTCTTCTGGCGCATTATGCGAAAACAGATAGGATTGCGAAGGCGTACATCGATGACCCGTTCGTAGACTACCATGACGTTGTTGCGAAGGATATTCTACAGGGTAGGATGCCTCGGCATAAAGCCAAGAACATCAACTTTGGGAAGATCTACGGCATGGGCAAGGCGAAGTTCGCACAGCAATTTGAAATACCGTTCAACGAAGCGGTAGAAATGTACGACCTGTTCGAAGAAGAGTTTCCCGAAATGAAAGAGACTGCGGATTACTATGAACGACAGTCCCGTATCAAAGGTGAACTCCGAACGCTCCGTGGCCGACTGTTTGAATTTAAACGAGACAGCAAGACCTACATTGCGTTGTCTAGGTTGATTCAAGGTTCGGCGGGAGATCTGATGAAGGAAGCTATGGTTAAAGCGTGGGACGCGAAAATCTTTGACAAGATGAGATTGACCGTCCATGACGAATTGATGGGTGACGGGGACCGAGCCAATGGGCCGCGACTCGTCGAATTATTAAATGATACGAAAGGCTTACGGGTCCCGATCAGATGGACATTGGATTGTGGGCCGAACTGGGCCATGCGGGGTGACAATGTGGTCTCGTTTAAATAGCAAGGTGTTAACCGTGTTGTATGGACTGTTTTTAACCGTAGCGATTGGAGTCAGTTATGTTATACATCGCATCTTTGATTATTTGCATGATTGGACCTTTAGGTGAAGGGGCGTGTGCCCCAGCCGCCAAACCGTTGGTGTTTCCCAACGAAGGTCTTTGTGTCAGGTATGTCGAGCGTGAAGTTGCCTACTACAAAGCAGGTGAAGGGCTAGAGGCTATGAGACCGCATCTTCCTTCAATGAGGGAAGGTAAATTAAAAATCAAAGGCCACTGCTCCATCAAAGTTGTTGATGAGTGGCTGGGAGTAGACATGCCGGAGGTCGCACCACTTGAGATACCTGGTGACAATACAGAAAGTTCTGACAGCACATATTGAAGTGTATTCGGAAAGCCCAGGGCAGGCATTGAAGGATGCCTTAGTTCTGGAAAAGCAAGGTTGTGAAATCAAATGGCGAACAGGAGAAACGTATGCAAAAGACGTTGATGCTTTGGACGGGTAAGGCACTGGCCCTCGTAGCAGCAGTGCTGTCAATCGTGACAGCAGTATTTGTGTTGGGTGCGGTATTTCGGTTAATCCTTGAGACAGCGATCTACGCTTGGACTTGGGGTGGATTACTATGATGGACATGTGGTTAGCCGTGTTGTTTATTTGTTCAATTCAAGGGGACTGCAAGATGTTCGCAGATAAGACTGGACCCTCGGGGTCAGTCGTAGCCTGTCGAGTACGATTGGACAAGATGACTGAGAGAATTCGAAAAGATGGATCGGGGGTCACGAAAGCGATTGGGAGGTTTGATAAGGCGCAGAACTTCCGTGGGCTGTGCATCAATCCAGACCCTAGCGTAGACCTTGCTGCGGAGATAGAACGGTATATTATTTAAGGAGGTTGCATGATTTTAGGCCATTCAGAAATTGAACGGAGAGTGCTTGAATTATTCCCGATGCAGAGGCCGTACAAGATTGGAGCAGCCTCGGCTGATGTGCGAGTTGGGAATGGGTTGATTCTTGAGAATGGGCATAAGATTATTTCATTCAGTTGCATGAATGAGAACAACCCCTGGATTATTGGACCCGGACAGTTCGTCCTGGTAGACATGCTCGAAGAAGTCACGCTACCGAATGACCTATCAGCAATGTTCACCTTGAAGTCCACGAGAGCGAGAGAAGGGTATCAACATGCAGTCGCGGGGTGGGTCGATCCAGGATGGAACGGGATCTTGACAATGGAGATCAAGAACAACAATGAGTTTGCCAGTCTCCCACTGTATCCGGGA
>Ga0307379_10010854_pt1 | contig 12026 bp, 15 predicted proteins | sample UN2MG_FD_202237 | JGI IMG/M metagenome (GOLD analysis project Ga0307379, IMG submission 202237) | Soil microbial communities from Risofladan, Vaasa, Finland - UN-2 | ecosystem: Environmental > Terrestrial > Soil > Coastal area > Acid sulfate soil | place: Finland: Risofladan, Vaasa | collected... | reverse complement strand
GTGAGCTCCCTCGTCCTTTACAGGAGGGTGCAGGTTCGAGTCCTGTCTGGGCCTCAATTTTATTACCGCCGGTTCGTCTAGTTGGTTGCGTAAGCTTAGGACGTCACCCTTTCAAGGTGGAAACACGAGTTCGACCCTCGTACCGGTGACAATTTCGGAATGTGGCGCAGTTGGCTAGCGCACTTGCATGGGGTGCAAGGGGTCGGAGGTTCGAGTCCTCTTATTCCGACAAAGTTCATTGACATAGTGGAAAAAAATATCAAAAATACTAGTTATAGTGGAAAAAAATATCTAAATTGATAAAATATTTTTTTATTATGGAAATTTTTAGTATATTTGCTTTGTAACCAAAAGAACTAAAAATGGAAACTAAAGTAAAAAGAGTAAATGGATTTGATAGAATGTCTCTCAGTGCTAAATTTCCTTCTGGAGCAAGTTTAAAATTCTCTGTTGGAAGATCTGGAGAAAGATTGGAATTAGCTTTTTCTAATGATTCAGCTGAACTAAAGATCCAATCCAAAATCATTTCTAAATGGCTTGATTTTCAAAAAGGAGAAACAAACCAAGATCGTTTTGATCGTTTAGAATCTCTTTGTAGAAAATGTAAATCCGGAAAAGAATTTATGTCTCATATAAAATAATGGAATTAGGAGAACGAATATTAAAAGGAAATCCCGAAGATATTATGAGTCTTCGGGTTTTTGAATTAAATGATGTTTATGAGGTATCTCCTTCAGAAACGTACTTTGAAATTATAGAATACAAATTATTAAACTGGGTAGGTGGCCGAGTGGTTAATGGCGCCAGACTGTAAATCTGGTCTCGTAAGAGTTCGGAGGTTCGAATCCTCCTCTACCCACAGATATAATTGCCCTCGTGGCGGAATTGGTAGACGCGCCAGACTTAGGATCTGGTTCCGAGAGGAGTGAGAGTTCGAGTCTCTCCGAGGGCACAACTTAATATAACCATTAAAGATATGTCAAAAGCTAGAAAAAAACTCAAAAAAGGAAAAAGTCATTCTTCTATATTAAAAAATAAGAAGAGGATTGAAAAGAATAATGAGGTTCTAAAAAACCTTAAGAAATAGTTCTTTGAATATGGCCGGGTGGCGGAACTGGTAGACGCGCTGGACTTAAAATCCAGTGGGCTGTAATGCCCGTGTGGGTTCGACTCCCATCCCGGCTACAAATTTGGGCCTGATCCTTGTATTGGAAAAGGGTTTCGTTGGTTAAGACGTCCTCCTTCACGGGAGTAAAAAGCCATCCGAGATGGTGATAACTTTAACTTAGCGGTTAAAGGGAAGCCAAAAACAGGAATCGTCCTGTTACGCAGTTCGAATCTGCACAGGTCCACAAAAAATTGGGTTTTCGAGTAGTAAAATACTTTGACTGAAAAGTTCTCCGAGTAAGCAGATCCTCTTTTCCCAATTTTTACTTTTTTAAAACATAAAACAATGAGTTACAAAGAAGATTTTAAAAGGCGGGAATTAGAACATGAACTCCAGGGAGAAGAGGAAGATATGTTCAAAAATATGACTATTAAAGAAGTCAGAGAATATTTAAGAGAAGAAGCCGAATCAGCTGCTCGAAGAGAAAGAGATGGATATTAATACTATATTATATGCTGCTTTCCCGGGTACAGGCAAGAGTTATTTATGCACTAATTTTGCTGACACTTGTAAAGAAATTGAATGTTGGAAGTATCGAGAAAAAGATTTTCCTGAAAATTATATCCAGGAGGTTATTAAATTTCTTGGAAAAACAAAATATTTATTTATTTCAACAGATCCTGTAATTTTAAAAGGGTTAAATAAATTAAATATCAAAATACACTTAGTTTATCCACAAAATAAATTAAAAAAAGAATATCATAAAAGATACAGAGAACGAAAAAGCCATACTGACTTTATAGAGGCGTATGATAAATATTGGGATATATGGCTGAATGAACTTAAAGAACAAAAATATTGTAACCATATAATTTTAAAAAAAGGACAATATTTACAAGCTATTCTTAAAACTGATTTAACTTAATATGGTCCGTTCGTCTAGGGGTTAGGACGCCAGGTTTTCATCCTGGTAACACGAGTTCGATTCTCGTACGGACTACAAATATATAGATTATAAACCAAAAACGTACCAAATGAATTTAATTAAAAATGTAAAGGTACCAACAGGAAATATTTGTATAATGCAGGGCGAAAAAGGCCCCATTGAATTTCTGGTAGTTGGAGATTACGGAAAAAGCTTAAATATAAAAGCAGATTTTCTCGGAATTACAAAAGATCTAAACGGTGTCCCAAACGGAGACATCATGCCTCTCACTGAAAAAATGGTAATTACAATCAGCACTCAATATGGGTGTTCAATGGGTTGTAAATTCTGTGATGTTCCTTTAGTCGGTCCTGGAACGAATGCTACTTATTATGATATGCTAAATCAGATTAAATCTGGTCTGGCATTACATCCTGAGTTAGATTATTCCAAAAGACTTAATATCCACTTTGCAAGAATGGGGGAACCTACTTTTAATGGAAATGTCTTGGATGTAGCAGCTTGTCTTAAAAGAAATATTTATGATTTCTGGAGCAAAAGTGGAACTGTTCATCCAGTTGTTTCTACAATGATGCCTAAAAATAATAAGCATCTAGTAAAATTTCTACAAATCTGGACTTTGGATATCAAGAACAGATTATATCAAGGAGAAGCCGGATTACAATTTTCTATTAATAGCACGGACGAAGCTCAAAGAAATGAGATGTTTTCCGGTAATGCTTTAACTCTGGAAGAGATATCTGAAATAGGTAAATATCTTCCGTTCCCTCATGGAAGAAAATATGCTCTTAATTTTGCTTTAGCAGATGAGTATATTATAGATGCTGAAAAACTAAGAAAGCTTTTTGACCCTAATAAATTTATGGTTAAAATAACTCCTTTACATAAAACAAAAAGCTGCGATGATAATGGAATTATTACTACAAATGGCTATGAAGCTTTTACTCCATATCAGGATGCGGAAAGAGATCTAAAGAAAGCAGGATTCGATGTAATCGTATTCGTCCCTAGTTATGATGAGGATTTAGGAATGATAACCTGTGGAAATGCAATCCTCGCTGGTAATTTACCTAAAGTTAAATATGAAATACTATAATCATGGGATATAGAGGAAATTTTCAAAGACCTGGAATAAGGCCCAAATTTGATTGGGAACAAAGGGATCGACAAATGAAAGCTAAAAAGCTCTTGTATGAAAGAGTTAAAAAGGCGAGAGAGGAATCAGAAAAATTAGAAAATGAAACTGAGAAAAAATAAAAGCTATGTCAGAATTACATGTTGCATTAATGAATCGTGAAGGTATTTCTTTTACAGAGGCTGATGAAATAGTTAATGAAATGAAAGACCGAGTTCGAGAAGGGGAAAACCCAGAAGATGTTCTTTTTGAGGAGGGATTTGAACCTGATTACTTTTTTGATATTCTGTAGATTTCTTCTTCCGGGTAAATATAATAAAAAGCCATGGAACGAATTAAAATAGAAGGAACCGAAAAATTGCCAGCAATTCTTTTTGATGGAACTAATGGCATCTTAAAAATTACTGGAAAATCTATCCCTGAGAACACAAAGGAATTTTATAAGGATGTTATAAAGGGAGTAGATCAATACATGAAAGATCCTTTAGAGCTATTAGAAATAACTATTCATTTAGAGTTTTTTAATACCTCTACTGCAAGAGAACTTTTAGCTCTCTTCCGTAAATTAGAAGAAGTTAAATGTAATTGTATTGTTAAATGGATCTATGAAGAAGGGGACGAAGATATGTTGGAAGCAGGAGAAGATTATGAGTCAATGGTAAGAGGAGTTAAATTTGAGCTTATAGAAATACCCGAAGACCTTTAACGATTTTTTAACAAGAATCATTTTTTTATAAAGAATATATTTCGTATATTGCTAGTCTCTTTAAAAGATAAATGACATAGAAAGTTCCTATAAAAAACGGATAAAAATACTTTCCGTCATTTTTAAAAAATTTAGGTAAAAGACGTTCCTATAAACACACTCTTAATGTAAAATACGTCTCACTTAATATTTTAAAACATGTTGACATTAAAATTTTTTAATGGAGTAATTGAAAGGCCGACTAATCAGTCCGAGCCTTTCGTATCTGAAGAAGGATATGTAATATTACCCGGAGCCTTATGGGCAAAAGATCGTATAATTGATTTCTATCGTAGAGAGCAATTAGATGGAAATGATCTTAACAAAACTTTCCACAAGTCCTGGAAGAAAATCAAAGAAAGCACTCGTGTTGAATTACTCTTAGAGCAAATCATGCACTATTTCTCTACCTATGGTAGCGATTTTCAGGATGAAATTTATCTTCCTCAAGAATTATTGAACGTTCCTGATGTTAAACTTAAATACAGGATCATTAAGTCTTATACTAAAGACGAAATGGTTGAAAAGTGTTTAGGTCTTTTAAGATCTGGAATAGCTTTAGCTGAGGATACATTAGATGGATTACTTACTATCCTTACAGATGAATTGGATTACAAATTTACCGGAGCTGAAGGAATCAGAAATAAGGAAGCTATTGTCAAAATAGCTGATCTGTATCATGTTTATCCTGATAATCCGGTTGAGTTCTTCAGATATATCATCTACAGAACTACTGACACATCATTATTGATCAAAAATCCGGGTCTTATTATTAAGATCAAGGAAAGCACTTACAATCCTTCTACAGCATTTAAGGAATATGGTCTGGTAAGATTATCAGAAATCTTTAATAGATTTAAGCCATTGTTCTTAGCTTACAAAGGAAGATGTCCTAAAACTATAAATAGAATTGCTAAGCTGAGCAAGAAATATCACAAACCTTTGGTTTCAAATCCTCTTAATGAGGTAACTCAAAGAGAACTTACTCAGGAAGATATTCACTGGCTTGATAATGCAACTCCATTCGCTTTATTTAAAGCATTATCTGCTTGCTATACTAGGAGCCAGGGTCAAGATGCTTTTGTTTATAGGATCCGTAATGGAAAATCCTGGATAAAGGAAACAAAAACCAGTTTGGATCTTAATGAATTTAATTATCGTTTCTTACTAAAGTATTTCAAAGAGAAATATTCTATGGAAGGAACAAAAATATATCTTCCAAAAGATGTTGATTATGCTTTACCAACCTCTGAAAAGATGTTTGTTGGGAATATTCCAACAGGAACTCGTTTTTCTGGAAAGAAATTAGCCGTTGGGATCTATTGGGAGGATGCTTGGGGAGCAAGAGATCTGGATCTTTCAGGTCTTAACATCGGAGGCAAAATAGGGTGGAACTCTTCATATAATCAGGATGGAGGAAGCCTAATGTTTTCCGGAGATATAACAAGTGCCCCAAATGGAGCAGTGGAATATCTTTATGCAAATAAAGGTCTATCCGAACCAACTTTGGTAATTAATAATGTATTCAGCGGAGACCAGGAATCTGGCTATAAGATTATAGTTGGTAAAGGAGATAATATCAACAAGGATTATATGATGAATCCAAATAAGTTGTTTGCTGAAGTCAAATGTAATTCTGTTCAAGGTCAAACCATTCTAGGTATCTTTATACCAAATGGAGAAGGCCAAAACTTTGTTCTTTTGAATTTTGGAGCAGGAAGCTCTCATGTTTCGGGATATTCTGAAAATTCAACTATTGCTACTAAAGCCTTATTCCAGCAATGGAGTATGCCTTTAACTTTTGAAGCGATAGTTAGAGAATTAGGAGCTGAAGTAGTTCCAGAAGCTGAAGGAGCAGATTATGATTTTTCCTTAAGCAATCTTGAGAAAGATAGTTTTATAAAGATCTTTAAAAAATAAATCCTTAACGTTTTTTTAACGAAAAAGATTTTTTAATTAAGAAACTTTATATTACATTTGCACTATTATCAAAACAAAAGATTATTACGTTCTTTGAATATTTTGAAAAAATTGGCGATGCGTGAAGCGCCATCACAATGAGAGTTGGTTCGCCCATACTCAACGTGAAGAGATAATGATCCGCAAGGGTCAAAAGGGGTAGGTCCTCAGCCTGCCCGCCAGCAATGGTCAACTTACGCAAGCATCAACTAGGGGTTGCCTGGACCCCTCTTCACTCGTACTGGAGATAGTTGGTAAGTAATGAGTTTTTAGTCCTTTGGCAAGGATAAGGTGGGGAAGCACCTCTGGTAACAGAGGCCCACTAAATAGGGGTGACACTCGGCTAAAAACGTGTCAAACATTACGAGCAGCGAAGGTTAAGATGTAGAGAATCTGTCAGAGCTCTTTGGAGAGTGAAGGCTAATTTTCAATGTTCGTGGTTAAGGGTTAATTCCCGGTATCGCAAAACATGGCACAGTAGGGACCACCAAAACCCGAAACGCAGAGTCGGTTGAGTATTATGTACCTCAAAAGGGTATGTAGCTTTGGCCAAGCGCCGACTCCGAGGAACCAATTTTTAGATTAGCTCAGTCGTAGAGCAATTGCCTTTTGGAGCAATGGGTCGCGGTGTCAAAACCGCATCTATATTAAATAAATGGAAAACGCAAAGCCTTGGCCAGTCAGTGAGAGAAAATCGCTTAAACCTTCACCCTTCGGGGAATGAAGGACTCCAAAGCTCGCAAGGTGGAGGAGTTTGATGGAACTCAACGCCTAACCTCTTAGCGGAGGCTAACGGCTCTAAAGGTCGGGGAAGAGACGAACATCGAGTATCTCGCTGGTGATGATGGTACAGCCTACATCTAAAACAAGGCAGCGTTGCTGGTAGACTTCCTTAGTGGAAGTGGATAAGTGGTTAACCAAGGGTGTCGCAACCCAAGGATACGGCCGACAAAGGTACTAGCGCAAGAGGTATAGTCTCAGCCTTTTATATCATTAACAATTAGGGTTAATGGGGTTCGAACCCCCAAATGATGCAAAAAGAATTCACCGTCCATGCGGTTCATGGGGTTACCGGACCTGCCGGAGGTCTTTTTTAGTATGCACCACATCAAACTAAGGTATTACTGATTTTCCATAACAATCAGAGGTTGGGTTGGCTCCTATATAGGCCAACAGTTCCGTAGAATCCTATATTGTCTACAGAGTTTGAGCCATTTTTCTACATTAAATGGCCTAGGCTGAACTTAGTCTTTAGGTCTTGAAAACCGTAAGGGAAACCGGCAGATCCTGCAGAATCTCGCCGGCTACTGTCCGAGAGTAGAAGAAGACTGGCTACTATGGGTTCGAATCCTGCCTTGGACACTAATAAAACGTTCTTTAAAATATTGAATTCGTAGTAAGCTAAGAGATACTTCGAATATAATGGTCCTAAGGTAGTACCGGGAACCGCGAGGTTCTCCACGATTGGTATACGCGGATGTGGTTAATAGCCCTTCCATACACTCTCTCTGAGATAAACTTACCAGCTCGATGTCGTTCATATGGGATGGTTAAACTCAACTTCGGTTGGGGCCCGAAAAAGTACGATTTATGGCGGCCGTAGCAACGAGATCTTCCGAGATCTCCAGAAAACACTCTTTCGTGTTTCTCGAATTCAAATTTACACGGGCTAACGCCGGCATAACGAAATAGCCGGCCCTACTTAGTAAGATGCATACGAAAAGTAGGTGCGGGGTTAAAATCCCCCGTCGCTCAGCCTTATTTAAAATGCACCCACTGCAGGGTCAAGCAGTTCCACCTATGGGTAAATGGGGGTTTTCCGTTAGGTTACATCCTAAAAATCTAACATCGATGCAAGAGCGATGGGACTTGCAAGGCTATCTCAGTCTTTGAGCGTTGCAGCAAGAGAACTAAAGGGAAAGCAGTCGACAGGTCTTTCCCTTTTTTTATGAATTTGATAATAGAGATATATAGACTGAACAAAGCCCTCGTGGCGGAACTGGTAGACGCGCTGGATTCAAAACCCAGTTCCTTCGGGAGTGTGGGTTCGAGTCCCACCGAGGGCACTAAAATAAAAAGACCATGGAAAATAAGAAATTTATCAAGAAATTGCCAAAGCAAGTTCAATTATTTCTTAAGAAGAGGAGGGTGAAAAATAGAAACAGATTACTTAAGAAAATCTCTCAACGAGTTAAATTATTAAAACTCAATGATCGATATATTGTTCGCTTATGTAAAGATGGTGTATGGGAGGATTCATATGCTACAAAATCAATCGCTAAAGCTATTCACAGGAAACATAATGCAATGCTTATTGCGATAAGAGATTTAGGGTATAGACCTTTATTACTTGAAAGAATTAAGAAAAGAAAACTTCAGAAATAATGGAAGCATTATATGTCCTTGGAGGAATGATATTATTAGCAGTTATAGTATTTGGTACTATTTCTCTCCATGCTAATGGATTTTTCGACCGAAAGAAAAAATAAGGCCATATGGCGGAATTGGTAGACGCGCCAGCTTGAGGGGCTGGTGTTCGAAAGGACGTGGGAGTTCGACTCTCCCTATGGTCACAAACAATCAAAACTTTATCGAATCTTTAACACATTAGGGGTTTTTTTATAAGAACCCTTTCATTATATTGCGATAAAATTAATGTAAAATTAATTAAAATTATTCATTTAAAACCAATTAAAGCATGGAACCAAGAAGCGGTGACCTAGTGTTGCCACAAGGAACGTACGTTTTGCTCCAAGATGGAGCTTCGGGTCAGGTGGAAGTAGTCACCGGACCTCATAAAGTAAGCCTCGCGGATACAGACAAACCCGTTGTTTACGAAAGAGAATCCAGAAGATTTGTACCAACTGAATCAGCAAGAGCTATCAGGGTTTGCCCAGCAGCTGATGAAGGACAATATCTTGTACTTACCAACCCATCAGCAGACGATGATGGAAGGACTCACCCAGGAAAAGGAAAAGTAAACACAGTAAAATTGAGTATGGGCCGTAGGGTTAATATTCAAGGACCTGATACTTTTGCTTTATATCCAGGTCAAATTGCTGACGTTATTGACGGACACCAATTAAAATCCAATGAATATCTTTTGATCCGTGTTTATAATGAAAAGGAAGCAAAAGAAAATCTTAAAAATGCAGTTGTTAAATCAGCTGAAGGTACTGAAGAAAAAGGCGGTAAGAAAACCAGCCTATTTGACGAAAAAGAAATTCGTACAGGAAATCTTCTTATCATCAAAGGAACTGATGTATCTTTCTATATCCCACCAACCGGTATTGAAGTACTTGAAGAAAACGGAAAATATATCCGTGATGCTGTAACTCTTGAAAGATTAGAATATTGTATTCTTCTTGATCAAAACGGAGATAAGCGTTATGTAAAAGGTGCTGATGTGGTATTTCCAAAACCAACCGAAGTTTTTATCGAAAACAAAGGTAAGAAAATTTTCAGAGCTATCGAGCTTAATGAAAACATGGGTCTTTATATTAAGGTGATTGCTGATTATACTGAAGATGGCGTAGAATTAAAGACTGGTGAAGAACTTTTCATTACAGGTAAAGAGCAAAAAATCTATTTTCCAAGGGCAGAGCATGCTATTGTAAAATATGGCGATGAGACTATTCATTATTCAACTGTAGTTCCTAATGGAGAAGGAAGATATATTCTTGATAAGACCAAAGGTGATGTTAAATTAACTAAGGGTCCTCAGATGTTATTGCCAGATCCAAGAAATCAGGTTATTGTCAAAAGAGTATTGAATGATAAAACAGTTCAGCTTTGGTTCCCGGGTAATGCAGAAGCTTTAAAATACAATCAAGCTTTGAATAACGAACTTGATGATACTGAGGAAGAATACATCCAGGATTATTCAGCTCGTAAATTTGGTGCTCGTACCAAACAAACTCTTCTTGCTTCCACAGCAGCGGGAATGATGGCTGATGAAATGGAAAGAAAAACTAATTATACCAAGCCTCGTACCATTAAACTGGACACCAAATATGAAGGTGCAGTTCTTCTCAATATTTGGCCTAATTTTGCAGTTCAGATTGTAAATAAGACAGGTGATCGTAAAGTAGTTGAGGGCCCAAAAGTGATTCTTTTAGAATATGATGAAACTTTGGAAGTTCTTGAGCTATCTACAGGAAAACCAAAATCAGATGAGAGATTAATCAAAACTGTTTATTTACAGACTAAGAATAATATCGTTTCTGATATTGTAACCGTCGAAACAAAAGACCTTATTGAGGTGGATGTTTATGTTTCATATAGGGTAGACTTTACAGGAGATCCTAAAAAATGGTTTAATGTTTCTGACTATGTTAAATTAATGACTCAGCATATGAGATCATTGATTAGAAATGCGGTTAAGAAGATTACCATCGAAGCTTTCAATGATAATGCTACAGATATTATCAGGGATACAGTTCTCGGAGGTTCCAAAGAAGGAAAAAGGACTGGAAAAACATTTGAAGAGAATGGTATGAAGATCTATGATTGCGAGGTTTTAAATCTCAATATTGAAGATGATAATATTTCTACGATGCTTGTTTCAAATCAGCATGATATTGTTAAGCAGAATCTTAAGATCATGAAACTTGAAAAAGATCTACAGTATTCTACAAAACAGGAAGATATCAAGCGTAAGGAATTGGATGAACGTGTTAAAACATCTGATAAGTCAGCTGAGGTTCGTTTAAAGGAAGTTAATAATGAGAAAGTTGTTAGCGAGACTGAATTAGCAAATAAGATTGTTCTGGATAGTACTAAGCTCGAAGCTGAAGAAGCTAAGCAGGATACCTTGGATAAGATTGGATTGGCCCAGGTCAACAGAGAAAATGCCAGGGAAAATGCTAAAACTCAGGTTCAAAAAGAACGTTCTGAAATTGCTATAAATGAGGTTGAAAAACAACTTGCAGCAATACAGCCAGGATTAATCGAAGCTTTAATAGTTAATGGAGATGTTAAATTTGCAGAAACTTTAGCTAAGAATCTAAAATCTCAGAACGGTGGATTAGCCGCTTTACTTTCAGGCGGAGGAGGATTCCAGGAAATTCTTCAAACTATCAAAGGATCTCCATTGGAGCCTAAGATAAAGAAGATCATGGATGAATATACGAAATGGAAAGAAGATCAGGAAGACTAATCTATTACTAAACTATCTTAAAGAGGCTCTTGTAGAGCCTCTTTTTTGTGATATATAATAAAAGAAGATTGTCATGGAAAAGAATCCAGCAGAATATTGGTTAAAATTATCTTTCGAAGAAAGGGAAACAATTTTAAAAGAAGGCGGGCTTTTTGTAGGATTTTCTCATTATTTATGGGAATATCTCCCCGAATCATTCCATAGTTATATTGAGGATAAAATTGAACAAGAAAGAAATGAGAGCTAAAACAATTAATGAATATAATTTTGAAAGAGGAAAGGATCCTAAAACTTCTATGGGAATAGGTAGATGGAAAGATGGATATGTTGTAGATAGCATGGGAGAATATCCTCATTTAGATATGGGAATTAGCAAGTATATTCATTTTAATAATTATGAATGGGTTAAGAATGCTACAAAAGAAAAAGCCATTGATGTTGAAACTGAGGTAACTCCGGAAATAGAAGAAGAATTATCTAAATTACCGGTCCTTACTTTTAAAAAATATTCAGGAGAAGGAGGTCCTATGGGACTTTTAGATGATTGGCCTGAAGATTTTCCTTTTAGAAAAATTCCTTTTGTTGCTAATGTTTTAGAAGATGAAGATAGATCTTTCTTAGTTAATCCCGAAGGATTTAATTTTGCAAGATATATTACAGAATTAGTATAACTTAAAATAAAAATTTATTATGGAAAAAATGTTTTATGAAATGCATAGATCTGATGCAGTTCAAATTTTATTAGGAAAGGATAAATTAGCTTCTACTTATACAAATCTTAAATTAGCCGAATTACTTGAAAGTCATTTTTCCGAAAAAAATAGAATGTATTTGGTAAAAGAAGATCATCTTCCTCTTTTGAGGGACTCTTTGACGGCAAAAACATTTTAAAGGTGACAAATTGTCATCTTTTAAAACTTGGCACTGTTTTCGGAGTATATAATATATAAACTAATAAATTTAAAGTTATGACCT